>Ga0308163_10000547_pt1 | contig 63431 bp, 57 predicted proteins | sample PhyTR1_FD_201037 | JGI IMG/M metagenome (GOLD analysis project Ga0308163, IMG submission 201037) | Phyllosphere microbial communities from UC Gill Tract Community Farm, Albany, California, United States - DLSLT.R1 | ecosystem: Host-associated > Plants > Phyllosphere > Unclassified | place: USA...
GCCGTGACCAGGACGTCGCGCGCCTTCGAGCCCTCGGACGGACCGACGATGTCTCGCGACTCCATCAGGTCCATGAGACGGCCGGCTTTGGCGAATCCGACCTTGAGTTTGCGCTGCAGCATCGATGTCGAGCCGAACTGCGTGTTGACCACGAGCTCCGCCGCGGCGAGAAGAATCTCGAGGTCATCACCGATGTCGGCGTCGATGTTCTTCTTGACCGCCTCGACCGCCACGTCGTCTCGATACTCGGGCCGAGCCTGGTGGGTGACGTGCTGAACGACGGTGGCGATCTCTGCTTCGCTCACCCACGCGCCCTGCACGCGGATGGCTTTCGAGGAACCCATCGGCAGGAAGAGCCCGTCGCCCTGGCCGATCAGCTTGTCTGCGCCCGGCTGGTCGAGGATGACCCTGGAGTCGGTGACGCTCGTCACCGCGAACGCGAGTCTGCTGGGCACGTTCGCCTTGATGAGACCGGTGACGACGTCGACGCTCGGTCGCTGCGTGGCGAGAACGAGGTGGATGCCCGACGCTCGCGCCAGTTGGGTGATTCGGACGATCGAGTCTTCGACGTCGCGGGGCGCCACCATCATGAGGTCTGCCAGCTCGTCGACGACGATCAGCAGATACGGATAGGGCTTCAGCTGTCGGTGGCTGCCGACCGGAAGGATGATCTCGTTGTTGACGACGGCTTTATTGAAATCGTCGATGTGCCGGAAACCGAAGCTCTCGAGGTCGTCGTACCTCATGTCCATCTCTTTGACGACCCAGGCCAGTGCTTCGGCGGCCTTCTTGGGATTCGTGATGATGGGGGTGATGAGGTGCGGAACACCCTGGTACGCCGTCAACTCGACACGCTTGGGGTCGATGAGCACCATACGGACCTCGCTGGGCTTCGCGCGCATCAGGATCGACGTGACCATGGAGTTGACGAAGCTCGACTTGCCGGAGCCCGTGGAACCGGCGACGAGGAGGTGCGGCATCTTGGCGAGGTTCGCCATGACGAACTTGCCCTCGACGTCTTTTCCGACGCCGATGGTCATGGGGTGGTTGTCGGACGCCGCCTTCGACGATCGAAGCACGTCACCCAAGGAGACGATCTCGCGGTCGGTGTTCGGGATCTCGACACCGATGGCGCTCTTGCCCGGGATGGGCGAGAGAATACGCACTTCATTGCTGGCCACCGCATACGACAGGTTCTTCGACAGTGCCGTGACGCGTTCGACCTTGACACCGGGGCCGAGTTCGATCTCGTAGCGCGTGACTGTCGGGCCACGAGAGAAACCGGTGACCGTCGCGTCGACCTGGAACTGCTTCAGAACCTCGGTGATGGCCGCGACGATGTCATCGTTGGCGGCCGAGCGGGCAAGTGAAGGTCCGCCTGTCTTAAGGCTGGCCGCCGCGGGCAGTCGGTAATCGGCGGCGGGAGTGTCGATCTCGATTCCGGATTCGGTCGCTTCGTCGTCGAGATCGAGCTCGGGCTGCACGGCACGCACGGATGGCGGCGGGTAGGCGGATGGCGACTCGGCGGCCGCATCGTCGAGCAGGCTCGTCTGGGGTGCAGCGCCGGGCCGGATCTCGCCGGTGAACCGTCGAACAGCGCGTTCGGCTGCCTTCATCTCATTGAGCAGGCCGGCTCGGGCTGCCTCTTCTGCGTCGTCGGGATCGACGACGCTGGCGGCGTTGGCGAACGGCTCGTCGGCGATCGGGGTGCGATCTTCGACTCGCGGAGCCATCGCGGGAGCGTCGAACTCGGGATCTTCTTCGCGCTGCGACGAATTGCGCCTCCACCACGGGAGACCTTCAGAGCCGACCTCGCGCGCCGCGAGATCGATCTGCTCGGTCGACAGCGCTTCTGTGCCCGCCTGGGCCTTCAGCGCCTTTTCTGCCTTCGCCGCCTTCTTCGCCTCACGGTGCTCTGCCTCGTCGGGGAATGCGGCACCGAAGAGGTAGGCATAGAGCTCGCGAAGGCGAGAGCCGATGCGGTTCGGTGGCGTCTTGGTGAGGATGAAGACGCTCAGCAGCAGCAGCGCCGAGACCACGATCGTGGCGCCGATCGGCGTGATGAGGGCGACCAAGGGCGCTGCGAGGACCCAGCCGAAGACTCCGCCGCCCGTGGCGAGCTGGCCGCCCGCGGGGTTCGGCTGACCGCCGTAGATGTGACACAACGACGACACGGTGACGAGCATGAGACCGAGCCCGATGCCGATGCGACCGTTGTTGTGCACCGAACTCGGATGCCGGAAGAGCCATGCCGCGAGCAGGATGAGCACGACGGGAAGGGCATATGCCACCCGCCCGAAGAGGAGGCCGAAGGTCCACGTCTCGATCGTGACAGCGACGGCGTTGGAGACGAGGAACCACTCGACGACGGCGCCCGCGATCGCGAGCAGCACGAGCAGGAACGGGACTCCGTCTCGCCGCTCGGCCTTGTCGAACTCTGCCGGAGAGAAGGCCCGGAACGCTCCACCGACGACGTGAGCCATCGCGAGCCACGCGCGACTGGCGACGCCCGGACCCTGTTCTTGCTTCGCGGCGGGGTTCAGCCGCACGGTCTTCTGGGTCGCGGCCGCACGCGTGGGGGTCTTCCGGGCGCCCGTAGACGCACCCGTTCGACCTGAGGACGCTCCGCGTGCGCGAGAGGTCGACTTGGTACTCGTAGCCATGCGCTCACGCTACCTGTGGGCACCCACGATCGCCGGTTGCGTGGGCCGGGTGTCTGAATTCCGGCGTACTCTCGTGCCATGTCGTCTCGCCTCCGCCTTGTCTTGCTCGTGTCGCTGCCAGCCGTGATCTGCGCACTCATCGGACTCGTGCATCCCCACCATCTGACCGACGAGACGGCCTCGAGATGGCAGGTGATGCACCTGATCCTCATCCCTCTCTTCCCCCTGGTCGGACTCGGGCCCTGGCTCGTCGCGCGGCACTCGAATCGGCCTCTGGGCTGGATCGCAGCCGTCGGCGGATATGGATTCGCCACGTTCTACACATCGCTCGACCTCTTGGCGGGCGTCGCGGCGGGCACCCTGCAACTAGCCGGAGTCACAGACGGAAAGGCACCCGTCTACGAGGTAGCCCGAGCACTCGGCCTGATCGGCGTCGTCTCGCTCGTTCTCGCGTGCATCGCGGCTACCGCGGCGGTCGCGATCCGAGCGCGCCTGCGCGCGCTGCCGGGCGGCATCCTCGCGGTCGTCGGCGCCTGCCTCATTCAACCGGGACACATCTACGTCGGGCTCGGCACCGCGGCGATGCTCCTCCTCGCAGCAGGGCTTGTACTGCTCGCGCTCACGGCCACCTCGAAGGGCTCGAGCGTCGCACCGACAACGCCGAAGGGCCCGGCGACTGTCGCCGGGCCCTCCTGATTCTCGAAACGAGACTACGCCTCGATGACGAGGGGAACGATCATCGGTCGACGACGGTACGAGGTGTTGACCCACCGTCCGACCGTGCGGCGAACGACCTGCTGCATGGCGTGCTGGTCGTGCATGCCATTCTTGGATGCCTCGGCGAGGGCCGCGACGATCTTCGGCTTCACATCGTCGAAGACGGATTCGTCTTCGGCGAAGCCCTTGGCGTGGATCTCCGGCCCGACGACCACACGGCCTGTCTGGGCCTCGATCACGACGATGATCGAGATGAATCCCTCCTCGCCGAGGATGCGACGGTCCTTGAGATCCGCGTCCGTGATCTCTCCGACGCTGGAACCGTCGACGTACACGAATCCGAGGTCGTACTGACCGACGACGGAGGCGACGCCGTCTTTCAGGTCGATCACCGTGCCGTCTTCGGCGATGATCGTGTTCTCTTCGGGGACGCCGGTCTGCTGGGCCAGTTTGGCGTTGGCCACGAGGTGGCGCTGCTCGCCGTGCACAGGTAGAACGTTCTTCGGCTTGAGGATGTTGTAGCAGTAGAGGAGCTCGCCCGCGGCGGCGTGTCCGGAGACGTGCACCTTGGCGTTGCCCTTGTGCACCACGTTGGCGCCGAGCTTCATCAGACCGTTGATGATGCGGTAGACAGCGTTCTCGTTGCCAGGGATAAGGCTCGACGCGAGGATGACGGTGTCGTTCTCCCCGATCTCCACCTGGTGTTCGCCGTTGGCCATGCGGCTGAGCACGGCCATCGGCTCACCCTGTGACCCTGTCGACATGTAGACGATCTTGTTGTCGGGGATGTCCCCGGCCTTCTTGAAGTCGATGAGCACGTTCTCGGGCACCTTGAGGTAGCCGAGTTCCGCGGCGATCTGCATGTTGCGCACCATCGAGCGGCCCAAGAGGGCGACCCGACGTCCGTTGTTGTGCGCGGCATCCAGAACCTGCTGCACGCGGTGCACGTGGCTCGAGAAGCTGGCGACGACGACACGACGCGGAGCGCGACGGATGACGTCGTCGAGGACCGGACCGATGGAACGCTCGAGCGCGGTGAAGCCGGGAACGTCGGCGTTGGTCGAGTCGACGAGGAACAGGTCGATGCCCTCCTCGCCGAGGCGCGCGAAGGCACGAAGGTCGGTGAGGCGGTTGTCGAGGGGAAGCTGATCCATCTTGAAGTCGCCCGTGTGCAGCACATTGCCCGCGACCGTCTTGATCGCCACGGCCAGCGCGTCGGGAATGGAGTGGTTGACGGCGACGAACTCGAGTTCGAACGGGCCGAACTGCTCGATCTGCCCCTCGGCCACAGTGAGCGTGTAGGGCTTGATGCGGTGCTCTTTGAGCTTGGCCTCGATGAGCGCGAGGGTCAGGCCCGACCCGATCAGGGGAATGTCGCGCTTCAGACGAAGCAGGTAGGGAACGGCGCCGATGTGGTCTTCGTGGCCGTGGGTGAGAACGATGCCGAGAACGTCGTCGAGGCGATCGCGCACGATCGAGAAGTCGGGCAGAATCAGGTCGACGCCCGGCTGGTGCTCCTCGGGGAAGAGCACGCCGCAGTCGACGATCAGCAGTTTGCCGTTGATCTCGAAGACGGTCATGTTGCGGCCGATCTCGCCGAGGCCACCGACGGGGATGACCCGGAGGGTGTCTTTGGCGAGGGCTCGTGGTTCGTATGCGGTAATGGGCATGTGCCCTCCTAGCTGGTGAATTCCAGCCCGTGGTGACGGGCTAGCGTGTTGTGCCCGCGACCTTCGGCAGAGCGCCGCCGGCGGCGGCGTTGCGGTCGGGGCGGAAGTTGGTGAAGTCGATCGAGGGGATCCCCTTGACCAGATCGATCTCGTTCTCGATGTGCGCGGCTTCCCACTCCTCGGGGCCGACGAGCGGCAACCGAACGCGGGGGCTGCCGATACGGCCGAGGCCGTGAAGAATGTATTTGGCCGCCACCGTTCCGGGAACGTGGGTCATGACCGCTCGAACCAGCGGCTCGAGCGACTGGTGCGCCGCCGTCGCCGTGGCGAGATCTCCCGCGTTGACCGCGTCGACCATCGTGCGATACGGCCCGGAGGCGATGTTGTTCGTGACGCCGATGAGCCCGGTCGCGCCGATCGACAGGTGTGGCAGCACGTTGGCGTCGTCGCCGGAGAAGTACATGAGATCGGTCTGGTTGATCACCCGGCTGACCTCGCTGAAGTCGCCCTTGGCGTCTTTGATGGCGAGGATGTTGGGGTGCTTGGCGAGACGGAGGATCGTCTCGTAGGTGATGGGCACGCCCGTTCGCCCGGGGATGTCGTAGAGGATCACCGGCAAATCTGTGGAGTCGGCGATCATGCGGAAATGCGTGAGCAGGCCGGCCTGGGTGGGCTTGTTGTAGTAGGGCGTGACGACAAGGTTGCCATCGGCACCCGCCTTCTCGCTCTGGCGAGCAAGCTGCATGGCGTGCGCGGTCTCGTTCGAGCCGCCGCCCGTCAGCACCTTCGCGCGGCCGGCCGAGACCGACTTGGCGACCTGCACGAGCTGCAGCTTCTCCGCGTCGGTGAGCGTCGAGGTCTCCCCCGTCGTTCCCGATACGACGATGCCGTCGGCTCCGTGGCTGATGACGTTGTCGATGTGCTTCTCGACGCTCGGCCAGTCGACCTCTCCGTCGGCTGTGAACGGGGTGACGAGGGCCACGAGTACCTGGCCGAACGGATTCTCTTTCGTGATCACGGGTTACAGGCTACCGGTCGCACAGGCCCGAACACTGACACGGCGGCGTCAGAATCCGAGTCGCCCGAGCTGCTTCGGGTCACGCTGCCAGTCCTTCGCCACCTTGACCCGCAGGCTGAGGAACACCTGCTTGCCGATGAGGGGTTCGATCTGCTCACGGGCGGTGGCACCGACGGCGCCCAGCCTCGATCCGCCCTTCCCGATGATGATGGCCTTCTGACTGTCGCGCTCGACGAACACATTCGCGTAGATCTCGACGAGCTCGCGATCCTCTCGCTCGATGATGTCGTCGATCGTGACGGCCAGGGAGTGGGGCAGCTCGTCGTGGACGCCCTCGAGCGCCGCTTCGCGGATGAACTCCGAGATGCGCGCCTCGAGGCCTTCGTCGGTCGTCTGCTCGGTCGGGTACAGCTGGGGAGAGACCGGAAGAAGGCGGATGAGCTCGGCCGACAGGATGTCGAGCTGGATGCTGCTCTGGGCGGACACGGGAACGACGGCGGCCCAGTCGCGCAGCTCGGACACGGCCAGGAGCTGCTCGGCGACCGCCGGACGGGATGCAGCGTCGATCTTGGTCACGATGGCGACCTTCTTCGCCTTCGGGAAGCTCTCGAGCTGCTCGTTGATGAACCTGTCGCCGGGGCCCAGTTTTTCGTTGGCCGGGATGCAGAAGCCGATCACGTCGACGTCGCCGAGTGTGGTCTGCACGATCGCGTTGAGGCGCTCACCCAGCAGGGTGCGCGGTCGGTGCATGCCCGGGGTGTCGACCAGGATCAGCTGTCCGTCTTCACGGTGCACGATGCCACGGATGGCTCGTCTCGTCGTCTGGGGCTTCGAGGAGGTGATCGCCACCTTCTCACCCACGAGGGCGTTCGTCAGTGTCGATTTGCCGACATTGGGGCGCCCCACGAACGAGACGAATCCCGCTCGGAAGTCGTTCGTTGTTTCGGTGCCGGAGTCGGTCACTCGGATCCTCTCTCTGAGACAGTCGGCGTCGCCGAGGTGTCTCGTTGCACCAGGACGGTGCTGATTCTTTTGCGTCGGCCCTCGGTGCGTTCGGCCGTGAGCACGAGGCCCGACGTCGTGACCCGGGACCCGCTCGATGGCAGGCGACCGAGCTCCTTCGAGAGGAGCCCGCCTACGGAGTCGACGTCATCGTCGTCGAGTTCGAGATCGAAGAGCTCGCCGAGTTCGTCGACGGGAAGCCGTGCGCTGACTCGATAGACACCGTCCGACACGTTCTCCACCTCCACGATCTCTCGGTCGTACTCGTCGGAGATATCTCCGACCAGCTCCTCGATCAGGTCTTCGAGGGTGACGAGGCCGGCGATTCCACCGTACTCATCCACAACCATGGCGAGGTGATTGGAGTCGAGTTGCATCTGTCGTAGCGTGTCGTCAACTTTTTTCGACTCGGGAACGAAGAGAGCAGGACGAGCGAGTTCGCGGACGGTCTGCTTGTCGACGGCCGCAGGCTTCTCGTGACTGAGGCGCGCGACGTCGCGCAAGTACAGGATGCCGACGATCTCGTCGACGTCGTCGGCCACCACGGGCATGCGCGACACTCCGGTGCTGAGGAACAGCCCCATGCCCTGACCCACGGTCGCCGTGTCGTCGACTGTCACCATGTCGGTGCGCGGAATCATGACTTCGCGCACCACCGTGTCGGAGAAGTCGATGATCGAGTGGATGAGTTCGCGATCCTCCTCTTCCAGCACGTCGAGCTCCGTCGCCTCGTCGACCATGCTGAGCAGCTGCTGCTCAGACGTGAAGGCCGCGGATCGCGGACGGCCCGGGGTGACTCGATTGCCGAATGCGACGAGAGCCCCGGCAATAGGGCCGAGAACCACTCGGAGAGCGTGAACCAGGAAGGCCGTCAGACCGACTACCGCTTCTGGATGCGCCCGCCCCACGCTGCGTGGACTCGAGCCCACTAAGACGAACGAGACTGTCGTCATGATCAGCGCGGCGAACAGCAGAACCAGCCACGGTCCGTCGATCCAGACGGTAAGGACGATCGTGACGAGGACCGCGGCGGTCGTCTCCGAGACGACACGAGCGAAGTTCACCGCGTTCATATGGGGGCTCGGATCGGCCGCGATAGCGCGCAACGATCTCTTCGCCCTGTACTTCTCGGCGAGTTCGGCGATGTCACCGCGAGAGAGCACAACGAGCGCCGAATCCGTGGCCGCGAAAAGCCCGCCCAACGCCACGAGGAGGAAAGCGGCGATCAGAAAGAGTGCAGTGATCATGTACGACGGCGACGCTCGGTGGCTGCGAAGCCCGCGAGGATGTCGCGCTGCAGACCGAACATCTCCTTCTCCTCGTCGGGTTCCGCGTGATCGAATCCGAGGAGGTGAAGAACACCGTGCGCCGTCAGGAGCTGCAACTCGTCGAGGGTCGTATGACCGGCACCGACGGCCTGCACCTCGGCCACCTGCGGACACAGCACGATGTCACCGAGCAGGCCGGGAGGGGTCGGAGCGTCTTCGGTGCCCGGGCGCAGCTCATCCATGGGAAAGCTCAGGACGTCTGTGGGCCCCGGCTCGTCCATCCATTGCACATGAAGCTGCTCCATAGCGGCCTCGTCGACCAGCACGATGGCCAGTTCGGCGTCGGGATGCACGTGGAGCTGATCGAGCGCGTAGGTCGCGAGCCGCAGAATGGCCGTCTCGTCGACGGGAATCGCGGACTCGTTGTTGATCTCGATGCTCATCGCGTCTTCTTGTACCTTTGGTCTCGCTCGGAGGCGCCGATCGTGTCGCCGGCCTTCTTGGCCATCTGAATCTGGTCGTACTTCGTGTATGCGTCCACGATCTGTCCGACCAGCGTGTGCCGCACGACATCGGCGCTGGTCATCGTCGCGAAATGGATGTCGTCGATGTCGCCGAGAACTCGGGTCACCAGCTGCAGACCACTCGTTCCCATGGGCAGATCGACCTGCGTGATGTCACCCGTGATCACCATTCGCGAGCCGAAACCCAGACGGGTGAGGAACATCTTCATCTGCTCCGGCGTGGTGTTCTGCGCCTCGTCGAGCACGATGAACGAGTCGTTGAGCGTGCGTCCGCGCATGTAGGCGAGCGGCGCGACCTCGATCGTGCCCGCGGCCAGAAGCTTCGGAACGACCTCGGGATCGAGCATCTCGTTGAGCGCGTCGTAGAGGGGTCGGAGGTACGGATCGATCTTGTCCGTCAGGCTCCCGGGGAGGTATCCGAGGCGCTCCCCCGCCTCGACGGCAGGACGCGTCAGGATGATGCGATTGACCTCTTTGCGCTGCAGTGCTTGCACAGCCTTGGCCATCGCGAGGTAGGTCTTGCCCGTTCCAGCCGGCCCGATTCCGAACACGATGGTGTTCTCGTCGATCGCGTCGACATAGGCCTTCTGTCCTGCTGTCTTCGGCCGGATGCTCTTGCCCCGCGTCGACAGGATCGCCTGCCCGAGCAGGTCGACCGGGCTGGCCGTCTTGTCGGCGTCGAGGATCGCAGCGCTCGAGGTGACTTCTGTGGAGGTCAAATCCTGTCCGTTCTTGATCATGAGAAGAAGTTCTTCGACGAGCCGCCTGGCCGAATCGACCTCGTCGGCGTCGTCTCCGCTGAGAGTGACCTCGTTGCCTCTGACGTGCACGTCGACGCCGGGATACTGCTTCTCGATCGTCGAGAGAAGTCGGTCCTGTGGCCCGAGCAGGCGCACCATGGCGATGCCGTCGATATGAATGCGCGCCTCGCCCTGCGCAGATCCGTCAGCCGTCGGCAAGAGAGTCCTCTCCGAGTCCGCCCGCGAGAACATGCGCGTGCACGTGGAAGACGGTCTGACCCGCGGCCTCACCGGTGTTGAACACCAACCGGAACTCACCGCCCGCACGCTCGTCGGCGATGCGAGACGCTAATGCGACGACCTCGGCGAGCAGAGCGGGGTCGCCAGCCGCGAGCTCGACGACGTTGCGGTACTCCTCGGTCTTCGGCACGACGAGCACGTGCACGGGGGCCTTGGGAGCGATGTCTTCGAACGCGATGACCGTATCGGTCTCGGCAATGATCGTTGCGGGAATCTCTCGCGCGACGATGCGGGAGAAGATCGAGGGTGAGTCGCCTGAGGTTGACATGTCTCTATCTTAAGAGCGTGGGCCTCGCCGCAGCAGGTGGCGCCGAGCGCGTTCGCTCTCGGCACAGCCCGGGCAGGCGCTCGTCACCAGCGGTTCAGCCGCACGTTGAGCACGGAGAGCGCGGACGGACCCGCCGTCGAGGTGCGCAAGATCTCATCGCCCAGCCGCACTCGAACGGCGCCACGGCTCTCGAAGAGGTCGAGTTCGTGCGGCGCGATTCCGCCCTCGGGGCCGACCACGAGAATCAGGATGCGCGCATCCGCCGGAATCTCGACGTGCGAGAGGCGCGTCTCGGCCGTCGGGTCGAGAACGAGCACCGTCGCGTCCTCAGCGAGGCGAGCGAGTTGCTTGGTGTTCATGTGCTGCTCGACCGAGGGAACCCACGACCGGATGGACTGCTTCGCGGCCTCTCGAACGATGGCACCCCAGCGCTCCATGCCCTTCGTGACCTTCGCTCCCGTCCACTTCGAGACCGATCGCTCGGCCGCCCACGGAATGACGCCGGATGCGCCGAGCTCGGTCGCGGCCTGCACGGCGAGTTCGTCGCGGTCTCCCTTGGCGAGCGCCTGAGCCAGCCACACCTCGGGAACGGGCGCTGCGTCGAGCGTCGACACGTCGACCCTGATCTCGAGTGCTGCGGGTTCGACCGTCACGATCGGACCGCGCACCACGAGCCCCGCACCGTCGCCGATGGAGATGACCTCGCCGGCCCGGAGCCGATTGACGGTCACCGCGTGACGCGCCTCAGGCCCGGCAAGCGCCACCTGGTCTCCGACCGCGTGCGGCACGGCTGCGAGGTCGGAGCGCAGAAACAGGGAACTCATGCTCAGACGTTGAGGAAGCGGTCGCGCAGCTTGGCGAACAGACCCTGCTGGAAATGGCCGAGCGTCGGTGCCGGGTACTTGTGCGCCTTGGCCAGCTGCTTCACGAGCTCTTTCTGCTTGTGGTCGAGCTTCGTGGGGGTCGTCACCTGCACGCCGATCTTGAGGTCGCCTCGGCCCTGGCCGCGGAGATGCGTGATTCCACGCCCCTTCACCGTGATGATCTCCGCGCTCTGCGTTCCCGGCTTGATCTCGACCTCGATGTCGCCGTCGAGGGCTGTGACCGACGAGGTCGTGCCGAGCACGGCATCCCACATGAAGACCTCGAGGGTGCAGAGGATGTCGTCGCCGTTTCGGCTGAAGACATCGTGGTGCCGCACCTTCATCTCGAGGTAGAGGTCACCGTTCGGGCCACCGGCCGGGCCGACCTCGCCCTGGCCGATGAGCTGCAGGCGGAGGCCGGTGTCGACGCCGGCGGGGATGTCGACGGGAATCGAGCGGCGCGCGCGCACGCGGCCCTGGCCCTGGCAGGTGACGCAGGGAGCGGGGATGACGGTGCCGTAGCCGCGGCAGGTGCCGCAGGGAGCGCTCGTCATCACGTTGCCGAGAAGGGAGCGCACCGCCCTCTGGATCTGGCCGCTTCCGCCGCAGATGTCGCAGGTGACGGGGGATGTGCCGGGCTGGCAGCACGAGCCGTTGCAGGTCTCGCAGACCACGGCCGTGTCGACCTCGAGGTCGCGGTGGGTTCCGAAGATGACCTCTCCGAGGTCGATCTCCACTCGAAGCAGCGCGTCCTGGCCGCGCTCCTCGCGCGACTTCGGACCCCGCGAGCCGCCCTGTGCTCCGAAGAAGGTCTCGAAGATGTCGCCGAAGCCACCGAATCCACCCTGCCCGCCCGGGAAGCCCTGCTGCGGCCCCCGGTCGTAGTCGCGGCGCTGGCCCGGATCGCTCAGCACATCGTAGGCGTGAGTGACGGCCTTGAACTTCTCCTCTGCATCTGGCGCGGAGTTCACATCGGGGTGCAGCTCTCGCGCCAGTCTGCGGTAGGCCTTCTTGATCTCTTCGGGGGTGGCGCTCTTATCTACGCCGAGCACGTCGTAATGGTCAGCCACGCGGGCGTCTCCTTATAAGTCGGGATTCGCTGGCCGTGGAGCGGCAGCGTTCTGTCAGATGGGGCCGGCGTCGGCATGACGCGCGGGAAAACGGGGTCAACTCTCGCCGAGAGTGCGGGAGAGGTAGCGAGCCACCGCGCGCACGGCAGCGATGTTGCTCGAGTAGTCCATGCGCGTCGGCCCGAGAACGCCGAGGTGGGCGAGAGAACCGCCCTGGGCGCTGTATCCGCTTGCGAGGATGGACGTTTCACCGAGGCCGAACGGGGCGTTCTCTCGTCCGATACTCACCGACACTCCACGCTGATCCGCCTCGAGCTCGCTGAAGAGCCGAAGAAGGACGACCTGCTCTTCGACTGCTTCGAGCACCGGAAGGATGCTGCCGTGGAAGTCGTTCTCCGTGCGCACGAGGTTGGACGCGCCGGCGATCACCAGTTTGTCGTGGCGCGTGGCCGCGACGTGATCGGCGATGGCGGCGACGATGACCCGCACCACCGGCATCCGGGATGCCGCGAACATGCCGGGAAGCTCACCGAGGCGAGCGGCCGCCTCGACGACGCCGACGCCCGCGAGTGCCGTGTTGAGCTTGGCGCGGAGCTCTCCAAGGAAATCGACGTCGACCTCTGAAGGAACGTCGACGACGCGCTGGTCGACGTGCCCGGAGTCGGTGATGACGACGAGAAGAAGCTTCTGGGGGGCGAGCGCGACCACCTCGAGGTGACGGAACCGCGCCTGCTGCAACGACGGGTACTGCACCATGGCCACCTGCCGGGTGAGCTGGCTGAGGAGGCGCACGGTGCGTGCGAGAACGTCGTCGAGGTCGGCGGACTCGCCGAGGAACGTCTCGATCGCCTGGCGCTGAGCCGGGGTCAACGGCTTGAGGTCGGCCAGGTGGTCGACGAACAGGCGATACCCCTTGTCTGTCGGGATGCGGCCCGACGACGTGTGCGGCGCCGTGATCAGCTCTTCTTCTTCGAGGAGCGCCATGTCGTTTCGGATGGTGGCGGCCGAGACACCGAACGAGTGTCGATCGACGATCGACTTGGAGCCCACCGGCTCACGGGAGGCCACATAGTCTTGCACGATCACCCGGAGTACTTCGAGGCTGCGGTCTGACACCATATGGCGACACCTTCCTCTCGTCTGCACTCTTTCGTCTGCACAGTCTCGCGAACGATTGGCACTCGGAGATCCTGAGTGCCAATTATATCTCGCTCACGGCGCCGAAGGATCATTGCCCGCCGAAGGAGTTCCGCAGTATCTTGTGCTGGAAGCCCTCATCCAGCGACGAAAGGCAAGCGACTCATGTCCGATCCCCATGCGACTCCTGAGAATCCCTCGGGCGCGGGCGGGCCGACGCCCCCTCCCTCTACGCCGCCCTCGGGCCAGGTCCCTCCCGACTTCGGAGCACCCGCCGGAGGATCCACGCCCCCGCAGTACGGAGCTCCGCAGTACGGTGCCCCTCAGTACGGCACGCCGACCGGCGGCCAGACGCCGCCGCCCGGGTACTCGCCCCCGCCCGCTGCGGCACCCGGCGCACCGCTCAGCCAGTCCGACGACAAGCTCTGGGCGTCGCTCGCGCACTTCGGCGGCGTTCTCAACTTCATCCCGCCGCTGATCATCTGGCTGGTCTTCAAAGACCGCGGTCCGCTGACCAACCAGGAAGGCAAGGAGTCGCTGAACTACCAGATCACGATCGCCATCGCCTGGGTCGCGTATTCCATCATCGCCGTGATCCTCGGCTTCATTCCCATCCTCGGCGGCCTCATCGCGACGCTCCTCTGGCTTGTCGTGATTGCGGCACAGCTCGTCTTCCCGATCATCGGCGGAGTGAAGGTGAACGGCGGCGGCACCTACCGCTACCCGTTCGCTATTCGACTCATCAAGTAGCACGCTCAGCAAAGAAGCGCTGGTCGACACCTCGTGTCGACCGGCGCTTATTTGCTTTAATGGTCGACATGACTTCAGCCCCACCTCCGTCCAACGCCTCCTATCAGGCGCAGCCCCCGATGGCGCCGCAAGACCAACGCCTCTGGGCGACGCTGATCCACCTCGGCGGAATCCTCTTCGGATTCGTGCCCGCACTCGTCGGGTATCTCGTCTTGAAGGACCGCGGAGAGTTCATCCGCCAGCACACGCTCGAGGAACTGAACTTCCAGATCTCGCTGGCGATCTATCTGACCGCGACGGTGCTCCTCGGCTTCGTCACATTCTTCATCGGAACGGTTCTGGCGTTCCCCATCGCGATCGCGGCGATCATCTTCATGATCATCGCCGCCGTCAAGGCGAACGCGGGAGATTTCTACCGCTACCCGCTGACGATCCGCCTCGTCAAGTAACGAAAGGCTAGCTCGTCAGGCGCCTCACCACGGCGTCGGCGAGCAGCCGCCCGCGCAGGGTGAGGACGACCGTGCCCTGGATCGCCGACCGCCCGTCGACGAGACCATCGGCGATCAGGCCGGCGACCTCGCGCCTCGGCTCCGCCGCGAGCGAGTCGATGCGCAGGCCCTCGCGGATGCGTGTCAGAAGCAGCACCCGCTCTGTCTCGCGGGTCGTCGCATCCAGAGTCTCACGGCCCGCGGCCGGCGAATGGCCGGCCGCGATGCGCTCGGCGTACGCCGCGGGATGTTTGACGTTCCACCACCGGGTGTCTCCGACGTAGCTGTGCGCTCCAGGGCCGACGCCCCACCAGTCGTGTCCCTGCCAGTACGCGAGATTGTGCCGCGAGACGAACGACTCGTCGGCCGCCCAGTTGCTGACCTCGTACCAGGAGTAGCCGGCCGCGGCGAGCATCTCGTCGGCCAACTCGTACATGTCGGCCTCGAGATCGTCATCGGGCTCTGCGACCTCGCCCGACTTGATCTGGCGCGCCAGCTTCGTTCCCTGCTCGACGATGAGCGCGTAGGCCGAGAGGTGATCGGGCTGGGAGGCCAAAGCGCTCTCGAGCGACGTGCGCCAGTTCTCGAGGGACTCCCCCGGCGTGCCGTAGATCAGGTCGAGGCTCACCTGGAACCCGGCTTCGCGCGCCCACTCGACCACGAGCGGCACGCGCTCGGGATCGTGCGTGCGATCGAGAGTGCGCAGCACGTGGGGCACGGCGGACTGCATGCCGAAGCTCACCCGAGTGAATCCTGCGTCGGCGAGGGTCTTCAGGTAGTCGGCGTCGACGCTGTCGGGGTTCGCTTCGGTCGTGACCTCGGCGCCCGGTTGCAGCCCCCAGGCGTCACGGACGGCAGCGAGCATGCGCACGAGGTTCTCGGCGGGAAGCAGGGTCGGCGTTCCGCCCCCGAAGAAGACCGTCGACACCTCTCGAGAGGGAACGCCGGACTGCTCGAGCACACGGCGAGCGAGGTCGACCTCGACCACAGCCTGAGACGCGTAATCGGACTGCTTCGCGCCTCGAAGCTCGGTGGCCGTATAGGTGTTGAAGTCGCAATAGCCGCAGCGCACGCGACAGAACGGCACGTGCAGATAGACGCCGAAGTTGCGGGCGGCTGCGTCACGGTCGGAGCCCAGGGGCAGCCGACCGTCGAGCGGTGCGGGATCGCCGAGGGGAAGGGCCGACGCCATCAGTGCCGACCAGGCGAGGAGTGAACGCTCACGCGGCGCGACCGGGAAGAAGCGCGCGCAGATAGCGCCTCGTCATGAGGCGCTGCTGGCGGCGCAGCAGAGGAGAAACGAGTCGATAGAAAGCCGTGCTGCCGCGCGAGAAGGAGCGAACGGTGAACCAGACGGAATCGTCGGGTTCGTGCGTCACGACGAAGCTCTCCTCACCCTCCTCCGGATGCCCGGGAAGGGTTCCGTAGGCGAAGCCTGCCTCGTTCGGCTCGTCGATGACGAGAACGACCCGCACGGGCGCCGTGACGACACGTCCATAGGCCCGGATGCGCAGATCGGCCGTGACGCCGGCCGAGATCTGCGGCGTTCCGTCTTCGGAATAGGTGAGTTCGGGATTCACGTCGCGGGCGGCCAGCGGAGTGCCGTCGGCGTCGTAGACGAGCCCCGCGTAGTCGGTGTCGCTCGGCGTCGGCAATTCGATGTTCGAGACCTCGATGCCGCTGTTCTTCTGAACGCCCCACGCCAACAGGGTGGCCGCGGCGGTGTCGAAGCGGTCGCGCCCCGAGCCGATGCGGATGCTGTCTTCCGCTGGCCGGTATCCCTTCGGCGGGTAGAACATGAGATCCGGAGCCTGGGAGGCGCCGACGGCTGCGTAGGTCAGAGACTGGCCCGTGTGCGTGGATCGCTGCAGCATCGGCTACTTCTTTTCTTTCTTCGTCTCCGTGTCGCCAGACAGGGCAGCGATGAAAGCGCCCTGCGGCACCTCGACGCGACCGACCATCTTCATGCGCTTCTTGCCCTCTTTCTGCTTCTCGAGGAGCTTGCGCTTGCGACTGATGTCACCGCCGTAGCACTTGGCCAGCACGTCTTTGCGCATGGCGCGGATCGACTCTCGGGCGATGATGCGCGCACCGATCGCGGCCTGGATGGGCACCTCGAACTGCTGGCGCGGGATGAGCTTGCGCAGACGCTCGGTCATGAGCGCCCCGTAGGCCTGAGCCTTGTCGCGGTGCACGATCGCGCTGAACGCATCGACCTGCTCACCCTGCAGCAGGATGTCGACCTTCACGAGGTCGGCCTCCTGATCTCCGATGGGCTCGTAGTCGAGCGAGGCGTACCCCGCCGTCTTCGACTTGAGGCTGTCGAAGAAGTCGAAGACGATCTCGGCGAGCGGCATGTTGTAACGGATCTCGACGCGGTCTTCTCCGAGGAACTCCATGCCGAGGAGGGTGCCTCGACGGCTCTGGCACAGCTCCATGATGACGCCGACGTAGTCTTTCGGCGCCAGGATCGCAGCCTTGACCACCGGCTCGTGAACGCTCGTGATCTTGCCCGACGGAAACTCGCTCGGGTTGGTGACCGTGACGGTCTTCTTGTCTTCGGTGGTGACCTCGTAGATCACGCTCGGCGCGGTGGCGATGAGGTCGAGCCCGAACTCGCGCTCGAGGCGCTCGTTGATGATCTCGAGGTGCAGCAGTCCGAGGAATCCGCAGCGGAACCCGAATCCGAGGGCCACAGAGGTCTCGGGCTCGTAGACGAGGGAGGCGTCACTGAGCTTCAGCTTGTCGAGGGCGTCACGGAGCGCCGGGTAGTCGGTGCCATCGATCGGGTACAGACCCGAGAACACCATCGGCAGCGGCTCCGTGTAGCCCGGAAGGGCCTCGGTGGCCGGCTTCGAGTGGGTGGTGACCGTGTCGCCGACCTTGGACTGACGAACGTCTTTCACTCCGGTGATGAGGTAGCCGACCTCGCCGACGCCGAGTCCCTTGCTGGGGGTCGGCTCGGGCGACGACACACCGATCTCGAGGATCTCGTGAGTGGCGCGAGTAGACATCATCTGGATCTTCTCGCGCGGCGAGAGCTGGCCGTCGATCATGCGCACGTAGGTGACGACGCCGCGGTAGGAGTCGTAGACCGAGTCGAAGATCATGGCGCGAGCCGCGGCATCCGGATCGCCCTGGGGCGCGGGAACGAGGGCCGTCAGCCGATCGAGGAGTTCGGGAACGCCCGCGCCCGTCTTGCCGGAGACCCGCAGCACGTCTTCGGGCTTGCCGCCGATGAGGCTGGCCAGCTCTTGTGCGTACTTGTCGGGGTCTGCTGCGGGCAGGTCGATCTTGTTGAGAACGGGGATGATCGTGAGGTCGTTGTCGAGCGCGAGGTAGAGGTTCGCCAGCGTCTGGGCCTCGATGCCCTGGGCCGCGTCGACGAGCAGGAGCGCGCCCTCGCAGGCAGCGAGCGACCGGGAGACCTCGTAGGTGAAGTCGACGTGGCCGGGGGTGTCGATCATGTTGAGCGCGTAGGTCTGACCCTCGAGCGACCACGGCATGCGCACGGCCTGGCTCTTGATCGTGATGCCGCGCTCGCGCTCGATGTCCATGCGGTCGAGGTACTGAGCACGCATGTCGCGGTCGCTGACGACGCCGGTGATCTGCAGCATGCGGTCGGCGAGCGTGGACTTGCCGTGGTCGATGTGCGCGATGATGCAGAAGTTGCGAATGAACGCGGGGTCGGTGGATGCCGGCTCCAGGGCCTTATTAGCTAGCGGGCTCACGCGTTCCTCTTGTGTCGTACGGCGGGTAAGCGCCCATTCTCTCACGTTGTTCGAGGCCGACGCTTTTCGTCACGTCGCGGGGGTAGTAGTCAGTTCGGCGCGGTTGAATGTGGTCATGAGTATTTTTCTTACCGGTGCCACCGGCTTCATCGGATCCGCAGTCCTCCGCCAGCTCCGCCTGCAGGGACGTGACGTGACCGCCCTGGTGCGCTCTCCCGAGAAGGCGGCCAAAATCGAGGCTCTCGGAGCCACCGCGGTGATCGGCGACGTCACCGACGCCGAACTCGTGACCGAGCAGGCGATCGCGAGCGACGGCGTCATCCACCTCGCCGCTCCCGGCGACGACACCAGTCGCGACGTCGACGACGCCTTCGTGACGGCCGTCTTCGCGGGTCTCGAAGGGAGCGACAAGCGCTACGTGCACACGGGTGGCATCTGGGTATGGGGAGACAATCCCGACATCGATGAGGATTCGCCCCGTCACGCTCCGGCCATCGTGGCGTGGCGCGAAGAGATCGAGAAGCGCGTGCTCGGCGCGCAGGGCGTCTCGACCACGCTGATCGCTCCCGCCGTCGTCTTCGGCCATGGCGCAGGCATCCCGGCGCTCTTCCTCGGCGATGACAGCGGCGCATCGCCTGTCGTCCGACTCATCGGCGACGGCTCGCAGCACTGGACCACGGTGCACGTCGACGACCTGGCCGAGCTGTACATCCTCGCCTTCGACCTCGGGAAGTCCGGCTCCACCTACATCGGCGCCAGCGGCGAGAACCCGACCGTGCGAGAGATCGGCGAGGCCGCGGCCTTCGGCCAGGGCCTCGACTCCCGCGTCGAGCCTCACACGGTCGAAGAGACTCACGCCCGCCTGGGAGCGCCGTTCGCCGACGCGCTGCTGCTCGACCAGCAGGCCAGGGGAAGCGCTGCCCGCATCGACCTCGGCTGGGAGCCGAACGGTCCGAGCATCATCGGCGAGTTGCGCACCGGGTCGTACGCGGCGAAGAACTAGTCGGTCGTCGCGCGCCTCTGCGAGAGTTCGAGGCCGTAGGCGCGCGACGGCTCGATGCCGGGAGGGTTCTCGCGATCGGACATGCGCGAGAACCCGCGCCGCTCGTAGAGTCCATGCGCGGTCGTCATCTCGGTTCCGCTGTTCATGACCACGCGCTCGGCCCCTCGCTCGCGAGCGAGGTCGATGACGAAGTCGGTGAGGATGCTGCCGACGCGACGACCGCGCGACGCCGGGTCGACTGCGAGGAGACGGAAGTCGAACTCGCCCGGCCGCCCCAGCGGCGTCAGCAGCTCGCCCGGTCGAGGCGTCGTGACCGAACCCAGGATGCGGCCTGTCGCGTCGTCGACGGCGACCCACACCTCGCCGATGGCCGCGTGATGCGGCACATCGAGGATCTGCACCGCGTAGTCGTCGCCGATGGTGAAGTCGAGTCGATACGCCTCGAGACGCTGACGGGCGATCTCATCGTGCTCGTCTGCTCGGGCGAGGCGCACAGAGATGCCGTCACGCGCGGTCGCCTGCGCATCCGTCTCGTGTCGCTCGGGTTCGGGCAGACGACGGACACCCTCGAGCAGATCGTCGAGGCCGGCCGCGACACAGATGCGGATCCATCCCTCTCCCCCACGACCGAACGCACTTCCCGGTGCCACGGCGACCCGTTTCTCGAGCAGGAATCGCTCTGCCCACCCCGCCACGTCGCCGCCCGTCGCGTATCCGACATTCACCCATAGGTAGAAGGCGCCCGACGGCTGGAGGTATTCGATTCCGCGCTGGCGCAGAAGCGCGGTGGCGGCGTCGAGGTTCTGCCGGTAATGCAGAGCAGCGGTTTTGACATGCTGCTGATCACCCTCGACGGCCACGAGGGCGGCCAGCTGTGCGGGAGTGTTGACACAGCTGATCATCGCCTCCTGCGCCGTGCGCATGATCGTCGACAGCCCCGGAGGCGTGACGAGGTATCCGACTCGCGCGCCCGTGAGCGCGTAGGTCTTCGAGAGCGAGAACACGGAGAAGACCCGGTCGTCGGCGTCGAGACTCGCCACCGACACGTGCGGGGACTCGTAGCTGAAGGCCTCGTAGACCTCGTCGCTCAGGATCCAGAGGTCGTGCTGCCTCGCGAATTCGACGAGCGCCCGCAGAGTCTCCTCGGGAAAGATCGCTCCGAGCGGATTCGACGGCGAATTGATGATGATCATGCGGGTGCGCGGCGTGACGAGTCTCGTCAACTCATCGAAGTCCGGCAGAAAAGCGTTGTCGCGGCGCAGCGGATACGACACCGAGACCGCGGAGATCATGGCCGCGTTCATCGCGAAGGTCGAGTAGCCCGGGTCGGGGATGAGGACCTCGTCTCCCGGCCCGAGAGCAAGACTCATCGCGAGGTACAGCGCCTGCATGCCGCCGCAGGTCACCCAGACCTGCTCCGTGTCGACGACGACGCCGTTCTCGCGCGCAAGCTTGCGCACCAGGGCCTCGCGGAGCGCCGGAAGGCCCCCGTTCGGCCCATAATCGGTCTCGTCGGCAAGCCAGGCATCCGAACCTGCTGTGAGGATCTCGGGCGCGACATCGACGTCGGGCTCCCCCACCGCGAGCATCAGCACGTCGTCGAGCGCCAGCGCCATCTCGAAGATGCGCCGGATTCCCGACGGAGGAACGGAATCGATGTGGGATGAGAGCTGCGGCATGAGAGCATTAAGGCTACGCCTCGGTCGGGGTACGGTGAAACGCCGCAGTCCGCACAGGCAGCGAACACGTGGGCCGCCTCGATATTGTCGAGAAGGCGCCTGTCTGGTAACGTTGCCTGTTGGCTTACGCTTCCGTCTTACTATGCGGAGCGAACTCGCGGTCGCCGGTCGATCGCATTGCATTCATCCGAACACATACAAGAGGTAATTTCGTGGCAAACATCAAGTCGCAGATCAAGCGCATCGGCACCAACAAGAAGGCCCAGGAGCGCAACAAGGCCGTCAAGAGTGGCCTGAAGACCGCTATCCGCGCCACCAAGACCGCTGTCGCCACGGGCGATAAAGACAAGGCCCTCGCCGCACTGATCGCAGCGGGCAAGAAGCTCGACAAGGCCGCCTCGAAGGGCGTCATCCACAAGAACCAGGCCGCGAACCGCAAGTCGGCCCTCGCGAAGACCGTCGCCTCTCTCTAACGAGAGCCGCTCTCTCGATAGACGCACGCACGAAAAAAGCCCCGCACTGCGGGGCTTTTTTCGTGCCCGGGTTCATTCGTGCCTGGGTTCAGCGGGGTAGCTCGCCCCGTTCGGCGATGACGCCGATCATGCGCTCGAGCGAGTAGACGGCATCGCGGCTGCCGCCCTTGATGTTCTCGTCGGTCTCGGCGAGCATCTGGATGCTGCGCCCGAGCCCCGCGCCCGACCAGCCGGCCAGGTCGCGGCGAGCACGATCGATCTGCCACGGCGCGAGGCCCAGTTGGCCGGCGAGCTGACCTGATCCGCCGCGGGTGCCGAGCACCTTGGCCATCGTGCGGAGCTTCATCGCGAAGGCGGCGACCATGGGAACCGGGTCGGCGCCCGACGCGAGCGCGTGCCGAGCGAGCGCGAGCGCCTCGCCGTGTCGACCGGCGATCGCCATATCGGCGACGGCGAAGGCGCTGGCCTCGACCCTGCCGCCGTAGTAACGGTCGACCGTGGCCTCGGTGATTTCGGCCGACGCGTCGGCGACGAGTTGTTGGCAGGCGCTGGAGAGTTCGGCGAGGTCGTCGGAGAACGCGGCGACCAGGGCTCTGAGGGCGCCGGCCGACACACGACGGCCGGCTGCGCGGAACTCGGAGGCGGCGAACTCGTAGCGTTCGGAATCTTTCTTGAGCTCAGCGCAGACGATCTCGATGCCCCCGCCCGAGCCCGAGCGGATGGCCTCGAGCAGCTTCTTGCCGCGGACTCCGCCGCCGTGCCGCAGCACAAGGTAGGTGTCGTCTGCGGGGTTCTCGAGGTAGGAGAGCGTCTCGCTGAGGAAGTCGTCGGTGCACTTCTCGACCGAGGAGACGCGGATCATGCGCGGCTCTGCGAAGAGAGACGGACTCGCGACGGTGAGCAGTTCGCCCGGCGCGTAGGAGGATGCGTCGATGTCGGAGACCTCGAGACTCGGGTCTTCGAGCTTCAGCAGGTCACGGAGCTGCCGAATACTGCGTTCGGCGAGAAACGACTCTGTGCCAGACACGAGGACGACGGGCGCGGGGCGCACCTGCTCCCAGGAGAGCTGCGGGATCGAGGCCTTCGCCGTTTGTTTTGCGCCGCGTGCAGTAGCCACGTGTCCTCACTTACGTCGTTTCTCGTATCGAGCCTACTCGGCGGCACAGACACGAGTGACTCTGCACCGGCCTGGGCCGTCTTCTCGCTCCAGACGACCGTGTCGCCATGCTCGATCGACACCACGACGAGGCCGAGCTGGTCGGTGCGGAAGACTCGAGTGCCGGCGCCCGCGAGGATCTCGAGGATGCGAGCGTTCGGGTGCCCGTAGTCGTTGTCGGCACCCACCGAGATGAGGCCTGCCCGAGCATGGATGCGGTTGTACAGTTCGGCGCTCTGGTCGCCGGATCCGTGATGGGCCACCTTCACCACATCGACGGGGCGCAGCCTGTTGTCGGCCATCACCTGAGCCTGGTCGCTCTCGCCAAGATCTCCCAGGAACAGCGCGTCGATGTCGCCGGAGAACGCCACGGTGACGCTCGCGCCGTTGCCCCGGAGTGTCGTGTCGGCCGTGGGCCAGAGCACGTCCCAGCGCAGCGCTCCGAGCTCTCCCCTGTCTCCTCGTGCCGCTTGCTGCACGGTCGCTCCGGATTCGACGAGGCGACGAACAACAGCCTCGTCGGACCGACTGTCGGTGGGTCCGAGAAGTACGGCATGTGCTCGGCCCACGACGGCGTCGAGACCACCGATGTGATCGAGGTCGAAGTGGGTGAGCACGAGAAGATCGATGCGAGCGACCTGCATCCGCTCGAGACAGGCGCGGAGCGCATCCGGGTCTGGCCCGGTGTCGATCAAAGCGGTGACGTTGTCGCTCCTCACGAGCACCGCATCGCCCTGCCCGATGTCACACGCCGCGATGCGCCAGTTCTGCGGCACCGACAGACGAAGCGCGATGGTGCCGCCGACCAGCACCCCGCCGTAGACACCGACGATCACGGCGACCAGGAGCACTGCCGCTGCGCGCCGGATGCGAGGAGCGCGGGAGGCCAGGACGACCCAGAGGGCCAGTGCGGTCAGGGCGAGTACGAGCAGGGCGCCGACAAGGCCCGGCACCCACGGTAGCCGCGCTCCGGGTGCGCCGGCGAAGAAGCGTGCGACAGCACCGATCCAGGCGGCCGGCAGCCAACACAGCCACGCAGCGGGCACCGCGAGGGCCGGGACGAGTGCGCCGACCAGACAGCCGAGCAGTCCCACGACGGTGGCGACGGGAGCGGCTGGGGCTGCGAGCAGATTCGCCGGGATGCTGTACGGGGCGATCGTCGGTGTGAGGAGGGCGAGCACGGGCTGGCAGGCGAGTTGTGCGGCAAGCGGCACAGCGATGACAGCCGCAAGCCACGTCGGCATCCAGCGCGACAGAGCGGATGTCAGGGGCCGGGTGAACAGCAGGAGTCCGGCCGTTGCGAGGGACGACAGCGCGAAGCCGAAGCTGTGGGAGAGCCATGGGTCGGTGACGATGAGGCTGACGACGGCCAGGCAGAGCACGGGCATGCCTCGAGCCGAACGGGACGCCCCGATCGAGACCAGAACGATCGCCGCCATGGCCGCCGCACGGATGACGCTCGGCTGCGGAGTCACCAGGATCACGAAAAGCAGCAGCACTGCGCTGGCCGCACCGAGTCGAGCACCCCGACGAAGACCGGCGAACCCGGCGATCAGGAACGCACCGGCGATGACGATGGCGCAATTGGCGCCCGAGACGGCGGTGAGATGGCTCAGCCCGCTGTCTTTCATCGCCTCGTCGAGCGATGCGTCGACGAGGGAGTCGTCACCGAGGGCGAGACCGGGCACGAGCTCTGCTCCATCGCCAGGGAGACCGCGGGCTGCTTCGGCGAACCGGGTACGCAGTTCCGCCGCCCAGGCGAGCTGCCAGCCGGGAGGCCGGATCGTCTCGGGATGCCCCTCCGCGAACGCGAGCCATGCCGTCTGCGACCCGTCGTCGGTCGGGCGGAAACGCGCGTCGACTCGGATGGTCGATCCGATGGCGGAGGCGTCTGCAGTGGCGAGGTCGTCGACGAAGACCAGCACTCGCGTCGAGGTGCGGTCGCGGCGACCATCGGTGTTCTCGAGGCGATGCAGGGTCGCCTCGAATCGCACACCCGACACCGACTCGCCACCGAAGCCCGAGTGAGCGGTCTCCGCCGGCGTTCCCGAGACCTCGAGCTCGGCCGACAGAGCTTCCTGCGACTCATCGAGAAGAAGCGGCGGCTCTCGCAGGGGCTGGAGCACGAGAACGGCTGTGGCGATGCACGCGCCGATGCCCGCACACACGGCGACCGTCGGAAGCGCGCTGCGTGCTCGTCGGACAAGCCGTCCCCACGCAGATGCTCGCGCTCTCGAAGCTGGCAGCCTCCGCAGAGCGAGCGAGACCGCGAGGCAGGCCACCGCCCCGATCAGAACGGATGCCGCAGCGTCGGGCAATCCGGCCAGCACGAACGCCGCGCCCCACGCGAAAACCGCAGGCACGGTCAGGCGATGATCGGCCCACCGAGTCGACTCCGGATTCCGCGCCTCGCGCCGCGGCGCGCTCACACGACGGCCGCATCGCGGAGTCCGTCGAGCGTCTTCTGCCCGATGCCGGGAACCTCGAGCAGCTGGTCGATCGACGTGAACGGGCCGTGCTCGTCTCGGTAGTCGATGATCTTCTTCGCCGTCTCCGGGCCGATGCGCGGCAACGTCTCGAGCGCGGCGGAATCCGCGGTGTTCAGGTTGACCGTCGTGGATGCCGGGTCGCCCGGCATCGCCGCACCGCCGGTTGCCGGCAGCGGCGGAGCCTCGCCGACCGCGGGCGCGTACAGCTGCTCTCCATCGGTCACGACGCGCGCAAGGTTGAGCTGCGCCGTGTCGGCCACGTCGGTGTATCCGCCCGCTGCGGCGATGGCATCGACGATGCGAGCCCCCTCTCGCAGTTGGTACAGCCCCGGTCGCGCAACCGACCCGAGCACGTGCACGTAGATCACCGGCGCATCGCGCGCGTCTCCGTCGCCTGCGGTCGCGCCCGCCTCGTCGAGCGGAGAGTCGCTCTGGGCGGCATCCGGATTCGTCACGAGAACCTCGCTGCTGCCCCGCGGCGCCAGAGCCGAGACGAGTACCGCGACCACCAGCACGGCGAGCACGATGACGATGCCCGCGCCGACCCCGATGCTGAGCCGAGCCCGCGCCGGCGGCTGCGGTCCGGCATCCATGGCACCACGGTAGGCGCGCGACGCATGACGACGATCGCCCCGGTGCCGCGCTGTGAACAGCACGAGCGCCGGGGCGACTGGTGAGGAGAGGTACTTCCGCTACGCCAGCGGCTTCGTCGCGATGCTCACGACGCGGGGCTCGCGCACGACCACGTTGACGATCTCACGATCGCCGATCGCCCGCTGAACAGCGGCGGATGCTCGGGCCATCGACTCGAGGTCACTTCCGGCGATCGTGGGCGGCACCTCGAGCCGGTCGCGCACCTTGCCATCGACCTGCACGACCGCGGTCACCGACTCCTCGGTGAGCAGCGCCGGGTCGGCACCGCGCCATCCGTAGCCGGAGATCGTCGCCGGGTAGCCGAGTCGCTCCCACATGTCTTCCGCCGTGTACGGAGCGAACAGGCTGAGGCCGAGCGCGATGGTCTCGACGGCCTCGCGCACGGCCGGGTCGCCGCCGCCCGGGCCCTTGTCGACGGCCTTGCGGGTCACGTTGACGAGCTCCATGATGCGGGCGACGACCACGTTGAACTTGAACGCCTCGATGAGTCCGGGCGCCTCGGCCAGGAAGCGGTGGGTGACCCGGCGCAGGGCGATGTCGCCGTCACGCCAGTTGACCTCAGGCTTACTCGTGACGTCTCCGGCCAGTCTCCACGCGCGGGCGAGGAACTTGGAGGACCCGGCGGGCGACACGTCTGCCCAGTCGATGTCGTCTTCCGGCGGGCCGGCGAACGCCATCGTGAGCCGCACGGCGTCGACGCCGTGCTCGTCGAGCTGGTCGCTCAGCTGCACGATGTTGCCCTTCGACTTCGACATGGCCGAGCCGTCCATCAGCACCATGCCCTGGTTCAGCAGCGCGCTGAACGGCTCGGTGAACGAGACGAGTCCCAGGTCGAACAGCACCTTGGTGATGAAGCGCGCATAGAGCAAGTGCAGGATCGCGTGCGTGACGCCGCCCACGTACTGGTCGACGGGCGCCCACTTGTCGACGTCTTTCGGGTCGAAGGCCTTCTCGCTGTCGTGCGGGTTGAGGAAGCGCAGGAAGTACCAGGAGCTGTCGACGAAGGTGTCCATCGTGTCGGCATCACGGAGCGCCGGTGTTCCGTCGACGGGGTTGGTCACGTTGACCCAGTCCTCGGCAGCGCCCAGCGGCGAGCTTCCGCGCGGCTTGAGGTCGAGACCGTCGCTCGGCGGCAGCAGCACCGGCAGCTGGTCTTCGGGAACGGGAATCTCTTCGCCGTTCTCGCCGTGGATGATCGGAATCGGGGTGCCCCAGTAGCGCTGGCGAGAGATCAGCCAGTCACGCAGGCGGTAGTTCTTGGCGGGCCGGCCGGCGCCCTGCTGCTGCAGGATCTCGATGGCCTTCTTGATGGCGTTGACTTTCGAGAGCCCGTTGAGGGGGCCGGAGTTCATGAGACGGCCGTCGCCCGCGAGCGCGACTCCCGTGACGGCGGGGTCGTAGCTGCCGAAGTTCGGGTCTTCCAACATCTCGTCGGTGATGATCGGGATGGCGCCGGTCGCGGGGGCGGTGACGTCGACGACCATGCGGATCGGCAAATCGAAGGCGCGGGCGAAGTCGAGGTCGCGCTGGTCGTGGGCGGGAACGGCCATGACCGCACCCGTGCCGTAGTCGGCGAGCACGTAGTCGGCCGCCCAGATGGGCATGCGCTCACCGTTGACGGGGTTGATCGCGTAGCGCTCGAGGAACACACCGGTCTTCGGCCGGTCGGTGGCCTGGCGCTCGGTCTCGGTGCTCTTCTGCACGGCGGTGAGGTACTGCTTGAACGCGTCCTGCACCTCCGGCGTCGACTCTGCCGCGAGTTCGATCGCGAGATCGGAGTCGGGGGCCACGACCATGAACGTCGCGCCGAACAGGGTGTCGGGGCGGGTCGTGAAGACGGTCACCGGCTCGTCACGGCCCTCGACGGCGAAGTCGACGTCGGCGCCGATCGAGCGTCCGATCCAGTTGCGCTGCATGCTCAGAACCTTCGACGGCCAGCTGCCCTCGAGCTGGTTCAGGTCGTCGAGCAGACGGTCGGCGTAATCGGTGATCTTGAAGTACCACTGGGTGAGCTTCTTCTTCACGACCACGGCGCCGCTGCGCTCGGAGGTGCCGTCGGGCAGAACCTGCTCGTTGGCGAGCACGGTCTGGTCTACCGGGTCCCAGTTGACCCAGCTGGCCTTGCGGTAGGCGAGACCCTTCTTGTACATCTGCAGGAACAGCCATTGGTTCCACTTGTAGTACTCGGGATCGCTGGTGTGCAGCACGCGGTCCCAGTCGAACGATGCGGCGTAGCGGCGCATGCTGCGCTTCTGCTGCTCGATGTTGTCGTAGGTCCACTGGCGCGGGTCGAGGCCGCGCTTGATCGCGGCGTTCTCGGCGGGCAGTCCGAAGGAGTCCCAGCCGATGGGGTGCAGAACGTTGAAGCCCTGCTGACGCCAGTAGCGCGCGATCACGTCGCCCAGGGCATAGGCCTCGGCGTGGCCCATGTGCAGGTCTCCCGACGGGTACGGGAACATATCGAGAACGTACTTGCGCGGACGCTTATCGCCCTCGAGATCGGTCTTGAAGGGCTGCATCTCGTCCCAGCGAGGCAGCCATTTGTTCTGGATGGCGGCAAAGTCGTAGTGGAGGGCCGGGTCGTTGCGGGGGTCGTACTCTTCGGCGCTCGTCGTTTCGATGGTCACGCGACTCTCAATTCCTGCTTGGGTTCGGCTGCTGGGGCCAAGATCGCCGCGACAGACGCCCATGGAGGCTCGGATGGAGCGTGGCATGGGGGCGCGGCAGCAATCCATCGTACTAAACCTGCCCGCGCCGTATCGTTGAAGCCGTGGATGCGACCATCACCAGTGCTGACGGCATCACCCGGTGCGGGTGGGCCCACTCGGCGGCGGAGATGCTGCCGTATCACGACGACGAGTGGGGCCGACCGCTGCACGGCGACCAGCCGCTGTTCGAGAAGCTCTGTCTCGAGACCTTCCAGTCGGGGCTCTCGTGGATCGCCATTCTGCGCAAACGCGAGGCCTTCCGCGCCGCCTTCGCCTCGTTCGACATCGACCGCGTCGCCTCCTTCGACGACAGCGACGTGGAGCGACTCCTGGCCGACGCCCGCATCGTGCGCAACCGCGCGAAGATCACCGCCTCCATCGAGAACGCCCGGGCGACGAAGACCCTCGTCGACGCTCAACCGGGCGCACTCGATGATCTTCTCTGGGGCTTCGCTCCCCCACGTCGCACGGTCGCACCGGTGTCGTACGCATCGATCCCCGCATCCACCCCGTTCTCTGCGGCCGCGAGTGCCGCACTCAAGAAGCTCGGCTACCGCTTCGTCGGGCCGACGACCATGTACGCGCTCATGCAGTACGCGGGTCTTGTCAACGATCACGCGGCCGGATGCCACCTGGCCGTGGGTGAACCGGGCGCGCTCTAGCCGGGCCCGGCGTCACAGACCGAGCGCATCCAACAGCGGCCTGGCCTTGACCTGCGTCTCTTCGACCTCGTCTTCGGCGATCGAGAGCGCCGTGATGCCCCCGCCCGTGCCGATGGATGCTCCGCCCGGTGTGAGCACGACGCTGCGGATGACCATGGCCAGGTCGAGTGCGCCGTCGAGCCCGATGTAACCGAAGACGCCGGCATAGATGCCGCGCGCCCCGCCTTCCAGCCTGTTCAGGATGCGCATGGCGCTGATCTTGGGAGCTCCCGTCATCGACCCCGCGGGAAACAGGGCGGCGACGGCGTCGAGCGAGTCGGCGGTCGGAGCAAGTCGAGCGGTGACCGTGCTGACGAGCTGGTGCACGGAGCTGTAGCTCTCGAGCGCCAGGAGACTCGTCACCTCGACGGAGCCGAGCAGGGCAACTCGAGAGAGATCGTTGCGCATCAGGTCGACGATCATGAGGTTCTCTGCGCGCTCCTTGTCGCTGGCGAGAAGCTCCTCTCTCAGCCGCTCGTCGTCGACGACGTTCGCCCCGCGTGGCCTCGTTCCCTTGATCGGTTTCGTCTCGACGGTGCCCGCAGAATCGACGCGCAGGAAACGCTCGGGGCTGGCGCTGACGAGCGCGACGTCGCCGATGCGCAGGTACCCGCCATGGTGGCTCGCGTTCGCGGCGCGCACCGCGAGGTAGAGGCCCAGAGGGTCGGGGTGCACCTCGGCGGTGATCTCGTTCGTGAGGCAGAGCTGATAGGCGTCTCCCCGCCTGATCGACTCCTGGCACTCGCGCACCAGCCGCGCGTAGTCGGCGGCGTCGTGCCGCCACACGGCACGCGGTGCTGCAGGCGACTGCTGAATGCGGGCGGCCGGCGCGAGGGGAAAGGGCTCCGGAGTCGGCGGACGCTCGAGATCGAGGGGCTCGAGACGGAGAGCCTCGAGGCGGCGGGCCGTTCGCTCGAGCCAGCCCTCGGCATCCGGTTCGCCTTCGAGGGCGAGCAGCCTGACCACCCCCGCGTGGTGGTCGAAAGCGATGGCGCGGGTCACCCACAGCAGAGCAGCGCCGGGCAGCCGTGACGGCGCCGTCGTGACCGCGTGTTCTGCAGCGCCGAACTCGTACGACAGCCAGCCGACCCAACCGAGGGCGAACCCCTCGGAGTCGCCGACGACAACGTCGGCCGCTCGGCGTCGCGCGCGAAGATCGTCGATCAGTGTCGGCAGGTCTGCCGGAGTCTCGATGGGGTCGCCGGCGCCGAGGTAGCTCGTTCCATAGGCGGCGTCACGCCCGGAGTCGAGCCAGAACGCGTTCGGCTCACGACCATAGAGCGCGATGAACACCCGCTCGGGATCGACCCAGTGCTCGAGTGCTCTGGTGACGACGCGGCGGGACACTGTAATAGCGTAGGCCGTGTGATCGCGCCCCGCTTCTTCGTCTGGACGGCGGGAGAACTGGCCGAGACTCCGGATGCTCCGGCGCACGACGGCATCCTCGTGGCCGACAGCTGGCTGGTCGCCGAGGGGGGCGTGCGAGCCCTTCAGCTGCATCGCGACAGGTTCCTTCGCAGCGTCGCGTCGCAGACGACGATCGACTCCACTACTGCCGAGAGCTTCTGGCAGGCCGCGGTCGACACTCTCCCCCTCACTGGCGAGTGGTTTCCCCGCGTCGAGGCGCTGCAGACCGGCGGCGAATCGACTCTGTGCCTCCGTTTGCGGCCGGCACCGCCCCTCGGCGCTTCCGTCCGTGTGGCCTCGCTCGTCGACGGCGACCCGAGAACGGTCGCCACGGTGAAGGGTCCCGACCTCGAGCGACTCGGCGCGCTGAAGAGCACGGCCGCGCAGAACGATGTCGACGAGCCGATCATCGTCTCGGCGGCGGGTCACATCGTCGACGGAGCCACGAGCGCCGTTCTGTGGTGGCGCGGCGACCGCCTGTTCGCGCCGTCGGCGTCACTCGCCCGGGTCGACAGCGTCACCGCGAAGTCCATCCGCCTCCTGGCCTCGGCGACGGGAACGGACACCGGCGAGGAGTTCGCGACACCGGCCGACCTCGCGGGCTGCGAGGTGTGGGTCGTCAACGCGCTGCACGGCATCCGCGTCGTGACCTCGTGGCGAGGCGGATCGGCGCTCGGGCGGACCAAGGGACGAGCGGCCACCTGGCAGCGCCGACTCGACGCACTCGTGCGCCCCCTCTCCTGACCCGATCAGCCCAGACGCAATCGGCCCGTGATCAGCTCGGCGGGCACAGGCAGGTGGCTGATGATCACCACCGCACGTCGGCCGTCGGGGTCTGCGGATGCTGACAGCAGGTCTCGCAGCAGCGCGTCGGCGCGGCCCGGGTCGACGTTGGCCGTGGGCTCGTCGAGCACGAGCACGGGGAAGTCGGCGAGCAGCGCCCGGGCGAGCGCGATCCGCTGCGCCTGCCCTCCCGACACGAGCGATCCGCGCTCGCCGACCCGGGCATCCAGACCACCGCGCCGTTCGACCCACTCTGTGAGGCCCACTCGCTCGAGCACGGCGATCAGATCGTCGTCGGAGGCGTCGTCTCGAGCGAAGAGCAGGTTCTGCCTGATCGACTCGTCGAACAGATACGGCGTCTGCTCGCTGAGCCCGATCGTGCGCCTGACCTCGGCGAGGGGCAGGCTGCGCACGTCGACCCCGCCGAGCTGGTACGAGCCTTCGAATTCGAGGAATCTCACGAGGACGTGAGCGAGCGTGGTCTTCCCCGATCCGCTTGCACCGGTCACCAGGATGCGGTCGCCCGGCGACACGGTGAGATCGATTCCCCGAATCGCCGGCGACGATGCCTGCGGCCACGAGGCCGACACGCCGCGCAGCTCGATCACCGCGTTCGATGCATCGACGGTGGCGGTCGCGCTCGTCGGCCTGTCGAGCGGAATCTCCGGGGGAACGTCGTCGGGTACGGCGGAGCCGATGCGCTCGGCGCTCGAGCGAACCTGACGCAGGGCCGACATCGCGAGCGGAACGCTCGAGATCACCTCGAAGACGGCGATGGGCACCAGGGCGATGATCGCCAGCACGGGCCCGTCGAATCCTGAGCTGCCGAGCGCGGGGATGCCCACGAGAAGCGCGGCCACGCTCGCCGCCCCCGCCAGCAGAGACAGGATGCCCGTGGCGACGCCGCTACCCGCCGCGCTCGAGAGCACGGCGCGGGTCAGCCGAGCATCGGCTCGCTCGACGGCAGCCAGGCGCTCATCGGTCGCATCGAACGCGGTCAGCACATCGAGATTCACGACCGTGTCGAGAACCTCGTCGGCGAAAGCGCCGCGTAGCGGGGCGATCGACCGCTCGGAACGCGCAGCGATGAGGCTGTTGGCCGCGGTTCCCACGAGCGCCGCCAGCAACAGCGCCACCAGAAGAGCTATCCCCGCCGCCGGAAGAAGGATCCAGACCGTGACCACACTGGCGACGGCCACGGCGCCCGAGATCAGCAGCGGCTGGACAACACGCAGGGGAAGGTTCTGCAACTCGTCGACGTCGGCGGTCAGTCGGGTCAGCAGGTCTCCGCGCCGCGTGCCGGCGAGGCCATCGGGGGCAATGGGCACGAGTCGCTCGTAGATGCCGACGCGCAGCGTCGCGAGCGTTCGGAACGCTGCGTCGTGGCTCGCGAGACGATCGGCGTAGCGGAAGCCGGCGCGGCCGAGCGCGAAGGCCCGCACGCCGACGATCGCCATGTTCAGGTAGAGGATGGGCGGCATCTCGGCGGCCCGAGTGATCAGGTAGGCCGATGTTGCGAGCAGGCCGACCGCACACAGCGCACTCAACAGCCCGAGCAACGCTCCGGGGGCGAACCGCCGGGCGCTCGGCTGCGCGAGGTGCAGGATCTCGGTCGTGCGCATCAGGCCGCCATCGCTGCCGGCTCGAGCGAGAGGATGCTATCGGCTGCTCGAGCGACCGCCTCACGGTGCGTGACCACGATGAGCGTGAGCGTCGTGGTCGCGCTGAGAAGGCGGAGCCCGTCGACGAGTCTCGACTCCGACAGCTCGTCGAGCGCCGAACTCGGCTCGTCGAGCACCAGAACGGCAGATGTGCGCTCCAGGGCACGGTACACCGCGCGAGCGATCGAGATGCGCTGCGCCTGCCCGCCCGACACGCCTGCTCCGGCGACCCCGAGCATCCGGTCGAGCTCTAGCTCGTCGGCCGCGGCGACGCCCAGTGCTCGCGCGGCCAGCTCGCGATCGGGCGCACGACTTCCGAGAGTCACGTTCTCGAAGACCGAGCCCGCGAGCAGCCCCGGTCGTTGCCCGCACCACGAGATCCAGTCGAGACCTGTCGCACCCGCCTCGATCGCCCGACCGCCGAGGGTGACGGCGCCCGTGTGACCGATGAAGCCCAGCAGCGCGGCGACGAGCGTCGACTTGCCGACGCCGGACGGGCCTGTGATGGCGGTGAAGCTGCCCGTCGGGAACTCCGCGTCGATCGGCCCGACAACCGGCTGATCGTCGTATGCCGCACCGAAACCCGTCAACACGAGAGCGCCCGCCGACGGCCGACCGGGCGCGCTCTGAGCAGCGCTCCCTGCCTCCGCTCCCCCGGTGGAGGCCGCATCGATGATCTCGAAGACGTCGTCGGCGGCAGCCACTCCATCGGCCGCAGCGTGGAACTGCGTTCCCACCTGACGCAGCGGCAGGAAGGCCTCCGGTGCGAGCAGCAGCACGAACAGGCCGACCGAGAGGCCCAGCGATCCGTCGATCAGTCGGAGGCCGACAGAGACGGCGACCACGGCGACCGCGAGACTCGAGACGAGTTCGAGCACGAAGCCGCTGAGGAACGAGACCCGCAGCACCTTCATGGTCTGCACGCGGTACTGCTCGGTCACGTCGCGGATGCGCTCGGCCTGGCGTGCGGCGCGTCCGAACAGCGTCAACGTAGCGAGTCCACCGACGACGTCGAGGAAGCTCGTGGAGAGGGCGTTGAGCAGATGCCACTGCTTCTTCTGCACGGTCTGCGTCGCCCACCCGATGAGGATCATGAAGACGGGGATGATCGGCAACGTCAGCACCACGCCCAGGGCGCTCGGCCAGTCCTGGAGGAAGATCACGAGAACGACGATCGGCGTGGCGATGGCCGTGAGGATGAGTTGAGGGAGATAGCGGGAGAAGTAGGTGTCGAGCGCATCGAGGCCGGGACCGGTGACGGTGGCCACCGAGGTCGCGTTGCGGTCGGCCATCCATCCAGGACCGAGCTTCGTGATGGCTGCGAGAACGCGAGCGCGCAGTTGGCTCTTGACCCGGGCTGCTCCCCTCGTGCTCGTCACCTCCGCGATCCACAGAAGCACGGCGCGGGCGACCACGACACCCGCGAGCGCGGCGATCATCGGCGCCAGCTCGGACAGGCTCTGCCCGTCGATCGCTCGCACGATCACCTGGCTGAGAAACCAGGCGAAGCCGACGATGCAGGCGGTCTGTGCCAGCCCGATCAGCGCACCCGCCGCCAGGAATGCCCGGGCTGCTCTGGCATAGCCGAGCAGCCGGGGATCGAGAGGTTTCACTCGTCTAGTGTGCCGCCTGCGCACCCTCGATGTGCGCACGAGTGACTCTCTTGCGAAACACCCAGTACGTCCACCCCTGGTAGGCGAGGATCAGCGGGAGTGCAACGAGGGCGACCCAGGTCATGACCTGGAGCGTGTAGGCCGACGATGAGGCGTTGGCGATGGTGAGGCTGTTGGCCGGGTCGTTCGAGGCTGGCATCACGTCGGGGAACAGCGAGAGGAACAGGCTGAGCACCGCGAATGCGACGGTCGCGGCCATGGCACCGAAGGCCCACCCCTCGCGGCCCCGGGCGTTGGCGAGCACGGCGGAGATCAGCGTGATCGCAGCGACGAGAGACAGCACGGCCGACCAGAAGCTTCCGTACGCCAGCGTCGTCCAGAGCAGGAACGCTGCGGCGACGACGATCGTGAGGATTCCCGAGCGAGTCGCCAAGCGACGCGCACGCTGCTGCAGCTCACCGTCGGTCTTCAACGAGACGAACAGCGTGCCGTGTGTGAAGAAGAGCAGCAGTGTGGTGACCCCGGCGAGCAGCGCGTAGGGATTCAGGAGGTCGAAGAACGACCCGGTGTAGTTGAAGCCCGCATCGAGAGGAACACCACGGACGATGTTGCCGAACGCGACGCCCCAGAGGAACGCGGGAACGGCCGAACCGACCACGATCATGGCGTCGAAGCGGCGCTTCCAGGCAGCCTCGGGCCGCTGATGGCGGTATTCGAACGAGACTCCTCTCAGAATGAGCGACAGCAGGATCAGCAGCAGCGCCAGGTAGAAACCCGAGAACAGGGTCGCGTACCACTCGGGGAATGCGGCGAACATCGAGGCTCCGGCGACGATCAGCCAGGTCTCGTTCAGATCCCAGATCGGTCCGATCGTGTTGATGATGACGCGGCGGTCGGTGTCGTCCTTGCCGAGGAACGGAAGGGACATGCCCACGCCGAAGTCGAAGCCGTCGAGAACGAAGTATCCGATGAAGAGGAACGTGATGATTCCGAACCAGACAATGGTGAGGTCCATATCAGTACACCGTCGTTTCCTGGCGACGAACGCCGGTCTCTGGATGGGGCTCGGGCAGATCGTCCGGACCCTTCTGGGCGGCCTTCTTGATGAGCTTGAACTCGACGACCGCGAGCGTGCCGTAGATGAGGGTGAAGGCGATCAGCGAGATCAGAACCTCGAGACCGCTGACATTCGGCGAGACGCCGTCGGCCGTCTTGAGCAGGCCGAACACGAGCCACGGCTGTCGGCCCATCTCTGTGAAGACCCAGCCCATGATCATGGCGCCGAGCGAGAGCGGGAAGCTCCAGATTGCGGCCTTCCAGATCCACCGACTCCAGCGGCCCGAGAACAGGCGGGCTCCGAGGGCGCTCTTCTTTCGGGTCAGCACCAGGCCGACGAACGCGGTGAACACGTGCAGGACGCCGAGAGCGATCATCCACCGGAACGCCCAGTAGGTGACCCAGATGGTGGGCGTGTAGTCGCCGGGGCCGTAGAGCTGAACGTACTGTGCTTGCAGATCGTTGATCCCCTCGACCGTGCCGTCGAACGTGTGCGTCGAGAGGAACGAGAGCAGATAGGGAATGCGGATCGAGAACAACTCGCTCGAGCCGTCGGGCGTGCCCAGCGTGAAGATGCTGAACGAGGCGTCGGCTCCCGTCGATGTCGTGTACATCGCCTCGGCGGCCGCCATCTTCATGGGCTGGGTCTGCACCATGGCGAGGCCGAGCGAGTCTCCGCTCAAGACGGTGAGAGCACCCGCGATCATCATCATCCACAGACCGAACTTGAGAGCCGGGCGCATGGTGTCGAGGTGCTGATTGCGCGAGAGATGCCAGGCCGCGACGGTGACGATGAGACCGGCGGCGACCATAAAGCAGGCGAAGATCGTATGCGGGAAGGCCGCGAGCGCCACCTTGTTGGTGAGCAGCGCCCAGATGTCGGTGAGCTCGGCGCGCCCCTTCGCCTCGTTGATGTCGTAGCCCACCGGGTTCTGCATGAACGCATTGGCGGCGATGATGAAGTAGGCCGAGAGGATGCTGCCGACCGCGGTCGCCCAGATGGTGGCCAGGTGCAGGCCGCGAGGCAGTTTGTCCCAGCCGAAGATCCACAGCCCGATGAACGTCGCCTCGAAGAAGAAGGCGAGGAGGCCCTCCATGGCGAGCGGCGCCCCGAACACGTCACCCACGAATCGCGAGTAGTCCGACCAGTTCATGCCGAACTGGAACTCCTGCACGATTCCGGTGACCACGCCCATGGCGAAGTTGATGAGAAAGAGCTTTCCGAAGAACTTCGTGAGCTGCAGATACTTCTCTTTGTCGGTGCGCACCCAGGCGGTCTGGAACAGCGCCACGGTGAGCGCCATGCCGATGGTGATGGGGACGAAGAGGAAGTGGTAGACGGTGGTGAGGCCGAACTGCCAGCGCGACAGGAGCAGTGGATCGAGCCACTCGTTCATGGAGGTTTCTCCTTCGGAAGTAGACTTCTACACGACGTAGAAATCCTTCTTCTACAGAGCGTAGAACATATCGAAACGAAAAGGTAGTCTTGTCGCATGATCACTCTCGGCGTACTCGAGCGTTCGGTGATGAACGCCCTGTGGGAGTCCCCCGACGGCCTCTCCGCCCCCGAACTCGGCGAACGACTGGTGGCAGCCGAGGCTCCCGCCAAGCGTCGCGAACTCGCGACCACCACTCTTCTCACCGTGCTCTCCCGGCTCGAGAGCAAGGGCTTCGTCTCGCGCAGCCGCGCCACCAGGCCGCACCGCTATCACGCGGTCAACTCGCGCTCGGAGCACACGGCCGAGCTCATGCACGAGGTTCTGCAGCTCGCGCCCGATCGAGACGACGCTCTTGCCCGTTTCGTCGGCGGGGTCTCGCCGACCGAGGCCGAGACGCTTCGCCGGCTCCTCGCATCCCGCGGCACCGGTAACTGACGGTGGCCGGAGCCTGGATCGGGCTCGCGGTTCTCGCCCTCGCTCTGGCCTGGCCCGTTCCCATCGCCCTGTCGAAAGCGGCGTGGCCCGCCCGCGCGCCGGGCACCGCGTTGGCCCTGTGGCAGGCCGTGGCACTCTCGGGAGGCCTCTCCATGATCGGGGCCTTGCTGGCATTCGGCCTCACCCCGTTCGAGAACGACCTCGGCGTCGCATCCACGCTCCTCTCTGGCCACATCCTCGACGGCCCCGTGCCTGCTCAGGCTGGGGCGCTGCAGATCGTCTCCCTCGCCGGCGCCGTCGTGCTGGGCCTCCATCTTGTGCTGAGTCTCGCGACGACGGCGGCCAATACCGCCCGCGAGCGCCACCGGCATCGGGCCCTGATCGAACTCCTCAGCTCGCCACTCCAGGGCAGCCCCGGCACCCGCATGCTCGATTTTCCGGCGCCCGTCGCCTATTGCCTGCCCGGCGTCCGGTCGATCACGGTGCTCACCGAGGGGCTGGTCCGGGTTCTGGATGCCGCACAGCTCCGCGCGGTGCTGGCCCACGAGCGGGCTCACCTCCGTCAGTACCATCACCTCGTGCTGCTCGCATTCAAGGCGTGGAACATCGCGCTGCCGTGGTTTCCTATCGCGAACCGGGCGGAGAAGGCTGTCGCCCTCCTCGTGGAGATGCTCGCAGACGACGATGCCCGGCGCGAGGTCGACGATGCGTCGCTCGCCACCGCCATCGCCATCGTCGGATCCCCCTGGCGAGACGGCGACCCCGCCGCCTCGGCCATCGCGGCAGACGAGATCGTGCCCGAGGCTGATCCCGAGACCCTCGGTGCACGGGTGTCGCGCCTGATCTCACCACCCGGCTCCCTCAGTCGCGCGGCTCGCGCTCTGGTGCTCACGAGCGGAGTCGCACTCGTCGCCGCGCCGGTCGCCGTCCTCGTCGCCCTGGTGTGATCGAACGGATGCTCAGGTCACGGAGAACGACAGGTCGTAGGCTCGGGTCGTGAACGAGATTCTCACCTGGATCCTCGACACGGTGTCCAGTGTCGATCCCGTGTGGCGGACCCTCATCGCCGGTGTCGGTATGCTGCTCGAGACGAGCATTCTGCTCGGACTCATCGTGCCGGGAGACACGGTTCTGCTCGTCTCCGCCACGGGGGTTCAGGGACCGGTGCAATACGTCGCGCTCGCGCTGGCCTCGATCCTTGGCGCTCTGTGCGGCGAGAGTATCGGTTTTATGCTCGGCCGCTACTTCGGCCCGCGCATCCGCCATTCACGACTCGGCCGCCGCATCGGAGAGCGGCACTGGCAACGTGCCGAGCGCTACCTCGATCGCCGCGGCGGCATCGCCGTATTCCTGTCACGCTTCCTGCCCGTTCTGCACTCCCTCATCCCCGTTACCGTGGGCATGAGCACGATGACCTACCGTCGATTCATCGCGTGGACGTTACCCGCGTGCATCCTGTGGTCGTTCGCCTATGTCACGGCCGGATCGATCGCCGCGGGCAGCTACCGCGAGTTGGCCGACAAGCTGCATTTCGCCGGGTACATCTTCGTGGCGGTCATCGTGGTCTTCGTTATCGTGGTGCTCATCGTGAAGAAACTCATCGCACGCGGTGAGGAGAGGCATATGAATGACGAACTCGACTCCCCCGACACCGCCGATCCGGGCACACACCCCCGCTGACGCATCCGACGACTACTCGTCGATCGACTACCGTCCGGCCTCGGCCATCCGCTGGGGCCTGCCCCAGTTCTTCATCGGGATCGGGCTGTTCGTCGCCATCATCGTCGTCGTGAACGTCCTCGCCCTGTTTCTGCCGGCGTGGGCACAGAGTCCTCTGCTCTTCGCCGCCATCCTCGCCGGGTACGGCGCGCTGTTCGTGACGGCGCTTCGCGCAGCTCGCTCACGTGGAACCGGATCTCTCGCCCGCGACTTCGGTCTGCGCTTTCGACCCGTCGATCTCGCGATCGGGTTCGGCGTCGGTCTCGCGGCCAAGATCGCTGGATTCATCGTCGCGATCCCGCTGCTCCGGCTGACCGGCGGCACGCCCACCAGCAACGTGCCGATGCAGAGCGATCTCTTCTGGATCGTTCTCAATACGGTGGTCGCCACCACCCTTATTGCGCCCGTGGTCGAAGAACTCTTCTTTCGAGGTCTGCTGCTGAGAGCCATCCGACACCGCATTCTGCGCGGCCGCACATCGCACCCGCGCACTACTCCGCCCAGTTCGGCGCGCAGGCGAGGCGCGCTGGTGGCCAGCGTACTCATCTCGTCGGCCGCGTTCATGGCCATGCACCTGTATCAGGCGCGTGACCTCGCGACGCTCGTCGTACTCGGAAGCGCGACGCTCATTCTCGGACTGGCGAACGCCGTGCTGGCGACGCGCACCGGGCGGCTCGGGCCGGGCATCGTCGCCCACATGGTCTTCAACGGCGTGGCGCTTCTCGGCTTCTTCACCACCGGCTGAGACGCGTCGACCAACAACAAACGGGCCCGCCGACACCAGTCGACGGGCCCGTTTGCGGTGACGAGACTCTAGAAGAGCTTCTTGTCGTCGAGCCAGGCCTTGGCGATGACCTTGGCCGACTTCTGGTCGTTCACGCTCTGGGCGTTGAGGTCGACCAGGTCTTCCTCCGTGAGTGCGGCGCTGACCTTGTTGATGATGTCGGCGGCCTTGTCGTCGACCTTCTTCGATGCGACGGGAACGACGTTGTCGGCGACGAACAGACCATCGGGGTCGGCAAGCGCGACGAGGTTGTTCGACTTGATGTTCGGGTCGGCTGTGTAGATGTTGCCGAGCTGAATGGTGTTGTCGACCAGCGCCTTGACCGTGAGAGGTCCGCCGGAGTCCTCGATCGACTGGAACGTCGTGTCGATTCCGTACTTCTCTTTCAGCGTGGCCGGGCCGTAGGGCCGGGTCTCGAGCTCGGCGTTGCCGCCGACCACGATCGGGGTCTTCACGTTCTTCAGCGACGCGATGTCGGTGAGCTTGTTCTCTTTGGCGTAGGCCTCTGTCACCGTGTACGAGTTCTGGTCGGACGCCTCGGACTTGTCGAGCACACGAAGGCCCTCCGGCAGCGCGGACTCTAGCTCGGTGTAGACCTCGTCGCTCGTCGTCGCCTTCGTGTCGGGCTTGAGCGCCTGCAGCAGGCTTCCCGTGTACTCGGGGAACAGGTCGATCTTGCCGTCCTCGATCTCGGGGAGGTAGACCTCGCGCTGGCCGATGCGGAACTGGCGGTCGACGGTGTAATCGTTCGCCTCGAGCGCCTGGGCATAGATCTCGGCGATGATCTCGCTCGAGTAGTAGTCCTGCGAGCCGATGACGATGGAGTCGGTGCTGGCCGCATCAGTGGATCCGGCGTCCAGCGGATCGGATGTTGCGCACCCTGCCAGTGCCACCACGGCACCGACCGCGATAACGCTTGCAGCGATCCGGCCCTTCTTAATGTTTGCTGTGAACATCGCTATTTCCTCTCTTCGGTGGGAGACCCCACCACCGCGACGCGTCGGGATGACGGCGTGCGGACATCTGCGTTCTGATTTGCGACAACGCCGCGTGGTACGACCAACTTCTGCAGCAGCGCGAAGATTCCCTCGCTGATCAACGCAAGCGCGATCACCAGCAGTGATCCCGCGAGCATCTGGGAGTAGTCGTTGGATTTGAGGCCGACGAAGATGAAGCGACCGAGGCCGCCGGCCCCGACGTAGTCGGCGAGCGTCGCCGTGGCGATGATCTGCAAGGTGGCCGAGCGAAGCCCCCCGATCAGCAGAGGGAGGCCGAGCGGAACCTCGACCTTGCGCACGATCTGACCCTCTGTCATGCCCACGGCACGAGCGGAGTCGATCGTGCGGCGATCGATCGCCTCGAAACCGGAGTAGGCGCCGGCCAGCACCGGCGGGATGGCCAGCACCACCAGCGCGATGATGGGAGCCTCGATGCCGATCCCGAGCCAGAGCGCGACGATGATGAGCAGACCGAGGGTGGGCAGCGCCCTGAAGCCACCGGTCAGGCTCACGGCCAGGCTGCGACCGCGACCGGTGTGACCGATGAGATACCCCAGAGGGATGGCGATCACGCTCGCGATGACGAGCACGGCCAGGCTGATCGTGAGGTGCTGCACGAGACGGATCGGAATGCCGTTCGGTCCCCCGAGATGTGCCGGGTCGAAGATCCAGGCGAAGGCGTCGATGAGCAGATTCACGATGCGGCCGCCTCTGCGGTCAGTCGGGAGCGGCGCGTGGACGACGTCCGGGTCGCACGTGCCCAGGGCATCAGTAGACGACCGAGGAGCACGAGCGCTGCGTCGATGAGCAGCGCGAGGGCGATGGTGGCGACCATACCGGCGAGCACCTCCGCCACGATGTTGCGCTGCAGTCCGTCGGTGAACAGGAGCCCGAGGCTCTTGATGCCGAGAACCGCGCCGACGGTCACCAGGCTGACGGTGCTGACGGCAACGACTCGGATGCCCGCGAGCAGCACCGGCCCCGCCAACGGCAGATCGACCTTCCAGAAGCGCGTCCACGGCGAGAATCCCATCGCGGTGGCCGACTGGCTGATGTCGGATGACACCGAGCCGAGGGCATCCGACGTCGTGCGCACCATCAGAGCGATTCCATAGAGCGTGAGCGCCACGACGACGTTGATCGAGTCCCTCGCCCCCGTTCCGAGGATGATCGGAAGGACGATCAGCAGCGGCAGAGACGGGATCGCGTAGAGCAGGCCGAGCACGGTGAGCAGCACTCCGCGACTGAGGCGATAACGGTTCGCCACCCAGCCGAGCGGCACCGAGAGCACGAAGCTCAGAACGATGGGCGGGATGCTGAGCGCCAGGTGCTCGAGCGTGCGCTGCCCGATGAGGGGCAGGTTCTCGATGACCCAATTCATGTGGGGACTTCTTCGCCGGTGCCCGCCGAACCCTCGACGAGCACACCCGCGGCGCGGCCCTCGCTGTCGAGCACCACGTCGCGACCGTCGCGTCGGTCGATGTGCAGCGCCCTCTTGCCCTTGGTCGCTCCGATGAAATCGGCCACGAAGTCGTTCGCCGGTGCTGTGAGGATCTCCGTGGGCGATCCCTTCTGCACGATCACGCCGCCCTTCTGCAGGATCACGACCTGGTCGCCCAGCAGGAAGGCCTCGTCGATGTCGTGGGTGACGAAGACGACCGTCTTGTCGAGCTCCCGCTGCAGGCGGATGAGTTCGTGCTGCAACTCGGCACGCACGAGTGGGTCGACCGCGCCGAACGGCTCGTCCATCAGCAGGATGTTCGGGTCGGCCGCGAGGCCGCGTGCGACTCCCACACGCTGCTGCTGACCGCCCGAGAGCTGACTCGGGTAGCGGTTCGCCAGTGAACGATCGAGGCCCACCGTGTCGAGGAGCTCGAGGGCTCGGGCGTGCGCCTCCTTCTTCGCAACCCCGTTCAGGAGGGGCACGGTGGCGACGTTGTCGACCACCTTGCGGTGCGGAAGCAACCCGGAGTTCTGCATCACGTAGCCGATCCGGCGGCGGAGCTTCACCTTGTCGAGGCCGACGATATCTTCGCCGTCGATCTCGATCGAACCCGACGTTCGGTCGATCATGCGGTTGATCATGCGGAGGATGGTGGTCTTTCCGCAGCCGGAGGACCCGACGAAGACCGTGGTCTTGCGCGACGGGATCACGAGGCTGAAGTCCTCGACGGCCAGAGTGCCGTCGGGAAAGCGCTTCGAGACCTGACGGAATTCGATCATGTCATGGCCCGTTCGTCTGGCGCGCTTGTGCGCACGCGTGTGACATCAGCCAAACATGACCCGGCCCAATAGGCAAAGCATGCGAGGCGCGCGTGACGAACTGTGTCCGGCAGGCTAGAGTGCAGGTCGCCCCAGATCAGGCCCGGTGCGCTTCGCTGTCATAGGCAGTGAGGTAGGCGCGCACGACCTTCTCGCACTCGCCGATGATCGTCGCGTCGCCCTTGCCTGTGAGCAGGAAAGCCCGCACGAGGAGCGCGTCGATCATGGTCACCGCGACCTCGAGCCCGGTCAGGAGAGACTCGGCCTGCGGCATGCCATAGCTGTCGATCAACACGTCGCGGAGAGTCTGCGCGATGCGGTGCGTCTTGATGCGCGAGACATCGGTCTCGGGCGACGATACGAGATCGCCCAGTCGGATGGAGGTGAAGCCCACCTCGTTGCGGTGCATGGTGACCGACGACCCGATCGAGACGACGACCGCGTCGACCCAGGTCTCGGGCTGCTTCTCGGCGAGATCGGACTCGAACTGACGCAGGAAACGGTCGACACTGCGAGTGCTGAGTGCGGTCAGAACCGCGATGCGGTCGGGGAAGTATCGGTAGACGGTGCCGATGGAGGCTTCGGCGCGATCTGCCACGAGGGCCGTTGTGAGGCGCTCGATTCCGACCTCGTCGACAACCGCTGCTGCCGCGTCGAGAAGAGCCGCGATGCGATCCGAGCTGCGGGCCTGGATCGGTTCGTTGCGCACCTGTACGGCGTCGGCGCGGGTTTCCTCGAAGACGTTGCTGGGCACGGCGCCGATCCTTTCATAGGGGACGTTCTGATCATACTAGTTATGCGGAGGCGGCAGAATGGAGCACATGTGTGGTCGTTTCGTCGTGTCCCGTGCAGCCAGTGATCTGGTCGCCCTCTTCGATGTCGACATCGAGGGCGCCGGGCTACCCGAGCCATCGTGGAATGTGGCGCCGACGCAGCGGATCCCGGTGATCATCGACGCGGTCAATCGCGCCGCCGCCACCGACGAAGACGCGCCGGCCGTGCTGAGGCGGCTCGAGCCGGCCCGCTGGGGGCTCGTTCCGGCGTTCGCGACCGAGCCCACGGCATCCGCGCCCCTGTTCAACGCGCGCATCGAGTCGGCCGCCGAGAAACCCGCGTTCCGCGAGGCGGTGGCCGCGCGCCGCGCAGCGATACCGGCCTCGGGATACTACGAGTGGCTGGTCGCGCCCGACGGCGGCAAGACACCGCAGTTCGTCTCATCCGGCGACGACGAGCCGATCCTCTTCGCCGGACTGTACGAGTGGTGGCGCAATCCCGCCGTCGCCGCCGACGATCCTGCGCGCTGGCTGCTCTCGACGACCATCCTGACCCGCACGGGAGCCGGGCCGCTGGCGTCGCTGCACGAGCGCATGCCCGTGTTCCTCGAGCCGGGCCTCATGGAGGACTGGCTCGACCCGCGCACGACGGGAGATGCTGTGCTGCTCTCCGAGATCTCGCTGGCGGCGGAGGAACTCGCCGAGGACATGGTGTTCCACACCGTCGGGGCTGCCGTAGGCACCGTCGGCAACGACTCCCCGGAGCTGGTGCAGCCCGTCGACTGACCGCCGCGCAAATCGGATGCGTGCGACACTGGATTGTGCGGAAATCGGATAAGCCCCTCTCGGCCAAGCAGGGCGCCGAAGTCATCATTCACCGCGCGGCTCGCATCGAAGACGCGGTGCACGAGTTCCGGCAGAAACGCGCGCAGGCCAGAGGCAAGGTGCCCACGGTCATCCCCTACGCGGGTTATGGATCGACGAGCTGGGTACGGGTGCTCGCGCGGGTGTTGCTGACGACGCCGACCAGGCCTGGCTCGCGAGAGGAACGCAAGGCCCGAACGCAGCACGAGAGCGTGCGTGGCTGGCGGAGCTTCACGAGCGTCCCCTTCGGCAACGCCTCCGTGACGGTCGAGGCCGGTGGGCGGTCTCACACCGTTGCAGCGGATCGGGGCGGCGTCGTGGATGCGGTCGTCGAGGTGGCGCTCGAACCGGGCTGGCAGACCATCACCATCGGAATCGAGGGTGGTCAGACCGTCGAGGCTCCCCTCTTCGTACTCGATCCCTCCACACGTTTCGGCGTCGTCAGCGACATCGACGACACCGTCATGGTCACGGCGCTTCCGCGACCGTTGTTGGCTGCCTGGAACACCTTCGTGCTCGACGAGCACGCTCGGGTGCCCACGCCAGGCATGGCCGTGCTGCTCGAACGCCTGACGACGGAGAACCCCAGCTCCCCCGTCATCTACCTCTCTACGGGTGCATGGAATGTCGCGCCGACGCTCAGCCGGTTCCTCTCGCGCAACCTCTACCCCGCGGGCCCCCTGCTTCTCACCGATTGGGGGCCCACGCACGATCGTTGGTTCCGCAGCGGGCGCGAGCACAAACGCGAGAACCTGCGGCGGCTCGCACGCGAGTTCCCCGACGTGCGCTGGCTGCTCATCGGAGACGACGGGCAGCACGACGAGGAGATCTACGCGGACTTCGCCATCGACTTCCCCGACAGCATCGCCGCTGTGGCGATCAGGCAGCTCTCACCGAGCGAGGCCGTTCTGGCCGGAGGCCGCTCGAACGACGAGGTGCACACCGAGCAGACCGGCGCGACATGGGTCTACGCTCCCGATGGTGCCGGCATCTCCGCCCAGCTCACAGAGGCCGGCATCCTCTAGCTTCTCCCGCGCTAGATCCAGCCGCGTTCCTGGGCGACGAACACGGCCTGCTGACGAGTATCGACGGCGAGCTTCGCGAGCACAGCGGATACGTGATTGCGCACCGTTCCGGGCGCGAGCTTCAGCTGCCGGGCGATCTGGGCGGTCGTCTCGCCCCGACGTCCGACCCGGAGGACATCGAGCTCTCGATCGGTGAGCGGGCAGCGTTCGTCGCTGAGGGCATCGGCCGCCATCTCCGGGTCGACGTATCGGGCTCCCGCCATGACCCGTCGGATGACCGCGGCAACTTCTCCGGCATCCCGCGACTTGGGCAGAAAGCCGGCCACTCCGGCCGCGAGCGCGCGCCTCAGCACGCCGGGGCGCGCATGACGGGTGACCACGACGCACCGCGCGCTGACCGTGCGTCGGAGCCGCTCGGCGACCTCGACTCCATCGAGGCCGGGCATCTCGAGATCGAGAAGGCACACATCGGGCTTCAGCCGCTCGGCCTCGGCGACGGCCTCCTCGCCGTCGGCGCATTCGGCGATCACGTCGATGTCGCCCTCGAGGCGCAGCAGGGCCGCGAGGGCGGAGCGGATCATCGCCTCGTCGTCGGCGAGAAGCACCCGGATCATGCTCGCACCGCCTGGCCGTCCGGAACAGTGACGACCACGCGGAACTCGCCGTCGTCTGTCGTCACGGTCAGGGAACCGCCAGCAGCGCCCACGCGCCGCGCGATGCCGTCGAGCCCCGATCCGCGGTTGTCGGCGAGGATCATCGGGTCGGAATCCCCGGTGTCGTTTCGGATCTCGTAGCGCCACTGCTCACCGCCATGGGTCAGCGCCAGTGCGGCCCTTCGTCCGCCACCGTGACGGAGCGCATTCGTCGTCGTCTCACGGATGACGGGCCCGAAGATCGAGGCAGGAGCGCCGGCCGCATCCGGTGAGACACGCGTGTCTGCTGCCATGCCCGCCGCACGGAGGAGGTCCCGGGCATTGGCCAGCTCGTCGGGAAGGGGCACGGAGCGGAAGCGGGTGGCGAGGTCTCGGGTTCCCTGGCGCGCATCGTCGACGCTCACTCGCGCCGCGCGAAGCTGCTGAAGCGCGGCATCTCTGTCATCGGGGAGCAGCCGCTCGGCCAGCTCCAGCTGCAGGGCGATCACCTGGAGATGATGACCCTGCAGGTCGTGCACGTCTGTCGCGACGCTCAAGCGTTCCTCCGCGGCGGCAAGGCGGGACTCGGAGATTCGGGCGCGGTCGAGCGCGATGAGAACGTCCCACCACCAGAGCGAGAACACCGTCATCAACGGAAGAACGCTCGTGTAGAAGCCGAACACGAAATAGTCGCCGCCTCCCGGCCCCGCGAAGGCGCCATTGACGTCGAGCCCCCAGAGACACACCAGCAGCACCGTGACGACGATCACCAGGCGCAGGCGCACGGGGCGCGGCCAGTCGAGCAGCTGCAGAGACTGCGCCAGCGGCAGCGCGAGCATCAACCAGAGACCGCTGACCGAGAAGACGACGGCACCGGCGGCCACAGCCACCAGCAGCGGCACGAGAACAGAGCGGCCGGGCAGGCTCGTCGTCTCACCCGTGCGATGCCGATAGGTGCGCACCAGCGGCAGGGTCGAGGCGATCCAGATCAGTCCCGCAGCCGAGACCACGAGCAGTGTCGCCGCCTGCTCTCCCCGCTGGATCAGCGTCGCCACCCAGATCAGCACGATGACGACCTCGAAGAACACGACCGCAGTCGCCGTGTACCACCAGGTCGCGACGACTCCCCGCGCCGTCGTCGAGCCCGGTCGTGCGGTCGTGTCGGATGCGCGGCGAGAGTCTGCGGGATGCGTCACGTCCACCACCATAGGCGCGTGACAGATGTCACGGCCTCGGCGGGCATAAGACCCGACAGGAGGTGACAGACCGACACTGTCGAAGGGGCAGCTCGTGCGCTGGGCTTGAGCATGACAAGGCGCCGTCGATCCGGGTGCCGCCAAATGAGAAGGAGTCACACCATGGACCTCATCCCCCGCTTCCAGGATCTGGTCGCCCAGGTTCCCGAGCTCGTTCAACCGCTGATCGTCGCACTGGCCGGCGCCGTACCCTTCATCGAGGGCGAGGGTGCCGCCGTCATCGGCGTCATCGGCGGAGTGCATCCCGTGGCCGCCGTGCTCGCGGGTATCGTCGGCAATTTCCTCTGCGTACTCGTGCTCGTGACGCTGAGCTCGAGAACACGCTCGGCGATCGTGAGCCACCGACGAAACCGCGCCGAGGCCCGCGAGGTGACCCTGGTCGGGGCCGGTTCCGCGGCGCATGGCGACAACGCAGACGAGAACGCAGACGTGGATGCACCGGAGTCGAGCCGAAAGGCGGCCCGCTGGGTGAAATTCCAGCGCGCGCTCGACCGCTTCGGCGTTCCCGGAGTCAGTCTGCTCGGGCCTCTGCTGCTGCCGACGCAGTTCACGGCGACGATGCTCACCGCGTCGGGAGTAGCCGCTCGACGCGTGCTGTTCTGGCAGGGTCTCGCCATCATCGGGTGGACGACCCTTCTCGGCGTGGTCGTCGGTGGTGTCGTGCACTCCGTCGCATAGTCGCGCTCGCGCGCCACGCCGGGGCGAGTGGCGGATGTCGGTGCCGGTTCGTACACTTCGAATATAGAAGATATATTCGAATGTCTCCCGATTGGAGAGCGGCCATGAACATCGAAGAACCCGTCACCGTCGAGCTGTCCGACGACGGCTCTCCCCTCCGATTCGAGTGGCGCGGAGTGCATTACGGAGTCATCAGCGCACCCGAACGCTGGTTCGCGCGGCGACCCTGGTGGCTGCTCGACGGCAGAGCCTCTCTCGGCACGGGCGGAGCCCTGATCGATCGTGAGATGTGGCGCGTCGATGCCGTACCGCTCACCGCCGGTATGCCGCGCCGCGACGGCACGTTCGATCTCGCCCTGCGCTCTGCACCGGGCGAGTGGCACATGTCCCGCGCCTTCGACGACGTTCTCGACACGCAGCTCTTCGCCTGACGCCGATGCCCCGATTCACCCACCTGCATGTCGCCTCGGCATACTCCGCGCACTTCGGAACATCCCAGCCCGAGGCGTTGGTCGCATCCGCTGTGGGCGACGGCGCCGAGGTCGCGGCCATCACCGATCGCGACGGCCTCTACGGCGCCATCCGGCACGTGCGGGCCTGCATAGCCGCGGGCATCGACGCGGTCGTGGGTGTCGATCTCGCTCTGCTGCCAGAGCGAACGAGGCGCGCCTCGACCCCGGGCAGACAGGCCGATTCCCCGGCTCCCCCGGTCTCGGCTCCCGCGGCCTCGACTCCCGCGCGCATCACGGTCCTGGCGCACGGGCACAACTCCGGAGAGGGATGGGCTGCACTCTGTCGGCTGATCAGTGCCGCCCACAGCCCTGCAGGCGACGGCTTGCCGCGGCGTCCGAGCGATGTCGGAATCCAGCGCTCCCGTCCCAGCGGGTTCCTCATCGGCGAGTCCGGCCCGGTCGCCACAGTACTGCTCGGCCCTGATTCCGACGTGGCGCAGGCGGTAGCCGCCGCAGATCTCCCACTCGCCGCATCCATGCTGGCCGAATGGAAGAGGCTGCTGCCCGGCGCGATCGCGGTCGAGGTCGTATGCCACCTCACTGAACCGGGCGATCGCGCCAGCATCCGTCATGCCGCGCGCATGCTCGAACTCGCCGACAGCGTGGGCGTACCCGCGGTGCTGAGCAACGCCGTGAGATACCTGCGACCCGACGACGCGGTCACCGGCGACGTGCTCGACGCGGCCGATCGACTCCGCCCCCTGGGCGCGTTCCAGCCCCAACCCAATGCTCAGGCCTGGCTCAAATCGGCCGCGGCCATGAGGCGCCTCGCCTTCCTCATCGTCGATCACTCGGCTCTGCCCCGATCAGCCGCCGAGCAGTTGCTGTCGCAGACCGAGCGCCTGGCCGACAGCTGCAGACTCGACCCCCGAGCAGACCTCGCGTGGCGGCAGCCGAAGATTCCCTCGCACACCATCCTCGGCGTCGACGGCGATCCGCTCGTCGAGCTGCGTCGACGCAGCGAGTCGGGCCTTCTCGAACGCTATGGAGCTGCCCGGTCGAGCGAGCTCGAGTCCTTGAAGACCCGGCTCGACACAGAGATCGAGACGATCGGCCGATTCGGCTTCGCCAGCTACTTTCTCACCGTGGCCGAGGTCTCGGCGCTGATGCGGTCGATGAACGTGCGCAACCAGGCGCGAGGCTCCGGCGCCGGCAGCCTGGTGAACTATCTCCTGCGCATCTCCAACGTCGACCCGGCACGGCACGATCTGTTGTTCGAGCGGTTCTTGGGAAACAAGCGCTCGACGCTGCCCGACATCGACATCGATGTCGAGTCCGCCCGCCGTCACGACGTCTACCGTGCCATCTTCGAACGATTCGGCGAGAATCGCGTGAGCCTCATGTCGATGCAGAACACCTATCGTGCACGAGGCGCAGCGCGCGACGCCGGCCTCGCCCTCGGTCTCGACGACGCTCAGATCGACCTCGTCGCCACCAACCTCTGGCGTTTCAACGCTCGCGATTTTCGCCAGGTGCTCTCCGAGAAGCCCGAACTCCGAGAGATCGCCGCTCTCGTCAAGAACGACGCCCAGATCGACATGCTCGTCGATCTCACAGAACGGCTCGATCGTCTGCCCCGCCACATCAGCATGCATCCGTGCGGCGTGATCCTCGGCAACGACGGGCTCCTCAACACCACGCCCGTGCAGCCGAGCGGCATGGGCCTGCCCATGAGCCAGTACGACAAACACGATATGGATGACGCCGGGCTGTTGAAGCTCGATGTACTCGGCGTGCGCATGCAGAGCACGCTGGCCTACGCCGTGTCCGAGATCCGTCGCATCCACGGGCGCCGAGCGGCCCACGCCGGCGGCCTGCCGGTCGATGCGCGCTATGTCAGCGCCGACGGCGTCATCGAGCTCGACGAGATTCCCCTCGACGACGAGGCCACCTTCGAGGCGATCCGAACCACGCGCACCCTCGGCATGTTCCAGATCGAGAGTCCGGGCCAACGCGAGCTGATCGGCAAGATGCAGCCCACGGAGTTCGAAGATCTGATCGCCGACATCTCCCTGTTCCGGCCCGGACCGATGAAGGGCAACATGGTGGCGCCGTTCCTCGACACGAAGCACGGCTTCGCCCAGCCGCAGTATCTGCACCCGACGTTCCGCCCCTTTCTCGAGAGCACCTACGGCGTCGTGATCTACCACGAGCAGATCCTGCGCATCTTCGCGGCCTGCATGAACGTCTCGCTCGCCGAGGGCGACGAGATGAGGAGAACGATCGAAGACCCCGACGCCCGGGTCGAAGAACGATTCCGTCGACAGACCGCAGCGAACGTCGATCGCGACGGCGCTCGCATCTATGACGATCAGGCAATCGAGCGCATCTGGGCCGTGCTCAAAGGGTTCGGCTCCTTCGGCTTCTGCAAGGCGCACGGAGCAGCCTTCGCCCTGCCGACCTTTCAGAGCGCGTGGCTCAAGACCCACTATCCCGCCGAATTCGTGGCGGCTCTGCTCACCTACGACCCCGGCATGTACCCGAAACGACTACTGCTGGCCGAGGCACGGCGCATGGGTGTGCCGATCCTGCCACTCGATGTCAGCGCGTCACGAGAGGTCTATACGGTCGAGCGCATCGAACCGCCTCGGCCGCAGGGTGTGCTCGCCGATCCCGACGACGTGATCCTCGGCATCCGGCTGTCGCTGAGCGATGTGCACGGAATCACCGGGGCCGAACTCGAGCGCATCCTCGCCAATCAGCCGTACGTGGGCATCGGCGACTTCTATCAGCGCGCGGCTCCATCGCGCGCCCTTCTCACCAGGCTCGGGCTGGTCGGCGCCCTCGATTCACTGGCAACGAGAGATGACGCGGCGGGTGACGGACAGGCATCACGCGGCGACGTGATGGCCCGAGTGCGCGAGCTGATCGCACGGGGCAAACGTCCCGCGACCCGGAATGTCCAACCCACCCTGCCGATCTTCGTCGACGACAGAGAACAGCTGACGGAGGTCACGAGCGAACCGAGCATGGTCGAGCGCGTTGCGACCGAGCTCGACGTTCTGCAGATGGAGGTCAGCGAGCATGTGATCGAGAGCTACCGCACCCTGCTCGACGAACTCGGTGTGATGCCCGCCAGTGAACTCCTCAACTGCTGGAACGGCACGACCGTGCTGGTGGCCGGAATCCGAGTGGCGACACAGACGCCCCCGATGCGCAGCGGCAAACGCGTCGTGTTCATCAGCCTCGACGATGGCTCGGGCTGCTCCGATTCCACCTTCTTCGAGGAGGCGCAAGACCGGGCCGGCCCTCTGCTGTTCGGCACCAAGCTCATGGTCATCCAAGGCAAGACGCGACGCACAGGAGAACGGGGAGTCTCGATCGAGGCGACGAACGCTTGGGACTTGAAGGCTCTCTGGGCGCAATGGCAGCAGACACAGCAGCGCCAGGAGCGCGAGGCCTCGTGAATGCGGCGGCACAGGCGCCCGGCGCGACAGAATAAACGCATGCGACGCACAGACCGCGCTCGGATCGCGAACCTCAGGCTGGTCTCCCAGCACCTGGCGGCGAGCACACTCTCCTCACCCGCAGAAGTAGCTTTCTCGATGCTCGCGACGCAGGCGCAAGACCTGTCGTCGGCGCAGTGGGCTCTGGCCGTGCGCAGCCCGGGCTCCACGATCGCCGACGTCGACCGCGCATTCACCGAGGGCTCGATCGTGCGGTCATGGCCCTTCCGGGGAACACTCCACGTGACGCCCGCGGCAGACCTCGGCTGGATGCTCGCCCTCACCCGCGACAGAACTCTCCGCGGCGCGAAGACGAGACATACCGGCCTGGGGCTCGACGAACAGACCTTCTCGCGCGCCGCCGGTGTCGTCCGCAGCTCGTTGCAAGGCGGTGGGCGATTGTCGCGGTCGGCCCTGCTCGCCGAGCTCGACGCTGCCGGCGTCGCCACCGACCATCAGCGCGGTAGCCACATCATCTGGTACCTGGCCCATGCCGGCCTCATCTGCTTCGGTCCGACGGGGGCCACGGGGCAGGCCGTGGTGCTGACCGACGAATGGGTGACGGAGCCGCGCCAGTTCTCCCCCGATGAGGCACTCGCCGAACTCGCGGTGCGCTACTTCACGTCGCACGGCCCGGCGACGCTTCGCGATCTCCTCTGGTGGAGCAAAGTCCTGGTGCCGGAGGCGAGACGAGGCATCGAGGGCGCCGGCGACAGACTTCGCCGCATAGAGGTCGATGGCACGACCTACTATCTGGCGGCAGACCAGGCAGACGAGCCCGTCGTACCCGGGCTCGTTCTGCTCCCCGGCTTCGACGAATACCTCCTGGGCTACGAGAACCGCGATGCCGTGCTGGCTCGAGAGCACAGCGCCCGCGTCGTGCCCGGCTCGAACGGCATCTTCCTGCCGATGGTCGTCTCGAACGGTCAGGTGGTCGGCACCTGGCGGCGAACGATTCGACGGGCTTCGGTCGACATCGCAGCGTCGACGTTCGCGCCGACGACCTCCACGGTCACCGCCCGCTACGTCAAGGCCGCCCGACGGTACGCCCGATACCTGGGGCTCGACCAGGGCGAGACGACGATCGCCGACTCCTGAGGTCTGCGGCAATCCGCGCGCCCGTGCGACAACGAAGACACTTCGATATGACTCCCGCCGACGCCTCCTCACCGCGCTACGCTCCGTTCGGCCTCGACGCCGACCCGTCGGCGTCGAGCCTCATCTCGAGCACCGTCGAGACAGAACTCGGGTCAGTCCGCGTGCACAGCTCGATGACGCGAAGCGGATCGACCGCCACGCTGCTGCTGCACGGCGCGGCCGGCAGCTGGACGACGTGGACGCCTCTTCTCGCGGCCGCCCGGGCCACGGGAGCGCCGCTCGCCGATGTGGTGGCCATCGATCTGCCGGGGTGGGGCGATTCGCCCGGCCCGCGCATCCGGTCGCGTCTCACCCTCGACTCGCTGGCCGATGTGGTCTGGCGTGTCGTCACGCACCTCGGTTACACCCGTGCCGACATCGTCGGTCACTCCCTGGGCGCCTTCATCGCGCTGCACCTTGCGGCGACCCGCCCGGCGAGTGTCGATGCCGTTCGCCTCGTCTCGGCGACGAGCTACTCCGTGCTGGCGAGCATCGAGCATCCGGTGCGATCATTCGGTGCCGTTCCCGGCTTCACGTTGCTGCTCGGCGTGTTCCGGCTGCTTCGGATGGGTGGAGATCGCGGCGCTGGGCTCGTGCGGGCCGTTCGGCGCGTCGGGCTGCTGCGCGTCGCCGTGAGTCCGCTCTTCCGACATCCACGTCTCGTGCCGCGATCGGTCGTAAGCGCGCTGGCCGACGAGGTGCGGCCCGACAGTTTCGTGCGTGCCGCGGAGGCGACCCGCGGCTACGGCCTGCACCGACGCTGGGCGAGCATCCGGTGCCCCGTGTGGGCCGTGCGGGGCGACGCCGACTCGTTCGTACCGTCGCGCGACCTCACCGGCCTGCTTCGCGCGATCCCGCTCGCGACACTCGCCGAGATCGGCGACTGCGGCCATTTCGCTCACATCGAGCGCCCCGGTGAGACGTTGGATGCCCTCGGCCTGATGCCCTCGCGACCGCGGCCCGCACACGACGAAGCCGCCGCCCGGTGATTCCGGGCGACGGCTTCGATACGCGGATGATCCGCGACAGAACTACTTCTGGAGCGAGGCCTGAAGGTCGATCGTGATGGTGACCTCGTCGCCGACGAGAACTCCACCGGTCTCGAGGGGAGCGTTCCAGCTGACACCGAAGTCGTTGCGGTTGATCTTGGTGGTCGCGGTCAGTCCGGCCTTGTAGTTGCCGTACAGGTCGTCCTGGAATCCACCGAACTCGAGGTCGAACGTGACCGGCTTGGTCACGCCCTTGATCGTGAGGTCTCCGTCGACGAGGAAGTCGCCACCCTCGTAGCGGATGCCGGTCGACACGAAGGTCAGCTCGGGGTGCGTGGGGGCATCGAAGAAGTCGTTGGTGCGCAGGTGACCGTCGCGGTTCTCGTCGTTCGTGTTGATCGAAGCGACCTCGGCCTTGGCCGTGACGGTGGAGTCGAGGGGGTTCTCGCCCGTGGTGAAGGTGGCGTCGAACTTCTCGAACTTGCCCTTGACCTTGCTGATGAGCAGGTGGCGAACGCTGAACGAGACCTCGGAGTGCGAAGCATCGATGGTCCAGGTGCCGGCCTTGTAACCCGGGATGTTGATCGTGTCGGTCATGATTTCTCTTTTCGTCTGAGACAGAAGGGAGTGGGTCAGAACCCACTTCGATACAAATGCATGTACCACCGCGATTATTCCACTTCAGTCGAACCAGATTCTGAATAGCCGGTGAATGTCGTCACGCGGCGACATAGTCGGACGGCAGTTGAGAGGATTGCAGAATGACGAATGACAACACACGCGTGGATTTCTGGTTCGACCCATCGTGCCCTTGGGCCTGGATGACGAGCCGCTGGGTCGACGAGGTATCCGGCCACCGCGACCTCGACGTGCGCTGGCACATCATGAGCCTCGCGATCCTGAACGAGAACAACGACGTGCCCGAGTCCTACCGAGCCTTCTTTCCACGCGCTCTGCGCTACGCGCGTGTCGTGGCGACCGCCGAGGCACTGCACGGTGAAGAGACGCTCAAGCCGCTGTACGACGCGCTCGGTAGGCGCATCCATCTCGACGAGCGGGCGACCGACGTCGAGGCCGTGGTCGCGGAATCGCTTGCCGAGGCGGGGCTCGACGCCTCGATCGCCGACCGGGCGCTTCCGGATGCCGATGGCCGATTCGAATTCGAGGCCGAGTTGCGCGCATCCCACCGCAGCGGCATCGACCTGGTCGGCGACGATGTCGGAACTCCGATCATCGCCGTGAACGGCGTCGCCTTCTTCGGCCCCGTCATCTCGCCCGCACCGCACGGCGAGCAGGCACTCGCCCTGTGGGACGGGATCGTCGCAGCAGCGTCCTACGACGGATTCTTCGAGCTCAAACGCAGCCGCACCCGCGATCCGATCTTCTCCTAAAGTCCCGGTAATCCCGGGATTCTAAAGAGCGTCGCCTACCCTGGAGATCATGGCCCATTCCGTTCTGAGATTCTTCGGCGTGCTCGCGACGGTCACCGCGCTCGTCGCGGTGCCGTTCGCGGGCGCTGCCGCAGGCCCGCTTCGCACCGCCGACTATCCCTCATGGGACGACGTGCAGGCGGCCAAGCAGAACGAAGCCACGGCCCAGGCCGAGGCAGAACGGATCAGCGGCCTTCTCGACGAGCTCGAGGCGACGGCCACCACCCTCAGCAACGAAGCGCTGAAGCGCGGCCAGGAATATCTTGTCGCGACGTACAACCGAGACGCGGCGCAGACCTCGGCCGACGACCTCGAGACCCGGGCGACCGAGGCCTCCACGAAGGCCGATGCGGCGAAGCGCCAGGTCGGCCAGATCGCCGCGCAACTCTACAAGTCCGGCGGCGACAACGGCACGGCCAATCTGTTGCTGAACGGCGATAAGTCGAAACAGCTGCTCTACAAGCTCGGCACGATGAGTCAACTCACGGCGCAGACCGTCGGCCTGCGCGACGCCGCCGAGATCGCAGCCAACAACGCGACGTCTCTGAGAGAGCAGGCCGATGCCGCGTTGGCCGAACGCGACCGGCTGTCGACCGAGGCAGAGACCGCCCTCGCCGCGGCGAAAGACTCCAAGGCGGCGGCCGACGCCCAGGTCGTCGAGGAACAGGCGCACAGCGCCACCCTGTACGAGCAGCTTGCAGCGTTGAAGAACACGACCGCCGCCGCCGAGCAGGGCTATCGAGATGGCCTTGCCAAGGCGGCCGAGGAGGCCGCTCGCAAAGCGGCAGCCGAGGCGGCAGCTGCAGCCGAGGCGGCCTCCAATGGCGGCGGCGGGGATGGCAGTTCTTGGGTGCCCGACTCCGGCTCGATTGCGTCACCCGCCGAGGCAAAGCAGACCGCCTTCAATCTGTTGGGTTCCTACGGCTGGGGCGGCGACCAGCAAAGCTGTCTCGTACAGCTCTGGACGGGCGAGTCGGGCTGGCGTGTGAACGCCTACAACCCCGATAGCGGCGCCTACGGCATTCCGCAGTCCTGGCCCGCCAACAAGATGTCGTCTGTCGCGGATGACTGGCCCACCAATGCTCAGACGCAGATCATCTGGGGAATGAACTACATCCGTGACGCCTACGGCACGCCGTGTTCCGCGTGGAACAAGTGGTTGTCGAGATCGCCGCACTGGTATTGATCAGCCATGTCTGATCACCTGATTTCGGTCAGCGCCCGACAAGACTCGAGCCGGCCGTCGTCAGCAGAACAACGTCGACGACCGCGCTGGCGATGATCAGCTGAAAGAGCAGCCGCGTCGGCGGCCGGGTGAGCGCCAGGGCAATCCCCGCCACCGCAATGGCGACGCCTGCGACGAGTCCGATCACGGCGACAGCGATCAACTCGGGCGACGACGACGCGATGCCGATCGACGCGATGAGCGAGGCTAACGCGAGCGAAGCGAACGCGACCACACCCGACGGGCGGCGACCGAGGATATGAGGCAGCCCTCGCACCCCGGTGCGCGCGTCGTCGTCGAGGTCGGGCAGAACGTTTGCGAAATGCGCCCCGAAGCCCAACAGCGCTCCGACAGCGATCGCCCACCATGCCGCGGGCCGCGGCTCGATCAGTGACAGCGTCACGAACAGCGGAAGCGTTCCGAACGTGACCAGATACGGGACTCCCGATGCCGGCGTGCGCTTGAGCCACGCGTTGTAACTCCACCCAGACGCGATTCCGATGATATTCACGAGTGCGGCGAGCGGGCCGAGCAGCAGAGACAGCGGCACGGCGACGACGACGGCAGCGATGGCGGCGCCCCGAACCGCCGACCGACTCACCACGCCGGATGCGATGGGCTTATCCGGGCGCGCGACCGCCGAGTCCCGATCGGCATCGATCCAGTCGTTGCTCCACCCGATCGACAGCTGGCCCGCGAGCATGGCCGCCCCCACGAGCACGATCCTTGCCGGATCGACGCCCACTCCCACTGCGAGGATGACGGTGACGAGAGTGACGGCGATCGCCGGCCCCGGGTGAGACGCGCTGATCATCCCCCGGAGCATATGTCGAAGTATAGAGAGTGGCCGGGCGTCGCTCAGGATCGCTCGATGCTGGCAAGGAGCATTGTGAGCGATCGTGCTAGTGCGGTGCGCTCATCGCCCTTCAGGCCCGCGAGAAGGGAGTTCTCTGCCGAGAGCTGGAGAGGGAACACCTCGTCGACCAGGTCTCGACCCGCTGCCGTCAACGAGATCAACGCTCCCCGGCCATCGGCGGGATTCATGGAACGACTCACCAGCCCGCGCCCCTCGAGCTGCTTCAGCCTCTTCGTGGTCGAGGGAGCCGTCGCGAGAGAGATCGTACGCAACTCGCCAGGAGATCTCGGCGTAGCGGATCGTCTCAGCACGGCGAGGATGTCGAACTCCCCGCGCGTGAGCCCGTGGGCGGCGAGCACCTCGTCGCTGCGGTGCACGATCAACGCCGCACTACGAAGCACGCGCCCCACGACGCCGATTGCCTCGAGGTCGAGGTCCGGCCTGAGACGGCGCCACTCGCGCTGAATATCGTCGACCGCGTCGCCGGGATCGGTGCCACTGACCTCCGCGCCAGTCATCGGACCTCCACAAAATAATTTACTAGTAAACTATATCCAATGAGCTCGCCCATCCTTCCCCACCCGCGTCATCTCGTGGCATTCGGTCCGCACAGAGGCGCTCACACGGTGGCGGTTCGGGCCGGCATCTCGATGGCCGTGCCGCTGATCGTGCTGTGGCTCACAGATCATCTCGACCTGTCGCTCTACGCGGCATTCGGGGCATTCACCGCACTGTACGGACGCAACCACAGCCATCTCCCCCGCCTACGCATGCAGTCACTCGCCGCCGCGATGCTGGTCGCAGCTGTCGTCATCGGAACGACCGTCGGCATATTCGAGGCCCGCGAATGGATCGTCGTGCCCGTCGTCGCCGTCGTCGCGGCCGTCGTGACGATCATCTCGGATGCCGCCGACCTGCATCCACCGGGCGCGCTGTTCGCCACCTTCGCGGTCGCGGCGTGCGCATCCGTGCCGAGCACGACCGGGTCGATCTGGCTGGCGTTAGCCGTCGCGTCGGCCAGTGCCGCGCTCTCGCTCGCCATCGGCGTCGTCGGCTTCGCCCACCCTGCCGCGCGGATCCGGCCGCACTCGCGATTCTCCGTCTCGTTCCGCGATGCGATTGCTCGACCAGCACAAGTCTCGACGATCGCCCGACTCGTGACCGGAATCCTCGTCGCCGGAATCGTTCCCACCCTCGCGGGGATCGGCCATCCGTATTGGGCGATGGTCGCGGTCGTCGCAGCCCTATCGGGGCCGGATGCGACGGCACGGCTCGTGCGCGCCGGTCACCGGATCCTCGGAACAGTCGTCGGCCTCGGCCTCGCCGCGCTCATCTTCGCGATCGATCTGCCGACCGCGGCGACCATCGCCGTCGTGGTGGCACTGCAGATGACGGCCGAACTCTTCATCGGCCGCAACTACGGACTCACCATGGTCTTCGTCACCCCGCTCGCGCTCTGCATGATCGAACTCGCACACGCGGTCGACGGAGGCGCGCTCATCGCTGACCGCTTCGTGGAGACGGTGTTCGGAGCGGTGATCGGCATCGGGCTCACCCTCCTGTGGCGCTCCCGATCATCGACGATCGTCGACCCGTGACGGGCGGCCCGCGTCGGCGTGGGACGAAGCAGAGTCGGCACCCGACCGCTCGTCCGCCTCGAGACGCTCGGCTTCCTCTCCGCCAATAGCCTCTCCGCGGGCGACGAGTCCCGCCACATCCGACAGCGGAATCTGCTTGAGGAAGAGCGAGAGCAGGAAGGCGAGTCCGATGAAGGGCAGCAGGAACCAGAACACGGGCGCCAGCGCATCGGCGTAGGCCGTGACGATGCCGTCACGCACACTGTCGGGCAGCTGCGACAGCGTCTGCGGGTCGAGTGTCGACGTCGATGCGGCGGCGTCCGACGCACTGGCCCCGGCGTTCGTGAAGACGGCCGTGAGGTTCTCTGAGAGGCGCGTGGTGAAGATGGTGCCGAACACCGCGACTCCGAGAGAGGCGCCCACTTCGCGGAAATAGTTGTTCGTGCTCGTCGCAGTGCCGACCATCGAGGGATTCACCGAGTTCTGCGCCACGAGTACGACGACCTGCATGATGAGGCCGAGGCCGGCGCCGAAGACGAACAGGAAGATGCAGATGAGCCAGATCGGGGTATCAGCGGTCAGTGTCGTCATCGCCACCATTGCCGCGGCGGTCAGCAGCGTTCCCACGATCGGGAAGAGCTTGTAGCGGCCGGTGCGAGTGATGGCGACTCCCGACACGATCGACGTGCCGATGAGGCCGACCATCATCGGCAGCATCAGCAGACCCGATGCAGCCGCCGAGGTGCCCGACGACATCTGGAGGAAGGTCGGGATGAAGCCGATGGCCGAGAACATTCCGAGTCCCAGCGTGAGCCCGATCAAGGTCGCGTTGACGAAGGTGCGGTTCGTGAACAGGGCGAGCGGGATCACCGGGTCTTTCGCCCGAGCCTCGACGATGACGAACAGGATCGCGGCGACGATCATGCCGGCCCCGAACATCCAGGTCTCGGGCGCGGCCCAGCCGTGGTCGGTCTTGTCGCCGCCGAAGTCGGTGAAGAAGATGAGGCAGGTCGTGAAGGCCGAGAGCAGGATCACGCCGAGGATGTCGATCGGCTGCGTCGCCTTCTTGCTCGGCAGCCGGAGCGCGAACCAGGCGATCGCGAAGGCCGCGATGCCCACGGGGATGTTGATGTAGAACGCCCACTGCCAGGTGAGGTGGTCGACGAAGAAGCCGCCGAGCAGGGGGCCGCCGACCGCGGAGAGTCCGAAGATCGCGCCGAGCGGACCGAGGTACTTGCCGCGCTCGGAAGCCGGAACGATGTCGGCGATGATCGCCTGCGACAGGATCATCAGACCGCCGCCGCCCAGACCCTGGATGGCACGGAACACGATGAGCTGCGTGAAGTCGCCGGCGAAGGCACAGCCGACAGACGCGATCGTGAACAGCGCGATGGCGACGAGAAAAAGGTTGCGGCGGCCGAGTACGTCGCCGAACTTTCCGTAGACCGGCATCACGATCGTCGTCGCGAGAAGATACGCGGTGGTCAGCCAGACCTGATGCTCGACGCCACCGAGCTGGCCGACGATGGTCGGCATCGCGGTGGAGACGATCGTCTGGTCGAGGCTCGAAAGCAGCATTCCGGCGATGAGAGCGCCGAAGATGATCCAGATGCGTCGCTTCGTGAGGAGCATCGGCCTCTCGGCGGTGGAGGCAGTAGTCACGGGTGAGCCTTTCGAGGAGTGGAATCGGCGAGCACGGTGCGTGCAGCCGAGAGGGAGTCAGTGAGGATGGAGGCGAAGTCGAGGGGGGCCGCGAGGGCATGCATGCGCTCGCCCACGCTGCGCAGCAGACCGACCAGGATGTAGGCGACGGCCTGCGCCCGGAGATCATCGACCGCGACATTCTCGCGCTCGGCGACGAGAGCGACGAGTTGCCGCTCGCGCTCCTTGCTCATGCCGATGAAGCGCTGAAGGAGTCGAGGCTCTCGGTCCAGCGCAGCGAAGAAGTACGCGTGCTCCTGCGCTGTGCCCTCGAGCGTGCCGAAGTGCTCAATAGCCAGCTCGAGCAGATCGTCGATGACGACAGGCCAGCCACGGGAACCCCGGGCCAGGAACTCCCCCGCGAAGACCTGCGACTCGGCGTCGGGATCGACACCGATGACCGCATCCTCCTTGGTGCGGAAGTAGTTGAAGAACGTGCGTCGGGATACACCGACCTCATCGCAGAGCTGCTCGACGGTGAAACCGGTGAGGCCGTGTTCGGCAGTGAGCCGTCGAGAAGTGGAGGTCAGACGTGACGCCGTCTCAAGACGGCGCCGCTCTCGACGATCGACCGTTGCACTCTCGTTCATAGAGTGCAGTATTGCACTTTGTTACCGTTGGTGCAATCTTGTCGAGAAGCCCGTCATCACCGTCGGCTGATTCCAGGCAGCCTTGGGCAAAAAGAAAAGGAACCACCCTCTCGGGCGGTTCCTTTCTTGATTCCGGTGGAGCTGAGGGGATTCGAACCCCTGACCCCCTGCATGCCATGCAGGTGCGCTACCAACTGCGCCACAGCCCCGAACATGTCTCCGCCTGGGCTTTCGCACCGGGCCGAAACAACTTGCCTAGCTTACAACACAGATCCCGCTGAAGAAAAATCGAGAGGCGATCCGGCTGTCGTCAGCGTCAGGCGCTGGCCTCCGAAGACGCGAGCTCGATCGGAACGACCGGGCAGTCCTTCCAGAGACGCTCGAGCGAGTAGTACATGCGGTCTTCCTCGTGGAAGACGTGCACGACGATGTCGCCGAAGTCGAGAAGAGCCCAGCGGCCCTCAGAGAGACCTTCGCGGCGCAGGATCTTGACGCCCTGCTCGGCGAAGCGGTCGATGATCTCCTCGCCGATGGCCACGACGTTGCGCTCATTGCGACCGGAGGCGAGCAAGAAGATGTCGGCGAGGGGAAGCGGGCCGGATACGTCGAGAGCGACGAGATCGGATGCCTGCTTCGAATCAGCGGCGGATGCCGCGATCTGGGTGAGCTCGATGGAGCGTGCTGAGGCTGTCAATTGAATTTAGAAGATCCTGAAGACAAAGGCGGCGAGCAGAAGGCCCACGACGCCGATCGCGAGAACACCCGCGGTGATCGCGAGGACGACAGGCACATTGACCCTGCCCCGCTTGGGAGGAGCGACGAGGGCGTTGTTCGACGCCCCAGTGCTGACTGCTCGACTGGCACTGACCGGAGCGACGTCGTCGCCGCTCTGCTCGGTCTCACCGATGTCGAGGAGTGCGTCGAGATCTTTAGACTCGATGCCGGCCGCAGGAGCGCCGCTGGCGCCCATGCTCGAGGGCAGGTCGATCGACCCGGTGATGATGACCTCACCGGTCTCGTCGAGAGCCGTGCCCATGTCCATGCTGCTGGGAACGGCGGGAAGAACCAGCGCGCTCGTCTGCGACGAGTTGGTCGATCCGACGGTACGCGACGAGATGAGGTCGTCGAACGACGCGTTGGAGTCGTCGATCTTCGCCGGAGCCTGCTCGTCGGGGACGACGGTCGGAGGCTGGAAGATGGGAGCGAGAATAGGGCCGCTCGAGAGCGACTCGACGGTGATCTCGGTGACAGAGTCTCCGTCGTCGGGGTCGTCGTCGATCGGCACATCATCGGTGCCGGAGTCATCGGTGCGCGAGTCACCGGTGCGCGAGTCACCGGATCGCTGCTCGTCGATCTGCGGCTCATCGATGACGAGTTCTTCGACGATGGGCTCGGACTCGCTGGCCTCGGGCGCGAAGCTCGAGATCGGGTCGGATGCGCCGCGTGCGCTGACCGGAGACGGCGTCTGCTGCGGGGTCTCGCGCTCGAACGTGGGAATCGCCTGAGTCGGC
>Ga0308163_10000548_pt1 | contig 63350 bp, 52 predicted proteins | sample PhyTR1_FD_201037 | JGI IMG/M metagenome (GOLD analysis project Ga0308163, IMG submission 201037) | Phyllosphere microbial communities from UC Gill Tract Community Farm, Albany, California, United States - DLSLT.R1 | ecosystem: Host-associated > Plants > Phyllosphere > Unclassified | place: USA...
CTCCACATATTTTTTATAAAGTTCGTTTGTACCGTAACGTGGGTCTATTTTATAATGATCAGTTACTGCATAACCGTGATAAGAAGCTTGTGGCATGTCGTTTTCTACTTCTGGAGTCATCCAAACAGTAGTTACACCTAAATCTTTAAGGTAATCCAGGTGATTAATTACGCCTTGAATATCACCACCATGGCGGTAATACATACTATCACGATTTAGTGCAGTTTCAGTTAAACCCTGAACCACATCATTGCTTTTATCGCCGTTTGAAAAACGATCAGGCATTAATAAATAAATAAAATCTTTTTGTGTTACACCTTGAATTCTACCAGGGCTTTTGTCGCGATTTTTTAATTCGTAGATATAAGAAAATAGTTTTTTGCCGTTGGCAGAAAAGTTTATAGGAAATTTACCTGCTTTAGCTGATGGAGTTAACTCTAAATCAACAAACAGATAATTAGGATTTTCGACTTTATTAACTTTAACCAGTTTTACACCTGGATAAGTTAGAGAAATTGTACTTGCAGCAATATTATCGCCATGAACAAGCAATTGTAATTTGGGATTGTGCATCCCTGTAAACCAGAACATCGGTTCGATACGCTCTAATTTTTGAGCGAAAAGATTAATGCTTGTAGAAAATACAAGAAAAGCAAATATTATAAGTTTAATTCCTGCTAAATGCAAGAATTTAGTTTGAGCATTATTAGAAAGAGAACGAACGGAAGTAGGATGTAATTTGATCATGCTAAACTCTATGTATAAAAAAGCCCTGAAGAACTCGCATCCTTCAGGGCATCGAAAAAATATTATTGTTTTACCGAGGTAAAGCTTCCCGTTTTACCATCGGCATTAAGTGTTAATGTTATTTTATAAGTTCCAGCAGAAGCAATAACAACATTGCCCGAACCATCACCAATGCTAGTTCCCCAATCGTGGTTTAACCTAAATTTTAATTCTCCAGCAGTTAAAGGTATGGTAATCGTCCAGCTATTTTTCCCATCGTTTATAAATTTCATATCTGTATCAACAGACCAGTCACTGCCTGGTACAGCATTACCTATAATTGACCATACTAAAGGTGTTAACGTAAAAGTATTTGCATTTAAATCAACCACCAATTGTTTTGCTCCTTTAGAAACAGAATTGATATCTGCTCCCGAAGTGCTGATTTTACCACCGCCAGCATCGCCGTAAGCAATATCCCATTTCTTAGCAGGCGTAATTTTAAATTTATCACCGTCAAAAGCAATAATTCCAGTATACACACCATTTCCCGTAGGCGAGATTAAACTATCTGCAGTTGCAGGATTCCAGCCCTGATAATTACCAGGTACGTAAATCCATGCTGTTAAAGGGAATGGTCTTGCGCTGATGGTAACCACATTACTATAAACTGGTGCTGTAGATGTAGAAATTGAAGACTTAATTCTAATCTCTACATCAGTATTTGCAGATGTAGAAATTCCTAACGACAATAATAGATTATTAAAGTCGAGGCCATTGTAAGCTTTTGTTGTTGCTTTAGCGTCTAGAATTGCCTCTTTTGGTGCCGCAAAGTTTGTTCCCTTAACAGCTAACTGTAATGTATTTGAAACTGCAGCCTGATAACCAAAATTTGCATCAGTTAAACTAAAAGTTACAACATTTGTGGTTAGTTTAGATTTATCTAAAACAACGCTTGTAGCTGATGTTTGTAAAGCGCCTCCCGTGCCAGATGTAGCGATGGCTTTAGTTTCATCTTTTTTACATGACCATAGCGACAAAGCAATTAAGCTTAATGCCATGGATTTAAATAAAATTGATTTCATATCTTATGAATGATTGAGATTAATAACCAGTATTTTGTTTCAGATTTGGATTTGCAATTAAATCTGCTGTTGGAATTGGGTATAAGTTACGGTATGCAGGTAATGCAGTACCAGCTTTTACACCACCCTTAAATTGCCATAGATAACCACCATCTGTATATTTTCCGTAACGCACTAAATCAGTACGACGGTGACCTTCCCAATACAACTCGCGACCACGCTCATCTAAAAAGAAATCTATATTAATGGTTGATACATTACCTGAAGCATTTCCATAAGCACGGGCACGTAAAGCATTTACATAGGTTAAAGCTAAAGCCGTGGTACCACCAGTTCCGCCACGCATTACAGCTTCTCCATAAATTAAATATTGCTCGGCCAGACGGAAGATTGGAAAGTCTACAGAACTGAATGTTCCGTTTAATGATGCACCCATAGCACCTGTTGAGGTAACATTTTTAAATTTAGTTGCACGTAAACCATCAGTAAATACACCAATATCGTCTATACCTGTTTTTGTTCCAAAGAAAACACCACGTTTATCTAAAGTACCATTAGCATCTGGAAACAAGGCTGGTAAATTAGCACGGGTTCTATTACCGCCCCAACCACCATTCGGCACACCATACGAGGTCGGATTCATATCACCGTTTATACCTGCATTAATCAAGAAAGTTGTACCTCCGTAATTCGTTCCATTTATACCATCGTAATTAATGCTTAGAATTATTTCCGCATTATTTACATTGTTATCAGCTTTAAACAAATCCATGTAATTTGTTTTTAAAGCATAGTTTGCATTGATTACTTTACTAGAGTAAGTTATTGCTTCAGTATATTTTGCTGTACCTGTGTATATCTGTGCATTTAAATAAATTCTTGCCAATAAAGCCCAGTCAGCACCTTTATCTGCACGACCATACTCGTTTGTACGAGGCTCTGCTAAATCGGTTTCGATGGCTTTTAATTCAGACTCTACATACGTAAATAAAGCAGCTCTTGAAATTTGTTGGGGTGCAACTTTACCAATCGCATCATTTTCGGTTACGAATGGTGGATTACCAAATGCATCCATCAATACCCAATATTGATAAGCACGTAAGAAACGAGCTTCAGCACGATATCTGGTAACAGCAGTTGCATCTGCACCAGTAATATTGCGGCTAGCTAATTTTTCTGGTGTACTTTCACGTAAGAATTCATTAACAAATGTAATTTGAAGAATACTTCTTGAATATAGACCTCTTAAGAATTGATTGTCAACACTTGGAATAGAGTAATCTAATTCTGGAATACCTGTATCACCCCAGGCACAAATTGCTTCATCAGTGGTTAACTCTTGTGAAGTCCAGAATAATCTTAAAAAATCGGCAAAACCTGAGTTTAAACCACCAATATCACTCACATCAGAACCGCCTGGACTGGTTAAAGCATATGCAGCATATAACTTAGCTAAACTATTTTTGTATCCTGCAGGTGTAGCATACACCGTTTCTGCAGTCGCATCGTTAGTTGGTTTTAAATTTAAAGCATCCTTTTTGCATGAATTTAAAGACAACAGTAAAATACCTGATGCTAATATTATTTTAAATGAATTTTTCATCTTAATTTTTTATTTAAAAACCAACATTTAAACCTAAAGTGAATGTTCTTGGTCTAGGGTATAAATTATAATCTATACCTGATATCGACTCTGGATCAATCCCTTTGTATTTGGATACCACAAATACATTTTGGCAGTTTGCCGAAATTCGCATTGTGGTATTGCCTGTTGGAGAAAGCTTACCTACGTTATATGATAAACCAACGTTATCCATTTTCAAGAAAGAAGCATTTTTGATATAATAATCACTCAAATACTGAGAAGTTTGGAAACCTGTATTATAAAGATCGATACCAGAATTATTCAGAATACCTTGTGTGCTTAATACATTGTTCTTAATTCCTAAGTTAGAAGAAACGTTATCGTAAATGTAGTTACCAATGTTTGCTCTTAATACAGTACTGGCTGTCCATTTTTTGTAAGTGAACGAAGTATTAAAACCAAATGTGAAGTTCGGATCTGGAGATTTGAAGAAATACTGATCACTTGTATTGATTACTCCATCGCCATTTAAATCTGCGTATACCCCTTCAATTGGTGTACCAGCAGCATTATAAACTTGTTTGTATACAAAGAATGCACCTGGCACTTGATTTACTGCATGATATTTAAGCGTTACACCACTTCCACCAGTAATATCGCCTGCACTAACTTTCGATCCTGGATCAGGATTTAAAGTTAGATTGGTAATTTTTCTTTTGTTGTAAGCCGCATTGAAACCAAAGTCCCAGGTTACCTTGTCGTTTTGTATAGCAACAAAGTTTAAACTTGCCTCAGCACCTCTTACATCCATATTACCTACGTTTGTAGTTAATAAATTTGTAAAGTTTGTTCCTACTGGGATGTTCACGATACTTAACAAGTCTTTCGTCTTTTTGTAATAAACATCCAAGCTACCATACAATCTTCCGTTTAAGAAGCCATAATCTAAACCAGCATTGTAAGTAGTTGTAGACTCCCATTTCAAATCTGGATCGTAACCAGCTGCACTATAATAATTGTAAAAAGTATTTCCTAATTGATACTGACCATTATTGCTGTTTGCATAATATCTTGCTATATAGTCATAGTTTCCGATACCATCTTTGTTACCAGTTACACCATAACTTAATCGCAATTTCATATCAGATACAACTTTGCTATCCTTAAGGAAATTTTCACCAATAATTCTCCAGGTAAAGCCAACTGATGGGAAATAACCCCAACGATTGTTTTCAGAAAATTTTGATGAAGCATCTGCACGCATAGTACCATTTAAGATATATTTATCATTAAATGTGTAAGTAAATCGACCATAGTAAGAAAGCAATTTATTTTGCTCTACAGCGAATGGAAATACTGGTGTTGTCAATAATTCGCCCGTACCTTTGTAAGTATTAAAATTAAAATTCGTCTGTGCGATATCATAATATCCATAACCAGCAGTTACATCGAATCTACTTTTAATGCTTTCTACATTTTTAGCATAGTTTAAGTAAAATTCCGAAAACTTATCGTGTTCGATGTTTTTTCTGCTTGAATAAGAACCCTGAGTAGATGCACTTTGAGCTGCGAAAGTTGGAACTGAAGTAGAACCATAACCTTTAGAAACATCATAGCCTACGTTTAAGTTAGCATGTAACTCTGGTAAAAAATGGAAAGAGTAATCAAACCTTGCATTACCAAAACTTCTTGCAGCATTACCATGGTTATCCTGTAATCTAATTAAGCCAACGGGATTACGTGGTGCGTTTGGATTTGGCACAGCGCCGTTAACCCATTCAAAATAACCACCGTATGTTGCTGGGCCTTCAACCGTTTTAGTAGGATCAAACTGAATAGCATTTTGTATCGCTGCGTCATTTGGGTACTGAGACTGTGTTAATGATCCCTTTAGGTTTAAATCGATTTTTAAATGATCGCCAAATAAACGAGGAGATAAAGTGAAGCCACCCGTGGCTCTTTTTAGTTTACCAGAAATTACAACACCATCCTGATCTAAATAACCACCAGAAACACGGTAAGGAACACCCTTAAATGAACCTGCTATACTTAAGTTATTGTCAGTAGTAAAAGCTGTTTGATAAATCTCATCCTGCCAATCGGTACTTGCTGTACCTAATAATGCTTTTTGAGCAGTACTACCATTTGCGTTAACATAAGCACGAACCTGATCAGCAGAAAGTACATCTACTTTTTTAGCTACTGTACCTATTGAATTGTTTGTACTGAAATTGATTACAGGAGCTCCAGAACCACCCTTTTTAGTTGTAATTAAAATTACGCCGTTTGATGCTCTTGAACCATAAATGGCCGTTGCATTCGCATCTTTTAAAACCGTGAAGGTTTCAATATCATTTGGGTTAATTAAAGAAAGCGGACTTGGTGCGTTACCAATGCTGTTACCACTAAAAGGAACCCCATCAACTACGATTAACGGATCATTACTTGCATTTAATGAAGCGCCACCACGAATACGAATCTGACTTCCACCGCCTGGAGCACCACTACCGTTGATGATGTTAACACCAGCAACCTTACCTTGAATTAATTGATCAGGTGTAGTAATCGTACCTTTTTGAAAATCTTTTGAATTAACGGTCGTAATCGAACCTGTTAAGTTTTTCTTTTCTGCTGTACCGTAACCGATTACAACAACTTCATTTAATTTTTGTGCATCTGGAACCAATTTAAAATCGGCGGTTGCATTTGCGGTAACATCTACAGCTTTATCTAAAGTTTGGTAACCGATAAAACTTGCTGATAACGTTAAGGTACCATTCGATAACCCAGCCAGTTTAAATTTTCCGTTGACATCTGTCGATGTTGATCTGGTTGTTCCTTTTATTAAAATGGAAGCACCAGGCAACGGTTGGCCAGTTTCATCAAGCACTGTTCCAGATACAGATCCAGTTTGTGCTTTTACGATTAATGCTGAAAAAACTAACAGCACTAAAAGCCCCTGTTTTAGCAGGTAAAATACTTTCATATTCGAAGCTCTTTTAAGTATAAAAATTTGGTTAAATATTATTGTGATTTACACACATGCCTAATTTACAGCAGGAAATCATAATTCAAAATTTATTTAAAAAATATATTTTCAGCTCGATACCGAACCTGAATTTTAATAGAAAAAGACCGATTTTTAGAATTTAAAAAAGCTTTATTCAAGCAGATATACGTTTTTAAGTAATTTACAATCAAATAATTACAAATAATTTAAAACTATTTTATGTGTATTTTTTACACTAAGCTATTTTCCTTGTGAATTTCGGGAACGTTCCCGATGATTTTAAGAGAATTTAAGAATGTTTTTCGGGAACGTTCCCGAAAAATCGGATGAATTCTGCGTAAAACACACTAAGTGTTGATTTTTTTTGATCAAAATCCTTCGGAAAAAGACTGCTGTTTTTTAGGGTTTTTGGGGCGAATTTGAGGTCGAATTTCGCTTGATAATTTTCGATTGCAGAATCAGTTCTGAAGGTATTTTTTTATCCCCTTTTGATAACAAAATATCGAACAACATTCTGGCTGCTTCTGTACCAATTTCGGTAGCGGGTTGTGTTATTGTGGTTAAAGATGGATTAAGTAATGGTGCAATTTCCAAGCTCGAAAAACTAATTATTTTTACATCCTGAGGAATCGAAATATTCAAATCGTAACAAGCGTAATAAGTAGCAAAAGCCAAACGTTCTACCGATGTAAAAATTCCATCAGGTTTTAGATCTGTTAATGCAGCTTTGATAATTATGCTGTTTTCATCATAACTGTTACTGCAATCGACAATCAGGTTTTCTTCAAAAGGTAAATTGTGCTTTTCCAGTGCATCTATGTAACCTTGCATACGCGTTTTACCAATCGATAAACTTTTATTTACTACCAGGTAGGCAATTCGAGTACAACCTTGCTCTATTAAATGTTCAGTAGCCAGAAAACTGCTATTATAATCGTTTGTAACAACTCTTGGCGTTTCAATATCTTCATAAATTCTATCGAAAAAAACTAAAGGTAATCGCTTCCCTCCAAATTTATTCAGGTAGTTATGATCATTAGCTTCTCCAGATACCGACATAATTATACCATCGGCCCTGCCATTATGTAAGTGTCGAATAAAATTTACTTCTTTAGAATAGTCATCATCGGTTACATAAATTAAAATATGGTATCCGTTTTCTCGAGCAACGCGTTCTATACCGTGAATGGCTTGGGAGAAGTAATTATTTGCAAGTTCGGGAACAATAACTGCAATGGTTTTACTCTTTTGTTCTCTTAAATTACTTGCGTAATGATTAGGCTGATAGTTTAATTCTTTGGCTTTTTCTAAAATAAGCGTTTTAGTTGAAGCGTTAATATCACTGTTATCTCTAAAAGCTCTTGAGATTGTAGATGTAGATAAATTTAAGGCTTCAGCTAATTTTTTTATGTTAATACTATCCATTTTTGGTTAAAAGCCTGATCATTATAAATAACGTGGTAAATATAACTAGATTAATACATTACTTGTATTGATATTTGTAAATCTACATTTAATCACCTACAGAGCATCTAAAGGCAGTATAAAACCCATATTTATACTATATTGTAATTTAACGTAAAAAAATAATCTATATTTATCAAAACAAAATGTTAGCTAAGTATATTAATAGTATGCCTAAAGTTTCAAAGGCAAATACACAATAAGCAATACTTGGTATTAGGAGTAAGAAATGGAAAATAAAAGAATACTAATTGCTGATGATGATGAAGGAATAGTTGATGCCGTAACCATGATATTGCAAGTAATGGGCTATGAAGTCGACTTTACATATGATGGCGGTGCGGTATTGGATGCCGTTAAAAATAAACCAGATCTTATTTTACTAGATATCTGGATGAGTGGTCACGATGGTAGAGACATTTGCAAACAACTTAAAAGCGATCCTGATTTTAAAGAAATCCCTATTTTAATGATTTCTGCAAGTAGAGATATTAAACAATCGGCCCTTGATGCTGGTGCCAACGATTTTATGGAAAAGCCTTTTGAAATGGATTCTTTATTGAATAAGGTTACACATTTATTGAACTAATTGTTCCTTAAAGTATATTTTCTCAGGCAATTCTTTAAAAACAAATTCGGTAACGCCACATAACCATAGTTTATGATTAATATAGTTACCTCTAAAACTTTCTAAAAGATAATCTCCACCACCACCTAAATTCTCTTCGCGGGTAAAAATCAATTTTAAAATTTCTGCATTGGGCATGTGCAGATCCGCCATAAGCAAGCTACATTCGTTGGTTGATACGGAAACCCATTCTAATAACTCGTCGGCACCTTCAACCATTTGTAAATCAGATTCATTCCCATCCCATTCAGGAATATCGGCATACCATTCCCCTTTCGCATTTTTATAAAATCTGATTAATCTTTCCATATTTTGTAAAGAAAAAAAATCTAATTGAATATTCAAGATAAAAATCCCGAATTTTAGATGATTAGATGGCTGAAGAAAAACCAACTGTAATAAGAAAAATTATTCATATTGATATGGATGCATTCTATGCGTCGGTTGAGCAACGTGATTTTCCCGAATACCAAGGTAAACCTTTGGTTGTTGGAGGCAAACCCGATAGCAGAGGCGTGGTTTCAACGGCGAGCTACGAAGCCAGAGTTTTCGGTATCCGTTCGGCTATGTCATGTAGTAAAGCTTATCAACTTTGTCCATCTGCCATATTTGTTTATCCTCGTTTCGATGCTTACATGTCGGTTTCGCGAAGTATTCGTGAAATTTTTGGCCGTTACACGGATATAATAGAGCCACTTTCTTTAGATGAAGCCTATCTCGATGTTACTGAAGATAAATTAGGCATTGGGTCAGCCATTGATATTGCCCAATCTATAAAAGATGCCATAAAGAATGAGCTGAATTTAACTGCATCAGCTGGAGTATCAATTAATAAGTTTGTAGCAAAAATTGCATCAGATATAAATAAACCAGACGGATTAACCTTTATCGGCCCATCGAAAATTAAAGGGTTTATGGAAAAACTTCCTGTAGAAAAATTCTTTGGTGTGGGTAAGGTAACCGCAGCCAGAATGAAAGCGATGCAAATTAATACTGGTGCAGATTTAAAAAAACTAACTGAACAACAGTTGATCGCTCAATTCGGTAAAGCAGGTAAATTTTATTATAAGGTGGTTCGCGGAATAGATGATAGACCTGTTCAAGCCAACCGCGAAACTAAATCAGTTGGTGCAGAAGATACACTTGCCGAAGATACAAATGATGATTCTGTTATGCATAGCTTACTGCAGCAAATTAGTATCACTGTAGCAAAACGTTTGGAAAAATATCAGCTTAAAGGAAAAACGGTGACCTTAAAAATAAAATTTGAGGATTTTAAACAAATTACCAGAAGCAGATCTTTTGCAACACCGCTTAACAACGCAGAAACCATTTACAGCGAAGCCATTAAATTACTTAACGAAGCTAATATTGGCTTAACAAAGGTTAGATTACTTGGAATTACTTTATCGAGATTTTATGACGAAATCAGGCTCGATAAAACAGAGAATAATCAGCTTGAGTTGGAATTTTAACAGCTAAAACTATCAATTTAATCTTACGGTTTATCTTTGAAACTATTTTATTGAGGCTTAAAATTGGATTAAAAAAAGGTTTAACAATTAAAAAAAGATATGAAATCGATCTTCATATTTGAATTAAAATTATTACACAAACCTATTCAAATACACAACATCCATAAAATCAACACAATACAAAATAAATAATTCAATTTAGTCATAAAAAATACTTAACTTAACTTGTAATAAATAAACAAACTGTCATGAAAGGCATTATTAAAAAAAACGCCACGACATTAACGCAGGAGTTAAATTGGCTGTCAAAAGTTATCGATACCAGTATTAAGTTATTTTTCGGCGAGAAAACTGAATTCGAAAGTATTTATGATGTTCAACCACCAGATATTACTCATGATGAGTCTTTTTACGCTGAAGTAATTAAACGCGATCAAATCACTATACCTGAAAGGATTGTTTTATTACTTTCCATTGCACCACACGTTAAACCAGAAATGCTTGATGTTTTTCTTATAAAAAATAAAACCCTCGACAAATACTTTACCGAATTTGGTGGTATAAAAGATGCCAAATACGATGGATTTATTCCTACAGGTGAAACGGCAGCATTTATTTTGGCAATGAATAATTTAGAAAGCAGATTTGATTTATTTAACCTTTTTTGCGACGATCATTACTTCAATAAAAGAAATATTCTGCACATTATAAAGCCTAGAGGTTACGAGCCTTATCTTTCTGGGGCATTAGTACTTTCTTTAGAATATCTAAGTTATTTAACGGTTGGCGTTTCAAAATTCACCGCTGTACATTCAGATAATTAAAATATTTATCTGATAGATTAAATGATTAATAAGAATTTACAACCATAAATAGCTTCAAATTTAAATTACCCTTTTAAAAACTACTTTAATAAAAATTAGATCTGAGCCATCCAGATGTTAATATCTATGCCGTGTGGGATCTCAATTTTCTTTCTTATTCTGTATTTCTTACCTTCAACAGCCCGAACCGAACTCTTTGTATAACGGGCAATTTCTTTGGTTTCGAAATTTAGCCTGAGTAATGCACAAAATTCAATTTCTGATGCAACCAAATTGGGTGCAATACTTAAAAGCTTTTTACTAAACTCCGTATCAAACTCATTAAATTTTACAAAAAATGCTGGATTATTCTCTACAGCAAGCTGAACAATCTCTTTTAGTTCTTCCGTTTTAGCGGGAGATTGTACACGACTGTTAAACTCAGCCTTTTTTACCAGTTCATCTATTTTTTGGTGGGCTTTCTCAATTGACATTGCACTTTCAGTACGCAATAGAATCTCCGCATCGTTTAGCCTAACTATAAATATGATTAGTAAGATTGCAAATACCACGACCAGAAATAAGGAAGCCAGATAAAATTTATTTAGCAAGGCTGTAGTTTCTTTATAATTTTTAAGTGCCAGAACTTTAAACTCATCAATCATTTTATAATTGATGTCTTTTACGTTACTTATTATAATTTGCAGCTCATTTGTGATGTGGCTATTTAAAACAATAAGTTCGCCCTGCATAGCTAGTAATTTTTTATTTTCACGTTGTAGCTGCTGTAATTTGTTAAGATATGCTCTTCGATCGTTGCCAGCAATTTTAGTACTGTAAGAATCAATCTGCTGGGTATTTTTGTGATTGATTATTTCAATTGTTTGGTTTTTTTCCTTATTCGAAATGGCATCCTTTAATCGCTTATAAAAACTCTTCTTTTCAGGCTTTATAACCTTTACAATGGTATCGGCTACATTTTTAACTTTATTTTCCTGTTTAGGAACATTACGATTTAAATTATTAAGATTTTGTTCTGCCTCTTTATTAAAGTTAGCGTAAATCGTTAAGAGAGAATCAAAACTATGTTTCAATACAAACAGCCGATCTGATAAATTTGATTTCTTTTGATACCAGAATTTCACTTTATTAATCTGCAATTCAGTTAAATGCGAAGTATCCGTTCTTTCAGTAAGAAGCGTGTCAATCATATTAAAAACCCTGGAAATTTTTTTGTTGTAGTCTACATATTTTTTACTGCCAGCATTGATCAACGATTCTTGAAAATCACCTTCTGCCTGGTGTATAAGCAATAGAATTTGTTCTGGTTCAGTTTTTACATGTTCTATATTAGTGGCCAGATTGGAAATGCTTCTCAGTTTTACATTAATTGTATTTAAAACAATTAGCGCTGCTCCAGCTGCAATAATAACAAACACTAAAAACACCAGAAGTATTTTTTTTGCCAGTGCTCGGGTATAAGTTAGCTTCATCAATGGGATATAATAGGGTAAATAATCTGTCGCTATCGCAGAACTATTTCATGGATTAATTGTGCTAAATTGACAATAATCAAAGAAATAACTTCTACTCACATCTACACGAACAGCTATTAACGCTCAATAGCGACTAAAATGTGAGAATACTAACAATGATTTACTGTATTAAAATAAGCATAACATTTACCACTTCCAAGTGATAAAATTTACAAACATTCAATTTGATCGCCCATCGCAAACATTTTTCAATATTGATTATCAATAATTTAAATATTCCGTGTAGATGTACGTATTGATTATTTATTAAAGTTTATCTGAAAACTATTCTTTTGCTACACACAAGTTTTAAGTCTAAAAATATGAGAACAGATTTTTTTCAATCCATTAATAACCTGCCAGAAGCAGATTCGTGGAAAATAGACATTGCATTTACTGACGAAAGCCGGATGATTGTTACTGTTTTTAATGATGAATTAAAAGTTGACCATAAACTTCCAGTTGCAATTTTTGTTGGCACGGCTAAAGAAATTAATGAAATTTTCTTTGATGTGCTTCTATCAAAGGCTAAACAAAACACTTCGCTTTTCTTAAATATTCAAGTCAATCAACGAACCCCCGTACTCCAAAAAGCAAGTAGTTTATAAATACATTTTTTATATTTTAAGTGAATGACTAATTATTTCCTTTTAAAAGCTGTCTGATTGCCGCAAATGTTGAGAGCATCACTAACGGTACTAAAAGAGATGGAAGTAATACAAAAGGGAAATAGCCTAGCGCTATATTGGCTTGTTCAAATCCAAATTGCAAATGCCTTGCAGGCAAAGAAAGGACGGCACTGGATACTACACTTAACAATAGTAGAAGACAAATAATATTCCATGCAAGGATTACGATTTTACCTATTTTCTTATTTACGAAGCCAAAGTAATAAATGAAAGGTGCAGAGATGCCAGAAAGTATATCGAAATTTCGGCCATGGAATGTCATTGCTTCGGGGACGGCATGGTGCACAAAGAGCCAAAACAGGACGAACTCAACTGGTATTCTAATGATATGAAAGATGATAAGCGTTGGCTGATCCAATCCATCTAAAAAAGCTTTACCTTTTGTAGTTAGAAACCTTGATAATAGAAAAATTAGCGGTGGAATTACCAACAGCGGAAAGCGTTCTGTGCTTGTGGCTGGGTCGCTGTAAAAACCCAAAATGCCAAGGGAGGATTGGATGACAATCCAAAAAAGCAAACCGATTAAAAATGGCCTCGAATAATTGGTGGCTCTGTAAAATATTCCAAGGGATAGCAACACTGTTGCACCGAAGGTGATATAAATAAAGATTGGTAAGTGTTGCATGATTGTTATGTTTTAATACAACACAAAGAAAGCAACGGTCTTGTCCACTCTACTGTTCAAATGACAATAAACGACTTGTCAAATGGCAAGAAATTAGTACTATTATTTTTTAACAAATTCTTTTCTTATCCGGCTAAGGGATGTATCTGTAATGCCAAGATAGGAAGCAATTTGTTTGAGCTGTGCGTACAAAAAAATTTCATTGTTTTCCGCTACAAGGCTGGCATATCTTTCTTCTGCACTTTTGTTAATCATAGCAAGCGTACGTTGTTTATAGGCTACAAATTCTTTTACTAGCATTGCTCTAGCAAACTCCCTAAACTCTGGTACTGAATGAAAAAGCATATTTAGCTTTTCAAAGTTGGTGGCATACACTTTGCAGTCGGTAATTGCCTGCAGGTATTCCGTGGAAGGTTGATGGAGAAAGAAAGAAGAGGCTTCAAATGCGACCCTGCCTCTGGGATAAAAAAAAGTCGTGATTTCATTTCCATCTATATCGTGTGTAAAAGCTCTTACAAATCCTTCCGCCAAGTAATAATAGCCACTAACCTTACCTTGTTTCAAAAGGTATTCATTTTTTGAAAATTCAATTTCTTCAAAGTGTGCTGCAATTGTTTCTAGCCCCATTTTTGTAACACTAATATTTGGGATGTTTTGCTTGATAAAATCAATTAGCTGTTCTTTTTCCATTATCCGAATATAGGCAAACTGTTTGAAATACTATTTTGGCAGCTGTATGGGTAGACTGTCATTTATTTAATCATGCCAATAATTGTTGGAGCGCCTCGACTATTCATTCATAAAAGTAAATTAAGGCACATATTCGGTAAAATTGAGCAGGACCTACAATTCCATCAAATCTAACGGCATCGAAACAAAAAAGCAGCGCATATAAATTTTAACTTATTCTTTAAGAATATCTTACTAAACCAAGTTTGAGATTTTTAGCGCCTTGCACAGTATTGATAGGGAATTGAGGTCGAACCAAAAATCAGCCTCTACTTGCCTATTCAACGATTTGAAAATCAGCAAAAAAAGAAATGCCTTTTACGATATCCTGACTAGCATTGGCTCTGGGCTCCCTTCGCTATGCTCTGGATAAACTTCTCGCCCAGTTGTAAATAAAAAAGCCACAACTTTCGTTGCGGCTTTTTGCTCCCTCTGCTGGGCTCGAACCAGCGACCCTCTGATTAACAGTCAGATGCTCTAACCAGCTGAGCTAAGAAGGAATTTTTATCCTGGTTGTAATCATTTTTTACCAAAATCATTTGGCAATTTTATCATAAAAAATCCCCACATTGCTGTGAGGATTTTTGCTCCCTCTGCTGGGCTCGAACCAGCGACCCTCTGATTAACAGTCAGATGCTCTAACCAGCTGAGCTAAGAAGGAGTGCTGGTTGTTTCCTAAAACGAGGTCTTTTGTGCTTTGCAGTACATATACCCTTGTTCGTTTTGGGAATGCAATATTAGGGCTTTTAAATTATTTATGCAATATTTGCAGTGAAAAAATTTTAAAAAAATTCAAAATAAAATATATGAGCCTGATAATCATAGGTACTGTAGCTTTTGATGCTATTGAAACTCCCTTCGGAAAAACAGATAAAATTGTAGGTGGAGCAGCAACTTACGCAAGTTTAGCAGCTTCTTACTTCTACAACAAAGCAAAAATTGTCGCAGTTGTTGGCGATGATTTCCATAAATCGGATATCGATACTTTTACTGAACACGGAATTGACACCGAAGGATTACAAATCAAAGCAGGCGAAAAATCATTTTTCTGGTCGGGAAAATACCACAACGACATGAATAGCCGTGATACTTTAATTACCGAATTAAATGTATTGGAAAACTTCGATCCGATTATTCCAGAAAGCTACCAGGATTGTGAATACCTAATGTTAGGCAATCTTACTCCACAAGTACAGCAAACGGTTATTAAACGCCTTAAAAACCGCCCAAAATTAATAGTTATGGACACTATGAACTTTTGGATGGATATTATGATGGACGATTTATTAGAAACTATTAAAATGGTTGATGTTTTAACCATCAATGATGCTGAAGCCCGTCAATTATCTGGAGAGTATTCTTTAGTTAAAGCAGCTAAGAAAATCCTGGCAATGGGCCCGAAATACTTAATCATTAAAAAAGGTGAGCATGGCGCTTTGTTATTCCACGAAGACAAGATTTTCTCTGCTCCTGCTTTACCATTGGCCGAAGTTTTCGATCCAACAGGTGCTGGTGATACTTTTGCAGGTGGCTTTATCGGTTATTTGGCTAAAGTGGGAACCATCAACTTTAGCAATATGAAAAATGCAATTATTTACGGTTCGGCTTTAGCTTCGTTCTGCGTAGAAAAATTCGGAACTGAAAAGTTATTAAACTTAACAGAACAAGAAGTTGCCTCAAGAATTCAGGAGTTTGTAAATTTAAGCTCGTTCACGATCGAAGCCTAGGTAGCAGACCACTACAAATCTTAATTGTACAAAAACACTTAGCCGCCCTTTTGCTGATTAGATTAATTCAATCAGCAAAAGGGCGGCTTTATTATTCTTGAGGAATCTAGTTTGAAAGCCCTGATTCTTGGCCATACCCAAATCCATGCTTCCCCAAATCATCGTTCTTTTAATTGCTTTTATTTTACATTTTATACTGCGAAAAGCCATACCTTTGCTTAGTGTAAATTAAACACTAAGCATCTCCATGAATAAGAATTTAATTCCATTAACCTTGGGCGGTTTGGGCATTGGCATAACAGAATTTGTTATGATGGGCTTACTTCCAGATATTGCCAAAGATTTACATATAAGCATCCCAAAAGCAGGTCATTTAATTTCTGCTTACGCCTTAGGCGTTGTAATTGGCGCACCGTTATTAATTATGATAGCTGGAAAATACCCACCTAAGAAAATATTAATAGCCTTAATGGTAATGTTTACCGTTTTTAATGCCTTTTCTGCATTTGCGCCAACCTTCGATACCTTATTTATTGCAAGATTACTTTCTGGCTTACCCCACGGTGCCTTTTTTGGCGTTGGTTCGGTAGTTGCCAGTCGCATTGCAGCAAAAGGAAAAGCTGCTCAGGCGGTTTCGTTAATGTTTATGGGTTTAACCATTGCTAATATCGTAGGCGTTCCTTTAGGTACATTTATTGGCCATAACTTCTCTTGGCGAATTTCGTTTGCCGTTGTAGTTGCTGTTGGTTTAATCACATTATTAAGTTTAAAATTATGGCTGCCAGCTTTACAGGCTGCAAAAAATCGCGATTTGAAAAGCGAATTAAGTTTTTTTAAGAAGCGCGAAGCCTGGATTATTATCTTCATGATATCGATTGGTACAGGCGGCTTATTTACCTGGTACAGTTACATTGCTCCGCTAATGACAGAAGTTGCTGGCTTTTCACCGAATGCAGTAACTTACATATTAATGCTCGCGGGTTTAGGTATGATGGCTGGAAATTACCTCGGCGGAATCCTGGCAGACAAATATTCGCCAGCTAAAGCTTCGGCTACGCTGCTGGTGACCATGGTAATTACCTTAATTATCGTACACTTCGTATCCGATAACCAGATTTTAGCCTTAATAATGACTTTTGTTACTGGCGCAGTTTCATTCTCTCTGGCCGCACCAATTCAAATGTTAATGATTCAATCAGCCAAAGGATCAGAAATGTTAGCCGCATCCGCAAGTCAGGCGAGTTTTAATATCGGCAATGCCTTGGGCGCATTTTTTGGCGGCCTGCCATTGGTTTATGGTTTTGATTATACTTCACCAGCCTATGTTGGTGCTGCTATGGCATTGATCGGGGCTTTCTTTGCATTTTGGTTAATCAAAAGCAATCAAACCGTCGAAGTTGGCGAGAAAATTCCCGTAACATCTTTTCATTAATAATTGGAGTTCTTCCTAGTAGCTTTCGTCTAATCTAAGCTTATTGTAAGAAAGTCTTTCTCTATAATATCCTTAGTGCAAATCCATATCAAGTCCATAGTAAGTCCATGTTTTACCCATAAAATACGGACTTATCTTTAAGTATCTCCAGTTTTACATTGGCTACGGATGCGACAGAGGATAAGTATAACATGACTGAACATGCTATATGCATTCCATGTTAAATAGTTTTCAGATTTAGTTTCACAAGTTCTAAAGTAATTTCAAAGTAGAAACCATGTTTTAATCTAACTACTTATATTTGCCCATGCTTAAAAAAGAACGCTATAAACTTTTTGTAGAACATTTTTCGGCCAAGCAACCCGATGCTGAAACCGAGTTACACTATAATAATCCTTACCAGCTTTTGGTATCAGTAATCCTTTCGGCACAATGTACCGACAAAAGAGTAAATATGGTTACACCTGCCCTTTTTCAGCGTTTTCCAAATGCAAAAGCTTTGGCTGAAGCAACACCTGATATTGTTTTCGATTACATAAGAAGCATAAGCTATCCAAACAATAAAGCCAAACATTTGGTTGGTATGGCTAATATTTTACTCCATGAATTTAACGATGTTGTGCCATCGGGGATTGACGACTTACAGAAAATGCCTGGTGTTGGCCGTAAAACAGCAAATGTTATTGCATCGGTAATTTACAATGCGCCTGCGATGGCTGTTGATACACATGTTTTCAGGGTTGCCAATCGTTTAGGGTTAACCAATGGGAAAACTCCTTTGGCGGTTGAAAAAGACCTGGTTAAAAACCTTCCTGAACAAGATATACACATTGCCCACCATTGGTTAATCTTGCATGGCCGCTATGTTTGCGTGGCCCGAAGCCCCAAATGCGATATTTGCGAAATTACCTATATGTGTAGGTATTTTGAAAAAAACAACCTGAAAAAACTGAAAGCTGAAAAATTAAATATTTCGCGTATTGATCTATAAGCGCATAACAGGCAACCCTAAACCGATAACTGCACTGTAAAAAATTATTTTTACTTTACTATTGACATTAGCCAAAAAACATTTAACTTAGCTAAATATTTTAGCATTATAACTTATTAACATCCGAGCATATTAGCCGACTATTCAATTATATTTACGGAATCAAATAACAAAAAAATGGCAAGCGCAAATCCTGATAAATTAAAAGCCCTACAATTAACTCTAGATAAATTAGAAAAATCTTATGGTAAAGGCACCATAATGAAACTTGGCGATACCGCTATTGAACCGATTGATTTTATTTCTACTGGTTCAATTAGTTTAGATATTGCTTTAGGTATTGGTGGGATTCCAAAAGGTCGTGTAATCGAAATTTATGGTCCTGAATCTTCTGGTAAAACAACTTTAGCAACACATATTATCGCCGAAGCACAGAAAAAAGGCGGTATTGCTGCATTTATAGATGCAGAACACGCTTTTGATCAGTTTTACGCTAAAAAATTAGGTGTTGATACCGATAACCTATTAATTTCTCAACCCGATAACGGCGAGCAAGCTTTAGAGATTGCGGACAACTTAATCCGTTCTGGAGCAATTGATGTAATTGTAATTGACTCTGTTGCTGCTTTGGTACCTAAAAGTGAAATTGAAGGCGAAATGGGTGATAGCAAAATGGGTTTACATGCCCGTTTAATGAGTCAGGCGTTACGTAAATTAACAGGTACAATTTCTAAAACTGGCTGTTGCTGTATCTTTATTAACCAGTTACGTGATAAAATTGGTGTAATGTTCGGTAACCCAGAAACTACAACTGGTGGTAATGCATTGAAGTTTTATGCTTCAGTTCGTTTAGACATTCGTCGTATTTCGCAAATTAAAGATTCTGACGAAGTTTCTGGTAACCGTGTTAAAGTTAAAATCGTTAAGAATAAAGTTGCACCACCTTTCCGTATTGCAGAGTTTGATGTAATGTTTGGTGAAGGGATTTCTAAAAACGGTGAGATTGTAGATTTAGGTGTTGATTTTGGTATTATCAAAAAAGCAGGTTCTTGGTACTCTTACGGAGATACTAAACTTGGACAAGGTAGAGATGCGGTTAAACAACTTTTAAGTGATAACCCAGAATTAGCTGAAGAATTAGAAATTAAAATTAAAGCCGAAGTAACTGGCGATAAATTAGAAGAAAAATAGTTTCTATTATAGTTAAACAAGAATGGCCGTGATAATCATCACGGCCATTCTTGTTTAAAATCCATTTGGATTTAGTTTGTATCCTGACTGAAAATGGCGTTAAAATCTTTAGTTACATATACAATTACCAATATCGCTGCAATAAGCAAAGCGCCAAGAATAATTACGCCCCAGCTTCCTTTCAATTTGTTTTTATCTTTTCTGATGAGATAATATAAAATTCCGATTAAGGGAATTGCACAAACTATCCAAAATATTAACGATGCACCTGTCATATATAAAAAATCTAATATTATTAATAAACAATTAGCTGCTTAACCAATTCGATCGTTAAGCAAATTAAAATTCCATTCTCGCCAATGGCGAAACTTCCTGTCCTACAAAATCCTGCTTCAAATATTTTTGATAGCCTGCAATCGCAATCATTCCTGCATTATCTGTACAATATTGAAAAGCAGGAATGTAAACCTTCCAACCCAATTCATCTGCGGTTTGCTGCAAAGTATTTCTTAATCCAGAATTCGCAGAAACACCGCCAGCAATTGCAACTTCATTAATATTATACATTTTTGCTGCTTTCTTTAACTTATTCATCAAAATCTGAATAATGCTAAACTGAACGGAGGCACAAATATCCGCTAAATTTTCGGCAATAAAATCTGGATTTTCCTTTTCCTGTTTTCTAATAAAATAAAGAATAGAAGTTTTAAAGCCACTAAAACTAAAATTTAGATCGGCAATTTGTGGCTCTGCAAATTTAAAAGCTTTTGGATTACCCAATTGGGCATGCTTATCAATTAAAGGTCCGCCAGGATAAGGTAACTGAAGGATTTTAGCCGTTTTATCAAACGCCTCTCCTGCTGCATCATCTAACGTTTCGCCAACAATTTCCATATCGAAATAATCCTTAACCAAAACGATCTGTGTATGTCCTCCAGATACGGTTAAGCAGAGAAAAGGAAAGTTAGGTTTAGGTTCATCAATGAAATGCGCTAAAATATGCGCATGCATATGATTGACAGAAATTAACGGTATATTTAATGCTAGTGCAAAAGATTTAGCAAAAGAAACCCCAACCAAAAGTGAACCCAATAAACCTGGCCCGCGTGTAAAAGCGACTGCATTTATGTCCTGTTTTGTGACACCTGCATTTTTTAAAGCTTGCGCTACAGCTGGAACAATATTTTGCTGATGTACCCTTGAAGCTAATTCAGGGATTACACCACCATAATTTTCATGAATTGTTTGGTTTGCAATAACATTGGCCGTAATTTTGCCGTTGTTACAAATAGCGACAGATGTATCATCGCAAGAAGACTCGATAGCAAGTATAACAGACAAATTATTTTTATTTAAGCTGCAAAATTATTAAAAAACTATTTAAAATACTCCTTTGGGTAATTGCATCAATACTTTTGCTGCTTGCGCTACTTGTTTTTTCACTGCAATTTAAGTCTGTGCAAACTTTTTTTGCAAAAAAAGCCGCTGCTTATTTATCAAAGGAGCTTCATACTACGGTTTCAATTAAGAGTCTTTATATTAAGCCTTTCAAATCCATCGTGCTTGAAGAGTTACTGGTAATGGATCTTCAAAAAGATACATTGTTAAACGCTCCGACGCTAATGGTTGATATTAATCAATTTTCTATCGACAAAAAGATAATTGATATTAATACCATACAACTTAATAATGGAACCTTTTTCTTAAAAGATCTCAAAGATAATTCTTCTAATCTCGATTTCATTATAAATTATTTCGATTCTGGTAAGCCTACTGTAAAAGATCCAACTAAAAAGCCTTACAAATTGGATTTTGGAAGAATCATTATCAACAAGCTAAATTTTAAATACAGAAATTACAAAGCAAAAGATTCTTTACAAGGCAAAAGTGTAAATTTCGAAAATGTTGACGTTAGAGAATTAAGCGGAATTTTTGAAGGCTTTGATTTTAAAGACCACTTACTTAAAACTAATATTAAAAACCTAACGCTAAGGGAGAGAAGTGGTTTTTACTTAAAAAATCTTACTGCTGAAACAACCGTAGATTCGAACGCGATCGAACTTAAAAACCTATTACTGCTAACCAATCAAAGTAGGCTGACGAATTATTTTCAAATGAAGTTTAAATCTTTTAAAGATTTTAACCACTACATTGATAATGTTAGGATGAAAGCGATTTTCAAGGATAGCCACATTACATCGAGAGATGTTGCATTTTTTGCGCCAGAAATGAATGAGATGAAGCTGGATGTTGATGTAGATGGTCAAATAACTGGTTTGGTTAATAACCTGAGAGCTAAAAAACTCTCCATAAAATCTGGTAAAGCAACCTACATAAAAGGCGATTTCATATTAAAAGGACTTCCGAAATGGAAAGAAACCTTTATGGATTTAAAAATCGAAATGGCTGGAACCAACAAAAGAGATTTGGATGAAGTTTTAGGTGGAATAACAGGAAGTAAGAAAAAATTAATTCCATCCATTGTCGATAAATTCGGCAATATTAACTTCAACGGAAGTTTTACTGGTTTTCAAAACGATTTTATTGCCTATGGTGAATTCAAAACCAAGCTGGGCAGAATCGTTTCTGATGTGAACATGAAAATTGATAAAAACGATGTGCCTTCCTATACCGGCAGTGTAAAAACTTTCGATTTTAATCTAGGTAATTTACTGGATGAAAAAAGTTTAGGACGTATAACATCATCATTAAATGTTAAAGGCCGCGGCACAGAACTTAAACACCTTTCAGAAAAACTGAGCGGCGATGTGGAATACATAGATTTTAACAATTACCGTTACAGAAATGTTAAGGTTGATGGAACTTTCGATAAAAAATATTTTGATGGCAAATTAAGTATAAACGATAAAAACATTAAACTGATTTTTGATGGTGGAGTAAACCTAAATCCTAAATTACCTGTATTTAATTTTAATGCAACGATTACTGGTGCCCGATTAAAAGCCTTAAATCTTTTAAAAGATTCGTTAATGGTTGATGCGAAGTTTAACACTAATTTTTCGGGAACAAACCTGAATAACATCGAGGGCAGGTTGCGGATACAAGAAATTACCTTAAGAAACCCTAAAGGCACCTATAGTATAGATTCGGTAGAGCTTAGCGCAAACGGAACAGGCGTTGCCAGAAATTTAACCATCAAATCAGATATTCTGGATGCCAGTATTAACGGGAAGTACGACCTAAATTCTATTGGTTCTTATTACAAAGCAATCGCTAAAACTTATATTCCGTCTTTCCAAACCAAGATTATAAAATACAATGAACAGATTTTTGAATTCAATTTAAAAATTAAAAAATTCGAGCCGCTTGCCCAGTTAATTTCACCAGGCTTGGAGATTAATGAAGGGGCAAATTTCATCGGGAATTTCGATTCGAGAAATAATACGGCTACATTAAATGGCTTTATTAAAAACCTAAAATATCAGGGTGTTGTGGTAAATAATATCATTGTCGATGAAAACACTACTCCGCAACAACTTCAGTTAAACATAACTTCCGATCGGGTACAGCTTAACGATAGCTTATTTATTAAGGATGTGAATATATCCAACATCCTACGAAATGATAGTTTGGCCTTCAACTTAAAAATGTCTAATTCTGATGAAGCCAATCAGCTCGATTTAAATGGTTTGGTTGAATTTACCAAAAACCAGGACACTACGGCAAGATTGAGTGTTTTACCATCCATACTAAAAATTAACAACGAAGAATGGCGGATTGAAGAGAAGGTACGTATCATTTTAAATAATGGCAAAACCGAAATCAAGAACTTCGATTTGGAAAATGGCAATCAGCAAATTACCGTTAATGGATTAATTTCTGAAGATCCAAAGGATTTGCTTCAGGTTGGATTTAAAGATTTCAATTTAAAAACAATTAACCCCTTTACAAAAGGCTCGGGTGTTAAGCTGGCAGGAAATGTTAACGGAAAAACCGACTTATATGGGATTTTAAAAGTGCCCAGGGTAATTGATGATGTAAAAATCGATTCGTTAAATTTTAATGATATATACATTGGTACGCTTACCGATACCTCATCTTTTAATAGTGAAAAAAATCGGATTAATGTTTATACACGCATTATGGCCGATGACTCCGAAACATTTAAGTTAACTGGTAATTTAGATCTTAAAGAAAAAGAAATCGATTTAAATGTTAAAATGGATGAGAGTAAACTGACCATTTTTGAGCCATTTGTGAAGCAACTTGTTTCCAATTTAAAGGGAAATGTATCATCAGACTTAACTGTAAAAGGCAAATTCGATAACCCAAAGATAAACGGTACACTTTCGCTAGATAAGGCACAAGTAATGGTTAATTATCTCAAGACCACTTATGTAATCACCGATGAGGTAAATGTAGAAAATAGTGTAATTAGTCTGGATGACTTTAAGTTAAATGACCTTGAAGGACACGAAGCTACAGCTAATGGCTCGGTAGATTTAAACAATATTGATGATCCAACTTTAGACGTTACCGTTAACGCAGAAAGCTTAATGGCCTTGAATACCACCAACAAGGATAACTCGGTTTATTTTGGTAAAGCTTATGGTACGGGTAAATTTAGCTTTAAGGGCCCGACAAGTAAGATGAAGATTGATATTAAGGCCAAAACAGAAAAAGGAACGGTATTCAATTTACCTTTAAATAGCTCTGAAACGGTTTCTGATAACGATTTCATTAACTTTATTAGTTTAGACTCGGCTAAGGTTGTTAAAAAAGCTACCACTTTCGACGGTTTAACATTAACCTTTAAATTAACAATAGATCCTAATACGACAGCAAATATTTTTACCACCCTGGGCAACCTAAGTGGAAAAGGTAATGCAGAATTAAATCTGAACATTAACAGTTTAGGCGATTTCGAAATGTCGGGCGATTATATTATCGAAACGGGAAGTTTCGACTTTACGGCTCAAGAGGTTATTAATAAGAAGTTCGAAATCAGGCAAGGCGGCACCATCCGCTGGACAGGTAACCCGACCGCAGCGCAAATAAACTTAAAAGCGGTTTATGCGCTGAGAGCGAACTTAAACGAGTTGTATAAAGCTGCGAACAGAGATGCAAGTAGTAATGCAAACCAAAGGGTAAATACCGAGGTTGAAATGGGTTTAACTGGTTTATTATTACAACCAGATATTAAACTGGATATTAATTTCCCTGCCCAGCCTGCCATTAAAGAAGAGTTGCAAACTTATTTTAGTGATCAGAATAACCTGAATTTACAGGCCTTTAGTTTAATTATCAGAAGAAGTTTTGCTCCTGGAAATGGTGGTGAATCTATCGGAAAACAATTGAGCTCGAGCGTATCGAGTACGGCAACCGAATTGGTGTTTAATCAGTTTAATAATGTCCTATCATCATTAAACTTAAACTTTGTCGATTTAAATGTAAAATCGCTGAGTGAGGCAAATGCTTCGTTTAAATTCTTTAACGACCGCTTAATTGTTAATGCAGGGATTGTTGATAGAAACAGCTTAAATGACTTCACCGTTATTGATTTTGCAGACCGAAATGTAGGTAGTGAGGTTGAAGCTTTATTCCTGATTAAAAAAGATGGAAGTTTAACAGGTAAACTGGCCAACAAACCACCAACCCAACAAAGTATTTTCTTAAATAGCGGCATAAGTGCAACAGCCAATGTAACCTCAATCGGATTGGTGTACACGCAACAGTTTGATACGTTTAAAGAATTTCTTCAGAAACTTACAGGTGCTTATCGGAGAAACCTGAGAAAGAAACAGGCAGAACAACCTGTTAAAACTAATAAATCGATTAATAAAGAAGCCATTATTAATCAGAGTAAAAATAATCAGAGAAGATAATTTTCTGTTACCAGTAATCGATTATAAAGCCGATTACTGGTAACAGATCATATTTTTAACCTTTCATAATGGAGTGACCCATTTTATCTCTTTTGGTTTTTAAATAACGCTCATTATGTACGTTACTTTCAATTTCGATCGGAATGTTTTCTACAATTTCTAAACCATAGCCAACTAAGCCTGCACGTTTTGTAGGGTTGTTACTCATTAAGCGCATTTTGGTTACCCCTTGCGATCTTAAAATCTGAGCACCAACACCGTAATCGCGTTCATCGCCCTTAAAGCCCAATTTAATATTCGCTTCAACGGTATCAAAACCTGCATCTTGTAAATTATAAGAACGTAGTTTGTTGATTAGTCCAATACCACGACCTTCCTGATTCATGTAAACTACAACACCTTTGCCTTCCTTTTCAATCATTTCAAGGGCTTTATGTAGTTGAGGTCCGCAATCGCAGCGGCAAGAGCCAAAAATATCACCTGTTACACAAGAGCTGTGAACACGAGCAAGAATAGGCTCTCCTTCCTTCCACTCACCTTTAGAAATGGCCAGGTGTGTTGCATTATTATCAAGCTGGGTATAAGCCGTCATTTTAAAATCGCCCCATGCAGTTGGCAAGTCAATGGTAACTTCCTGTTTTACCAGGCTATCAATGCCCAACCGATAAGCAATTAAATCTTCGATAGAAATAATTTTAAGCTGGTGTTGTTCTGCTATTTTAAACAAATCAGGTAAGCGAGCCATTTCGCCATCTTCTTTTAAGATTTCGACTAAAAGTCCTGCTGGTTTCATTCCTGCCAGTCTGGCTAAATCAACCGCAGCCTCTGTATGGCCTGCTCTTCTAATTACGCCACCATCTTTTGCTCTTAAAGGAAAAATATGTCCAGGTCTGCCTAATTCATCGGGGTTTGTATTTGGATTAACCAAGGCAAGCATTGTTTTAGAACGATCGCTTGCTGAAATGCCCGTTGTACAACCATGCCCAACTAAATCGACAGAAACTGTAAAATTAGTTTCGTAAGCGGCTGTATTTTTACCAACCATTAAATCCAGGTTTAGTTCATCACAACGTTCTTCAGTTAAAGGGGCACAGATTAAACCACGACCGTAAGTTGCCATGAAATTGATTACTTCGGGTGTAGCATTTTCTGCAGCAGTTAAAAAATCGCCTTCATTCTCTCTGTCTTCATCATCAACAACGATAATAACTTTACCGGCTTTGATATCCTCAATAGCCTCTTGTATGGTATTTAATTTTGTTTGCATTTTATGTAAAGTACAATATTATTTAACGGCTAAAAGCTTTCAAAACAATATGCTAAGCCTATATTATTCGCCATTAATTATATACAAATGTACAACCTTATTAAAGAATATAATTAAGAATATATCATTTAGAAGTAAAGGAAATATAGCCTAAGATCTTTGCTTAATTTTGAAAAGTTTGATAAAAAACTGCTTGTAGTAATTTACATCAAATAAGGCCGAATCTACTGTGGCTTTATAGGTAAGAAATACAGCAAGTGGCGTTAACAGGATAAAAGCAATCCACATACCAAAAACTGGATTAATTGAACCTTCTCTGGCTGATTTTTCGGCCACAGTGGTAACAATATGGTAGATTAGGAAGAAACAGATGGCAATTACAACAGGCAAACCCATCCCCCCTTTTCTAATAATTGCACCAAGTGGCGCCCCGATGAAAAACAATAAAATACACGATGCGGCTAAAGTAAACTTGCGTTGATATTCTACACTGGTAAAAATAATTTCACCATTCAGATCTTCCTGTCGCGGTGCACCGTTAGATAAACTCTGTGTGATTACTGAAACTGTATTTGAGGCATTTTGAATACTAGCCAATCTTGAACCATTTGGAATGCTTTTGAGCATAACATTATCGATCTTTTTAGGAACAACTTTTAACTTGGTGTAGCCTGCTGCAAGATTATTCTGTTTAAAATTATTACCAAGTGTTCTGGCGGTATTACGGTTAAGGGTATCCATTTGCTTAGTCAGCGAATCGCGTTTCTTAACAATTCCTTTTAAATTAAGCATTACCGTACTATTACCAAAGGCATTCTGATCTGTCTTCTGCAAATCGAAAGATTTCATATCGAACTTAGGCTCGGTTTCTTTAAATCTGGTTCTGGATAAGATCTGCCTCGGATTGTAAACCCCATTGCTATTAGATTGCTCTTCGTAAGTTACTCCGTTTTTAAGGTTAAATACTAAGTAAACTCCATCTTTCGATTTCTTCATCTCGCCTTCTTTAGCAAGAATAACCTTAGGAATACCGTTGGTACCTTTATGATCATAAATCATAATTCCGTACATTTTCCCATCTTCATCTTTACTATCAACACGGATAGAATAATCGGGAATACTATTGTTAAAGACACCTGGTTTAATTAAAAATGCCAGTTTTTTGTTCCTAACATCAAACATCAGCGAATAAAACTTAAGGTTCGCCTTCGGCAGAATATAATTGGAGAAAACGAATGAGCTTACCGTTAACATTAGAATTAGTACGATAAGCGGACGCATGGCTTTTTGGAGCGAAATACCGGCAGATTTTATAGCAACCAGTTCGTAGTTTTCACCAAGAGTACCAAAGGTCATGATGGAAGAAAGCAGTACGGAAAGGGGCAATGCCATCGATATTTGTACCATCGATTGATAATACATAAGCTCCAGGATGGTGTACCATTCAAAGCCCTTCCCAATAAGATCATCAACATATTTAAAAAGGAAAAACATTAAGAGGATAAACATCACTACAAAAAAAGTAGTAATAAAGGGCCTGATGAATGTTTTAATTATTAGAATATGGATCTTTTTCACCCTACAAAGGTAAACAAAGCAGAATAAATATTATGCACCTAAAACGCTGATCAGATAATCGATCTGATTATCCCAAATTAATTTCTTTTCTGCCAGCAAATCATCGGTTGCGAAATCGGTTATGGCTAAGGCAACATCATTGGTTAGTTCGTCCTGCACAATTTCCATCTCGAAATAGCATTGCGGTTCATCATCCAGCCATTTAAACTTAACCAGTTTATTTTCTTTTATAGAAACAAGTTTTGCCTTTTGCTGCTCATCATCCCATGTAAAGGTGTAAACCTGGTCGCGAAAATTTACATCATCGGCAAACCATTGTGATAAGCCGTTTGGCTCACTTATAAAGCTATATAATATTCTTGGTGACGATCTAACTTCGTACTCTAATGTAAATTTTTTCTTATCAGCCATATTAGTACAAACCAGAATAAATCCGGACTATTTTTAATATTATTTTTCTAAAGAAAGGTAATTTATTCTACATCTGCAACAATATAATTTTCATCTGCTTTTTTTGCGATACAAGTAGGTTTAACACTTGTTTATTGAAAATTATTCGACTGCTTAGTGTATATTGGAGCAGCTATCTTCCTCAAAAAATGACAAAGAAGGCTTTATAGCAAAAAACGAATTTGCTGAACAAGCAACCTGGACTGTAAATGAAAAGCCGTAAAAACTTATTTATCTTAGATTAATAAAATAAAACACCCAGCAGATGATCAAAAAGATATTAATAGTTTTAGCATTGGCGATATCATTTGGATTTGGTTTCGCATCCAACTCTATCCTAAACAAAAAACAAGTAATAAAGGAAAAAGTAACTGGTATTGGTGGCATTTTCTTTAAATGCAAAGACCCTAAGAAAATTAGAGAATGGTACAAAAATCATCTTGGGCTAAACACAAACGATTACGGTGCGACTTTTGAATGGGGTGCATCAACAACAGACTCAACTAAAAAAGGTTCTACACAATGGACTCCGTTTGCCGAAACAACAAAATATTTCGAACCCTCTGCAAAAGATTTTATGATTAACTACCGAGTGGCTGACTTGGAAGCGCTGGTTGTTGAATTAAAAAGAGATGGTGTAACCGTTGTTGATAAAATAGAAACTTATGATTACGGAAAATTTGTACATATCCTAGACATGGAAGGCAACAAAATTGAACTTTGGGAACCTAAAGATTAGATAAGGCAAAGTGTTTAGTTTTGGATAATAAGCAAATTTACAGCCTCATGCCTGATCGAATTAATGCAACGGCAGTTAATTATCGCTGAATTGTATTAGGCAACAGCATATATAACACTATAATTTTCAGGTAAACTGAAAAAACCGCCCTAGTCATTCCCATAATCATTAGATTTACAAAAGGTTACATAAATTTTATTTTATTTTTCTTCAGAAAGGTAATTTATTCTATATTTGCAACTCGAAAAAATAACCATACCAATATTTACATTTATAAGTAGATATTACCCGGCGGGGTAGCTCAGATGGTTAGAGCGCAGGATTCATAACCCTGAGGTCGGCAGTTCGATCCTGCTCCCCGCTACCTTAAGGAAACAGCATATCTACGTTGTTTCCTTTTTTTATACCCATAAACCACTATACAACAATTAGTTGTACCCCTCCCATTACCGGTTCGACATTTTCCAACCAGCTAACCTATACCAAAACAAATTTGGGCCTAAAAAAACGTATTAAGGCTACGCCAGGTAACTATTTGACGTGTTCGACTTTTCCTTACCGATCTCAACATCCTCCAGTACCAATTTTCTGTTATGGATCTTGGCAATGAGGTATAAAAAACTCAGTATTACCGCAGCCTCTTCATCATCAACCTCTATTCCATTTTTGGCAAGCAACGCAATGGCATTACTTCCCGAAACCTTTCTGTCTATAAAATCCATCTGATTTCCCCATTATGCTATTTATAAACCACTACCTTCGAAAGCGCAACATCATGGCCTAAAGACACCTCGCTTTTATTCAAGTCTATTCCAACTGGAGGAAATAAGCTGACCAATTGCTTTTTATCCGCTGTATCGAGATTATCAAAGCCCCGAAATACATCTATCGAAGTCCGGAAGCCAAGCCGCCGTTGCTCTTCGATTGTCTTTAGTTTGATGGCAACGTCAGACAGCTCTTTCTTTATAACCCCAGTAATCCTTCGAAATTCATTTTTCATTTCGCTATAGTCGTCGTATTTCAATATGTTCTCTACAAACAGTTTCCTCGCTCTGGATAGCATTGTCTCCTGCTCGACTAACTGACGCCGAAGTGCTTGTCTTTCGTAAAGAAATCCTGTCTTTTGCGTATCAACATTCCAGTCTGCAAGAATAGCGACGAATAGATCACCTACCATTTCCGATAACTGTAATTTCTGGAGCTGGTTCCTATAGCTGTCATTTAGCTTATCCGCCCTTACCCTTGCCCTACACCCTTGGCGGCAATGATAATAGGCATATTTTCGAGTATTGCCTTGGGAAAAACTTCCCGTAAGCCTCTTGCCGCATAGCGGACAGATCAGAAAACCCGTAAGAAAAAAAGTGGATCTGAAATCGGTCCTTATCGTACTAACCTTTCTTTTGGTATTGATGACATCCTGCACCTCGTAAAAAAGGGCTTCGGGTATCAGTGGCTCATGTATTCCTTTTATCATAACAATCTCCCCATTTCCTAGCTTAAGCGGAATCAGGCCACAATAAACTGGGTTACGGATAAGTTTGGAAAAATTTGAAGTCGTACTTCTCAAGCCTTTGTTCAGTGCCATTTCACTTAAATAACCTATTTTATAGATATTTTTTGCGAGTTGCTTAAAAACCCATCGTATGATGCTATCTTCCGGCTGTTTGGGAACTATAATCTTACGACCGTCCAATGATGACATGTTCACATATCCCACGGGAGCTTTATTAGGATACCTGCCCATTTCCTTAGCCTTTCTAATACCATTTAAGGTATTCATCGCACGTCTCGTGTTTTCCGCCTCTGGGACTGAGAGGTAGATGGCCAACATTACAGAACTCTCTGGAACGGATAGGTCTATTTGCTGATCTATGGCCATTGCCGACACATTGAGCTTTCTGAGAATGCCCAGCATCTCGTAGGCATACTGGATATTACGGCTGAACCTATCCCATTTGATGAAAATGATATTATTTTCTTCTTTTCCCCTGCCTTTTCTCAATTCGGAAACTAGCTTTTTCCATTCTGGTCTATTGAAGTCTTTTGCAGAGTAGTCCTCCCTACAGATTCCCTTTACATAGATGTTGTTCGATTCGCAGTATTTTATCAATCGATCTTCCTGTTCTGGGAGTGAGTAGCCTCTTCTTTTTTGTTCGTCAGTACTTACACGAACATATAGATAAGCTGATTTCATAACATTCAAGATTTATGTATGTGTATTTAACGATCAAAAGCCAAGAATATTCATTTTTTGAAAATTTTGAACTATAGGCTATATCTAGAGATTTCGGTAGCTTTGACCAACCAATTCAGTAGTGAATTTAAAGCGAAATGGGGTGACAGTTTGAACGCGGAACGGCTGGCCATTTTTGCCGAAATGCCCAGCTAGTGCAGCTCGGGCGGTAATTGATCTTTCTGGACTAATCCGATTTGCGGTTAATTCAAGTCACATCAATCAACAGCCATTTCGTATTGAGGAAATATTGCAATTAGAATCCCTTATCAGGATTTATAAATTAAGATTTAAGGAGAGGGTTTTAGTAGAATTCACTCACTCTAAAGCTGCCCGAGAATACAGACTCATACCATTGATGTTACTTACCCTAGCGAAAAACCTTTTCAAGCATGGAAACATCCACAAAAAGCAAGACCCAGCGAAGATAGATATTGCCATGAATGGTTTCACACTTACTATTTCTACCTATAACCTTCAGAAAGATGGAGAGTTACCCCAAGGTTTTCATGGAGGATTAGTCAATATTTTAACAAGACTTGAATATAACTACCCTTACAGATTCAAAATTGAATAGGATCCAGGAGATGGGAGCCACTTTTTTGTCCAAATAAAGATAACTAATCCGATATTCTAACATCAATATTTTAGACTAGTATATATTTTAAGCCATGGGCACAATTTAAAAAAGCAATTTTGGTTTTAATTTTTTGGCTTCATCCAAAAGATAAAGGGCATAACCTCGAGGTTTTAGGTATTTACTCTTCTATTTTTTTTAAGGGCCAAATATCCCGAGTATTGTTTTTTATCTAGGATAACCGTATTCCAGCCCTAAAACCAAACTTTTCAACCAAAATTCAAAAAGAATTTTAAAATTCCGAATCTCGGCACGATTGCCTTGCCTTATTACGTCTATTTACAAAGGATAAACCGTAGCATCCGCCAACAAAATACCCTATCCGGTCAAGTTCCTGATTTGAAAGTGATAGATGATTTATTGTTTCGATTTATAATATTGCATTCCGTGCTCATGTTAAAAAGTAGGTCACTTTGGGAGCCGTGCATTATAATTCCGACACCGTTAAAATCAATCTAAAAATAAATTTAGATAAATCTAAATTTATTTTTAGTCTTTTCTATTTTTATTATTAGATTTACAAAAAATCAGATAACATGCAGAAAAGATTACCCATTGTCCTGCTTTCACTTATGAGCCTGGTTGCTATAATGGTGTCCTGTGAGAAGATAATCCCTTCTTCTCCAAAAGAGGATGAAATTCTTGATGGCCCGGTAGAAGGACTCAGCTATGAACAGCTCAGACGGTTCGCTTTGGGAGACGCGGCCTTCAACAATGAGATATTTAGTCCTGAGAACGGCCTTGGGCCAGGCTTTGTTGCAACCAGCTGTGGAAGCTGCCATGCGGGTGACGGCAAAGGCCATCCTTTTACTACGCTGGTCCGTTTCGGGCAGACCGATGAAACAGGCAATAAATTTTTGGACCAGGGAGGCCCACAACTGCAGAACAGGGCTATTCCCGGATACAAACCTGAGCAAATCCCATCAGGGGCCACCTTTTCAAAATTTACACCGCCTGCTAATACCGGCCTTGGCTTTCTCGAACTGGTAGCTGATGCAGATATACTAGCTATGGCTGACCCCCAGGATCTGGATAATGACGGCATTTCTGGTATCCCGAATTACGCAATACTTCCCACATATGTTCAGGCGATTAACAATGCTATTGTACTGAAGGGAAAATATATCCATCGTTTTGGAAAAAAGGCGGCAGCATATAACCTGCTCCACCAGACTGTGAATGCCTACAACCAGGATATCGGGATCACTTCAAGCTTTGATCCTGTGGATGCCTATACGCGGATGGTGATTGACCCTGAAATCCCCACACTTACAGTGAATAACGTGGTGTTTTATCTACAGACGCTAAAAGCACCCATGCAGCGCGATGCGGGGAATGCGGAAGTTGAAACTGGCAGGAAACTGTTCGAAAAGATTAACTGTTCAGGCTGTCACAAGCCTACCCTAAAAACAGGTTTTTCTCCGGTGGCCGCTCTGTCCAACAAAGAATTCCATCCCTATACCGACCTGTTGCTCCATGATATGGGGCCTGGGCTGGACGATGGTTATACGGAAGGATCGGCAAAAACCTCCGAATGGAGAACCCCGCCGCTATGGGGATTGGGACTTTCGATGAACTCGCAGGGGGGATCTTATCATCTGCTGCATGACGGAAGGGCAAAAAGCATCGAAGAGGCGGTAACCCTTCATGGAGGAGAGGCATCTGCAAGCCGCAACAGGTTCAACCAGCTGTCTGGGGCAGAAAAAAATGCCATGCTGAGATTTTTAGAATCACTATAGAAATGAAAAGAAAAGATTTTATAAAAGGCTGTGGAATGGCCTGCCTTGGAGGCCTTGGGATCACCACGTTGATCAGTGGATGCAGCAGCCTGGTGCCGGCGACGGGCGAGATTGCAGGGGATAACCTGGTCGTAGAAATGAAGGACTTTGAACTCAGACAGGGAAAAAATGTCCAGTTCAAAAGATACATTGTAGTCAGCAATGACCTGCTCCGATATCCCATCTGTATCTACCGGCATGATGAACTGAATTATTCTGCACTATGGATGCAGTGCACCCACCAGGGAACCGAGCTCCAGGCTTTCGGAGACAGGCTTCAATGTCCGGCCCATGGAAGTGAATTTGACAATAAGGGCAGAATGACAAATGGTCCGGCAGAAGCAAACTTAAGAACTTTCCCCATTACCATAGAAAAAACCAGGATCAAAATTTCACTGAAGGCAGTATGAAAAAACTCTTTACGCTTATCATATCTATTGGTATCGGTCAGATGGCTTTTGCCCAGATCGACCCGAAACTTTTAAGGGCCAAACCCAGTGATACCGCAAAAAACTCACTCAACATGGATGCAGTTTATGAACGGCCTTTTATTGCCGTGGGAAAACTTCCGGTGTCGGTGGGCGGATATATGGAGGCCAACTGGCAGTATCAGGGTACAGAGGGGATCTCTGAAGGACAGCAGTTCCAGTTCAGAAGAATGACGCTATTTGTAGCCTCAACCATTTCCAAGCGCATCAAGTTCCTTTCCGAGATCGAATTTGAACCTGCTGAAAAAGAGATAGCGGTTGAATTTGCTGCGCTGGATCTGGAATTGCACCCCTTGCTTAATTTAAGGGGTGGAATGATATTGAATCCCATTGGTGCATTCAACCAGAACCATGACGGTCCTAAATGGGAATTCACCGACCGTCCGATCGCCATGACACAGATGCTGCCTGCAACCTGGAGCAGTGCAGGATTCGGGATTTATGGCAAGAACTATAGCGGTGACTGGATGCTGGGCTACGAGTTATATGCCACAAGCAGCTTTGACGATTCCATTATTGCAAACCCTGAAAACAGAACCTCTCTGGCTGCCTCAAAAAGGAATCCGGAAAGGTTTGAAGAAATTGCAAGCGGGCAGCCGCTTCTAACGGGAAAAGTTGCGGTACGCAGGAACAATATAGGCGAACTCGGCCTATCCTATATGGGGGGTGTTTACAATAAATGGCGGTCGGACGGGATTGTTATCGATGACAAACGCAGGCTAAATGTTTTTGCCATAGACTTTAACACGACACTTCCCAAACTTAAGACCTTCATCACCGCTGAGTGGGCATGGATCAGGGTAGATGTTCCCGATACCTATTCCCAGCAGTTCGGGAGCCGTCAGATGGGGGGATATATGGATATAGTTCAACCTGTGATCAAAAAAACGATTCTGGGCTGGCAGCATTCTGTTGTAAGTTTAGCCTGCAGGGTAGAGTATGTGGACTGGAATGTAGGGAAATTCAGGGAGACCGGTGGGAATATTGGTGATGAGCTTTTCAGCGTAATGCCCGGCATCAGTTTCAGGCCGAGGCAACAGACTGTACTGAGGTTTTCCTACCGAAAACAGTGGCAGAAGGATATTCTTGGAAACCCGGCTGCCAGAACCGGAGCATTCCAGTTAGGTGTATCAACCTATTTTTAATTCTGTCATCTATTTTAGCCGGAATCTAAAGAGGATTTCCCGATGTATATCTGAGAGGCCACAGCAGGCAGCATTTATCAACAAACCCCAGGGAATGGACGGTTTGTGTCCCAAAAACACGATTTCGTGGATGAGTAGCAAAACTGAAAAACCATCCTGCGTCAATAGCGGGTGCAACCGCTGCCGAGTACCCAGAGACAGGCTAACAAACCGACTGCGAACTTTTCTTATCTTCCTAGGAATTTTTAACCTAAACGAATAAATGGATGCCAATGAGGATGCAATAAAGTAATTTGAGTATTGGGAATGCCCCAATTAGAGCTATATTTCTTGACCCTGCCCACCATTTGTTAGAAGGTGCCAAAGAAGCCTATCTACGGATTCCATTTCTGGAGGTGACTGACCTGGCAATTTGTTTCCTTTGACCCGCACTTTGGGAAACTTTTAGATCGACACAAATTTTCTGGACTGTAAAATCAGTCGCGTACTGTTTGGTATGCATTGGCGGTACTCTCAATCAGGCGCCAAAATAATGTTATCGATGCTCTGTTTGGATTCACAATAGGACTCTGCATGGTAATAAGTGCCGCATGAGCTGCTCTACATCGTATGCGTTACAGGTTTTTACTGCCCAATCTCTTTACGCTGTATTCTTACTGCATTGAGAATAGCTAAGAAAGCTACACCCACATCTGCAATTACAGCCTCCCAGAGATTCGCAACACCGAAGGCCCCAAGAGAGAGCACGGCGATCTTCACTGCCATTGCCAAAATAATGTTCTGCCAGACGATGTTACGGGTCAGCTTGCCTATCTTCAAAGCTAAAACAATCTTTGTTATCTGGTCATTTTGTATTACGATATCAGCCGTTTCAATGGCTGCATCACTTCCAAGCCCACCCATGGCAATACCCGCATCGGCCAGGGCAATTACAGGGGCATCATTTACCCCGTCGCCCACAAAAGCAATATGGCGTCCCTCCTTTATCAAAGCCTCCATCTTTTCTACTTTTCCTTCAGGCAAAAGATCGCCAAAAGCATAGTCAATATTAAGTCTGTTTGCAACCTGATCTACTACAGCTTTTTTGTCGCCGGACAACATAACAGTCCTTATATTTAAGGCCTGCATCTGCTTAACACCTTCTCCCGCATCTTCTTTTATTTCATCTGCTATAGTAATATAACCGGCATATTTTTCATCCACCGCGATCACAACAATGGTATCTAAGATCTCCTCAACATCCTTTGGAAAATCCACCTTATATTTTTTTAGTAGCTTAAGGTTCCCTGCGAGCACATGCTTTCCATCTACTACTCCTTTAAGTCCGTGTCCGGATATTTCTTCAATTGAAGTTGCAGTGCCCTCGCTTGCGTCCTTTCCTGCATATTCAATAATTGCCTGTCCAACGGGATGGGTTGAATTCTTTTCCAGAATTGCTGCCAGTCTGATTAAATCTTTTTCGGCAAGCCCTGAGGGCACTATTTTTTGAACTTTGAAAACCCCTTTGGTCAATGTTCCCGTCTTATCCATTACTATGGTATCTATCTTGGTCATTACGTCCAAAAAGTTACCTCCCTTGAATAGAATCCCATTTTTCGAAGCCAGGCCAATCCCGCCAAAATATCCTAAAGGAATAGATACGACAAGTGCGCATGGGCAGCTGATCACCAGAAATACCAGCGCGCGATAAAGCCAGTCATTAAAGACATAATTTTCAACAAACAGATACGGAACCAGCGCTAGCGCTAAGGCCAAAAAGAAAACTATGGGCGTATATATCTTTGCAAATTTTGAAATAAAAAGCTGCGTCTGCGACTTTCTTGAGGATGCATCCTGTACCATTTCCAGAATCCTGCTAAGCTTACTGTCCCTGAACAGTGCAGTTACCTTGATCTCTGAGACGGTGTTTATATTGATCATTCCTGCCAGCACGGTTTCACCTTTATATTTACTGTCAGGACGACTCTCTCCAGTTAATGCAGCGGTATTAAAGGATCCTTTTTCTGAGAGTAGCTCGCCGTCCAATCCAACTTTTTCACCAGCTTTCACCTGTATGGTATCTCCGAGCTCTACATCAGCAGAGCCAGCGAGCTCAGCTTTCCCATCTCTGATTACGGTAACCTTATCGGGCCTTATGTCCAGCAGGGCTTTTATGCTTGCTTTCGCACGGTCCACTGCTGCATCCTGGAACCATTCACCAATTGAGTAAAAGACCATTACAGCAACACCTTCGGAATATTCCCCTATAAAGAATGCGCCTAAGGTTGCCACACTCATCAGCACAAACTCATTGAAGATATCCCCCCTTATCGCTTTTCTAAAAGCTAAAACAAGTACTCCCCATCCAGCGAGAAGATAGGCGATACTGTTGACGGCTAATGAAACCCATCTAGAAAGTTTAATATTAAATCCATAGTCCATCACCAGAACGCATATCAATATCGCCAGGCCCGATAGCAGTCCAAGATGCTGTTGCCATTGTGGCTTATCACCGGCACCCGTTTTGCGATCATGATCCGCAACGCTATCTTCGTTAATATGAAGCGCGCCGGCTTCCGCCTTATAAGCTGGAGCAGTTTGCCGAATATTATTTTTCGGTGCTTCTGCCTTAATATCATCGTTTTCGCAACAGTCCTTCATAATATGATTTTTTATTGTACTTTTTCAGTGATAAACCTCTCCATGTATCATGCCAAATATTACTCTGATAACAAGGTGCTGTGCATTGTCTATCTTCAGTTTCAACCTATCCGATTCGAAGCCTTGGTGCTGAGAAGCGTACGGCAGAGGTATTGTCAAACAGCGTCTTTGGCCTACAATGGCTTACTTCATTCCAGGAATTGAAAATGTAAGTCTGTGGCGATCTATTTTATCGGAGTTTTTTATTTTACTTCTATCTTTTACCCTGCCCGGAATAACTTTAGTGTAACCAGACAAAAATCAAAATAACTTTCGAACATAGGTTTCAAAATACTGATAAAAGAAACATTCACACAAAAATAAAATAAAAGGCCGGAGAATAATAATCAATATTAACAGAAAGTCTTTACAGCTATACCGATATTATCAAACTTGACGCTCACCATACATAAATAGCTGCCGGCGCTCCTATATAAGTCATGATAAAACGTGAGTAACAATGCCTCACAGATTGGAAGACACACTTTTTCGTTGCACTATTTTGGTTATAGATTAAGTACCAAGGGTCAGCAGCAGTCTTCCCATTCGCACGAAAATACATCAACATTTTTTAAACTAATTCGCTTCACTGTTGTTTTTATAATAACAAAACATCAGTTTATAATGAAAAATGTGGAAACTGTTATTCCGGCTGCCCTATACCTTCATACTATACGATTTTGCTACAGGGATAATATTAATTTGGCTATAGCCCTGGAAACCGGGCTTTCGGCCTCTGATGTACTACTGGCAAACACAATTCAAAAATTAAAAAGCTGGAAAGGGTTTTCTTTATTCGATGATGACGGTCATCCAACAAACAAAGTCTTCGTGGCTGGCCGATGGAGGTTAGAATTACCAATAAATAAAGGTATACGTAAGCTCAACGCAATAAACTTATCAACAAAAAGCCATCACTTTCCTACCATCCAGTTAGATAGGGTGATGAAAGCATTTGCTGACACTTTTTTTCTCAAAAACACCTCTAAAATCAAGCGCTCTGGTAAATAATTTTTAATCACTAAAATTTAAAGTCATGAACACAGAAAATTCAAAAAAAGAGAGTCAAAAGCATCCGGCACACCATGAACATCAGGAGCATCACCCCCACAAAGAGCATCATGAAGGGCCTGAGCATGCGAATGAAATGGAACATCACAAAGAGAAAGAACACCATTCTGAGGCTGAACACCATAACGATGATGAACATAAGAACACAAAAAAAAGTTAATTATGGCAGTTTGGAAAGGAATGTGCGAGCCGATATTCCTTTCCACTTATTAACTATCAAAGTAATAGGTTTGTAAAGATCAACCTCATCTATTATCAGTATCCCTGTCTGAATAGGGGCCTTGGCAGTTTTGTATCCAATAAAATAAACCATCTAATATCTGTAGAAAATTCCTGATATTGCCATTACATAATAAAGTATGTGTTATCAGCTTTTGGCTGCGCCATCGGTGGGTGTTCTATCATCTCCATCAGATTCCGCTCTATGGTCATGCAGATTGCTGTCATCGGCGTATCGGTGGGAACATTTTCGAATGGATCCTGCATAATGATTGCTGTTTTTTCGATCATAATAAAGAGAATCGGAACGAGAAATATCAACATTATTCTACAACTGGTGTTTCATCTTCCAGTCCAAAAGGCATAATAGTCATTAGGACATAGATCAGAAAATGAATGAGTACACTATATGAGCGTGGAAAGATCGTGTTTTTAATTCGTTCGCATTTTCCCATTGAATCGCACAGGCGGGCAATGGTGGAATCGATTTGTACAACTTTGTTGGGATCCATCTGACCACGTTCACTGGCCGAGGCCAGCGCTGAGCTGTGGCGGATGAGTAATAAATTTGCTTGGTTTTCACTGTTGAGATTATGCTTGATAAAATAATTCTTCACTTTTGTAGAAGGAGCAGTCTTCCTCAGCGACTCTGAGAGCGCAAAACACCAGATCACCTGACGAGTCGCAAATGATTCAAGTAAATCAGCTCTATCCTTGTGTTTTGGAAGGAATAGGGTCAATTGCCTTATCAGTGTCCTGCTATCGTTCACTATTGCGCCCCAAACCACTCTTGCTTCCCACCAGCGTTCATAAGACTGCGAGGTCCTGAAAGCAAGCAAGAGCGAAAGGGTCGTACCCACAAAGGCAGAAAGCGCCAAAGGGATTTTAATTTGTTCGAAGAAACCATAATGATCGAGCGTTCCAGCAACTATGGCATATATTCCAATTGTTATGATATCCCATTTTATTAACCTAATGAAGTATAGCACTGATATTTTTTTATTTATAAGCATGTTCTTATTTTGTCTATTTAGCATGAAATGCACGTTGTGCAGTGATTGATATTTTGTTATTATCCAAATAAATATATAGTTTCCGCTTTCACTTTGCAAATTCATTTTATGGTTGTTTCGTTTTGCAAAAAGAATTTTAATTGGTGTTTGGCATTTGATTTAGCCGACTCTTCAAGGGATATAATTCTGGCAGAAATAGACCAGAAATTTTCTTACCGGTCTTCCGTTTCTGAAAATTACAATTGGCCGGAGCTGCCTGACACTTGTAAAATGGCCATTTATTGCAGGTGGATCTCCAGCTTTCCTTGCCAGGTTTTTAAACGATGGCTCTGAATCCAGAAATATTGCGTTTTTACCTTTTAGCTTGGAAAGATCCGTTCCAATGTAGCTGAAATGTAGTGCGTGCTCGCCGATCACGTTTTGCCCATATATAAATTCCCGGCTTAAGAGATTGAGTTCAGCTGATGTTTTATAACTGTCAGCAGAAAAGATGAAGTCGGCTTTATATTGTGTTTTAAGGATTTGTGATTTCCTATGGAGTTCTTCCCATCCTACCCATGTATCATCTGAACGAACCGGTACGGGATAGAATACTATCTCCACGAAAAGCCCTGCATGGATAATCAGTGAAATGATAAGCTGAATCTTTATCCAACGGTCCGGGATTATCCCACCTACCAGAATAATGCCTGTGATATAAGCCGGCATCATCCAGTTAATCTTTACCCAGTAAAAAGGCGAGAGCGAGAGAAAAATCATGAAAATGGGCAGAAAGAAAGCGAGCAAAAAGATCTGCCCTGCAGAAAGCTTGAATCTACCTTTTTCTTTCAGGCTGAACATCAGATAAGTAGCGCGAAACAAAAAGGCAAAAGCGACAGGGATAAGCAGCGCGAGTTGATGGCCAAAGAGACCAAAGATAAACCTTGGGCTAAACTGAAGTTCAGAAACAGAATTCATGCGTTTTGTACCCTGAAAAGCGAAAGATGCAAAGTTGTTATTCCAGTTCCATATAATCACCGGTGAAGAAACCATTATCATCAGCAACACTGATAGCCAGGGCCATATGGTCAGAAGTTGTTTCCTGTTTGAGGAGGAAAACAATAAGAAAATGAACATTCCTGCAGGAAGGAAGACGGCTGTATATTTGCTATCAAAAGCGAGTCCCATAAGTATACCGGCATAAATCCAGTCTATTTTTCTTTTTCTGAACACTGCATCATGGATTTTGCAAAGGGCAAGTGCCCAGAAGAAAAGCAGCGGGGTATCCGGGGTGGAAATCAAGGAAAGGATGCTTACCATTAAGGTGGATAAAAATAGCACAATTACTTTTTTTGACTGACCTGAAGGATAGAACCGAAGTGACAGATTGAAAACGGCAATGGAGGTAAGAACGGTGAGTACCGAATCCCCGAGCTTAATGGCAGTTGGATTTTTGCCAAAAATTTCTGTAAAAATCCTGATTAACCAGGAAATGGCCGGAGGGTGGTCAAAATAGGAAAGACTGGGGTGGCTGGCATAAAAAAAGTAATACGCATCCTGCGGCATTGGTCCCATTGAAAACACAGCAATAACACGAATGACCAGGATAGCACATAGCATATAAAAAACAGCTGGAGATAGGCCGGCAGTTAGGTTTTTTCGCATGACATGTAAAAAAGATTTAGACGGCAGGCAACATTAGGCCTGCTGTTCGGGTAAACAGTTATGTAAAAAGTAATATTGGCCAGTAACGCCGCGGCAAGGGGTTTGAAAGTTCTCCTTAAGACATGCTTTGCAAGTCAGAGAGGCCGGCCAAAGTATTATAAACGGATTTCGGTGGTCCTCGAAAACAGGGAGATTTAAGAAAATAAGTACGTATTGAGGAATTTTGGAGAACCGGTTTCGCCTGCAACAGGTGGGAGGTCAGAAAAAAATACGGATGGTTGAGTGTTCTGAAAGTGTCGAAACTAAATTTATCTTTTTCCTGATTAACTTCCTGATGGCTTGAAGATAAAATGATGGCATGCAGGACAGTTTCAAACTCCCCGGCACCGTGTTTAGCACGCTGATTATACTGTGAAATTTTATTGTGTGGATTCTCGAGCACGAGGCACTGATCCAGCAGGAAACTGAATGCAAGTAAAAGAACGGTGTAGACCAGGCGGAAGTTCATAATGAATTTATTTACATTGCTTTCAACCGCGATCGATTTGAACCTGGAACTGACTTACTTTCAATACGACCCTTATGCCCATGTCCTTTAGGGGATATCAAGGCCATGAACCATAAAAGTATTGTAAAGAGTGTCACTGCCGCTATAATCAACACCCTGAGTAGCATTTTTCTTCGGCCAGAGACATGGAGAGGGACTGCTTGGGTATATGGGTTCTTTTTATTTTTTCTCATGAATTCCTTAATCTATTTTTACTGGAAATCTCCTGTGCTTATCACCTTTTTTTGGTAACTTTATAGCCTAACAAGTACTATAAGAAGATGTCCTACTTTTAATTTATTTTGTTTATTGCTTGATGTTTTCAGCATCCTGTGCATTATTGCGATTCTACGCTTGACTTTACGCGCAGCGGTGCAACCTATTTTGAAATTGCAGCGGTAACGAAATTATATTCTAACCGCACTGTTTTTAAAAGTAACTGAACATACCGGCTCCAATTGCTCCGTGACTGTAGCTGGGCATTACTACTGAACGCCCGATTTCCTTTTGTGTAAAGATTTTTTTAATCTTTGGATATAGCCAGTAAGATGCCCGCGTGGAAAGAAAACCTATCCCTGCTCCTGCTACAACATCACTGAGCCAGTGCTTATTATTATACATCCGGTAATATGCGGTTGCCACTGCGGCAGCATAGCCTGAAATGGGGTAAATAACTGATCTTTCCTTATATTCCTGACTGAGCAGTTCTGCCGATGCGAATGCCTCTGCGGTATGCCCTGAAGGAAATGCGTTGCTGGATCCGTCCGGCCTGGTCACCTGGGTGATCCTTTTAAGGGATTGGCAGGTGGCGGTAAGTATGATATTGCTCAGCAGATAGACCCCGGCCTGGTCAATGGTTTTATTTCTTCCTTGTATGCCAGCCGTGCTCAGGCCTAGCGCCAATACCCCGGGGGCGAACTGCAGATAGTCATCTATCCTAAACTTATTGTGCGGATGCTCAAGTGCAAACTCCTGCCTGGCGGCAATATCAAGGTCTGTGAGTTCGTGGCTTCCCAGCTTTACAAATCCGTAAACTATACTTGCTGAGGCTGCAGCTCCCACTATTGGTGACATCCGAATCTTAAAGTCGCCGTGTTCTGTTATGCCGTCCGCAAGGGTCTGTTTTTTCATCAGCAACGTATCCCCTGGTTTTTGTGAAAAGGATGCAAAGGGATGCAGGAATGTGAACAGCAACCAAAATAATATTCTAAAAAAACTCATCTTATATATATTTTAATCATCAGCGGTATGCGAGTCATTCTCATGTTTAAATTTCTTTTTCCATTTTACGTACCATTTCTGGTGATGAAGACTCAGCAAGAAATAGATTCCCAGGGCAGCAGCTACTGCGATGAGGAACATGTTAAGTCCTACGGCCACACCGATTCCCGCGGTACACCACAGGGTAGCTGCGGTAGTGAGGCCTTGTGAAGTGTTGGTTTGATCATTCTTGTAAATGATTCCTGCACCCAAAAAACCAATGCCCACCAGAACGTTGGCAATGATTCTAGAGGCTGCCGCTGTGTCCCCCATATGCTCGCCAATGGCGGTGAAGAGTGCGGCGCCGAGACACACCGCGGCATAAGTACGTATTCCGGCACTCCTGCCATGTTTTTCACGGTCAAGACCGATGATGCATCCAAGAATGAAAGCTACAAGAAGCCTTAGGATTATATCCCATTCGTTTTCCATTTCCATTTTTTAGTGTTGTTTTTTCTTTATCCGCGCTTTGACCGTTTCAATATTTGCTTGTTTTCCTGTTGCCAGTAAAGACCTGCAGTATGGAGTAAAAAAACGATGTGCAGTTAAGAAGTTGAGTGTTTTATTATCCCATTCTGTCAAATCCATTCCGCTTCTTTTATTGACCTCTCTTGCCACCTTCTCATCAGTTATCAGGAATTCCTCGTTTCCAAGGTTATAGGTGTCCGCATCACAGATGATCTCCTGGATCGTATTCCTGGGATCATGAGGTATTGTAGTTGCCCGAATGCAAGCCGCTATATCGAAAATAACATCTAGTTCAATTCCTCTATCGAGCATAAACTCTCGCATTAAAATCACGCTTCTCTCTTCATGACCAGCGGGGCTGCCCAAAAGCTGCCCGGTGTCGTGAAACCAAGCTGCGGCGAAGAGTACAAACTCACGGAGCTTGTCCAGGCGGTAGTTCGAAGCAATTTCGCGTGTTCGGCTAACTACAAGCTTTGTGTGTTCGAGGTCATGGTATACCAGATCGGTATGCCAGTGCTGTTGAAAGAGTTGACTAACGTAAGCCTCGGTCTCCTCCAAAAGCAGATCAAATACATTTTTCCTTCTTAACTTGAAAAAATAGTTTCCTATTAAGAGCGCCAGTATCCCTAAAAACAAACCAATTAGCAATAAAAAATAATTGTTCATATGATTGTTATTGTTTTAATCCACCATTTTTAAAAAGATGATAGGCGCTCTGGTATAGCGAGATGGCTTCCAGACTTATCTTTTTTGGCGTCTTTACGGGCGTTTGTACGTTTGTAGTGAAATCGTACCTATAACTCTGGGGGGCTTTTCGTGGGCTGAGTACCACAAGCGTGTCATTGCGGAGATAGCCAAGTTTTTGATAGGTCCCCAGCATGATCCTTGGGCGATAGGCTACTGAGCGTACATCCATTCCATAGTTATTGCCCTGGAAATCCCATTTGAGCAATCCAAACAAGGTTGGGTAGAGGTCGATCTGAGAACAGAGGGCTGAAATTGTCAAAGGGACCTGTCCTTTAAGATTATAGATCATAGCGGGAATATGGTACCGGGAGATATCGATTTCATTTTTCCCTGCACTTTCAGCGCAGTGATCAGCAATGAATATAAATATCGTATTGTCGAACCAAGGTTTTTTCCGGGCTTTTTCTAAAAATTCACCGATGGCAAAGTCAGTGTACTTCACGGCCCCCTCCCTCCCCGTTCCCGGGGCGATATCAATTTTTCCTCCGGGATAGGTAAAAGGACGATGGTTGGATGTGGTCATCACAAAATCGTAGAACGGCTTTTTTGTCTGGAAACGTTTGTCCGCATCACGGATCACTGCAGAAAGCAGGTCCCCGTCAGAAATGCCCCAGGCATTTTCAAAGGCAACCTGATCATCCTTTAGGATCGTTCGTTTTACCTTATAGGTATCTCCCACTGTTAGTTTTCGGCCCCTATCGGTTATCTCGTATCCATTGTTACCAAAGAACTGATTCATATTGTCGAAGTAGCCATCCCCACCATAAAAAAAAGAAGTTGAATACCCGCGTTTAGAAAATATACTTCCAATGGTGGTTAGATTTGCATTATTTTCTCTTCTGACAATGCTGTTTCCAGGGGTTGGCGGAAGGGCTAGGGAAAGCGCTTCCATACCGCGTACCGTTCGTGTGCCAGTGGCATACATCCGCTTAAATAAAACGCTTTGTTTTGCGAGGGTATCAAGTGTTGGCGTAAGTCCCTGTGCATTACCAAAGGTTCCCATATAATCCGCACTAAAACTTTCCATTACCACCATGATCACGTTCGATCTGCTTTGGCCATTGCCATTGGAAACGATTCGGCGAATCGAACCTTCCCCTGGCATAAATCTTGCCAATGGAGATGACAGCTCTTTTCTTGTGGTATTAAATGCGACCATCTCTGATGTCATGGGATAAAACTGGTCATAGTTCAGCTCATTTGAGCGGAACGCTGCAATGAATGAATATATCCCCGCTTTGGAAATTTCGCTTACATATCGGTTACTGCTACGCTCGGCCCAGGAATTGTCCACCTTCTGGCCATAAAATATTGCCATCAAAACAATCAGTAGGGTAAATAAAAACCTGTGGAGAACAGGGGTAACTGAACGGAAACTGATCCTGAAGGCTGCACGCATGAGATAGTTCCATAGCAGGGAAATGAGTACAACGCCTGCAATTAAAAGCGGGAGTGGGTAAGACTCATTGATGTTGTGCAGTACCTCGTAAGTGTAGATCAAATAATCTACTGCTATGAAATTGAAGCGGCTTTCAAATTCCAGCCAGAAGGTAAATTCAGCAAAGAAAGAGAATACCGATATCAGTACCATTAGAAACAATAATATCCTGGTAAAGGTGCGGTCAAAAGCTGACCCGTTCCATTTTTGGGGAAGGCAAAGCAGATAAACGGCATAAAATAAGCAAAAATAGATACTCACCCCCAGATCGAAAACCACGCCCTTTGCAAGTGCAGTAAATATGTCTATGGTTTTGAGCCCTCCCTTGCTGAAGGACATCGCGATTAAAATGATCCTGAAGAAACTGGAGACGACAAGAAAACTTAGCATAAAATAATGCAGGAGGCTGTAGCGACTTTTGATGAAAATAGATCTTATCATTTTTCGGTTTTTTGATTGGGGGAGGCTGATTGGGTTATTGGCTTTTTATCTTTGTTCCAGTGGATCCTGAAAAAATGCCTAGCTTTCGAATAAACGCCAAGCATAAGGAGCAGTGTCATTATCCAATAAAAAACCATTCGATATATGGAAGTCCTTGGGGTTTTCAACTTTTTCTTCCTTGCGGCGTTTCCGCCAGTCCCGGCAGCAGCGGGCCGGGCCTTTATGTTTCTTTTGTTCTGCATTTGATTAAATTCTTTTGAATGGCCCGAAGATTTCTGAACTCCTGACCACTTTTTAAATCATATTGTATTTGATCGGTTATTATTACCCCTCAAGGTTCATGAACCATTGCTGAGCCCTGTTGATGGCGACTTCCACTATATGTAGTTCGCTTACTTCTCTTGTATTTTTAAGTTCATTGGCAATCTCTAGTGCTTTCTCTCTCACCCTTGGGTCGAGGTCTTTCATTTCCATCGGAAAATTCTGTTCTGTCCAGGCCATTTTATATATTTTTTGTTGTTTAAATTATTTTTGAACCATGCCCGAGAGCACATTAATTGTTAGGGCCACAATGACCGTATTGAAAGCAAAAGAAAGTACCCCATGCATCCAGGCAAGTCTGCGGATACGTTTGGCGGAAATTTCTACATCGGATACCTGAAAGGTCATTCCAACCACGAAGGCGAAGTAAACAAAGTCCATGTAATCCGGATCTTGCCCGCCAGGAAAGATGAGTCCGCCCGGCTTTTCTACTTTCCCTTTCTTCTCATGGTCGATGTCACAGTAATAAAAATGTGCATATCGCATCGTAAAGACGGTATGGACAAGCCACCACGAGCTGACCACGCAAAGCAGGGGAACGATGATCTCCGTCAACATGCTCTGATCAGTCTTATCAGAATTCTCCCGCAGCAGCATGATAATGGAAAAAAGACTGGCGAAAGCAGCGGCAACGGCAAATAAAAAAATAAATGTTCTGCTTGAATCCTGGGCATGGGCATCGTGTTTGATCTGACTGGGATGAGCGGAACGAATCGTTATCCAGACAAGGATGATGCTCGTGAGCGCATAACTAAGCCATGCAATCATCCACCTGAGCGAATTCTCCAGTTCCACAGCATAGCATATTCCGAGGGCAGTAATGGCAACACCAAGCGAGATGTAAAGCTTATGATGGGCATCGAGTTGGCTGATTTTTTTTACGTTTTGCATTGGCATTGATTAAATGATGAGTCCCAGAACCATAAATAATAGAAATCCGGCGAAAAAGGCGGCTGTGAAAAATGGGGAGTCCTTTTCTTCATGGGCTTCCACCAGCAGTTCCTCAGTAACTAAAAACAATAAGGCTGCGCTGCCAAAGGAGAGCACGAGCTCTAACACTTTTTCTCCTGTAAAATGCAGCATGAAAAAACCACCTGCGGTTCCCAATAAAAAAACGAGTCCAAAAATCAAAAGGATGCGCATCAGCCTGCTTTTGGAACTTCCAAGTTTGGTCAGCCTGGTTCCTACCGCAAGGCCAAGCGAAAGGCATTCCATGGCAAGCGCCAGTGCAAGCAGGGTTCCTTCTTTTGATCCTGCTGCAAATCCGATCCCGAGGAGAAGCCCATCCAGCAACAGGTCAATGCCTACTGCAATTAGCATTCCCCATGGCAAAAGCTTTCCATCATTTGATCCGCCCATTTTAAGTTCAAGCCTGGCGGTATACCATTTGATGACTAGCATGGCCGAAATACCCAGGGTAAAGCCTATTATGATTGCGGTGGTATCATGGATCCTGATCATATCAGGCAAAAGTTCCACTGCAACCACAGAAAAGACCACTCCCGCGGCGAAGTGAAGGATCGTACTCTGCAGCGCGACTGTTGGCTTTTTCCAGGTAACAATCATGCCTCCGATCAATAGCAGAATAACCGGAACGACTGCAAACAGCAGTATATTAACTGATATCAGTTGATTAACCTGCATAGCTCTTTTTTAAATAAAGGTTATAGGCATAAAAGGAAAGATATCCAAGGGCGAGGCTAAAGCCTGCACCGAAAATAATTTCGCTGGGATAGTTCCAGCTATTATAGGCCCTGCTATACATGTAAAGCAAAGCCCAAAGTCCAATCACCCCATTTAGAATCAAATGGCGCCTGCCAAAGAACAGGACCATGAGAATCGCGAGACCTGCTGCAATAGAAGGAATCGGAAGACAACCGTAAAGCTCACCCGCACCATTGATACTGATTTTAAGTTCGGTTTTGAAAGATTGGTCGTATAGGGGCCTCAGATGACCAAAAATCCTATTTAAAGCCGTCAGGCTTCCTATTGAAACCAATAAATAAATAAGAATAAAAATGACTTTTCTTAAGAATCTGACCCGGTCATAAGCGAGTAGCATTAGTAAGAGGAAACAATAAAAGGGTATCCAGAACCAAAAGCTAGCTGACTCCTTTAATACCAGGTCCCAGAAACGAGAATGCTTTTCATTGGCCAGAAAAAGCAGAAGCTCATCTTGGTTTTTAAGATAGCTTAAAATATGGGTATCGGCAAACGTAAACATAGCCATCAGACCTAAAAAAACTAAGCCTGTAATTAGAACCGGAAATGGAATCTTATCTTTCATGTTTTTATCGAAGGTTGTGGCTGCCTGTTATTTATGAGGTAAATTGGAGGTAGATCAGGAATATTGCCGATACTGCCATCAGCAGAAATGTTGCCAGGCCAAGGATATTGGAAATTCTGCCGTTGGTAAATTCTCCCATAACCTTTCGGTTATTGGAAATGTGCAACAATATGGCAATGATCACCGGCGAGGTCACACCATAAAGTATAGCCGTGTAGAGCAGTGCATCCACGGGGCTGATTCCAATATAGTTCATTAGTAAGCCCAGAATTACCGATACAATAATAACTGCGTAGAATGGCTTTGCCTGATTGAACTTCCTGTCCAGGTTGCCTTTCCATCCGAATGTCTCAGAGATGATATAGGACAAGCTTCCGCTGAGTACGGGGATTGCAAGAAACCCTGTTCCGATCACCCCGAGGGCAAAAAGAAGGTAAGATGCTTTCCCTGCAACGGGTTCAAGTGCTTTGGCAGCCTGCTCCACGGTATCGATCTGACGAATACCCTGGTTATACAAAGCAGTTCCGGTAGCCAGGATGGTAAAAAACATAATCATGTTGGAAAGCAACATACCCAGGTTCACGTCCAGCGACATCTTGCTGATGAGTAGTCCGAGGAGTTTGTTTTCTTTTTTCTTATGTTCCTCGCCTGTGAGTTTTTCCCCATTGATACTGACCAGTCTTTTATTGACCATCATCTGCCTTTTTACAGACTTTACATCCTCAGCTTCCATTGCAGTCTGCCAGAAAAAAAGATATGGTGATATGGTCGTTCCCAGAATCGCTACCAACATGCCAATAAACTCCTTGTTCCATTTGATAGTTGGAATAAAGGTAGCCTTCATCACGGCTGCCCAATCGGGCTTGGTAAAAAAGGGAACGATAATATAAAGCATTAGTGTCAGGCACAGATACTTTAACACCGAGACGAATGTTGAATAAGGCAGGTAGATGATAAAAAATAGCAGAATCCCGGTAAACAGCACACTGAAAATTATGGCATGGATACCAGGAAATATAAGATGTGCCACTGCGCCCATTCCAGCGATATCAGCGCCTATGTTTAGCACAATAGCGGGAACACTGAATATAATCATCAGGTACAGTACCCATTTGGGATAGTGGTTTTTAAGCGTAGTGGTCAGGCCGACCGTTGTGATCAGCCCGATCCGAGCACAGATCTCCTGAATTGCTGCCATCAGGGGAAATGTGATGATCACTGTCCAAAGTGTTGCAAGGCCATATTTCGCTCCAGCCTGCGAATAGGTGGCAATACCTGATGGGTCATCGTCACTCGCACCGGTAACGATGCCCGGCCCAAGGGCCTTCAGGAATTTTTTAACCTTTTTAAACATGCTTTATTTTTTCTTCCCTTTTGGAGTTTTCTTATTATAGCTATTATTATAAGCGAGAAGCCTTAGCGCATTGAATACAACAACAAGGGTTGAACCCTCGTGGGCAATCACCGCAGGACCGATTGTGGCGATCCCTGCAATAGTCAAGGGAATCAAAGCACCAACAACGCCAAGGGAAATCCATAGGTTCTGCTTAATGATACCTTTAGCTTTGCGACTGAGTCCGATAGCAAAGGGAAGGCTTTCCAGCTTGTCGCCCATCAGGGCGATATCGGCCGTTTCCAGTGCTACATCAGATCCTGCAGCACCCATAGCGATCCCAACTGTGCTTTTGGCCATGGCTGGAGCATCGTTCACGCCATCCCCCACCATGGCGACCATCTTTTCTGATTTGGCAAGCTTCTGTACCGCCTTCACTTTATCCTCGGGCATCAGGTTCCCCCAGGCCTCGGTTACCCCAATCTGCTTGGCTACCGCCTCGGCAACCTGTTGATTATCACCGGTAAGCATGATCATCTTTTTGATCCCTAGCTCGGAAAGCTCTTTAAGCACATTCTTGGCTTCATCCCTGGGAACGTCCATGAGAGAAAGTATACCAATGAAATTCTTTTCCACTCTGACCAGCATCGAAGTATGTCCACCCTTTTCCAGATCTTCAACCTGCTTTCTGATATCGTCCGGAATGCCATCTTTTTCAAAGAGCGCTTTGTTCCCAATGAATACCTTTTTGCCGTCCACCTCTGCCTGAACGCCCCTACCCGTGATCCCTTTCACGTTATGGGCCTGGGGAAGCGTTTTTTTCTTCATTCGCTCACCTGCCCCCTTAACAATAGCTTCGGCGAGCGGGTGATCGCTTAGTTTCTCTACGGCTATGGAGATAGCCATTAAATCCTGCTCATCAACACCGTTGAGCGGAATGACGTTTGTGAGCTGGGGTTTTCCTTCGGTAAGTGTGCCGGTTTTGTCAAATGCAATGGCATTAAGTGCACCCAGATCCTCGAGAGGTCTGCCGCCTTTTATCAGAACGCCACCACGTGCTGCCCGGGCGACGCCACTGAGCACCGCACTAGGCGTAGAGATTGCCAATGCACATGGGCTTGCGGCCACCAATACCGACATTGCCCTGTAAAAGCTTTTGCTAAACGGTTCATCGATCACCAAAAAGGCAAAACATAGTAGTGCTACCAGCACCAATACTGTTGGAACAAAATATTTTTCGAACTTATCGGTAAAAAGCTGGGTAGGTGATTTTTGTTTTTCCGCCTCGTTGACCATTTTCACCAAACGGGAAATGGTGGAGTCCTTAGCCTCGCGAATGACTTTTACTTCAAGAACCGAAGCGCCGTTTATGGTTCCTGCAAAAACGCGGAATTGCGGCTTAATCTTCTTATCGGTGGTGTAGTCGGTATCGGGGTCAGGAACGGGAGATTTATCTACAGGAACACTTTCCCCTGTGATTGGCGCCTGGTTAACGCTACCTTCCCCCTTCACAACAACCCCATCTGCCGGGATCTTGCTGTTTGGTTTAATGATAATGACATCCCCGAGCTCGAGTTCCTCGATTCTCACTTCGGATTCTTTACCACCTCTGACTACCAGAGCTGTAGGTGGTGCGAGGCTGGTCAAAGCTTCGATACTTTTCCTGGCCTTGCCCATAGCATAATGCTCCAGGGCATGTCCCAAGCTAAATAAAAACAGCAGCAGTGCACCTTCAGCCCATGAACCCAAAATAGCCGCGCCTATTGCTGCAACCAGCATTAAAAAATCAATTTCAAACCCACCTTTCAGTATGGTCTCCACAGCTTCCTTGGCCGTAAAGAAACCACCAAAGAAATAGGCCGTTATGTAGAGCACCAGGCTTGCCCATTCTGGCACACCTTCGATGAAGGAAATCCCAAATCCTGTCCCTAAGGCCACCCCACAGATGATGGCAAAGATCATTTCGGTGTTTTTACCGAAAATCCCGCCATGTTCATGATCTTCGCCTTCTTCATTAGTATGGTCTTTATTTGAATCCTTTTTCTTAGTCGTTTCTTTTTTTCTATTAGGTTGCGTTTCCGGAGTGATGCGTTTTGCAGTTTTACTGTCTTGCTGAGTCTCCTCCTTTTTAACTTCTTTGGCATCCGGACCTTTTTCCCGGATTACGGGCTTTTTGCCAGTTGATTTAGTTTCAGATTTTTTATTCTTGTTTTCCATGTCGGGGTAGATTGATTTAATTGGATATTCAGTGCAAGAACTTGAGGTATACTTATCGCCTTTTTGGGATCATATTTTTCTTTAAAAAGATGCCTCCCTAACGAGGCACCTTATTCAACTGTGTGTACTGAAAAATATCTGTCCGGGAAGCTACTCTTCCTCGCTGTTCTTCATTTTGGACAGGAGATCGTAAGTTCCCTTTAATACGACCTTACCCGCGAAATCTCTTCCAGCGGGCATGGTTACTTCAATATAACCACCATCGGATATTCCTGTTGTCACTTCCACCATTTCGAAATGGTGCACTGTTCCACTGCTTGCCGTTGTAGCCCCGTTCTCCGCTTTCGCAGGTTCATTTGCTTTTTTATCTGCTGTATTTTTGACGAAAATGTATTTTTTACCCTCAAAGTCTACAACCGCTGCAGAAGGCAAGGCGGTAACCTGCATGGTACCGGTCTCGATTAAAGCCTTCAGGTAAGTACCAGGTATAAATCCCGTACTTCCCTGGGCAATCGCGTGAACGGTCACTGTTTTATCGGTATTGATCTCACCGCCCACCAGTTGCACGGTTGCAGTCCGTTGGGTTGAATCATTGGTCAGTGTAAAAAGTACTTTTTGACCTTTTTTGACCATCTGTGCATCCTTCTCAAACACATTTAGCTCGACGTGAAGGTTTGAACTGTTGACGATCTCAAACATTACATCGTTGGGTGCTACAAATTTTCCGGTATTCACGTTTACCTTGGTTACATATCCGCTGATTGGGGAATAGATATTCACCTGACTGCGGATGTTATTGGCGGTGAGCGTAGAGGGGCTGATGTTGATAAGCTGGAGGCGTTGTCTCAACGCATTTTCCCTGGCAAGATTCCCTTGATAAGCTGCTTTTGCCTGCTGCAGGGTCTTTTGTGCATTAACGTTCTGCTGAGCAAGAGTCTGCTGTCTTTTGTATTCTGAATCTGACAGCTCCAGTTGGCTCTTACTTTCAAGGTAGTCCTGCTGCATCTGAACAAATTCCTGGTTTTGAAGTATAGCGATCACCTGGCCCTTACTTACCTTTGTTCCCTGTAATAATGGAGTTGATTTTACGATGCCGCCCATCTGGGTCGTTATGCTAACCAGATTTTGCGGGGGAACGTCTATAAATCCGTTGACTTTGAGCATACCGCTGAGTGCGCGGAGTTCGGGACTTCCAAGTTCTACACCCACAGTCTTGAACTGTGACTGGCTGAGCTCTACAGAATTGCTTTCTTCAGTTGCCGTACTATCCGCAGCGCCTTCCGTTCCAGCGCCATCTTTTTCCTTGCTACCGCAGGAAGAGAGAAGCACCGCTAGTGCGGCTACATAAGATAATCGGCTTAGGATTTTAAATAATTTTTTCATTTTAATATTGTTATTGACCTTTTAGGTACTGTAATGTGTATACGGATTGATTGTATTGGTTGATGGCTTCCAGATAGTTGAAACGGATATCTGAGTAAGTTCTAAGGGCCTGAAGATATTCCACATAACCGATCTCCCCTGCCTGGAAGGCAATTTGAGATTGTTTTAAAATCAAGTTGGCATTTGGAAGGGCACTATTCTTATAATAGGCTATACTTCTGGAATTCTTTTGGAGGTCCTGAAAAGCCTGCTCATACCGCCCGCGCAGGTCAGTTTGGGAGAGGACAAAATCACTTTCTGCTACTTGTTTATCAATCTTTGCCGCCTTTATCCTGGAGGCAAAGGGTTTAAAGAAAAGTGGAATGGATATTCCAGCTGAAACACCCTGAAAACGCTTGCCACCATTGAAATAAAGGTCCTGGCCGCCAACGTTCTGGGCACCAATAATGGATTGATTGAAATAACCAACACTGAAATCGGGACCTGAACGTGAACGTTCCAGCCTGATGGCTTTATCGGCAATTTGAATCTGCTGGGCCTGAAGTGCAAGAATTGGATTTTCAGCGGTTACGGTATCGGTTGGATTGATGTTCCAGGATACCTGAGTAAATTCAGCATTCATAATGCTGATTTGTTCCCGGGTATTAAGTAAACGCTTAAGTTCAGCTGTGTAAGCTAAAATATCAGCTTCGTTTTTGCTCATCTGGTTGCGTACCTCATTGTATTGGGTTTCAGCTGTAGTTTTTTCCAGCAGATTGGTTTCCCCTGCCTGAAACCTTAGTGAGGCCGCTTTCAGGAAATTGCTATATACACTGTCCTGACTGTTGTAAAGTTTTCGAAGGGCAATAAAATACTCCAGCTGGGCGTATACAGTTTTTACCTGGTAGGACAGTTCCCTCTGGGTCACCTGCAGGCTGATCTCCGCTCCCCTGATTTGCGCATCATACAGATTACGCTGGCTTTTAAATAGCCCAGGGTAGGGAATGTTCTGGGATGCTGAGAAGTTATTGTCACGTTTAATGGTATTGATCTGTCCGTACTGTAGTTCGACAGTCGTTTTCCCCAGATCCGTTGAAGATCCGCGGAGTGCCTGTTGACGGCCAATCTGCAGGGTAGAGGACTTGACAGCCTGATTATTGTTCAAAGCGGTGTTCAGAGCCTGTTCGAGGCTCATGCCCTGATTGGGAATGGTCTGCGCTTGCGTCTGAGGAGACATTGAAAGCAGTCCGATGAACATTGCAATGGCAACTACAGTTGTTGGAAGGGCAGTTTTCTTGCTTTTCCAACCTTCAAAATAAGTATAAAGCACGGGAAGTACGATTAGGGTTAATATTGTTGAGGTAATCAATCCACCGATCACGACGGTAGCCAGCGGCTTTTGCACCTCCGCACCTGCTGCGCTTGATATCGCCATGGGAAGAAATCCAAGAGAGGCAACTGTTGCAGTCATCAACACTGGTCGCAAACGTATGGAAGTTCCCTCGAGTACAATATCGCGGATACTGTATTTATTCATTTTCTTGAGCCTGTTGAATTCCGTAATCAGAACAATTCCGTTTAGTACCGCCACCCCAAAGAGCGCAATGAAACCTACGCCTGCTGAGATACTAAAAGGCATTCCCCTTAAAAGAAGGCCAAGTATACCACCAATTGCCGCCATGGGAATAGCCGAGAAGATGAGTATGGATTGTTTCACAGACCCGAAAGAGAAATATAGCAACAGTAGGATCAGTAAAAGCGCTACAGGTACTGCGACAGAGAGTCTTGAGGTTGCTTCCTTCAGGTTTTCAAACTGGCCGCCATAAGTGATATAGTATCCTGCCGGAAGCTTGATCTGCTGATTGATCTTGGATTCAATCTCCGTAACCACACTCTGGATATCCCGACCGCGGACGTTAAGGCCTACGATAATCCTTCGCTTGGTATCTTCCCGCTGAATCTGGTTTGGACCGATCTTGAATTCGATTTGTGCCAGCTGATCCAGTGGTACCTGGTTGCCATTCGGTGCGGTTACGTATACGTTTTTAACATCATCTATCCCTTGACGATTTTGCTGGGAAAGACGCACAACGATATCATAACGCTGTTCACCTTCATAGACTAGCCCGGCGGACTGACCTGCGAATGCCGTGTTAAGAGCTTGGTTGACCGTGCCTACACTCAGCCCATATTGGGCGATGCGATCACGGTTGATTTTTACGACGATCTGCGGAAGACCGGTTGCCTGTTCAAGGTACAGATCCTTTGCTCCTTCCACACCTGAAACGATCTTACCTATCTTTTGGGAAATGCTGGTTAGTGCTTCAAGGTCATCGCCAAAGACCTTTATCCCGATATCCTGTCTTACCCCGGAGATCAGTTCATTTGATCGGAGCTGGATCGGCTGAGAGAAACCAAAGCTAACGCCGGGAACTTCTTCAAGTGCCTTGCTCATCATCTCTGCCAGTTCCTCCCTATCGTGGGTTGTTGTCCAATCTTTTTTATCCTTTAATACAATCGTCAGATCGCAGGCTTCCATGGGCATGGGATCTGTGGGAATTTCTGCTGCACCAACCTTTCCGATCACTTCTTTAACCTCAGGAAATTTTTCAACCAGGATCTTGGACGCCTGATTTACTTTGTCAATGGTCTGTGATAGCGAACTACCGGTCAATAACCGGGTCTCTACCGCGAAATCGCCTTCTTCTAAAGTGGGAATAAACTCTCCTCCCATTTTCGTAAATATGAAAACACTGATGGCCAACAGCACAACAGAGAATGCAACGACTAGAAAACGTCTGTTCAGCGCACCCTTGATCATCGGAGAATACTTACGCTGGAAAAAATCCATCATACGGTCTGAAAAATTCCTTTTATGTGCGCCCTTCTTACTCAAGAAAATAGAAGACACCATCGGCACATAGGTAAGTGATAATATAAAGGCACCCATGATGGCGAATGATACCGTTTGTGCCATCGGTCCGAACATCTTACCTTCAATACCTACCAGGGCAAGAATAGGAAGATAAACGATCAGAATAATGATCTGTCCAAATGCAGCAGCGCTCATCATCCTTACGGCAGATTTTTCAACCTGCTCATTCATCTCGGTTTGGGTATATGCCCTGCCCAATTTGTTTTCCGAAAGTATGTGCATGGTAGCTTCCACGATAATTACCGCGCCATCCACAATGAGTCCGAAATCAATCGCACCAAGGCTCATCAGATTACCCGAGACCCCAAAAAGGTTCATCATAGAAATCGCAAATAGCATGGCAAGCGGGATGACCGATGCAACCACCAGTCCGGCTCTGAAATTCCCAAGGAACAAGACCAGAACGAAAATTACAATTAACGCTCCTTCGATCAGGTTTTTGGCAACCGTGCCCATGGCCCGGTCAACAAGTGCACTTCTGTCCAAGAAAGGTTCAATGGTTACGCCCTGAGGGAGGGTTTTGCCGATACGAGCAATTTTTTCCTTTACCTGTTTAACAACATTGTTTGCATTTGCACCTTTCAGCATCATCACAATGCCTCCGACAGCTTCTCCTTCACCTTGTTTAGTCGCCCGGGTCAGAGCGCCATAGCGGATAGAACTTCCGATCTGCACGGTGGCAATATCATGTATGAGCACGGGTATACCATTTGCATTGTTTTTGACAACGATCTTGTTAATGTCATCGAGATTACCGACCAAGCCCTCACTCCTGATAAAATAAGCATTAGGTTTTTTGTCTATATAAGCCCCCCCGGTATTCTGGTTATTTTGTTCAAGCGCAGCAAAAACATCACTGATGCTCAGGTTTAAACTTCTTAGTTTATCGGGATCTAGGGCAATTTCATACTGTTTTAGAAGGCCTCCGAAACTGTTGACCTCGGCAATGCCCGGAGTTCCCAGAAGCTGTCTCCTTACAATCCAGTCCTGTATGCTTCGGAGTTCACGGGCATTGAATTTCTTTTCGAAACCAGGCTTGGCATGGATTACATATTGGTAAATCTCCCCGAGTCCTGTTGATATCGGTGAGATTTCAGGATTGCCAAGTCCTGAGGGAATATTATTTTTGGCTTCAGCTAACTTTTCGTTTACTTGCTGACGGGCCCAATAAATGTCAACATCATCATGGAAAACGATGGTAACTACAGAGAGTCCGAATCTAGAAATGGAACGTACCTGTTCGATCTCAGGTATGGTGGACATGGTCTGTTCTACCGGATAGGAAATGAGTCTTTCTACCTCCTGGGTAGCTAGTGATGGGCTAAGGGTAATGACCTGAACCTGATTATTGGTAATATCGGGTACAGCATCAATAGGAAGTTGTCTTAGGGAATAAATTCCCCATGCGATCAGGCCCAATGTAAACAGTGCTACAACTAGCTTGTTCGCTATGGAAAACTGAATAATTTTTTTCAGCATTATTTGTTTAATTAAGTAAAAAATAAAAAAAACAGATCAACGCAAGAGATTGCCCAGCAAACAATTATGCAGGCAAAAATCAGCATCGAAATGAAAATCGATTTTTAACTTAATTTTGGCGGTTGCCAAACAGATAAAGGCAATGAGATAACCTCTCCCTTGTAAGCCTCATCAAATTCAGTGCTCACAGATGTAGAAATGATGACAAGACTATTGATAAGTAAAACTTCAGATGTTGTATTACAACAAGAACAAACACAGAATGGAGAGCATAAATCGCTGGTTTGATCACTTTTAGAATGTGTGGATACACTCTTTTCAGTAGAAGGAATATTCGACATTTTACCCATAGCAAATATGTCACTGCAAGGCATGCAGCTCATAGATACGATAATGAAGGATAAAAACAGAATATATTTTTTCATTCTGAAAAATTTAAGCAAATATATGCATTTATTTGCAAATACAAATTTTATGTTAAAAAACGAGATAGAAAATTAATGTGCTGTGTCGGGATGCACCCAAAAGGAATTTAAATATTTAATAATTTAATTACTGCGGGCTATCTATGGAGGCAAATAACACGCTTTATCTCTTTATCAACCACCTAAATCAAAACATTTTCTCAAAAAATTGAACTGAAGAAAAACTGATAACTATCAGTTTATTGAAGATAATAGTGAAAATAACCAACTTGTGAGTTTTTTGAGATGGAAAGAAGTAAAAAAAATTTTCGGACAATAAAAGTTAATAAATATAGCGTTAAATATAAAATATCAGATTGCGTTAGTAACGAAGGTCGCTTTTTAAGCTACACGATTAACTTTTGCAATAGGACCCGATAAAACATCAAATATCCAGCCCCTTTACCTATAGGTGTATTATGCGATCTGTGCAAAAAAAATTAAATAATTTATGCGCATCAGTATTTTCATTGCGAGGTTCCGCTCACATTTAAGCTGGTCTATCATTTGCATTGATGGGCTGCGGATTGGCTTGAAAAGGCAAGTGAATAATGTACTTTTTATTTCACTTATTTTAGGATTTAAGACGGAAAACGAATAAAGCAATTTTCCACCTCTCTAAGTCGAGAGGTGAAAATCTATAATTGTTTTTTGTTAATTTATGCCTTAAGACCTAATAGATATAGAGCGTGATTACAATTTGCAGGTCAAAAGCTAAATTTATTACTGGTTGTAAGCTGCTGGATGTTGCTTAAACCTGGAAGCTGCCCGAGCAAAAGCCGTAGATATTACCCTTATAATGGACTGTATCTCTAACACTAGAAGCCACGGCCATCTGACAAACTGGGTCGGCCTTATTATCAATAGCATAGCCAGTTTTCATTGATTGAGGATGCAGTACAGCTTCCATTCCCCCATCGTACATTTCCTTCATGTCCTTTACAACGAAGGGGTCAGTATTATCCGTTCTTCCACCTTTAACTGGTGGCTGGGGATCATATTCCAGATCTAGCATAACCATCTGCGTATATTTTTCGCCCATGATATCCTTTATCACTGCAAGGCTCATGTCGATTCCGGCAGAAACACCTGCGCTGGTCCAGTACTTACCACTTTTTACGTAACGCTTATTTTGAGAACTAATCCCGAACTCATCTTTTAACAATGATTTCCCGTACCAGTGTGTTGTAGCCTGTTGGTTCTTTAATAGTCCTGTTGCGGCAAGTAACCATGCACCGGTACATACGCTGGTTGTGTATTTCGAGCGTTTGTCGATGTTCCTGATCCAAGTCAGCAAGGTAGTATCCTTTGTCAATGAATAGGATCTGTTAAGCCCCCCGGGATGACCAGAATATCAAGTTGCTTGACCTCATTAATGGAACTATCGCATTGCACGCTCATACCGGAAGTATAGATCATTCCCTTATGACGGCCGACGAAGAACACCTTTGCTCCCATCAGTTCACTAAATATATTATATGGACCCATTGCATCCAGCAACGCGTAATTATCATACAGCAGAATACCCACAGTTTTTATCTTTGACTTAGGTGCAGGAAAATCAATCCTTTGCTTTTCTGCACCTTTACCGTCTTGTTTTGTTTCCTTTTTTTTATCTGTGCAAGCTGCCATAATAATTGTCAGCAATGCAGCTAAAATTACTTTCTTCATTTGGATAGAATTAAAATTTTGCGGTAAATGTTGTTCCATAAGTTTTAGGGCTTCCAAGCATGAAGGATCTGAATGAGCCGTAGGCTACATACTTCGCGTTGGATGCGTTTCTCATCCAGCCACTAAGCTCAAATCTCCTAGTCGTAATACCTGTCTTGAAGTTAAAAAGAGTGTATCCTGGCTGGCTCAGGCCGTTAATAAAATCAAAATAAAACCTGCCCAAGTATCGATACTCTCCCCTGCCAAAAACAGATAGCCCTGGTTTACTTCTGGCAAAATTGTAGGTATATTGTGCAGCAAGCATAGAACTAAGGGGTGGAGTATTAATTGGCTGGTTTCCCTTGAAGTTAACCACTGCATTTTGATCTGCACTATAAAGTAACAGCGAGGAATAACGTGCGCGGGAAAAGCTTGCATTCCAGTCGATCTGCAAGCCTTTAACAGGCAACGCAGTAAGTTCCAGTTCCAGACCCTTATTTCGCATCTCACCCACATTTAAGATGAGTGCGTTGATGCCATCCATTGCAGTACTAATCTGCTGATTGTGCTGTTCTAGATAAAATGCAGTCAGGTTAAGCTTTAGCTTGTGATCAAAGAACATATTCTTCCAACCGATCTCAAAGTTGTCTGAATTCTCCGGTGCATAAGGAACCTGAGCCGGATCGGTAGCATTTGTATTCAATCCCCCGGCACGGAAACCTCGTGCATAGCTTCCATATAAGAGCATGTCCTGGTCTAATTTATAGCTCAAAACAAATTTTGGGGTAAGGCTTAATACATCCGTTTACCAAGAATTTGCCAATGTCTTCTAATTTTTGCAAAAATAAGGTTCGGTATATCCCTTATGCCTATTTTGCAAGCCTCAAGGCATCAGCGAACTCATCGGGGAGGGGGCTGTTTATGATAGCTATGGCGGATGCTTCCACATCGTACTCAACACGTCTGAATTCAATTTCGATACTATTTTTATCGGTTGTGGAACTGCCTGCATTTAAGTGAACTATAACGTAACATCCCTTTAGGTCACCGTCTTTAGGCTTTCCGACGGATCCCAGGTTGATCAAATGTTTAAGCCGTCCATCTCGTGTCTCTAAGATTCGGTGATACGGTTTATGGGAGTGCCCGACAAAAAGCAGATCTGCCTCAGCTTCTTTAAGCATTTCCAAAACATAGTCTGCATCTGTGTCTATCAGGATATATTCATCTATGCTCCTGGTACTGCCGTGCGCAAAAACAAGGTTTAGTTTTTCACCGTTCAGTTTATATTCTAACCTGATATGTGCCGGAAGCGTTGTCAGATATTCCCTGTTATCCTCACGAATCAGGTGATAAGCATATTTTTTTTCCGGTTCATTTAAACTTTCAGGAGTGGTAATGATATTTTCAACTTTTTCGTCATGGTTGCCTTTTAAGGTTGCAATCCCTCTTCTGCGGATTTCATCAATGACTTCATTGGGATAGATATGGTAGCCTACAAGATCCCCCAGACAATATACGGCATCGGGCTTTTGGCTGTCCATATCTTGCAGCATGGCTTCAAAAGCGGGGAAATTGGCATGGACGTCAGAAAATAATGCAATTCTCATATCTGAAAAGGTGTTTAGAATTGTTTGTTAGTTAGTAGCCTCTGTTGTGGTATAATATTTTTTCCTGAACCAGAAGGCCAGATTAACCAAGGCAATCAATGCGGGTACTTCCACCAAAGGTCCGATTACTCCGGCAAATGCCTGTCCCGAATTGATTCCAAACACACCAATGGCCACGGCGATCACCAGTTCAAAATTGTTACCAGTGGCAGTAAAGGCAATGGAAGTACTTCTAGAATAATCTGCCCCGAAATACCTGCCTGCAAAAAAGCTGACGATGAACATGATAGAGAAATAGATCACCAGCGGTAT
>Ga0308163_10000549_pt1 | contig 63282 bp, 57 predicted proteins | sample PhyTR1_FD_201037 | JGI IMG/M metagenome (GOLD analysis project Ga0308163, IMG submission 201037) | Phyllosphere microbial communities from UC Gill Tract Community Farm, Albany, California, United States - DLSLT.R1 | ecosystem: Host-associated > Plants > Phyllosphere > Unclassified | place: USA...
GCGCCCGCCGCTGTGGGACCCGGTGGCCGGCGACTACGCCACCGCCGACGGCTGGATACGGCTGCATACCAATGCCATCCACCACCGCCACGCCGCATTGGCCGTGCTCGGTTGCGCGGTCGACCGCGACGCCGTGACACGCGCGGTGGCCGGCTGGCGCGGCGGCGAACTGGAAGCGGCAGTGGTCGGCAATGGCGGCTGCGCGGCGATGATGCGCTCGGCAGCGGAGTGGGCGGCGCATCCGCAGGGCGTGGCTGTCGCCGCCGAGCCGCTGATCGCGTTCGCGCCGCTGCAGCCTGGTGGCGCCGCAGCCGCAGCCGCAGCCGGCTGGCGTGGCGCCGCGACGCCCGGGCGTCCACTGGCGGGATTGAAAGTATTGGACTTGACGCGCGTGCTCGCCGGTCCGGTCGCAACGCGTTTTCTGGCGGGCTACGGCGCCGACGTGCTGCGCATCGATCCGCCCGATTGGAACGAGCCCGGCGTGATTCCCGAGGTGACACCGGGTAAGCGCTGCGCGCGGCTCGACCTGCGCCAGCCGACCGACCGCGCGATTTTCGAGGATCTGCTGGCGCGCGCTGATGTGCTGGTGCACGGCTATCGTCCGGCCGCGCTGGAGGGCTTGGGTTATGGCGAGCAATTCCGCCGCGCGCTCAACCCGGGGCTGATCGATGTCTGCCTGGACGCGTACGGCTGGACCGGTCCGTTGGCCTCCCGGCGCGGTTTCGATAGCTTGGTGCAAATGAGCACGGGCATCGCCGACCACGGCATGCGGATGCAGGGCGCCGCCAAGCCTGTCCCGCTGCCGGTGCAGGCGCTGGACCACGCCACCGGCTACCTGATGGCGGCGGCGGTACTGCGTGGCCTGCTTTTCCGCCTGACCGAAAACCGGGCCACAGGCGCGCGCCTGTCGCTGACGCGCACGGCGAAACTGCTGGTCGATTCCACCCCCGAGGCCGGCGCGCAGCCGCTGGCCGCCGCCGGCGAGGCCGATCTGTCGCCAGGCGTTGAGCACACGGAGTGGGGCGCGGCGCGACGCTTGTTGCCGCCGCTGGTAGTCGGCGACGCGGCGATGGCATGGGATCGCCCGGCGGCGTCGCTTGGTTCGTCGGCACCGAAATTTTTGCATTTTTGAAATGTTTCAAATGGATTGGGAGGTAAACGCCGTTCTGTTCCCCGGATCGGTTATCCTGACCATATTGCATACTATGTAATCATCCAGGCAGGAACACATCATGGCGACCTCCATCAACTCCGCGACCAGCACCGCCAGTACGGCGATCTCGAGCGACATCTACAAACGCGTCGAGCAGACCATGACGTCGCAGAACGGCGCCGCGACCAAGCTCAACGCCACGCTGGTGCGCGACCAGACCAAGCTGTCCGGCCTGGGCCAGCTGCAAAGCGCGCTCGCCGATTTCCAGACGCTTGCCGCGAGCCTGACCGGCAGCGGATTGAGCACCAGCGCGGCCAGCTCGGCGAAGACGGTGCTGACGGCCACGTCGACTGGCGCGGCCAAGGCCGGCACCTATGCGATCGACGTCAAACAGCTGGCGCAGGGGCAGTTTCTGACCAGCGAGGAATTCACCTCGGCTACCACCAAGATCGGCAGCGGCGCCGCCACCACCGTCAAGATCGACTTTGGCACCGCCGGCGGCGCCAAGGGCTTCGTCACCAACGGCACGGCAAGCAGCAAAACCATCACCATCGACAGCACCAATAATACGTTGGAAGGCATGGCCGCGGCGTTCAAGGCGGCCGGCGTGGACGTCAAGGTGGTCAAGGGCGACGATGGCAAGTTTTCGCTGGGGATCGCCGGCGAGAGCGGTGCGGCCAACAGCTTGCGCATCAGCGTCAGCGGCGACGCCGCGCTGAAGGGCTTGCTGGCGTTCGATCCCGATGGCGCGCAAAAGCTGAAGCAGACCACGGCGGCGCAAAACGCCATTCTGACTGTGGGCGACAAGGAAGTGACCAGCCCGACCAACAACCTGGCCAAGGACAACGGCATCAGCGGCGCCACCCTGACCTTGACCGGCACCGGCAAATCCGACGTGACCATCAAACAGGATTCGAGCCAGATCGGCGCCAACCTGAAATCGTTCGTGGCCGCCTACAACGACCTGAACAAGAAACTGCAGACGCTGCAGCAGGGCGCGCTGAAGGGCGATACCGCCATCGGCCAGGTGGTCAGCCAGATGAGCATGCTGCTGAAAACGGGCGGCGGCAGCGTGTCGGTGTCGGCGCTCGGCGCGGCCGGCGTCAGCCAGGATGCCAAGGGTAATATGGTGGTCGACGACAAGAAGCTGCAGGCGGCGTTGACGGCCGACTCGTCGTCGGTGGCCAAGCTGTTCACCAATGACGGCAAGGGGATCGCCGACCTGATGTCGTCGAAGGCGTCGGCGTTCACGGCCTCTACCAGTGTGATCAGCAAGGAAGCCAAGCAAATGAACACCGAGATCGCCAACATCAACGGCAAGCGGGCGGTGCTGACCAAGGCGCTGACGGCGCAGGCCAACGCGCTGGTGGCGTTGTACTCTGCGCAGGCGCAGACCGGCGCCGGCAGCGCGATCAATGGTTCCGGCGGTGGCACGGGCACGCTTTTCGATATGCTGGGCTAAACCCGCACTGCCAAGCGGGGTCGTACCCCGTACGGGGTACGACCCCACGGCACGCGGCATCGGCTTGCCCGCGAGCCGGTTGCTGGTTTGATTTCGTAACGAACTCCTTGCGCGGGAACGGTGGATGCCCGATCATCACGGGTTGTGTATGAATCCACTTTTCGGAGGTGCTATGGCAGGGAAGTTCGTTGGCGCGGCGCTGGTCGCCGCAGGTTTGATGGTCGCCGCAGGGCAGGTCGCCGCCCAGGCGCCGGAGGAAAAAGTCCTCAACATCTATAACTGGTCCGATTACATCGCGGAAGATACGGTTAAAAACTTCGAAAAAGAAACCGGCATCAAAGTCCGCTACGATGTTTTCGACAACAACGAAATTCTCAATTCCAAGCTGGTGGCCGGTAAATCCGGTTACGACATCGTTGTGCCGACCGCGCCGTGGGCGCGTCTGCAAATCGAAGGCAAGCTGCTGCGCAAGCTGGACAAGTCCAAACTGCCGAACCTGAAGAACCTCGATCCGGCGATCCAGGCCAAGCTGGCCAGCATCGACCCGGCCAACGAATACCTGGTCGACTGGCTGTGGGGCTATACCACGGTCGGCATCAACGTCAACAAGGTCAAGGCCGCGCTGGGCAGCCTGCCGATGCCGGCGAACGCCTGGGACCTGCTGTTCAAACCTGAATACGTATCCAAACTGAAATCGTGCGGCGTATCGTTCCTGGATTCGCCGTCCGAGGTGTTGCCGGCCGCGCTGATGTATCTGGGCAAACCGGCATACTCGAAAAACGCCGCCGACTACACCGAGGCGGGCAAGCTGTTGACGGCGATCCGTCCGAGCGTGACGTTGTTCAGCTCGTCCGGGTATATCAATGATCTGGCCAACGGCGCCGTGTGCGTAGCGCTGGGCTGGTCGGGCGACATCAATATCGCCCGCCAGCGCGCGGTTGACGCCAAGAACGGCAATGTGATCGAGGCGCTGATACCGAAGACCCCGGCGGCGTTGATGTTCGATACGATGGCGATTCCGGCCGACGCGCCGCATCCGAACAATGCGCACTTGTGGATCAACTACATCATGCGTCCGGAAGTGCATGCCAGCCTGACCAACAAGGTGTTCTACGCCAACCCGAACGTTGCCAGTTTGAAGTTCGTGCGCAAGGATATCGCCGCCAACAAAACGATTTTCCTGTCCGATGCGGACAAGCAGCGCATGGCCGCGCCGGAAGCGGTGCCGGCCGATATCCGCCGCGTAATCACCCGCACCTATACCAAGTTCAAAACGGGTAGGTAGGTGTGAGAAGCAGCCCGTAAACGAACATCGGCGCCAAGCGGCGCCGAGCGGGCTTCGTGCGAAGCAAAAATGCTATTCGTGATAGCGGTCGGTCAGTTTCTGTTTGCTGCCTAAGGTTTCCTGCACAAGTTCGTAGGCAACAAGGGCGATCATTCCTCCGAAGATCCCCATCGTGATGAAGGTAAACATCGCATCCCCCTCTGGTTGTTACGCTTTAACTTTAGCAGGTCATTGCCGCTTTGCAAGCTCGACAATGGACTCGCCGTCGTTATTTCACCACCAGGTCGGCCGCCATCACCGCCTTCAGGTACACGCTCATGGCGTTGCCGGGATCGCGCTGCGCGAACCACCAGGCGCTGGCCTTGCGGATATCCCATTCCAGATCGTCGCCCGTCAGCAGCAGCGAGGCGACCTGGCCCAGTGTCGGTTGATGGCCGACCACCAACACTGGATCCTTGCCGCCCGGCCAGTTGGCAGCCTTCAGGATGTCGGCCGGATCGGCGCCCGGCGCCAGATCGGTATGAATCTTGTATTTGCGTCCCAGCGCCTCGGCCGTCTGCAAGGTGCGCGCAGCCGGGCTGGCCAGGATGCGGCAGCTGTCGGGTAACTGGGAATCGAGCCATTGCCCCATGCGGCGCGCCTGCTTGACGCCCTTGGGCGTCAGCGCCCGTTCCAGATCGGACATGCCCGGCGTTGCATCCTCGGCCTCCGCATGCCGCCATAAAATGAGATCCATGCTTTTCTCCTGACTAACATTAGAAAAAGATCCCAGCGGCGGACCTTCCGGCCCGCCGTGCGTTGTTGTGTGCGGTGGGGCTGTTATCTGTCGCCCAGCGCGTCGCCGAGCGTGGCGCCCGGCGTCCCCAATGTGTCCATCAAATGCTGCTGCGCGCTGAATCCGACCTGCTTGGCGCGCGTCTTGCGGCGCTGATAGTGTCCGTCGGGTTCCAGCTCCCACGCGTTGACGTTATCCTTCAGATACGGATTCAAGCCCTCGGCAAGCACCCGCCGCTTGAGGGCTTTGTCCAGGATCGGGAACGCCACCTCGATGCGGCGGAACAGGTTACGGCTCATCCAGTCGGCGCTCGACAGCATCACGTCGTGCGCCAGATCGTTGCGGAAATAATAAATACGGCTGTGCTCCAGGAAGCGTCCGATGATCGAGCGCACCCGGATGTTTTCCGACAATCCCGGCACGCCCGGCTTCAGGGTGCAGGCGCCGCGCACGATCAGATCGATCTTGACGCCATCCTTGGACGCCGCGTACAGCGCGCGGATCACCGATTCGTCCACCAGTGCGTTCATCTTCACAATAATACGTCCGGGCCGACCGGCGCGCGCGATACGCGCCTCGTTGCGGATGCACTTGATGATCTCGTTCTGCAGCGCGAACGGCGCCAGCCACAAATGCGTCAGCCGGTGCGGTTTGGTCAGGCTGGTCAGGTGGATGAACACCTCGTTGACCTCCTGGGCAATGCCCGGATGGCAAGTCAGCAGGCCGAAGTCCGTATAGAACTTGGTCGTGGTCGGATGGTAGTTGCCGGTGCCGAGGTGGGCGTAGAAGCGCAGCTTGCCTTCCTCGCGGCGGATCACCAGCGCCACCTTGGCGTGGGTCTTCAGGCCGACCACGCCGTACACCACTTGGGCGCCGGCCTGTTCGAGCTTGTCGGCCCAGTTGATGTTGGCTTCCTCGTCGAAGCGCGCCTTCAGCTCGACGATGACGGTGACCTCTTTGCCCAGGCGCGCGGCCGTGATCAGCGACTCCATCAGGTCCGAGTTCATGCCGGTGCGGTAAATGGTTTGCTTGATCGCCACCACGGCCGGGTCGAGCGCGGCGCTGCGGATGAAGTCGATCACGGTCTGGAACGACTGGAACGGGTGATGCAGCAGGATATCGCCCTTGCGCAGCGCGGCGAAGATATCGGCGCTGCCCGGCTTTTGCGCAATGCCGGGGAAGAAGGGCGGGAAGCGCAGCGCCGGGTTGTCGACGTGGTCCATGATCTCGGTCAGGCGCACCAAGTTGACCGGGCCGTTGACCGCGTACAAACGGCTCTGGTGCAGGCCGAACTGGTCGAGCAGGAATTGCGACAGTTCCGGCGGGCAGTTCTTGGCCACTTCCAGCCGCACCGAGGTACCGAACTGGCGGCCTTGCAACTCGCCCTTGAGCGCCTGGCGCAGGTTCTTCACCTCATCTTCGTCGACCCACAGGTCGCTGTCGCGGGTGACGCGGAATTGCGAATAGGCGATCACTTCGCGCCCGGCGAACAGGTCGGAAATATGCGCGTGGATGATTGACGACAGCAGGCAGAACGACACGCCGCCGCTGTCGGACAGCTCGTCCGGCAGGCGTATCACGCGCGGCAACACGCGCGGCGCCTTGACGATGGCGATGGCGGTGCCGCGGCCGAAGGCGTCCTTGCCGTTGAGCGAGACGATGAAATTGAGGCTTTTATTGACGACCTGGGGGAAGGGGTGGGCCGGATCGAGGCCGATCGGCGTCAGCAGCGGCCGCACCTCGGTGTCGAAATATTCCTTGACCCACGCGCGCTGGGCTTCGTTGCGCTCGTTGTGGCGCACCAGATGCACGCCGTTGGCGGCCAGTTCCGGCAACACATCCTGGTTGAGGATTTGGTATTGATGCTCGACCAACACATGGCATTCTTCGCAGATACGCGACAGCGTGGCGACCAGGGCGGGGTGGTTGGCCAGCGAGCCATCGACGCTGCCGGCCGCCAGCAGGCTGGCCACGCGCACTTCGAAAAACTCGTCCAGGTTGCTGCTGGCGATGCACAGATAACGCAGGCGTTCCAATAGCGGAATGCTCTTGTCTTCGGCTTGCGCGAGCACCCGCCGGTTGAACATCAGTTGCGACAGTTCCCGGTCCAGAAAAGCAGAGTTCTTATTTACTTCAGCATGTAAGTCAGGCTTCATGTCTATTTAATCACTTTGCAGATGGTGTAATTCTAGCCTGTATCGACTGGATAATGATTGCAACAGTGTAAATACAAAATATGACAACTCTGTGACATGGCCTGTCATAAATCGCGCCAGGGCTTGTCACAATTGTGACCGCAGGGCGTAACGCGGGTGTAACATCGACGCGTCATTTGATGACATGTTAGCCGTTCTCATAGGGAGAACGGTGCGCGAAACATGGACACATGGTTATTTCCGAGATTTTTTTGGCATGTCATAAACCTGTCATATTGCCCCGGTAGACTTCGCAGCATCCTAACCTGTCATAACAAAGGACTTGAAATGCGAATCAAACAACTGATCTCTTCCCTGGTAGTGGGCGTGTCTGCCGTGATGGCATTCTCGTCGGCCGCCACCGCCGCCGATATGACCGGCGCCGGCGCCACCTTCCCGTACCCGATCTACGCCAAGTGGGCCGAGCAGTACAAAGCCGCCACCGGCAACGGCCTGAACTATCAGTCCGTCGGTTCGGGCGCTGGCATCAAGCAGATCAAAGCCAAGACCGTCGACTTCGGCGCATCGGACATGCCACTGAAAGCGGAAGACCTGGACGCCGAAGGCCTGATGCAGTTCCCGGCCATCATGGGCGGCGTGGTCACCATCGTCAATCTGGAAGGCATCACCCCTGGCCAGCTGAAAATGACCGGCCAGGTCGTCGGCGACATTTACCTGGGCAAGATCACCAAGTGGAACGCGCCTGAAATCGCTGCCATTAACCCAGGCGTCAAGCTGCCGGCCGAAGACATCACCGTAGTGCACCGCGCAGACGGTTCGGGCACCTCGTTCCTGTTCACCGATTTCCTGTCGAAAACCAATCCTGAATTCAAAACCAAAGTCGGTTCGGGCACCGCTGTGAAGTGGGTGGTCGGCGTGGGCGGCAAGGGTAACGAAGGCGTCGCCGCCAACGTTCAGCGTATCAAGGGTTCGATCGGCTACGTCGAGTGGGCTTACGCTAAAAAGAACAAGATGTCGCACACCCAGCTGAAAAACAAGGACGGCAACTTCATGCAGCCGGACGACGAGTTCTTCAAGGCCGCCGCCGCCAACGCCGAGTGGACCAAGACCCCGGGCTTCGGCGTTGTGCTGACCGACCAGGCTGGTAAAAACTCGTGGCCTATCACCGGCGTGTCGTTCATCCTGATGCACAAAGCGCAGGCTGACGCCAACAAAGGCAAGGAAGTCGTCAAGTTCTTCGACTGGGCCTTCAAATCGGGCGGCAACGCTGCCGTTGAACTGGATTACGTTCCACTGCCAGCCTCGGTCATCAAACTGGTGCAGGATTCCTGGAAAGCCAACCTGAAAGACGCTTCGGGCAAGGCCATCTACTAATCCTGACTCCCTTCGCCGCCAGCAGGTTCACGGCGGCGAGGGGGTTAGCCTGCTGCGTCCAACCGGACGCCGCAGGCTAGCCTACATCAACGAGATAACAATATGAGCGCTGATATCACTTCCACGCCACGTCCAAAACCGGAGCAGTCGATGCATACCAGCACAGCACAGGCGACCGCTGCCGAGCAAGCTGCCACGCAGGCGATGCACCGCACGATGCGCAACCAGCGCATCCAGGATTTCTTCTTCCACAAAATTACGATGGTGTTCGCGCTGTCCGTGCTGGCGGTGCTGCTTGGCATCATCATCTCGCTGATGGTCGGCGCCTGGCCGGCCTTCAAGGAGTTCGGTCCGGCCTTCATCACCACCGTCGAGTGGGACCCGGTCAACGATAAATATGGCGCGTTGATCGCCATCGTCGGCACCCTGGCCACCTCCGGCATCGCGCTGCTGATCGCCTTCCCGGTCAGCTTCGGCATCGCCTTGTTCCTCACTGAAATCTGCCCGGCCTCGCTGCGCCGCCCGCTCGGCACCGCCGTCGAGCTGCTGGCCGGCGTGCCGTCGATTATCTACGGCATGTGGGGCCTGTTCGTGTTCGCGCCACTGTTTGGCGACCACGTGCAGCCGTTCCTCAAAGCCGTGCTGGGACCGCTGCCGATCATCGGCCCGTTCTTCAGCGGCCCGACCATGGGCATCGGCATCCTGACCGCCGCGCTGATCCTGGCCGTGATGATCATCCCGTTCATCTCGTCGGTGATGCGCGACGTGTTCGAGATCGTGCCGGCCGTGCTGAAGGAATCGGCGTACGGCCTCGGCTGCACCCGCTGGGAAGTGGTACGCAAGATCGTGCTGCCGTACACCAAGACCGGCGTGGTCGGCGGCGTCATGCTCGGCCTGGGCCGCGCGCTCGGCGAGACAATGGCCGTTACCTTCGTCATCGGTAACGCCAACAAGCTGTCGTTCTCGCTGTTCGCCGCCGGTAACTCGATCGCTTCGACCCTGGCCAACGAATTTGCCGAGTCCGACACCGTGCTGCACACGTCGTCGCTGTTCGCGCTGGCACTGATCCTGTTTGTGATCACGTTTATCGTTTTGTCCGCCGCCAAGCTGATGCTGGCCGGCATGTCCCGCAAGGAAGGCATCAAATGAACCAAGCCGCTATCAATACCGCCGCCATGCAGTCGCCGACCCCGCCGGCGCCGGCGCCGGCGCCGGTCAATAAGGTCTACCGCAAGCGCCTGCTGAGGCACCGCATCGGCATCGCGCTGTCGGTGTTCGCCATGACGATCGGCCTGGCCGTGCTGTCGTGGATCCTGATCACCTTGATCATCAAGGGCTTCGGCGCGCTGAGCGTCAACATGTTCACGCAAACCACGCCGGCCCCGGGCAGCGAGGGCGGCGGTCTGGCCAACGCCATCTTCGGCAGCTTTATGATCGTCGGCCTGTCGACGTTGCTGAGCACGCCGATCGGCATCCTGGCCGGCATCTACCTGGCCGAGTACGGCGAAGAGAACAAGATCGCCTCGATCACCCGCTTCGTCACCGACATCATGCTGTCGGCGCCATCGATCGTGATCGGCATGTTCGTTTGGGCCCTGTATGTGGCCACCACCCAGCACTATTCCGGTTATGCCGGGTCGATCGCGCTGGCGCTGATCGCCATCCCGGTCGTGGTGCGCACCACCGACAACATGCTGCGCCTGGTGCCGAACAGCCTGCTCGAAGCGGCCTTCGCCCTCGGCGCGCCGCGCTGGAAAGTGGCCATGCTGGTGCGCCTGCGCGCCGTCAAGGCCGGCGTCATCACCGGCGTACTGCTGGCAGTGGCCCGCATCTCCGGCGAAACCGCGCCGCTGCTGTTCACCGCACTGAACAACCAGTTCTTCAGCAAGGACATGAATGGCCCGATGGCCAACCTGCCGGTGGTGATCTACGGTTTCGCGATGAGCCCTTACGACAACTGGCGCGACCTGGCCTGGGGCGGCGCGCTGCTGGTGACCTTTAGCGTGTTGGCGCTGAATATCATCTCGCGCACCGTGTTCAGCCAGAAAATCCCGAATTAACGCATCGGCACCCCCTTCGACCACGAGAAAAGCGATCGACCATGAATACGCAACTGAGCCCAGAAAATACCGCAGCCATGAACGGCAACAAGCGCAAGACCATTGAAATCACCGGACTGAATTTCTTCTACGGTAAGACCCAGAGCCTGACCAACGTCAACCTGGACATCCACGAGCGCCAGGTGACAGCCTTCATCGGCCCGTCCGGCTGCGGCAAGTCGACCTTGCTGCGCACCTTGAACCGCATGTACGACCTGTATCCGGGCCAGCGCGCCGAAGGGTCGATCATGTATCGCGGCCGTAACATCCTCGAAGAAGGCCAGGACGTCAACATGCTGCGCGCCAAGGTCGGCATGGTGTTCCAGAAGCCGACGCCGTTCCCGATGTCGATCTACGACAACATCGCCTTTGGCGTGCGCCTGTACGAAGACCTGTCGAAGGGCGAGATGGACGAGCGCGTCGAATGGGCGCTGAAGAAGGCCGCGCTGTGGGGCGAGGTCAAGGACAAGCTGACCAAGAGCGGCCTGTCGCTGTCGGGCGGCCAGCAACAGCGCCTGTGCATCGCGCGCGGCGTCGCCGTGAAACCGGACGTGCTGCTGCTCGATGAGCCAACCTCGGCGCTGGACCCGATCTCGACCTCGAAAGTGGAAGAGCTGATCAGCGAACTGAAGCAGGATTACACGATCGCCATCGTCACCCACAACATGCAGCAGGCCGCCCGTTGCTCGGACTACACCGCCTATATGTACCTGGGCGAGCTGGTCGAATTCGGCGAAACCGATCAGATCTTCATGAATCCGGCCCGCAAGGAAACCCAGGACTACATCACCGGCCGCTTCGGCTGATTGCATTTATAATATCGGATACGGAGAAGAATATGATCGGTGAGCACTCATCCAAACAGTACGACAATGAATTAGAAGCCATCCGCTCCAAGGTATTGCTGATGGGCGGCATCGTCGAGACGCAATTCCTCGACGCCATGACCTGCTTCCGCATCGGCAACCCCGAGCGCGCCGACCGCGTGATGCGCGAGGACGACACCGTCAACCAGCTGGAAGTGTCGCTGGACGACGCCTGCAGCCACCTGATCGTGCGCCGCCAGCCGGCCGCCAACGACCTGCGCACCATCATGGCGACGATCAAGGTCATCACCGACCTCGAGCGCATCGGCGACGAGGCCACGAAGATCGCCCGCACCGCCAAGGCCCTGCATGCGCGCGGCGCGGTCACCGTCAACCATTACGAAATGGTGCGCGGCATCGCCAACAACACCAGCGACATGCTGCACGACGCGCTGGACGCGTTCGCCCGCAACGACGGCAAGCAGGCGCTGCAACTGATCGCCCAGGACGCGGTGATCGACCACGAATTCCGATCGATCATGCGCAACCTGATTACGTTCATGATGGAAGACCCGCGCACCATCTCGGCCGCGCTGGATACGCTGTGGGTCGCCAAGGCGATCGAGCGCATCGGCGATCATGCCAAGAACATCGCCGAATACGTCATCTACGTCGTCGAAGGCAAGGATATCCGTCACACCAAAACCGTGCAGCCGATCCCCGACGACGTTCCGGCGCAAAGCGAGTAAAAGAAGAAATGGCATCTGATAAAACCACTGTATTGATCGTTGAAGATGAACCGGCGATTGTCGAACTGGTGACGTTTTCGCTGCGCGAGGCGGGCTGGAACTGCTGCGCGGTGCAAAGCGTGGGCGAGGCCTGGGACTTTATCCAGACCCGCACCCCGCAGTTGATTTTGCTCGACTGGATGCTGCCGGACCAAACCGGCCTGCGCCTGCTGGCGCGCATCCGCTCGGACCGCCAGTTCAACGAGATCCCGGTGATCATGTTGACGGCCAAGAGTATGGAAGAGGACAAATTGGCCGGCCTGAACAGCGGCGCCGACGACTACGTCACCAAGCCGTTCTCGCCGCGCGAGCTGCTGGCGCGCGCCAAGGCGCTGTTGCGCCGCAAGAGCCCGGAGCACGCGCAGTCGGCGATGCGGGCCGCCAACGTCATGCTTGACCCGGTCAGCTGCACCGTCTCGATGGACGAGCAGAAGATCGACATCGGCCACGCCGAGTACAAGTTGCTCAAGTTCCTGCTGGCGCATCCGGAGCGCGTGTTCTCGCGCAGCCAGTTGCTCGACAAGGTATGGGGCGACCATGTCGTGATCGAGGAGCGCACGGTCGATGTGCATGTTTTGCGCCTGCGCAAAGCCTTGAAGGAAGCTGAGCACTTGATCAAGACCGTGCGTAGTGTAGGCTACATGCTTTCGGAAAAATAAGTTTCATCTTTAAGTCTCACAACATGAATCCAAAACTGGTGTTCTGGGTGCCGGCAGCATTGCGCACCGCTCTTATTCTGGCGGTGTGCGCCCTGCTGGGCTGGATATTCGGATGGACGACCGGCCTGGTGGTCGCGCTGGTGGCGATGCTGGTGATGGTGTTCGTCCAGCTGTCCTACCTGTACCAGCTGAGCAACTGGATGGACGATCCGCAAAGCGCCAAGCTGCCCGACGGCTGGGGCGCCTGGACCAACATTTTCTCGCGCCTGTACCGCATGCGCCGCGACGACGAGAAGAACCAGGCCGAGCTGACCGAATGGCTGGCGCGCTTCCGCCAGGCCATGCACCTGTTGCCGGACGGCGTGGTCATCATGGACGACGTGCTGTTCCTGGAATGGTGCAATCCGGCCGCCGAGAAGCACCTGGGCCTGACGCACGAGCGCGACAAGGGCATGCGCGTGACCAATCTGGTGCGCAATCCCGACTTCATGGATTACATCATCCTCGGCCGCTACGAGCAGCCGCTGACGATCAGCTTCCGCGAGCGCAAGCTGATCGTGCATATCATTCCGTTTGAAAACCGCCGCCAGATCCTGGTCACGCACGACGCCACCGAGACCGAGCGGATCGAGGAGATGCGCCGCGACTTCATCGCCAACGCCTCGCACGAGCTGCGCACGCCGCTGACGGTGATCGTCGGCTTCCTCGAGATCGCCGCGTCGGAAGGGCTGGACGCGGCCACGCGTTCGGCGCACCTGAAGCTGATGACGGAGCAGGGCCACCGCATGCAGCATCTGATCGAGGACATGCTGACCTTGTCGCGGCTGGAATCGGTGGATTACCCGATGCGGCCCGAGCAGGTCGACGTGCGCAAGCTGATGGAACAGGTGCTGCGCGACGCCCGCGCGCTGTCGGCCGGCAAGCACGAGATCACGATGGACTTCGACGGCCCGGACATCATGGGCAGCTACGAGGAATTGCACAGCGCCTTCGGCAACCTGGCGTCGAACGCGGTGCGCTACACGCCGGTCGGCGGCAAGATCAACCTGGTCTGGCGCGAGTTCGATACCGGCGTCAAGTTCAAGGTCGAGGATACCGGCATCGGCATCAGCCCCGAGCATATCTCGCGGTTGACCGAGCGTTTCTACCGGGTCGACAAGAGCCGCTCGCGCGAGACGCAAGGGACGGGGCTGGGGCTGGCGATCGTCAAGCACGTGCTGCTGCGCCACGGCAGCACCTTGCAAATCAAATCGGAAGCGGGCAAGGGCAGCAGCTTCATCGTGTGCCTGCCGAAGACTGCCATCGTGCAGCGCCAGCCGGAGCTCTTGCTTAACTGATTCCACGGAGGTGCATGCATGCGGCGCCGGGACGCATGCATGGCGGATTACGGCGTTCCGCCTAATCCGCCCTACGTGTCTGCGCGACACTCCGGCTTTACAGGCCGGGCGTTTTGCCCTGCAACGCTTTCACGCAACTTTGCAGCGCATCCTCGAACGAATGGGCCACATGATCGGCCTGTTCGAACGTGAACTCCCGTAGATCCGGGTTCTCGAATGGACTCGGCAACAGGACCGCGAACTGCTTGCAATGCGGCAGGCTTTCGCGAAATTTCTGTATCGCCTGCGTCATCTTGTCGCGGTTGTTGAGCGGATCGATGCTGACCAGGCAGACGATCGACACCAGTTCCGGCGACGCTTCCGGCGGCGCCGGCTCATCCAGATCCTCCATGCTCATGCTGCGGGCGTCGATTTTCTGCTCGCGCAGCACGCGCACCAGGATCTCGGTGGCCAGCTCGTCGAACTGGCCGTCGAGGCCGATCGTTAGCACCAGGCTGCCGGGCGGCACGTCGAACGAGCCCTGCCACTCGCCGCTCGCCGAGATGCGGCTGTCGCGCAACTGGCGGCCGATGCCGACGCCGGCCAGCGCCGAGACGGTTTTCCTTTTCCGCCACCATTTCGGGTTGCCGCTCAGCGCTTCGATGACGGCGATGACGGCGGCGCTGACTTTGACCTCTTCCTCGGGCGTGATGGCGTTGTCCTTCAGGTCGAAATGCGCCAGGTGCAGCGCCGGCACCAGCACGCCGTCGCAGTAGGTGGCGAGCGACTTGTGCTGCATGTAGCGCTTGGCGCTGGCGACAATCTCGTGGGCGTCGCCGGACAGGATGCGCTGGTAGAAATTCTGTGGCATGGTCAGCGCCGGCAACTCGCCGAACATGATCTCGAGCACCTTGAGCGCGCGGATGTAACGACCCGCCACCACCAGGCACAAGGTCAGCGGCGTCGACAGCACCAGCCCGACCGGGCCCCAGATCGCGCTCCAGAAAATCGCCGCCACCACCACCGACAGCGGCGACAGCCCGGTCGTGTGGCCGTACAGCTTGGGCTCGATGGTCTGGGCGACGATGATGTCGACCACCAGGAACCAACCAAAAGTCATCAACGCCAGCGACCAGCCGGGGTCGATGGCGGCGGCCAGCAAGGTGGCGCAGAACGCGGCCATCCAGAAGCCCACGTACGGAATGAAGCGCAGCACGGCCGCCATGGTGCCCCACAGCAGCGCCTGCGACAAGCCGATCACGCTCAGTCCGAGCCAGATGGCGAGGCCGGTGCAAGCGTTGACGGCGAATTGCGAGATGAAAAAGCGCGACAGCCGCTCGCCGGCGTCGTTGACGGCGATGGTGGTGGCGCGCAGGTCCTCGCCGCCGGCCAGGCGGATGAAGCGGTCGCGCAGCGATTCGTGTTCGAGCAGCACGAAGATCAGTACGATGAAAACGATGCCGGCCATTTCCAGCGGCGGCCAGACCGAGGCGATGATCTTGCCAAGCAGCTGCAAGGGCTTGAGCGCCGGCTCGTGGATTTCGACCGGGATCGGCGCGCGGTTCGACGTCGGTAGCCCGTTCTGGGCTTCGAGCGGCGCGCCGGGACCTTCCTGCGTGAAGTGTTCGATCAGCTGGCCGGCGGGGCCGCCGAGGCTGCCGATGGTGCCGCGCGTGAGGCTGTCGAGTGCTTCGACCTTGGCGGCAATGGTGTCCTGGTATAGCGGCAGGCTGGCGCCGAGGCGGCCGACCTGCGAGATAATCACCGCGCCGATCATCACCAGCGCGGCGGCGACGATCAGCACGCCGGTCAGCACGGACGCGGTCTGGCCGAGGCCGATGCGACGCAGCGAGCGCACGAACGGCGCGATCAGGAAGCTGAAAATGAAGGCCAGCGTGATGGGGATGATGACGTCGCGGCCGAAGTACAGCAGGCCCAGCACGACGGCCGTTCCGACCAGGCCGACTACGGCGTTGGGCAATGCGCGGGTGGGGAGTGGATCTGACACCGTGTTCCTTGAAGTGATCTGCGAAGCGCTGGCCTGTAGAGCCTGCTTTTCGAGCCTAATTTAAGGGGTGTCGCCTGTCAATGGTACTTACCTGGTTTGATGCAAGTTGGTGGCCGCGCCGGGTTGCGGATCAGCGCGCTGCGCGTCATCCGCCATCCATGAATCGGCGCGACCGCGTTACGTGGTGCTGCGACGCAGGTAATTGACCGGCGTCGAAATCGGCAGGTCCGACACGGTGACCGAATTGGCCAGTGCCACCTGGTCCGCTTCGCGCAGCCTGGCGTTGGGCGCGAGCACGCGCTCGATGACTTGCGGATTGATGTTTATGCTTTGAAGAAACTCAATCGCACTTTCTGTGCCGATGTCGCGTTGGACTTCCAGCGCTTGCCGGACGATGAATTCAAGCGAGTGCCAACCTGCGGTCTCGGAAGTCTCGGTCGGGCGGCTTTGACGTCTGTCGTGCTCTGGACTCATGTCGTGCTCCTTGCAACGGGGTTTGAAACGCGGGGAAACAAATTCAAGTGAGGCCAATTGTAGCCTAACTCTTGGCCGCGCAACACCTTGCAATGCGCCGATTTGCGCAGTCTCTACACTCCTAAAAAGCTAGTCGCCGAACCACTGTTGAAGCGTCTCGCGCGCCTTCTGCACATGCTCGTCCTTGATGTAGACGGCCACGGCGGTCGCGGCCGCGATCAGCACGCCGATGTCGTCGGTGTACCCCACCGCCGGCAGCAGATCGGGGATCGCGTCGATCGGCGAGATGAAATAGCCGAGCGCGCCGTAGATGGTGGTTTTGGCCCACCGTGGCGTGTCCGGGTCGGTGGCCGAATAGTACATTTTCAGCGCCTGCTCCAGCAATTTTCGGCCAGCGTTTTTCGCCTGTCCTTTTACCTTGTTCCAGAAGCCGGCATCGGAATACTCCGACGCGTACTCGGTCTTGGCCATATTTGTTCTCCCTGACGCACACATTGAACTGCTTGGTGGAGCCAGTGTAGCCTGCGCGGCCGGAAAGCTCAAAACAGTAGGGAGCGCTGGTGCAGGCCAATGCCGTCGCAACGTTCTAAACCTCGTAGGGCGGATTAGGCGGAACGCCGTAATCGGCCATTCGTAAGCCGTCGATACGCATGCATGGCCGATTACGCTGCGCTAATCCGCCCTACGAGTTAGGCCCGTCTCAACGCAGCGCGGGATAGGAGAACGCGATGAAATGGACGGCGTTGAGGGCGATATGCAGGAAAATCGGCGCTTCAATGCGCTGGGTCACCTGATAGGCGTAGGCATAGCCGAAGCCGGCAACGGTGGCCAGCAATGCGTACGGCGCGCCGCCTGGCAGGTGGACCAGGCCGAACAGCAGCGCCGAGCAGACCAGTGCGATCCACTTGCCGGGGCGCCAGCGCGCCAGCGACGCAGCCAGGCGGTGCTGGAGGAAGCCTCGGAAAAAGGCTTCCTCCGCGACCACGGTAAAGAACAGGTTGACGGCGATAAACTGCATCGTCAATTGCGACAGCTTGAAGTCCGGACGCACCGCGCCGATGGCGGTGGCCAGCCCCAGCACAGCCACCAAGGTGGCCAGCAGCACCGGCAAGGACTGCTTGAGCACGCCGCCGAATTCGCTCCACGAGCGCGCCCGGCTGCACAGCAAGGCAAGCAGGATCAGGCCGACCGCACCCTTGTCGAAGTTGGCGTACTGCGTGAATGGCGCCGCGCCGGGGGAAATCGTCACGGCGTCGATGACCACCGCGTTGTTAAAGCCGGGCAGCTTATGGATCGCCAGCGCCAATGCCAGCAACGCCGTGACGACGCCGAAGATGACGCGCACATATTGCCGCGGCGCGCGCGCCGTCAGGAAGGCCGTGCCGGCCAACGCCGCCAGCGCGACGACCGCCGGCGCGCGCAGCACGCCGGCCGCCACGCCGAATGCGAGCGCGGCGGCAAAGAACGCCAGCCACGGCGCGATAGTGGCGCGGCCAAGCGCGACGGGTTTGGCCCACGCCGCGCAGATCGCGGCAGCCAGCAGTATATAAGAGACGAAGGTGGTATCGGAGATCATTGCGCGAGCCTTTTAATTTTCGCGCAATAATATCACCTGGGCAATCTTAATCAAAACTTATAGCTGAAGCCCGTCATCAGCATCGGCGTCGTCTTGCGCTTGGTGAGCGGGCTGTCGGCGGCGTCGCCCACCAGGTGCGTGAAGCCGATCGCGGTATGGGTCGACCAGCGCTTGTCGATCACGTGGTCCCAGCTGACGGCGGCGCTGACGGTCTCGAAACCGGACTTGGCCTGATATGCCTTGTAGCCGGAGCGCGCGCTTTGCGCGCCGGTGACACCGAAGTAGGTTTGCATGTGCTTGTTGTCGCCGTAGACCGCCGAGCCGCCCAGGCCGACCTGGTCGTTGGTGCCGCTGTACAGCGGCACCGAGGCGCCGAGCGTATAGGTGGAGCCGTTCTCGCGCTTGCCGAGCGCCTGCGTGGTACCGAGGCTCAGGCCGACCTTGCCAAGCTGGTAGCTGGCCGTCAGCACGGCCTGCAAGCCGCCGTCGATGTCGCCCATGCCGCGCAGCGCGTCGGAACCGGCGGCGAAGGTGCGCTTATGCTCGTCGCGTGCGCCGCCATAGGTCAGCGCGCCGCTCAGGTTGACCGCGCCGACGTTGGTCTGATAGCCCAGGCCGCGCCGGGTGCTGATGAAGAAGCCATTGGCGTAAGTGCGTTCCAGGAAGGGCACCGGCACCACGCGGCTGTCGTCGCTGCCGGCGTATTCCGGCACGTAGGCCACGCCCAGGCCAACCATCAGGCTGTCGCCGTCGGGCGCGTCGGCGGCGCGACTGTTGGCGGCGAGGGCGCACAAGGTGGCCAGGGCGAGGGCGAGCTTGGAATTGAGGGCGTGGCGCATGGTGTTTATCCTGTCGGTTGTGGTTCGAGGTCCGCCGGTGCGAGAGTGCCCGGCTCGGAACGGGCTGAAGTGTGGCAACATTTGCGGTTCGCCGCTATCGGCTTGGCTGAAGTATCATTTGCTGAATTCTCAGGTATCGCGTGGCGATGCCGGCACCCAGGAGCTGACATGTCTTTGACCCTTTACTACCATCCGCTGGCCTCGTTCTGCCACAAGGTGTTGATCGCGCTGTATGAAAACGGCACGCAATTCGACAAGCGCGTCATCAATCTGGGGGAGGAGAGCGACCGCGCCGAACTACAGGCGATGTGGCCGCCGTGCAAGTTTCCCGTGATCCGCGATCACGAGCGCACCCGCGACGTGCCGGAAACCTCGGTCATCATCGAGTATCTGGACCGCTATTTTCCGGGCGAGAAGCCGCTGATACCGGCGGACTGGGACGCGGCGCTGGACGTGCGCCTGTGGGACCGCTTTTTCGATAACTATGTGCAGGAGCCGATGCAAACCATCGTCACCGGCCACCTGACGGGCCTGCAGTGCGACCAGACCAAGGAACGCACCAAGCTCAAGACGGCCTACAAGATGATCGAAAAACGCATGGCGAGCAGGATATGGATGTGCGGCGACGAGTTCACCATGGCCGACTGCGCGGCGGCGCCGGCGCTGTTCTACGCGAGCACGATCTTGCCGTTTCCGGAGGAATACAGTCAATTGCAGGCGTATTTCGAGCGGCTGGTGATGCGGCCGTCGTTCAAGCGGGTGTTGGAGGAATCGAAACCGTATTTCTCGATGTATCCGTTCGTGCAGGATATTCCGGACCGGTTTTTGTAGGCGGGGGGCACTCAACCCGCAGGACGGGCAGAGGGGTCGTACCCCGTACGGGACTCGGCGTCCCCGTACGACCCCGCGACGGATCGCTGTGCGGGGGGGCTGCGCGTTACACCCCAGGCCTTACATCAGCTCTTGTTACCGTTGTTTTCGTCGCTCTGCATCGAAGCTGGCTGCTGCATCGCGCGATTCTGCGATGCGACCTGGGCGAATTGAGTCGCCTGGTCGAGCATTTCCTTGCCGGCGGCCTTTTGCATGCGCAGTTGCTGGTCGGTCTGGGCGGCGGCCTTTTGGGTCACGACGTCGGCCAACTCGGTGGCGGTACGCGCCGTCTGTGGCACGTGTTGTTGGGCGACCTGGTTGATGGTCGTCTGGAAGTCACTGGTGATCTTCACCAGCTGCTGTTGATAGGTCTGCAGTTTCTGCGCGACGGCCTCGACAGACGAGCCGGCATCGGTACGCTCGGTGGGCGGCGTCAGCATTGCCGTTTGCAGCATTTGCGTGGAATCCTGCATCCAGCTGCGGCTGAACTGTAGATTCACTTCCGCAAGCTCGCGCATCGTCTGCACCATGGCAAGCGACACATCGTTAAAGTAAGCGATACGTGCTTCGATGTGATTTTTTGCTGCTGGCGATACGGTTTCCACAAACGAATTCATGTTGATCTCCTCATCCAAGATAGCGGCCAAAATATGAGACGACACAGGCGCTTTGGCCGGACGCCGGATGCGATATTCTCTCAGGTGTGCGGAGAATTTGACACACCCGAGCCTGCCGGCACTATTCGTTTTGTCCCGCCAATAAATGCGCTCTGCCGTTATCCATTACTCAATTGACGGCAGCCGCGCCGCCACTGGCGCGCGGGATCAAATACATGGTTTTTTGCCGGCCGTCGAGGTAGCGGATGCCCGACTCGTCGAAGAACGCGTCCTCTTCCAACATGATATTGACCGGTGCCGGCCAGCCCTGCAAAACCGACGCCGCGCTCAGTTCTATCGAATACGCGGTGCGGTGGCGCAGCGCCTCGTCGCCGCTGCCTGGCACGCCGTTCTGCATATCCCACATGCCGATGGCCGGGCCGGCGGCATGGCCGTGATAGCCCAGCGGATGGCTGTAGATGGTGGGTTTGATGCCCTCGGCGCGCGCCTGCGTCAGCGCCCCGGACAGCATCTGGTTGCCGGTGCGCCCTTGCTTGAATTGCGCCAGCAGGATGTCCTGCAGCCGGTTGGCCTGGCCGAAAGCCTGCGCGAGCGCTGCCGGCGCGGCGTTCTCGCCCGGCTTGAGCACATAGGCATGCTGCTGAACATCGGTGTTCAGGCGCAGATAGGTGATGCCGATATCGACGTGCAGCAGGTCGCCCGGCACGATCACGGTTGGATCGGCCAAGCCTTTGCCGCCGCGCTGGATCTCCACCGACGGATGGAACCAGGTGTCATAGCCGAGGTCGCGGATCTTCTGCCGGAACCACCACACTACGTCGTCGGTGGTGGTGATGCCCGGCGTGATAACGCGTTCGGAAAAGCCTTCGTCGATGATCTTGTGGGTGGCGTTGACCAGTTGCGGATAGATTTGCATTTCGCGCTCGCTGCGCGTTTCAAGCCAGCGCACCGCCAATGGCTCGGCCGAGACGACTTTTTGCTTGTAAGCCGCCGGCAGCGCTTGCAGCAGTTCCATGTAGTCGGTATGGTCGATACCGTCGGCGTGGGCAAAGTTGCGCGAGGTGTTCAGCGCTATGTTGGCCGGATTGCGCGTTTTGATGATGTCGACCAGCGCATCCCACTGGTCGGGGAATTTTTTCATGTCCCAGGCGGCGGCGATGCTCTTGCCGACGGCGTAGCGCGCCACGGCCAGCTTGTCCACCGTTTTCTTGACCGGATCGCGGTGGAACACGATGATTGTGCGGCGGCGGGCATTGAGCCATTCCGCCGGCAGCATGGTTTTAAGCACCGGGTCTTCGTTGTATTCACGCGAGACCAGCACCCACATGTCGATACCGGTTTGCTCCATGATTGCGGGCAGCAGATTGTCCAGCCGGTCGGTCAGCAGTTCGTTGACGACGGTGGCCTGGTCGCGCGGCGAAAGCACGGCCGCCTGGGCGGCGGTGGAGATGAACAGGGGGAGGGCGAGCGCCAAGAGATATTTTTTCATGCCCAGATGTTGACGGCAGATTACAATGAAGTCAACGATTTGGATACCAACCAACTGATCAACCTGGAGGATCACCGAGTGCAGCCACCGACGATATTTTATTTGCATGGCGGGCCGGGTCTCGGCACCGCGTTCGAGCGCCAACGCTATCCGGATGCCGACAACGTGCACTGGTGGCAGCAGCCGTCGGCCGTCTCCTGCGCCACGCAGCCGTATCAGGATTTGCTGGCCGCCGCGCTGGCCGAGTTCCGGCTCAGCGTCGACATGCTGGGCGCGCCGATGACGATCATGGCCAGCTCTTTCGGCGCCCATCTGGCGGTCCACCTGGCGCGCCAGATGCCGGAATCGATCGCCCGCATCGTATTGCTGGCGCCGACCTTCGACCCGGAAGGCGCCGCCTTGCGGCTGGCGCGCCACGGCCTGGCGCTGCACGCCGGGGAAGCCAACGCCGGCAAGCTGGAGGCCGCGCTGGCGGACTACGAGGCCGCGCCGGGCCGCGCGCGGTTCTGGGACGTGATGGGCGCATTGTGGTTGCTGCCGAACGTGGCGTCGCTGTACTTCGGGCCGAGCTGCGGGGATGAGCCGCAGGTGTTCGCCTACCTGCTGCAGCAGCCGGGCGTGTTCGACGGGCCATCGTCGGTGGCGACGTCGGACGACTTTTCCGCCAACGCCCCGGTGCCGGTGCGCAGCCCGTATGCGGGGCCGGTGTCGGTGCTTTTCGGCGAGTTCGACCCGATGATCGATCCGGCGGTGGATGGGCCGATCTGGCAGGCGGTGTTCCCCCAGGCCGTCATTCGCACGCTGCCAACCGGGCATTTCCCGCTGCTGGAGCTGTCGATCGAGGCGTGTCTGAACGCATAGACCCAACCCCGGCATGCTTTCGACGAAACGCACGCTTGGCCGCTTAGGGGACGTACCCCGTACGGGGTACGTCCCCGCATGGCCGTGCGGGTTGCAGCCTATTTCTCTGGCCGTTTGTCCTGTGCCGGCGCGATGTTCTCGTCGATGTCGCCCGACGCCGGGCGAACCCGCTGATAGGTCACGCCGCCGCTGTTTTCCGGCAGTGCGGGGCCGGTGTAGAGCAGCGCCAGTTCGGCGATGGCTGTGGTGTTGTCGCCGCCAAAGCCACTAAGCGCGGTAAAACGCAGCTGGCGTGCGGTGACCTTCCTGCCGAATTCGATGCGTTGCTGATTGTACGTCGAGACCAGCGTCCCTCTTTTGAGCACTTGCCAGTGGTCGCCGTCATCGCCGGTCTCGATCAGGTATTCGCGCACGTCGCCTTCATGGTCGCGGTGGTTCTGGCGCGGCATCAGCAGCAGGCCGGAAAACGGGACCGGAACCGGGAAACCGAGCGTCAGCGCCTGCGGCGTACGTGGCGCCGCTTGCGTGCCGGCGGTCCAGAAGGTGTTCGGATCGCCGTCGATGGCGTTGGCCCGGTTGTTCCCGCCGCTGGCCGTGGCGTCCAGCTTTTTCATCACCAGCGTATCGAACAGTGCCTTGCGAAACGAGGGTAGCGCGAGTGTATTAATCAATTCCACCGAACCGCATGCGGCGTTCAGTCAAAACCGTGCGCGTTTGGCGCCGCTGGGGCCTATTCAGTTACAATCTGCTGCGCCAAATCAGCCACCATAGACACTACCCCAACACATGCAACTACGCCGTCTTACCCTCGCCGCTTTAGCCACCTTCGCCGCCACCGCCATTGTCGGCTGCAAAACTGCCCCAGTCGTTGAAACGCCCGTGCAGCCGATCGCCGTGCCGGAGCCGCTTCCGCCCCGCAAAATCAAGATCGGCCTGGCGCTGGGTGGTGGCGCCGCGCGCGGCTTCGCCCACATCGGCGTGATCAAGGCGCTCGAGGCGCAGGGCATTTATCCGGATATCGTGGTCGGCACCAGCGCCGGCAGCGTGGTTGGCGCGCTGTACGCGGCCGGGAACACCGGCTTTCAGCTGCAAAAACTCGCCTTCGACATGGACGAAGCGGCGATCTCCGACTGGGCCATGCCGCTGTTCGGCAAAAGTACCGGCGTGTTGAAGGGTGAGGCGTTGCAGGCCTACGTCAACAAGGCGGTCAACAACCAGCCATTGGAAAAGCTCAAGGTGCCGTTTGGCGCGGTGGCGACGGATCTGAAGACCGGCCAGCCGATTCTTTTCCAGCGCGGGAATACCGGCATGGCGGTGCGGGCATCGTCGTCGGTGCCCGGTGTATTCCAGCCGGTGGCGATCAGCGGCCGCTCGTATGTCGACGGCGGCCTGGTGGCGCCGGTGCCGGTACGCTTCGCGCGCGACATGGGCGCCGACTTCGTCATCGCCGTCAATATCTCCACGCAGGCCGACGTGCAGGCGACCGTCAGTTCGGTGGACGTGATCATGCAGACCTTCAGCATCATGGGCCAGCGCATCAACCAGTACGAATTGAAGGACGCCGACATCGTCATCGCGCCGAGCCTGGGCAAAATGGCCGGCAACGACTTCGCCGGCCGCAACCAGGCGATACTGGCGGGCGAGCAGGCTGCCGCGCTGGCGATGCCTCAGCTCAAACAGAAACTCGACGCGCGGCGCAAGCCGTAGGCTTTACAATGGCTGTTCAACAATAAAGAAGTCTCAAGGAATAAACATGCAAACCAAACCATATCTGTCGCTTGCCGACGTCAAGAAAATCGCCGCCGCCGCCGAGGCCGAGGCAGTCGCCAACAAATGGTCTGTGGTGATCGCCATCGTCGACGACGGCGGCCATTTGCTGTGGCTGCAGCGCCAGGACGGCGCCGCGCCGCTGTCGTCGCACATCGCCCCGGCCAAGGCACGCGTATCGGCGCTGGGCCGTCGCGAATCGAAGATTTACGAGGACATGATCAACAACGGCCGCGTCTCGTTCCTGAGCGCGCCGGCGCCGCAGACCGACGGCATGCTTGAAGGCGGCGTGCCGATCATCGTTGACGGCCACATCATTGGCGCCGTCGGCGTCTCGGGCGTCAAATCGGCGGAAGACGCGCAAATCGCCAAAGCCGGCATCGCCGCGCTCAATTAAGCAAAGCAACTCCGGGGTCAGGTCCACCATTTCTACACGGGCTCGGCATTGGCGGGAAAAATTGCCTGGAGCTTAGGCGGCTGATGATGGCAGATTGCACGCTGGTGTCAATCTGCCCGGCGTTTTATCGTCTACGCATCGGTTCGTGTAGAAATGGTGGACCTGACCCCGGAGTGTGTAGGATTTCGCCGGCCGTCCATTGCCAAGCAGGGCGGTTTTGGTTATAATTCAAAGGTTTAGCCAATCTCACCTCTACCGTAGCCGACCACCACTCATCCATATTCAATCTGACCTTCTACCCCGGCCTGCGACGGCGGGGGATACACGACGGTCGTCTGACGTGGCGCTGCTACGGTAACTTTATCAGGAGTTACCCTTGCCGCCATTTTTTTCTGGCCCCGCCGTTCCAGCCATATTGGCCCTCGCTGACGGAACCATCTTCAAAGGTTTTTCAATCGGCGCCGCCGGCCACACCACCGGGGAGGTGGTTTTTAACACTTCCATGACCGGCTATCAGGAAATCCTGACCGATCCCAGCTATTGCCGCCAGATCGTCACCCTGACGTATCCACACATCGGCAACACCGGCGTCAATCCAGAAGACGTCGAGTCCTCCAAAGTCCACGCGGCCGGCCTAATCATCCGTGACCTGCCGCTGCTGGCGTCGAACTTCCGCTCCACCCAGTCGCTGGCCGATTACCTGAAGGCCGAGAACATCGTCGCCATCGCCGGTATCGACACCCGTAAGCTGACCCGCATCCTGCGCGAAAAAGGCGCACAATCCGGCGCCATCCTGGTCGGCACCCAGGGCAACGAGCCGTCCACCGCGCAAGCGCTGGAACTGGCCCGCTCCTTCCCCGGCCTGGCCGGCATGGACCTGGCCAAAGTCGTCTCGACCAAGACCGCCTACGAGTTCACCGAAGCGGAATGGAAGCTCGGCGAAGGCTACGGCAAATTTGAAGAGCCTAAATTCCACGTGGTGGCCTACGACTACGGCGTCAAGCGCAACATCCTGCGCATGCTGGTGGAACGCGGCTGCAAAGTGACCGTGCTGCCGGCGCAAGCCACCGCCGCCGACGCGCTGGCGCTGAACCCGGACGGCGTGTTCCTGTCGAACGGTCCTGGCGATCCGGAGCCGTGCGACTACGCAATTCAGGCCACCAGGGAATTGATCGACAAAGGCATCCCGGTGTTCGGCATTTGCCTGGGCCACCAGATCATGGCGCTGGCCTCCGGCGCCAAAACGCTGAAGATGAAGTTCGGCCACCACGGCGCCAACCACCCGGTGCAGGACCTGGACAGCAAGAAGGTGATGATCACCTCGCAGAACCACGGTTTCGCCGTGGACGCCGCGACCCTGCCAGCCAACACCCGCGTAACCCATAGCTCGTTGTTCGACGGCTCGCTGCAGGGCTTCGCCCGCACCGACAAACCGGCATTCTGCTTCCAGGGTCATCCTGAAGCGTCGCCCGGCCCGACTGACGTCGCTTACCTGTTTGACCGCTTCATCGACATGATGGAAGCAACGGAGAAAAAGTAAATGCCTAAACGTATAGACATAAAAAGTATTCTGATTATTGGCGCTGGTCCGATCATTATCGGCCAGGCTTGCGAGTTCGATTATTCCGGCGCCCAGGCCTGCAAGGCCCTGCGCGAAGAAGGCTACAAAGTCATTCTGGTCAATAGCAATCCGGCGACCATCATGACCGACCCTGAAATGGCCGATGTGACCTACATCGAGCCGATCACGTGGCAAGTCGTCGAGAAGATCATCGCCAAGGAAAAGCCGGACGCGATCCTGCCGACCATGGGCGGCCAGACCGCGCTGAACTGCGCGCTGGACCTGCATCGCCACGGCATCCTGGACAAGTACAAAGTTGAATTGATCGGCGCTACGCCGGAAGCGATCGACAAGGCCGAGGACCGCTCCAAGTTCAAGGACGCGATGACCAAGATCGGCCTGGGTTCGGCACGCTCGGGCGTCGCCCACTCGCTGGACGAGGCGTGGGCCGTGCAGCGCGATGTCGGTTTCCCGACCATCATCCGGCCGTCGTTCACGATGGGCGGCAGCGGTGGCGGCATCGCCTACAACGAAGAAGAATTCGAAGCGATCTGCAAACGCGGCCTGGAAGCCTCGCCGACCAACGAGCTGCTGATCGAAGAATCGCTGCTGGGCTGGAAAGAGTACGAGATGGAAGTGGTGCGCGACAAGGCGGACAACTGCATCATCATCTGCTCGATCGAAAACCTGGATCCGATGGGCGTGCACACCGGCGACTCGATCACCGTCGCGCCGGCGCAAACGCTGACCGACAAGGAATACCAGATCATGCGCAACGCCTCGCTGGCGGTGCTGCGTGAAATCGGCGTCGACACCGGCGGTTCGAACGTGCAGTTCTCGATCAATCCGGCCGACGGCCGCATGATCGTCATTGAAATGAATCCGCGCGTATCGCGTTCGTCGGCACTGGCTTCCAAGGCCACCGGCTTCCCGATTGCCAAGGTCGCGGCCAAGCTGGCCGTGGGCTTCACCTTGGACGAGCTGCGCAATGAGATCACCGGCGGCGCCACCCCGGCCTCGTTCGAGCCTTCGATCGACTACGTCGTGACCAAGATCCCGCGTTTCACGTTCGAGAAGTTCCCGACCGCCGACCACCACCTGACCACGCAGATGAAATCCGTCGGCGAAGTGATGGCGATCGGCCGCACCTTCCAGGAATCGTTCCAGAAAGCCTTGCGCGGCCTGGAAGTCGGTGTCGATGGCCTGAACGAGAAAACCAAGGACCGCGAGAAGATCGAAGAGGAACTGGGCGAGCCGGGTCCTGAGCGTATCTGGTACGTGGGCGACGCGTTCGCCCAGGGCTTTACCCTGGAAGAAGTGCACCAGCTGACCAAGATCGATCCATGGTTCCTGATCCAGATTAAAGAGATCGTCGACCTGGAACTGTGGATGGATACGCAGAAGCTGGAACAGCTGGACAAGACCGTGCTGTATAAGCTGAAGCAAAAAGGCTTCTCGGACCGCCGTCTGGCGTTCCTGCTGCAGACCGATGCCAAAGCCGTGCGCGCGCGCCGCCATGAGCTCAACATCCGTCCCGTGTACAAGCGCGTCGACACCTGCGCGGCCGAGTTCTCGACCAACACCGCGTACATGTACTCGACCTACGATGAAGAGTGCGAGTCCAACCCGACCGACAAGAAGAAGATCATGGTGCTGGGCGGTGGCCCTAACCGTATCGGCCAGGGTATCGAATTCGATTACTGCTGCGTGCACGCGGCGCTGGCGATGCGCGAAGACGGCTACGAGACCATTATGGTCAACTGCAATCCGGAGACCGTGTCGACCGACTACGATACCTCCGATCGTCTGTACTTCGAATCGCTGACCCTGGAAGACGTGCTGGAAATCGTCGACCTGGAAAAACCGGTCGGCGTGATCGTGCAGTACGGCGGCCAGACCCCGCTGAAACTGGCGCTGGACCTGGAAGCGAACGGCGTGCCGATCGTCGGCACCTCGCCGGACATGATCGATGCCGCCGAAGACCGCGAGCGTTTCCAGAAGATGCTGCAAAAGCTCGATCTGCGCCAGCCGCCTAACCGCACCGCGCGCACCGAGGCCGACGCCCTGGCGCTGGCGCAGGAAATCGGCTATCCGCTGGTGGTGCGTCCTTCGTACGTGCTGGGCGGACGCGCGATGGAAATCGTCCACGAGCAGCGCGACCTGGAACGCTATATGCGCGAAGCGGTCAAGGTATCGCACGATTCGCCGGTGCTGCTGGACCGTTTCCTGAACGACGCCATCGAGTGCGACGTCGATTGCATCTCCGACGGCGAGACCACTTTCATCGGCGGCGTGATGGAACACATCGAACAAGCCGGCGTCCATTCGGGCGACTCGGCATGCTCGCTGCCACCGTACTCGCTGGCGCAGGACACCATCGATGAACTGAAGCGTCAAACCTCGCTGATGGCCAAAGGCCTGAATGTGGTCGGTCTGATGAACGTGCAGTTCGCGATCCAGAAGCAGGAAGTTGAAGGAGAAATGCGCGACGTCGTGTACGTGCTGGAAGTGAATCCGCGCGCCTCGCGCACGGTGCCATTCGTGTCCAAGGCGACCGGCCTGCAGTTGGCCAAGATCGCGGCGCGCTGCATGGTCGGCCAGACCCTGGCGCAGCAGGGCATCACGACCGAAGTCGTGCCGCCTTACTTCAGCGTCAAGGAAGCCGTGTTCCCGTTCGTGAAATTCCCAGGCGTCGACACCATCCTCGGACCGGAAATGAAGTCGACCGGCGAAGTGATGGGCGTTGGTAAAACCTTCGGCGAGGCGTTCGTCAAATCGCAGATGGGCGCCGGCGTCAAGCTGCCGAAGTCGGGCAAGGTGTTCCTGTCGGTGAAATCGTCCGACAAGCCGCGCGCCGTGAAAGTGGCGCGCGACCTGGTGGACATCGGCTTCTCTCTGGTGGCCACCAAGGGCACCGCCGCCGTGATTTCGGCGGCCGGCATTCCGGTCACCGCCGTCAACAAGGTGGTCGAGGGCCGTCCGCACATCGTCGACATGATCAAGAACCACGAGATCGTCCTGGTGATCAACACCGTCGAAGAGAAGCGTAACGCCATCACCGACTCGCGTGCGATCCGCACCTCGTCGCTGGCCTCGCGCGTGACGACGTACACCACCATCGCCGGCGCCGAAGCGGCGGTCGAGGGCATTCGTCATTTGGACGAACTGCAAGTGTACGATTTACAAGGGCTGCATAAAACCTTACACTAAGGCTTAGCAGTACTTTTGAACCACAGAGCTCGCGCTGCAGTTGGCGTGGCCTCTGTGGTTTTCCATTGTAAAACCAGAGTAAATAGACAACATGACTTCAGTTCCACTTACCAAGTACGGCGCCGAGCTCTTGAAAGAAGAGCTGCACCAGTTGAAGACCAAAGAACGCCGTATCGTGATCGACGCGATTGCTGAAGCGCGTTCGCATGGCGACCTGTCTGAAAACGCCGAATACGATGCCGCCAAGGAACGCCAGGCGTTCGTCGAAGGCCGCATCGCGGAATTGGAAGGTAAGCTGAGCGCCGCGCAAATCATCGATCCGACCACCCTGGACGCCGAAGGCCGCGTCGTGTTCGCGTCGACCGTCGACCTGGAAGACCTGGAATCGGGCGCGAAAGTGACCTACCAGATCGTCGGCCTGGACGAGGCGGATTTGAAATTGAGCAAAGTGTCGGTGACCTCGCCGATCGCCCGCGCGCTGATCGGCAAGTCCGCCGGCGACGTGGTGGAAGTGCAGGCGCCGTCGGGCCCGCGTGAATACGAGATTCTGGAAGTGCGTTACATCTGATGTTACTTGCGCGTATCCGTTTGCTGGTCGCGACCTTGTGGGCAGGCAGTTTGTGGGCGATCGGCTATCTGGCCGCCCCGACCCTGTTCGCCACGCTCGCCGACCGCGTACTGGCCGGCACCATCGCCGCCAGTCTCTTCAACAATCTCGCCTGGCTGTCGATCGCTTGCGCGTCGATCATGCTGGTGCTGATCTGGGTCAGCAAGGGGACCGAGACGGCCGGCATTTTCGCCGGTTCGGCGCGCAACTCCGAGGTCAAGTCGCGCAAGACCTTGCTGGCGGTGGTGTTGATCATGCTGGCGTGCACCCTGGTGTCGCATTTCGGCCTGCAGCCGATGATGGGCGCGTTACGTGCCGCGGCGGGGCCGGGCGGTGTGATGGAGTCGGCTGCCAAGAACGAGTTCGGCATCCTGCACGGCATTTCCAGCGGGCTGTTTTTGGTGCAGAGTTTGCTGGCCGCGTGGCTGGTGATTAAGCAATAACCCAGCATTAGATAAGCAGTAAAGCCAAACCGTAACCCCTAACCGAAGGGGTCTGACCCCTCGGGGTCAGACCCCGGGCCTGCGGGGTGCGGGTTGCGGCGGTGCCGCAAGCGCCGCGATTATTTCGAACCCAGCGCGCTCTTCTTCGAGGATTTCTGCTGTGGCTTGGCGCGCTTGATGTTGCCGCCCTGGGTCACGCGTTCATTCCCTTTCAACAGCACCTTGGTCACGGACGGACGTTTGGTGCCGCTCGGGCTAGGCTTGACGATGGTCACTTCGCGCAGACCCTTGCCGGACGTCGAACGTTCCTTCGTGGTTTCCACTTTCGGGCGGTACAGGACCAGCAGCTTGCCGATGTGTTGCACCGGCGCCGCGTCCAGTTGTTCGCAGATGGTGTCGTACATGGCGGCGCGCGCTTCGCGGTCGTCGCCGAACACGCGAACCTTGATCAGGCCGTGCGAATCGAGGCCCAGGGCGATTTCCTTGAGGACGTTGGCGGTCAATCCCGCTTCGCCGATCAGGACGATGGGCTTGAGCGCGTGAGCTTCGGCGCGCAGGGCGCTGCGCTCAACGGGTGTAAGTTTTTGCATAATATATTTTTAGTGGTTCTCTTAAAGGCAGTATTCTACGCGAATGAAGAAGAAGAAATTAAACAAAAACTGGTTGCACGACCACATTAACGACCCTTACGTGAAATTGGCGCAGAAAGAGGGCTACCGCGCCCGTGCCGCATTCAAGCTCAAGGAGATCGACGAGGACGAGCACCTGATCAAGCCCGACCAGGTCATCGTCGACCTCGGCTGCACCCCCGGCAGCTGGGGCCAATACGTGCGCCGCAAGCTGGCCGGCAAGGATGGCGGCGGCATCAACGGCACCCTGATCGGCCTCGACATGCTGCCGATGGAGCCGATCGCCGACTTCCATTTCATCCAGGGCGATTTCCGCGAGCCGGAGGTGTTGCAGCAGTTGGAGGAACTGGTGAAGGGCCGTAAAGTTGACGTTGTGTTATCGGATATGGCGCCCAACCTGTCCGGCATCGCCACCGCCGACGCCGCCCGCATGGAGCATCTGATCGATCTGGCAATCGAATTCTCCCAGGCGCATTTGAAACCTAGTGGCTCCTTGCTGGTCAAATGTTTTAAGGACATGGGTTTTAACGACATCGTGTTGAAGTTTCGCCAAGAGTTTAAAACGGTGGTGCAGAAAAAGCCCAAAGCGAGCCGCGACAAATCCTCCGAGATTTTCCTGCTCGGCCGTGGTTTGAAAAACCCCACCGACGGCATGGTATCGGCCCAACCGCTCGATTCCGACCAATTCCGTCCTTGAACGCTCTTGTTTTTTACCGTACGGGCCGCACATCCAGCAAGGAGTCGCACTTTTGTCTTGATCCGCACCATATTTTGATCAAATAATGTGCCTATCCGCTGGGTTTATACCCCCGCGCACGGGTGGGCTTCTGGCACCGCCTGCTTATTACGAGTAAAATCGGGTTTCTAGCCCTAGGTTAAAAGATGCGCCCCGCATCCAAGGAGTTTTCGTGAATAACATGTTTTCCAAATCAGCCATCTGGGTAGTCGTCGTACTGCTCCTGCTCATGCTGTACAAGCAGTTCGATAGCCATGGCGTTGCAGGCGGCGCCAAACCCATCGCTTACTCCGATTTGCTGGATGACGTGAAAGCCAAGCGCATCAAGGATGTCGTGATCGAGGGTGGCAACATCACCGCGACCCGCACCGATGACACCAAGGTGCGCACCACCGCCACGATCCTCGATCGCGGCCTGGTCGGCGACCTGCGCGACAACGGCATCCGTTTCGACGTGAAACCGCCTGAGGAACCATCGTTCCTGCAGCAGGTGTTCGTGTCGTGGTTCCCGATGCTGTTGCTGATCGGCGTGTGGATCTTCTTCATGCGGCAGATGCAGGGCGGCGGCAAGGGCGGCGCGTTCTCCTTCGGCAAGTCGAAGGCGCGCATGATGGACGAGTCCAACAACACCGTCACCTTCGCCGATGTCGCCGGTTGCGACGAAGCGAAGGAAGAAGTTAACGAGATCGTCGACTTCCTCAAGGATCCGAGCAAGTTCCAGAAACTGGGCGGCCGCATTCCACGTGGCGTGCTGATGGTCGGTCCTCCGGGCACGGGTAAAACCCTGCTGGCACGCGCCATCGCCGGCGAAGCCAAGGTGCCGTTCTTCTCGATCTCCGGTTCGGACTTCGTTGAAATGTTCGTCGGCGTCGGCGCCAGCCGCGTCCGTGACATGTTCGAGAACGCCAAGAAACATTCGCCTTGCATCATCTTTATCGACGAGATCGACGCGGTCGGCCGTCACCGTGGCGCCGGCATGGGCGGCGGTAACGACGAACGCGAACAGACCTTGAACCAGTTGCTGGTCGAGATGGACGGTTTTGAAGCCTCGTCCGGCGTGATCGTGGTCGCCGCCACCAACCGCGCCGACGTGCTCGATAAAGCGCTGCTGCGTCCGGGCCGTTTCGACCGTCAAGTGTCGGTCGGCCTGCCGGACATCCGTGGCCGCGAACAGATCCTGAACGTGCACATGCGTAAAGTGCCGATCGGCACCGACGTCAAGGCCGACATCCTGGCCCGTGGTACGCCTGGCTTCTCGGGCGCCGACTTGGCCAACCTGGTCAACGAGGCGGCCCTGTTTGCCGCGCGCCGCAGCAAGCGCCTGGTCGACATGATCGACTTCGAGGACGCCAAGGACAAGATCTTCATGGGTCCTGAGCGCAAGTCGATGGTCATCCGCGAGGAAGAGCGCCGCAACACCGCGTACCACGAGTCCGGCCACGCAGTGGTGGCCAAGCTGTTGCCGAAGGCCGATCCGGTCCACAAAGTAACGATCATGCCGCGCGGCTGGGCCCTGGGCCTGACCTGGCAGCTGCCGGAGCACGATAATATTTCGGGCTACAAGGACAAGATGCTGGAAGAGATCTCGATCCTGTTCGGCGGCCGTATCGCCGAGGAGATCTTCGTCGGCCAGATGTCGACCGGTGCATCGAACGACTTCTCGCGCGCCACCAAGGTTGCCCGCTCGATGGTCACCCGCTTCGGCATGTCCGACGCGATGGGTGTGATGGTCTACGAGGACAGCCAGAACGACGGCTTCTTCGGCGGCGCGTCGAAGACGATTTCCGAAGCGACCCAGCAAATGGTCGATGCTGAAATCCGCAACATCCTGGATCAGCAGTACAAGCTGGCCCGCTCGCTGCTGGAAGCGAACCGCGAAAAAGTCGAAGTCATGACCAAGGCGCTGCTGGAATGGGAAACCATCGACGCGGACCAGATCAACGACATCATGGCCGGCCTGGAGCCTCGCGCACCGAAGCCAGGCGTGACGATCCGCAAGCAGCCGCCAAGCGACGGCGGCACCGGCGTGACGCCTAGCGTGACTGCACCGGCCTGATCGGTGGACCTCGCGGTCCGCTAGCAGAGACAAGGGTGGGGAGAAATCCTCGCCCTTTTTTATTACCACTACCGTTTTCTTCATGCGATCCACACTTCAGTTCGGCCGGTTCAATTACCCCCTGCAGGGCGACGGCCTGCGCGCCCGCGTCATGGGCATCCTCAACGTCACGCCCGATTCGTTTTCCGACGGCGGCCATTACCAGTCGCTGGAATTTGCCATTTCGCATGCCGAGCAAATGATCCTCGATGGCGTCGACATCATCGACGTCGGCGGCGAATCAAGCCGCCCTGGTGCGCCGCCGTTGCCGCTGGAAGACGAGCTGCAGCGCGTGATGCCGGTGCTGTACGCGTTGCGCGACCAGGGACCGGCGATTTCGGTCGACACCTACAAGCCGCAAGTGATGCGCGAAGCCATCATCGCCGGTGTCGATATGATCAACGACATCAACGGCTTCCGTGCGCCCGGCGCGCTTGAGGCGGTGCGCGACAGCGACTGCGCGCTGTGCATCATGCACATGCAATCCGACCCCCAACACATGCAGCTGGCGCCGTCATATACCGATGTGGTCGCCGAGGTCATTTCTTTCTTGCGGGACCGCATCGATGCCATGACCGCATCGGGAATTGATCCGCGTCGACTGTGTATCGATCCCGGCTTTGGCTTTGGCAAGACGGTGGAGCATAATTACACTTTACTCAGGGCCACAAGGCAGTTGATTGCGGAACTGGATATGCCGTTGCTGGCCGGTTTGTCGCGCAAATCAATGGTCGGGGCGGTAACTGGCAAACCGGTCGAGCAGCGCATGGCCGGCAGCGTTGGCGGCGCGCTGGCGGCGGTGGCGCACGGGGCAGTGATCGTCCGCGTGCACGACGTTGCCGAAACGGTCGACGCGCTCAAGGTATGGCAAGCGGCACAATAACGACATCACAATAACAACATCACAATAACAACATCGACGATAAAGAGCACACAACATGGCACGTAAATATTTTGGCACCGATGGTATCCGCGGTCTGGTTGGCGAATCGCCAATCACGCCTGATTTCGTTATGCGTCTCGGCTTCGCGGCCGGCAAGGTGTTGGCGGGCGTTTCCCGCACCGGCAGCAAGCGGCCGACGGTCTTGATCGGCAAGGACACCCGCATTTCCGGTTACATGCTGGAAGCGGCGCTGGAGGCCGGTTTCTCGGCGGCCGGCGTCGACGTCATGCTGGCCGGTCCGATGCCCACCCCCGCGATCGCTTACCTGACGCGCGCGCTGCGGCTGTCGGCAGGCGTGGTGATCTCGGCCTCGCACAACCCGTTCCAGGACAACGGCATCAAATTTTTCTCCGACCAGGGCGCCAAGCTGCCTGATTCGGTCGAACTGGATATCGAAGCGGCGCTGGAGCTGCCGATGGTGTGCGTGCCGTCGGAAAAGCTGGGCCGCGCCAAGCGCCTGGACGACGCCCAGGGCCGCTACATCGAATTTTGCAAAAGCACCTTCCCGAACGAGCTCGACCTGCGCGGCCTGAAGCTGGTGGTCGACTGCGCACATGGCGCCGCCTACAACATCGCCCCGCACGTGTTCCACGAGCTCGGCGCGGAAGTGATAGCGATCGGTAACAAGCCGGACGGCTTCAACATCAACCTCGGCCATGGCGCCACCGCGCCGGACGCGATGGCGGCGGCGGTACGCGCCCACGGCGCCGACCTCGGCATTGCCCTCGATGGCGACGCCGATCGCCTGATCATGTGCGACGCCAACGGCCGCCTCTACAACGGCGACGAGTTGCTGTACCTGATGGTCATGGACCGCATGGCCACCGGCCCGGTGGCTGGCGCCGTCGGCACCCTGATGACCAATATGGCGGTCGAGGTGGCGTTGAAAGAGAAGGGCGTCGGCTTCGCCCGCGCCAAGGTCGGCGATCGCTACGTGCTGGAAGTGATGCAGGAAAAGGGCTGGCTGCTCGGTGGCGAAGGCTCGGGCCACTTGCTGTGTCTGGATAAGCACACAACCGGCGACGGCATTATCTCGGCGTTGCAGGTGCTGTCGGCGCTCAAGCGTGCCGGTAAATCGCTGGAGGAATGCACGGCCGAGCTGGTGCTGTTCCCGCAAACCCTGGTCAACGTGCGCGTCGCGCCCGGTTTCGACTGGACCAAGAACGCCGCGATGGTGGCCGAGAAGGAAAAAGTCGAGCGCGAACTCGAAGGCAGCGGTCGCGTGCTGATTCGCGCCTCTGGAACGGAACCTTTGATCCGCGTGATGGTCGAAGCACGTAACGCCAAAGACGCCGACTCGATGGCCCAGCGCATCGCCGACAAGGTGGAAGCGCCAGTGGCGGCTTAAAGGCTGAGCTCGATACAGCAATGAAGGATTAAGCTGGCCCTTTCATTGACGGCGAGGGCGCCAAGCGTTAGAATACTGTCTTCGGAGTGTAGCGCAGCCCGGTAGCGCACCTGGTTTGGGACCAGGGGGTCCAAGGTTCGAATCCTTGTACTCCGACCAAGAACTTTTAAAACGGGTTGTCTCTGACAACCCGTTTTTCATTTCCGCGACGAGTTCTCGTCGCGATATCTCTGCCCATAGCTCAGTTGGATAGAGCATCAGCCTTCTAAGCTGAGGGTCGCAGGTTCGATTCCTGCTGGGCAGGCCAAACATTTCTCCTCTTGTTCTTTCTGCGGTAATCGATGCTATCCATAACGGCGCATTCAATTAGAGAACTAATTGATGAATCTAGCGGCAGCGAAGGCTAAACCACTAATCGTTACCGCTGTTCCAACAAACCACTTAAGTAATGTTCCTTCCAACTTCGCTATATCTTCCTTGACTCTGGCAACGTCTTCTTTTGTTGCGTAATTTGATTTGATCACGGCCAAGTCGACCTCAAGAACGGCGACCCGTTCCAAAGTTTTTTGCGCCAGAAGTTCAAGCGGTGACGTTCGAGTTTCCATTGATGGCTGTCCCTCGAGTTGTTGATGTCCATATGGGAAGAGGCGGCGTACGGGCTAGGCCGATGTGCACATATTTCTGTGCCGAGTCGCGGCCTATACGTAAGACAGTGTTTGGGCGGAAAAGTTCGGGTTCTAAATATGGCGGGCTTACTGTGCTCTAGCGAGCCAAGAACCAGTGCGATCGCACCAAAATTTGGCGCGTTCTTCAGTAGAAATGTTCAAGGCGGTCAGCTTCGTCGGGACTAGGAGCCTGGAAGGTCTGGTTTTTTGAAGCTGCCGTTCCCGCCACAATGTAAAAGCCGCCAAGCAAGTTCATCAGCTCAAGGCTGAATTAATGCCGGCATCACGAGAATATGCTTTCTTATCGTCAGTAAAGTAGCTGGGCAGTTTTCCGTATTGCCCGGATTAGCAAAACGGCCGCGACCCAAGTAAATTTGGAGATGTCTAAGAGTCGGTGCGCGTAATATGACGGCACCGCGTTCGGTTGATTTATCAAGCCGGGACGACGGCGCCGTTACGAGCGGTACGGTCGACGCTCCGCACGTAGACGCGTCGTTCAATATTCTCTTGTTTAAACCGGTGATAAGGTATGCCGGCCAGCGCTTTACATTCAGGTGTCAAGGTCACCATATCGTGCAAATATGCGCTGGCGGTTTTAAAGATGGCCGGATTTGTTGCGTAAGACTCGATGCCAATCAGCGGGTTGCCGGTAGCAATTGCACTTCGATTCCCGAGTACATCGACGGCGCGCGATATATCCGTTGAGTCGCTTTCTGGAAGTCCTCCGGCTTGGCTTTCGGAATGTCGACAAACGTCTGCGGATTCAAGTCCACCAGCGGGAACCACGAGCTTTGGATCTGCACCATGATGCGGTGTCCGCGCCGGAACGTATGGTTGACGTCGCTCATCGTGTAGTTGACCGCCTCCACCTTTCCTGGCGTGAACGGTTGCGGGGTTTCAAAGCCGTTGCGGAACTTGCCGCGCAGCGGATCGCCGCGCACCAGCTGCTGGTAGCCGGCCATGGTCAGTGCCGGTTTCGGCACGTCGGTGTGGCGTTCGTCGCTCGAGCCGCTATTGGGATAGCTCGCCGGATAAACGTCGATCAGCTTGACGACCCAGTCGGCGTCGGTGCCGGTGGTGGAGACGAACAGGCGCGGCTTGACCGGGCCACTCAGGGTCACGTCCTCCTCCAGCACTTCGCTGCGGTAGGTCAGCACGTCCGGCCGGGTAGCGGCGAAGCGCTGGTCGCCCACCATGTATTCCTTCGGCACGCCGGTGGCAGGGTACGCGGTGTACGGCACCGGCTTGCGCGGATCGGCGATATATTCGTCGAAAGGCTGGGCGGCGCCGGCCGCCGGCTGTTTCCAGTCGAGCGTGCCGTTCGGACCCAGATACAAGGTGCGGGCCTGGGCCTGCTTCGGCGGCCACGCGGCGTAGTTGCGCCAGACGTTGCTGCCCGTTTCAAACGCATACACTTCCGACACATTTTTGTTTGGAACGCCTTTCAGGTGCTGTTCGAAGAACGGGAATTCGATCTTGCTGCGGAAGTATTCGCCCGTTTTCGAGTCGAACTGGACATGGCCCAGGCTTTTGCCGTCGTAGCGGCTCCAACCACCATGCGACCACGGACCCATCACCAGGCCGCTGTAGATGCCGGGATTGTTGCGCTTGATGGTGCTGTACGTGGTCAGCGGGCCCTGCAGGTCCTCGGCGTCGTACCATCCGCCCACCGTCAACACTGCCGCCTTGATGTTTTTCAGATGCGGCGCGATGGCGCGTGCTTTCCAGAAGTCGTCGTAGGTCGGGTGTTCGATGTTGGGCATCAGTAGCGCGCGCTGATTGGCGGTCATCGCGTTGGTGATGTTCGACAAGGTCAGGTGCGACAGGAAGAACTCATAGGCGTCGGCGGTGCCGTAGTCGAAGCGGGTCCAGCTTTTCGGCAGAGGCGTCGGGTTGGGCACGTCGACGAAAGCGGAATAGAAATCGAAATTCGCCGACAGCATGAAAGCGCCGCCGTGATACGAATCGTCGTTCATGTACAGATTGGTGACCGGCGCTTGCGGCGAGGCGGCCTTGATGGCCGGATGCGAATCGATGATGCTGGCCGAGGTGTAGAAGCCCGGATACGAGATGCCAAGAATGCCGACCTTGCCATTGTTGTTGGCGACGTTTTTCAGCAGCCATTCAACGGTGTCATGCATGTCCTCGCTCTCGTTGCCTTCGCCCTTGGCGCGCTTTGGGTTGACGTGCGGCGTCATCTCCTGCCATTTGCCTTCGGACATGTAACGGCCGCGCACATCCTGCTGGACAAAGATATAACCGCTTTGCTCGAACTCGGGCGAGGGCCCGACATGGTCCGGATAGAAATCGACGCCGTAGTGCAGCTCGTCGTCGATATCCACGCCGGCGCTGTAGGGCGTGCGCTCCATCAGGAAGGGATAGCGCTTGCTCGCATCCTTGGGCACGTAGACGGCGGTGAACAGGCGCACGCCGTCGCGCATCGGAATGCGGTATTCGTACTTGGTGTAATGCTCGCGCAGGTTGTATTTGGCGGGGGCATCGACCGCTGCGGCGTCGGCCGGGAAGCAAAGTGCGCCCAGCACGAGCGCGTTGACAGCAAAGGCGAGGGCGGTAAGACGCGATTTCATGGATTCCTTGTCATCTGAAAGCGAAGATGCATCAGTGTAATGCCAGTGGATAACTTTAGCTGCGACAATTTTGCGCATTGACAAATTTCTCTTTGAAAACATTGACTTGCCGGCTGGGGGTGAAGCTTGTTAACAGCCTTATCCACAGAATTTGTTAACAACCAGCGCACTGGCTAACTTGACAACAATCTGAATTTTTCGTCAATTATGTTTGTTACCGCACAGTTGATGCCGAGACAAAACTATATTCTCCGGAACACCGAATAAGGGTGTTCGGTAACTCTAATTGCTCAAATACTAATTACTGCGGAAAACAAAATGAAAATCAAAAATATCTTGCTGGCATCGATGATCGCGGGCGCAAGCCTGTTCGGCTCGGCCGCTTTCGCTGCGAACGTGGGACAAACTGTCAGCATCAATCTGGACAGCGATGGCGCCGGCGGTTTCAACGCTCACTTCGGTAACACCTACGGCAGCGCCGACACCACCAACACGTTCACCGACAAGTATATGTTTGTCCTGGGCTCCAATTTCGACTCGTCGACCTCGTTGACGTCGAGCTACCTGGCGTCTAGCACCGTCAAGGATCTGCAGATCACCTCGTATAGCCTGGTGAAATATGATCCGGTGACCAGCGCTGTGCTGGGCACCTATGCCGGCAGCAACGTCACCGGCTCTGGCGCGCACCCGACCGATCGTTGGGAACTGACCGCGACCGGCCTGTCGGCAGGTAACTATTTCGTCCAAGTTGACGGCCTAATCGCCGGCAACGGCGGCGGCGCTTACGGCTCCGACCTGACCATCGCCGTTTCCGCAGTGCCAGAACCAGCAACCTACGGCATGATGGCCGCCGGCCTGGGCCTGCTGGGCTTTGTCGCACGCCGCAAGCAAGCTAAAAAAGCTTAACCTAGGGTAGGTGTTGTCCGACGCGTCTGAGCCTACGAACTCAGACGCGTTTTTTTATGGGCGCAAGCTATTGCCGTCGGTCGACGGCAAGCCAATCGGGCGATGTACTTCGATCATCCATGTGCGAAAATCCGGTAAGGCGCCACGGCGCGCCGCATTCACCGGGACCATATGAGCGAACGTTATTTTTATCAGCCATCACAGGGCCACGGCCTGCCGCACGATCCATTCAACGCTATCGTCGGGCCGCGCCCGATCGGCTGGATCGCCTCGCGCGGCGAACAGGGCAACCTGAATCTGGCGCCCTACAGTTTTTTCAACGCCTTCAACTATACGCCGCCGCTGATCGGCTTTTCCAGCCAGGGCCGCAAGGATACGCTGCGCAATATCGAGCAGACCGGCGAGTTCGTGTGGAATCTGGCGACGCGCCCGCTGGCCGAGGCGATGAACGCCAGCTGCGCGCCGGCGCCGCCGGAAGTCGACGAGTTCGTGCTGGCGGGACTGACGCCGGCACCGTCGCGCATCGTCGCGGTGCCGCGCGTGGCGGAAAGTCCGGTCGCGTTCGAATGCAAATGTACGCAGATCATCCGCCTGCAAAGCGCGGCGGGCGAACAGACCAATGGCTGGCTGATCATGGGGGAGGTGGTGGGCGTACACATCGCCAATGAACTACTGCGCGACGGCATTTATGACACGGCGGGCTCGCGCACGATTCTGCGCGGCGGCGGCCCGGCCGATTACTTCGAGATCGGACCGGATAGCCTGTTCCGCATGCGGCGCCCAGACTATCCGTAACGACAACACTGCGGATTAATAGGTGTAGAACATTTTCTGCACTGCCTTGCTGTCATTGGTTTTGGTCAATGCCAGCATCAGCAGGATGCGCGCTTTTTGCGGGTTGAGCGTGTCGGCGGCAACGAAATCGAGCTCGTCGTCGTTGGCTTCGCCGTTGCGCGCCAGAATGCCCTGGCCGACGCGGCTGGCGCGTACCACCATCACGCCCTGTTTGCGGGCCGCGATCAAAGCGGTCTTGACCGTCGCGGCCAGGCTGCCGTCGCCCACGCCGGCGTGAATGATGCCTTTCGCGCCAGCGGCCACCAATGCGTTCAGCGCGACCGGGCCGACGTTGGCGTAGCCATAGACGATGTCCACTTGCGGCAATTTGTCGAGCTTGCTGATGTCAAATTCGGTCTCGGCGGTATGCTTGCGGGTCGACGCGCGGTAGAAAGATGGCTTGTTGCCCTGGATGTAGCCCAGCAGGCCCAGTTCGGTCGTCTTGAAGCTGTCCGGAGTCGAGGTATTGGTCTTGCTGACATCGCGGGCGCTGTGGATCTGGTCGCCCATGGCCACCAGCACGCCTTTGCCGGCCGCGTCGGGACTGGCGGCCAGCAGCACCGCGTTGTACAGGTTGATCGGGCCGTCGGCCGACAGCGCGGTGCCCGGGCGCATCGCGCCAACCAGCACCACCGGCTTTGTGCTTTTGACGACCAGGTCCAGGAAATAGGCGGTTTCTTCCAAGGTATCGGTGCCATGGGTGATGACGATGCCGTCAACGTCGGACTGCGCCAGCAGCACGTTGACGCGCTTGGCCAGGGTCAGCCAGTGTTCGTTGCTCACGTTTTCGCTGGCGATCTGGAACACCTGCTCGCCCTTGACCTGGGCCACCTTCGCCAGTTCCGGCACCGCCTTGATCAGGGTATCGACGCCGACCGTGGCGGCGGTGTAGCCGACCGTGGTCGTGCTGCTGGCGCCGCTGCCGGCGATGGTGCCGCCGGTGGCGAGGATCGTCACATTGGCCAGTTTGTCTGCCGCCTCCGCATAGCTACCGAGCAACAAGGTGCAAGCCAGCAAGGCTTGATACACACGGACTGTCATATTTTGGTTATGTAACATGCGATCTCCGGATCGAACTGTGAAGCATGGGATGGTAACAAATACACAGTCTGTCAACAATGCAAGCTGTTGCGGCGTTATGGTTGACAGACCTGCTATATTAGAGGTGATTGAGGGAATTACCAAAGAGAAAACATTATGATTTTAGCAAACACCCTTCGCCGGGGTGCGGTGCTGTCGGTGGCGCTGGCGCTGCTGGCCTGTGTGACCGCCTGCGGCAAGAGCCAGGCGCAGAAGCAGCAGGAAGAGGTCCTGACACTGACCAGTTTGGGCGAAAAATATGTGAAAGAAAAGATCCGCGACCCTGGCTCCGCGCAATTTCGCAACCAGTTCATCGGCAAGGGCGGCGCGCCCTGCGGCGAGGTCAACGCCAAGGACGCGTTCGGCACCTATATCGGGTTCCAGCGCTACATTTCGGTCGCCCGCGAGCTGACCCTGCTGGCGCAGGATGTCGCGCCGGCCGAGTTCGAGGAATCGTGGCGCGAGCTGTGCCGCTAGCGGCGGCATCCCTGGAAACCGCCCCACATCACTGAATTGTCGAGGACACGCATGGAACTGCAGCCCGGCGCCGGCATGGCGATCCACCAGCATTTTTCCTCAACGGACATCGTACATCGCCGCCACCAGATCTTTCCCACGCTGAGCGACCGCCAGTTCGAGGTGCTCAGCCGCTACGGCGAGCGCCGCGCCATCGCGGCCGGCGGCGTATTGTTCCGCCAGGGCGACCGTCACATTCCCATGTACGTGCTCCTCTCCGGCACGATCGAGGTGGAGCGCGCCTCGGCGCTGGGAACAACCGTCATGGGCACCCACGGTCCGGGTTCGTTTACCGGCGAAATGGGCACCTTGGCCGGGCGCGCCGCCGTCGCCACCGCGCGCGTGCTGACCGATGCCGAGGTCATCGTCATCAGCGAGGAAGCGCTTGGCACGCTGGTGGTGTCCGAAGCCGATTTAAGCGAAACCATCATGCGCGCCTATATTCTGCGCCGGGTCGCCTACATGCAGGACCAGAACGGCGGCCTGCTGATGTTTGGCGCGCGCGATTCCGCCCCGACCCTGGCGCTGCGCCACTTCCTGACCCGCAATGGCCAACCGGCCGCTTATTTCGATGTGGACCTGCACGAGGAAACCAGCGCGCTGATGGCGCGTTTCGGCGTCGCGGCGGCCGACATCCCGGCCGTGGTGACGCCCGATGGCGAAGTGCTGCGCAATCCGAGCCTGCGTCAACTGGCCGACGGCATCGGCCTGAGTTCCGACCGCATCGACGGCCGCACCTTCGATCTGGTGGTGGTTGGCGCCGGGCCGGCCGGCCTGGCCGCCGCCGTGTATGCGGCGTCCGAAGGCCTGAGCGTGGCCGTGCTGGACGCCAAGGCGCCGGGCGGCCAGGCCGGTTCCAGCTCCAAGATCGAAAACTACTTTGGCTTCCCGACCGGCGTCTCGGGCCAGGCGCTGGCTGGCCGCGGCTTGTCGCAGGCGCGCAAGTTCGGCGCCGAGGTGGCGGTGCCGGTCAAGGTCAGCGGGCTCAATTGCGACCACGCGGATTTCGATATCACCATCGATAGTGGTGAGCGGCTGCGGGCGCGCTCCATCGTCATCGCCACAGGGGCGCGCTACCGCAAGCCGGATTTGCCAGGGCTGGAGCGATTTGAAGGGCGCGGCGTCTATTACAGCGCCTCGTTCATGGAGGCCACCTTCTGCGCCGACGAGGAAGTGGTGATCGTCGGCGGCGGCAACTCGGCAGGACAGGCGGCGGTGTTTTTGGCCGGGCATGCCAGGCATGTCCACATCGTGGTGCGGGCCGACGGCCTGGCCGCAAGCATGTCGCGCTACCTGATCCAGCGCATCGAAGCGGCGCCGAATATCACGCTGCACGCGCGCAAGCAGATCGTCGAGATGGTCGGCGGCGATCGGCTCGAGAGCATCGTCTGGCAGACGGCGGGCGGCACGGCGCGGGCGACGCCGGTGCGTCATGTGTTTCTGTTCCTTGGCGCCGAGCCCAATACCGCCTGGCTGGGCGATTGCGTGGCGCTGGACGACAAGAATTTCGTCCTCACCGGATCGGATGTGGCGCAGGACGGCTGGTCGCTGGAGCGCGGCCGGCATTTTCTCGAAACCAGCCGGCCGCGTATCTTTGCCGTCGGCGATGTGCGCAGCGGCTCGGTCAAGCGGGTGGCGGCGGCCGTGGGCGAAGGCTCGGCGGCGGTGCAGGCGCTGCATCAGGCGCTGGCGTCGGACTTCGTCTGAAGTATCGACTAATTCATAAATCACGCAGCCGCTTGCTATAGCGCGTGGCGCGCCGCACCGGCGGATGCTCCCCGGCTGGATGCGCCAGCGCCTCCGTCGCGCGGTCATACCCGTATTGCCACTGGTCGTTCATGTGCTGCACGAAGGTGTCGTAGGTGCGCGGCATCGCCAGCTCGATGCGGTTGCGGCGCCAGTGCAGCTTTTGCTGCAACTGCTGCTTGGCCAACACCCGCGACACATCCGACGAATCGATACGCAGGTCCGCCAGATAGGTATTGGCATACCGCAGGCGCGCATTGCCGTTCAATCCCAGCACCGCGCGCCAGGCCGGTATCGAGAACACCTGGTCGAACGCCTCCTTGAACTCCATGATTACCTCTTTCCCAAGCCGGCGCGCGATTTCGAGCGGGAACAGATCGAGCACGCCGCCGATGTATTCATCTTCACCGTACTGGCGGCAGCGGAAATAGATCATGTCGGAGATCGAGATACGGGCCGCCTCGGTGATCGGCACGCCGCCGTCGATCAGCAGGTCGCTCGACACCGCGTGCTCGCCCCAGCGCGCGTCGCCGAGCGGCGAGGCCATGCCGCGCAGGGCGGCGGCGGCGCGTTCGCCACAGAACACTGTTTCGGCAAACAGCTTGCGCTGGCCGCGCGGCTGGCCCACTTCCGAGGGATCGAACAGCAGCTTGCCGCCGATGATGGCGACATCGACCTCCGGCGCGCCGCTGGCGGACGGAAAGGGCAGCTGCGGCGGAATCTCGAACAGGTAGTCGCCGAACAGGTCGGGGATGACCGGTACGCTAGCCGGCGACAGCTTGCGCTTGGCGGCACGCGCCAGGGTGCCGATCAACGCCGCGTGGTGCGTCGATTTCAGGCCGCACCAGAAGTCGTACATAGCGCGCGAAGCCAGCCACGCGCGCTGCTCGCCGGGGTCCGGCAGGTTGTGGATGATGGTCGCCGCGATGGCGCCGCCGCAGCTGGCCAGCAGCATGTCCGGCGCCTTGCCGGCCTGCCGCAGCGCCGCGTACATGCCGATGTAGATGCCAAACCGGAATCCGCCGCCGCCCATGACCATGCAACGTTTATACGGTTTATCTACTTCTTCTGAAGGTTGGATTTGGGCTGGCGTCATGGGTGAAACCTTACCACAGCACGACGTTCAATCAAGCGCCCGACATGCGCTTGTCCCACATTTGCATCGTCGCCTCGATTACAGTTGATATTCCAGCATCACGCGCAAGGTGGCGCTGCCCGGCGTCATCGTCACCCGGTGCCGCACGCTGTCGGCGTCGGCGTAATCGTGCCACTCGGTGGAGGTTTGCCGCAGCAGGTTGCTGCCGGCGATGCGTAGCTGCGCCTTCGCATCGATTTTCCACAGCGCGTACACATCGAGCTCGCGTTTCGGACTGCTGCCTAGCCGGACCCGCAGCGCCTGCCGCACCGGACCGCCGGCCTGGTAATTGAGGTTGCCGCCCAGCGTCAGCGCCGAACCGTCGGCGCGGTAATCCGCACCCAGATTGGCCGTGAACGGCGTCTGGCTCTCGAGCCGGTTGTCCGGCCCCTGCACGTTGTCGACGCGCGACCAGTTGCGCGCGAGGTTGGCGCGCAGGTCGACCGCCGGTGCGCCCGGCAGCAAACGGCGCAGCGGCAGTTTGGCCTCGAGCTCCACGCCGCGCACACTGGCGTTGCCGTTGTTGAACGGCGCCTCGACCCATACGCCATCCTGCACGAACAGGCGGGTGATCGTCACGTCGCGTATCCGCCGCAGATAGGTGCCGACGCTGACCAGCGCACCGTCGCCCAGATAGTGTTCATAGGCCGCGTCCAGGCCCCAGGCCAGTTCCGGACGCAGATTCGGATTGCCTTGTTCATCGGGATTGGTAGGATTGTTGTTGTTGTCGTTGGTGTAGCGGCGCGGCACCAGCTTGGCCAGCGGCGGCGCCTTGTAGGTGCGGCTGACGGCGAGCCGCAGCACGTCCTTGTTCGGCAACGCGTAGCGCGTCTGCAGTGACGGACTCCAGACCGCCGAGCGCGAGTCCAGCGCGTCCGGCGCATTGGCCGCGTCGGCGCGGCTGGCGGTCTCCAGCCGCTCGTGACGCAATCCGAGATACAGCGAGTAGTTCCTGGTCGCCTCCCATTCGTCCTGTACGAAGAAGGCCACGCGATTCACGTTGGCGCGGTAGTCGGCGTTGCTGGCGCCGGTCTGTCCGTCGTCGGCATCGAAGGTTCTTTCGTTGCGGTCCTCGCTGCGCTTGGCGCGGCTCACATCCCAGCCCAGCGCCAGTGCGTGGCGCTCGCCGACCGGGTGGCGATAAGTGCCGCTGGCCGTTATGCTGGTCTCCGACGGGCCTGAATCCACCAGGTGCCGCGCCTTGGGATGTCCGTCGACATCCATGCCGTGGAAATCGAAGCTGCCGCCGCGCCGGTTGGTGTTCACACCGATTTTGGTCTCCAGCTTGTCGCCATTGGAGATCCGGTGCGTCCAATTGACGTCGCTGCGCAGCATGACGAAGTCCGCGACGAAGTCGGCGTAGCTGCGCGGATACTCGCTGTTTTCGCCGATCAGTGCCGTCTCGTCGGCGCGGTTTCGATTGTCGACCCGGCGCAGATTGGCGAAGCTTTGCCAGCTCACCGTGTCGCCACCGCCCAGCGTCCAGTTCAGGCGCGGCGTCAGCGTCAGCGAGTCGGTACGGCCGGTATCGGTTTGCGGCGTGCGCCGCTGCAGCAGCAAGGCGCCATTCGGATCGCGTTGCTCTTCGCGCACGGTGAAAGGCTTGTTTGTGTTCTTGCGCTGCACCGTCGCCGCCAGGCTGTAGGAGTAGCCTTCGCTTTGATCGGAGAGCTGCGCGGTCAGCGTTGGCGTGGACTGGCCGGCCTGGCGGGCGACGCTGGCGCTGAGCGAGCGCTGGCCGCGCTTGACCGCCTTTTTCAGAATCACGTTGATGGCGCCGGCCACCGCCTGGTTGCTGAATTCCGCCGTCGCGCTGCGCATGATTTCTATCCGTTCGATCATCTCCGGCGCGATGGTATCGAGCGAGAATCCTGCTGCCACCGGCTCGCCATTCAGCATGATCTGTGTGTAGCCGTTGCCGAGGCCCCGCATGCTGATGGCGCCGCCCTGGCCAGGCGTGCCGGTGATGCTGATGCCCGGCAGGCGCTTGAGCGCATCGGACAATGACTGGTCGCCCTGGCGCACCAGTTCTTCATGTTGGATGACGATTGCGGTGGTGGTCTCGCGCTGGCGCTGGTCGGCGCGAGCGCCCGTGACCTGTACTTGCACCGGCTCGGGGTTGTCCGCGGCGCTGGCGGCGGCGGAGATCAGCAGCAGGCCGCCGGCGATTCGGTGTAACGGCATATCGGTTCCTTGATGGTTTCCGCCGAATTTTGGGCGGCAGTTCGCCTTGCCGCAGCCTTGAAGGGCTGCGGCTTACTCACATAGACTGACATCACGGCTTCGAGGCTTCGTCGTCGGGCCACTCGTGCAGCATCTGCTCCAATTGGGCCAGCTCCTGCTGGTCGACCAGTTTGCTGCCGGTGAACATCGCGATGGGCAACGGCGCATCCATTTCCATCACGCGGCGGCCGAAGTCGTGCGCGAATGCCGCCAGCGTGCCGACTTTTTCCAGCTGCGCGCTGTAGACGTTGATGCCGTGGACGATTTGCAGGCTGACCATGCGCTTTTCCAGCATGCGGTCCAGCGTTTTTCGGGTGGACGAGAACGACCACGCCAGCTCGCCGGCGGCGGCATCGTGGATTTCGCGCGCGCTGAGCGGCTGCTGCTTCCAAAGCGCTTTGAGCAGCGTCAGCTCGCTGACGGAGGGGATAGGGGTATTGACAGACACGGCTTTACCTTTATGCGACTAGTTGGGTGATTATGCGACAAGTGTCGCAAGCGCGTCAATTGCCAATTGCATGAATTTGTAACATTGCTTTGAATTAATTCCCCCTATGCTACGATTGAGTTTTTGATAATTACAAATAAAGTATGGTCGTTGCGGATGGGACCTGAGGTACCGCGATGCGGACCCCTGGCTCAAACGACGGTGAGCGCGATCACGGCGGTCGGCGATGCGCTATACAATGCACCTGCCACAGCGATCCCTGCCGTGGCGACATCCGCATTGGAAGCACATATGTATTATGGAGAGCGCTTCAACAGCATCACGCACGTCGTTGGCGCGGTGCTGTCCGCCATTGGCGGCACGCTGCTGATCGTGCTGGCGGCGCGCAGCGGCGACATCTGGAAGGTGGTCAGCTTCAGCGTCTATGCCGCCACTTTGCTCGGGCTGTATCTGACCTCGACCCTGTATCACAGCATGCGTGGCCGCGCCAAGGACGTGCTGCGGCGGATGGATCATTGCGCCATCTACCTGCTCATCGCCGGCAGCTACACGCCGTTCACGCTGGTGAGCCTGCGCGGACCGTGGGGCTGGTGGTTGTTCGGCGTGGTCTGGGGCCTGGCCGTCGTCGGCATCCTGCAGGAGATCTGGTATGCCAAAGGCGCGCGCGTGCTGTCGCTGGTGATCTATGTCGCCATGGGCTGGGTCGGCGTGATCGGCGCCAGTCCGCTGATCGACGCGCTGGGCTGGGACGGCTTCATGTGGCTGGCCGCCGGCGGCGTGGTGTACACGGTGGGCATCGCCTTCTTCGTCACCGACCACAAATGGCGCTATGGTCACGGCGTCTGGCATTTGTTTGTACTGGGCGGCAGCGCATGCCATTTCGGCGCGGTGCTGCTGTATGTGGCATAACCATGGCGTAACGATTTTTTGAGCTGAAAAAGTGGATATCAATTCCGACGATCTGAAAACTTTTATCACCGTGATCGACAGCGGCACCCTCAGCGCGGCGTCGGTCCACCTGGGCCAGACCACGTCCGGCGTGAGCCGCGCGCTGTCGCGCCTTGAGGACAAGCTGGCCACCTCGCTGCTGACGCGCACCACACGGCGCATGGAGCTGACCGAGGAGGGCCACCTGTTCCTCGAGCGCGCGCGGGCGATCCTCGGCGCGATGGAGGAGGCCGAGGAGTCGATCCGCATCCGCCGCCAAAAGCCGGCCGGGCGCTTGTGCGTGGATGCGGCGTCGCCGTTCATGCTCCATTGCGTGGTGCCGCACATGGCCGAGTTCCGCGCGCTGTACCCGGACATCAAACTTGAATTGAGCAGCAACGACCAGATCACCGATTTGATCGAGCACCGCACCGACGTCGCCATCCGCATCGGCGCGCTGACCGATTCGACCTTGCACGCGCGCGCACTCAGTTCCAGCCCGCTCCATGTGCTGGCAAGTCCCGACTATCTCGCGCGGCACGGCACGCCGCAAACGCCGGAGGACCTGGCGGCCCACTCGCTGGTCGGCTTCGCGCACTACGAGCAGGGCAACAGCTGGCCGCTGCGCCACGCCACCGGCAACAGCCTGCAGATCACGCCGTCGATCTCGGCCTCCAGCGGCGAGACGCTGCGCCAGCTGGCGCTGGCCGGACAGGGGATCGTCTGCCTGGCCGACTTCATGACCCGCGCCGATCTCGACGCGGGCCGCCTGGTCAAGCTGCTCGAGGACAGCTACACCGGCTACCGGCAGCAGATCCACGCGGTTTATTACCGCAACACCCAGCTGGCGCAACGCATCAGTTGCTTCCTCGAGTTCCTGCAGCGGAAGCTGTGACGCAGGTTGTAAGGGAAAAGCGCGATGTTCGCCAGTGTGTGGCGGCGTACAGATTTTGATAGCGTGGCGACGTACACTGGCCTTGCGTGCTTAGAGCGCATCGTCAGATGAAAGCTCAGCAGCAGGTAAGCCGGTAGCCTCAAATACCGGCACCAACAACAGGGTTGCTGACTGGGAGAACATCATGTCGCAGACTACTCATCCATCCAAGCATCTGGTCCGGGCCTACCTCGAGCGCCGCACGCGCGACATCAAACCGCCGCCGAAGCCCGAGGAAATCCGTCGCCAGCTTGGTTGGGGCATGTTGATGTTCGAGCCTAAAGTGAGCAACGGCGCACGCTCCTGAATCCCAACCAGCGCCACGGTTTTTCGCCATTCACCGGCCGTTTTCCGCTATTCGCCGAATAGCGGTTCCCGCGCCTCCCGTTCCCCGGTATTGTTATGTCCATACCGACAAGGGGAACTCAAATGAACGCAGAAATAGCTTACCAATGGCGCAAACAGCTGGTCTGGGGGCTGCTGATGATCGCCGTCGGCTGCGCCTTCCTGCTGGAACGCGCCGGCTACATCGACTTCGACGTCGACATCATGCGCCTGTGGCGCTACTGGCCATGGCTGGTCGTCATGACCGGCATCATCCAGATTATTCCGCCCACCACGCCGCAGTATTTGCTCAGCGGCCTGGCAAACATCTTCTTTGCCGGCTGGTGGTACGTCTCCTTCAACCGCATATGGGGTTGGGGCTTCGGCGACACCTGGCCGGCACTGATTGTCGCCGCCGGCGTGGGCCTGCTGCTGCGGCCACTGCTCGATAATATCTTCGCCGCCGCCAAGGAGCAGAAATGAGCTCCTTCGCCAAAACCGATCCCAAATCGCAGATGGCCATCGGTGTCGCGGTCATCGTCATCGGCCTGCTGTTCCTGGTCGATAACCTGGGCTGGATCGACCTCGATTTCCGGGTCCACGTGCTACCTCTCGCGCTTATTTTCTTCGGCACGCTCAAGCTGATGCAAACCCGTACCTCGTCGGGCAGGTTGATCGGCAGTGGATTGATCGCGGCCGGTTGCATAATTTTCCTGCGCCGTTTCGGCATCATCGACATCAACTGGCACTCGCTTTGGCCCGTGCTGCTGATCGGGTTCGGCATCGCGGTGGTGTTCAAATCGACCGCCGGCCGGTCCGGCTTCAAGCAGCCAAGCGCCAAGCCCGACAACGAGTTCGAACAGATGGACGTCGACATCATTTCGTTCATGGGCGCCTTCAAGCGCCGCATCATCACCGCCGATTTTCGCGGTGGCGAAATCACCGCGGTGATGGGCGGCTGCGATCTCGATCTGCGTCAAAGCTCAATCAACGGCGAAGCGGTGCTAAATGTGTTTTCGCTTTTCGGCGGCGTCACCATCAAGGTGCCGGTCGACTGGACCGTGGTCTTGCAGGGCACGCCGATCATGGGCGGCTTCGAGGAAAAGACCGTGCCCTCCGCCACGGCGGGGAAGGTACTGTACGTGCGAGGCTACGCCATCATGGGTGGACTGGAAGTGCGTAACTAAGGATGCAGGAGAACTCTCCCGGCCGGCGTGGCGCGGCCATCTACATGGTCGTGTGGCTCTTTATCGGCATCGCCCTGGGCGCCGTGATCTCGCTCTCGAGCGACACGCCGATGGCCAATGCCTTGCTGTTCGCCATTCCGATCAATCTGGTGTACGCGTTCGCGGCCGGCTACTCGGCCTATTACATGTGCCGCGCCTACCCGCTGGCCAGCCGCCCGCCGCTGTCGATCGCGCTGGTGCTGCTGGCGGCGGCGCTGGTGTGCGGGATACTGTGGCTGCTGCTCGGGCATGCGTGGAACGGCTTGACCTTGCTGCCGGGCGTCGATTGGGCGGGCATCGTCATCACCCGGCAGCTGTCGGCGCTGATCGTCGGACTGGGCATCCTGTTGTACGGCTTCGCGGCGGCGCTGCACTACATGGTGATCGAGTTCGTGCGCGCTAAACACGCGGAGCAGCGCGAGCTCGAATCGCTGCTGATGGCGCAGGAGGCCGAGCTGCGCATGCTGCGCACGCAGATCGACCCGCACTTCCTGTTCAACAGCCTCAATTCGATCAGTGCGCTGACCTCGCAGGACCCGAAGGCGGCGCGCCGCATGACGCTTGAACTGGCGAGCTTCTTCCGTCAGAGCCTGGGCATGGAGGCGCACAAGAAGGTCACGCTGGGCGAGGAGATGGTGCTGATACGGCATTTCCTGGCGATTGAGCAGGTGCGCTTCGGCCAGCGGCTGCAGGTCGAGGAGGCGCTGGAGGACGCGGCGCTGGCATGCCTGGTGCCGCCGATGATCATCCAGCCGCTGGTGGAGAACGCGGTCAAGCATGGCATCTGCAATATGCCCGAAGGCGGCACCGTCAGGGTCGGCGCGCGGCGCGCCGGGTCGATGCTGTATATCCGTGTCGACAATCCGGTCGATGCCGACATGCCGCCTGCCGCGTCGGGCCAGGGTAGCGGCATTGGTTTGGCCAATGTGCGCCAGCGTCTGGCCGGGGCCTACAAACACGAAGCCAGCATCCATTGGGGCTTCAACGAGAACGGCTTCGGCGTCGAGATCGCGATGCCGGCGCAAACGACCGGGGATGGAGAATAATGGCGGAGATCAGAGCATGCGTATCGTAATCGTGGACGATGAAATGCTGGCGCGCGCGGTGGTGCGCGAGTATCTGTCCGAGCACGCGGACGCGCAGATCGTGGCCGAATGCGCCAATGGCTTCGAGGCGGTCAAAGCGATCACCGAGCTGTCGCCGGACGTGGTGATCCTCGATATCCAGATGCCCAAGCTGGATGGTTTCGAAGTGGCCGAACTGGCCGGCGCCAAAGCGCGCTACATCTTCGCGACCGCCTTCGACCAGTATGCGATCAAGGCTTTCGAGTTCCATGCGCTCGACTATCTGCTCAAGCCCTTCAGCCAGCAGCGCTTCGACCAGGCTTTGGCGCATGCGCGCGCCGATCTGGGCAAGGGCGAAGGCAGCGCCGCCGATCCCGCGCTGGAGAACCTGGTGCGCGAGGCGGCCGGCCGGCACAAGCCGCTGGGACGCGTGCTGATACGCGACGGCGCCAAAGTGCACGTTATCGCCAGCGACAAAATCGACTACATCGAGGCGCAGGACGACTATGTCCAGATCCGGGCGGAGGGAAAATCCTACCTGAAGAACCAGCGCCTTGCGGAACTGGAGGGGCAGCTCGATGGCGAGCAGTTCCTGCGCATCCACCGCTCATACATCGTCAATATCGCCCGCGTCGAGCGTATCGAGCAGGCCACCAAGGACAGCCACGTGGCGATTCTGCGCGATGGCGTCAAGTTGCCGGTCAGCCGCAGCGGCTACCAGAAAATCAGGGATGCGATGCAATAGGCGGGCGACCCGGTTAAAACGGCTTGCTCTGTTTGCGGGCCGCGATGCCCAGCATGCTCAGGCCGAGCATGACGGTCAGGACCGCCGAGGGTTCCGGCACCGACGACACGGGCAGCACCAGCAGCGTGTCGGCCCGATTGGCAATAACGTCGTTGGCGCTGTAGTCATATTTCGACAAATAAGCTTGGGGATCGATGCTGGCATTCCAGACAGGGGCAGGGCCGGACGCGACGTCATCATTGGTAACGATGATCACGGCGGCAAAAGATGGCGAGCTGATTAGCAATAGCGCGCACAGCATGACGCAAATTGTCTTCGGCATTGGCATATACCTGTTGTCAGTTATAAACAGGAGCCTCGTGAGCTCAGCTAGTCATCATACTACGGAATAATTATCATTATTTTATTTAATTTTCCCATTGTGACAACGTCGCCAATAGTGTGCGGCTATGGTGTTGGCGCGGCGGATTCAATCCGCCACCAAGCCGGCATCAGTTGCTGGATCTCCGGCCGGCCGAAGCGGTCGTCGATGAGGTAGACGGTACCCTGGTCGGACTGGGTGCGGATCACCCGGCCGGCCGCCTGCACCACTTTTTGCAGGCCGGGATAGGTGTAGGTGTAGTCGTAGCCGGCGCCGAAGATGGCCTCCATGCGCTGGCGGATTTGCTCGTTGACGGGATTGATCTGCGGCAGCCCCAAGGTGGCGACAAAGGCCCCGATCAGGCGCGCGCCGGGCAGGTCGACGCCTTCGCCGAAGGAGCCGCCCAGCACCGCGAAGCCGATACCTTCGCTTTCCAACGTGAAGCGGGCCAAAAACTGCGCGCGCTCGGCTTCGTCCATGCGGCGCGACTGGCGCCACACCGGCACGTCCGGATAGGCTTCGGCGAACTGGTTGGCCGCCTTCTCCATGTAATCGAAGCTGCTGAAGAAGGCCAGGTAGTTGCCAGGCTGTTGCTGGTACTGGCGGCCCATCAACGCGGCGATCGGCCGCAGCGATTGCTGGCGGTGCTGGTAGCGGGTCGAGATGTGCGCGGCCACCTGCACCGACAGCTGCTCGGCCACGAACGGCGATTCGACATCGACCCAGGCCGTGGTGTCGGGCATGCCCAGCATGTCGCCGAAGTAGTTCCAGGGACTGAGCGTGGCCGAGAACAGCGCCGTGGTGTGGGTGCTCTCGAAGCGCGGCTTGAGGAACGGCGCCGGCACGATGTTGCGGATGCAGAGCACCGAATTCGAATGACTGGCGCGCGCGCCTTCGCGTTTCTCGATGTCGAACAGCGCATGGTCGCCGAAGCTCTCGGCCAGCCGCGCGAACAGCAGGGCGCCGAAGTAGAACTCCTGCAGGTCGGCGTCGACATGGCTCGGGTGGTCGGCCATGTAGTCGGAGATCGCGGTGGCCGCCGTCTGCAGCGCGCCCATGAACTTTTCCGGCAGCGTGGCATGGCACTGGTACTCGGCCGTCTGGTCCTTCTCCAGCTGGTTCCACTGCCGGTGCACGCGGTCCAGCGGCTTTTTCAATTCCTCCGGCACCACCTTGCGCAGCATGCGCAGGCTGGCGTGCTCCATCTCGGCCGAGTACATCTTGCGCGCGCGGGAAACCATGTTGTGGGCCTCGTCCACCAGCACGTTGACCTTCCAGTCGTTGAGCTGCGTGAGGCTGTGCAGCATGGCGCTGATGTCGAAGTAGTAGTTGTAGTCGCCGATGACGATGTCGCACCAGCGCGCCATTTCGCTGCTCAGATAATACGGGCAGACGTCATGCGCCAGCGCCACCGCGCGCAGCGTCTCGCGATCAAGCGCGAGGAAGGAAGCCTGTGCGGGGCTGGTGCCGCTGGGTGGCGGCGGCAGCATGATGTCGAGCGCCGACTGGCGCGCCGCCGGCAGGCGGTCGTAGAAGCCTTTGGCCAGCGGGCACGATTCACCGTGGCAGGCCTTGTCCGGATTGACGCAGGCGGTGGACTTGGCCGCCAGCTCCAGCGTGCGCAAAGGTAGCAGCGGCGCGCCTTCGCGGATGATGTCGACGGCGTCCAGCGCCATCTGCCGGCCCGAGGTTTTCGCGGCCAGGAAAAACACCTTGTCGACGCCATGTTCGGCGCTCGCCTTGAGCATCGGGAACAGGCTGCCGACGGTCTTGCCGATGCCGGTCGGCGCCTGCGCCAGCAGGCACACGCCGCGGTTGCTGGCCTTGTACATCGCCTCGGCCAGTTGGCGCTGGCCGGGACGGAAATCGGCATGCGGAAACCGCATCGCCTTGAGCTGCGTGTCGCGCGCTTCGCGGTGCGCCATCTCCTTTTGCGCCCATTGCAGGAACAAGCCGCACTGCTGGTCGAAATACGCGCGCAGGCCGAGCGCCGTGTGCTCCTCGTGCAGCAAGGTCTCCTTCTGGCTGCCGATGTCGAAGTACACCAGCGCCAGATGCACCTTGTCCAGGCCCTGGTCCTGGCATAGCAGATGGCCGTAGATTTTCACCTGGGCCCAATGGAGCTGGCGCTGGTTGTCGGGCATCTTCTTCAAATCGCCGCGATAGGTCTTGATTTCCTCGAGCCGGTTGGCGCGGCGGTCGTAGCCGTCGGCGCGGCCGCGCACATGCAGCGGGCCGAAGTCGCCGGACAAGGCGATCTCGGTTTCGTAGTCCTCGTCGCGGCGCGAAGTGACCAGCGCGTGGCCGGCGATGCCTTCCTGCGCGGTCGGCGAGGGCGTGAAGCGCAGATCCAGATCGCCGGTCTTGGCGGTGAACTCGCACAACGCGCGCACGGCGACGGTGTAGGTGGCTGCGGTGTCCGCGCTCATGCCGCCCATTGCAGATAGCAGACCGAGATCGGCATCTGGTGCGTGGCGCAGTATTCGATCCAGCGCAGCTGGTTGTCCTGCAGGCGGTCGCCCGGCCCCTTCACCTCGATCATGTTGTAGCGCCGCTCGGCGGGCCAGAACTGGATCAGGTCGGGGAAGCCGCTGCGGTTGGCCTTGATGTCGAGCAGGATGCGCTCGAAAGCGCGCTTCAGATGCAGCGGCGGGATGCAGTCGAGGGCCAGCCCGATCAGGTCCTCGTCCAGCGCCTCCCAGTACAGGAAAGGCGACTGGATGCCGCTCTTGGCCGCGTAGTTGGCCAGGATCGTCGCGCGGTACTGGTCGCCGTCGAGCTGCGTCAGGCAATCGGCGAATTGCTGCGCGCGGCGACGCTGGAAATCGGCGCTGTGCAGGTCGGCCGGGCCGCGATGGTAGGGATGGAAGAAGGCGCCCGGTATCGGGCAGAATACGGCATCCCAGCACAGCAGGCCGAACAGGGAGTTGATCAGCGAATTTTCGACGTAATACACCGGCGCGTCCTCGCGCGTCAGATGGTCGCGCACAACGAACTCGACGTAGCTCGGTTCCTGCGGCGGCGGCAGGCTCAGATCGATGCGCAGCGCCTGCGCCAACGGCGTGCGCGCCGGCTTGGCGTGGCCCAGCTTGCGCGCCAGGCGCGGCGCCATGCGCAGCAGCTGCTGGCGCTCGGCCTCGCTCTCGGGCTGCTGCAATGCCACCTGCAGCAGATCGAAGGCTGCGCGCGGCTGCTCGTCCTTTTCCAGCACGCGGATGGCGCGCGCGCGGGCGCCGGGATAATGACAGGTTGCGTAGAGCGCATGCGCGGCCTTCCAGTCGGCCAGCTTTTCCACATGCTGGGCGATGGTGAAGGTCAGCTTGTCGCGGCGGCTGCGCAGCCATTCGTTATCGTCCGAGCATGGCGGCAAATCGCGGATGACGTCGGCCGGGTCCTCGCCGTCGACAAAGCGCTCGTGGCACTGATGCAGCATCAGGAAATCGTCGATATCGCGGCGGCTGCGAAAGCCGCGCGCGGCCGGCGAGAACGCCACCTTTTCGTATTGATAGATGCCCAGGTCGGACAACACGAACTCGGTCCAGTCCTGATGATAATTGCCGAAGAAGATAAGGCGCAGGCGATCGCACAGTTGCTGCGTTAGATGGCTGTAGACGTGGTCGCCGGAATTCTCATACCAGTTGGAAAACCGATGCTGGCCGTCGTACTGCTCGCGCAGCGCCTCGAGCTGCTCGCTTTTTCGCAACTGCCGCAGGTGCGGCGTCAGCTGGAAGATCTTGCCGATTTCCGGCTTTTGCAGCAGATCGAACAACTGCTCCAGATGCAGCACCGGATCTTCCTCGATCAGGCCCAGCGCGGCCAGCGGCCGGGCGGCCTCGTGGGCGCTGCCGATTTCGGCGTAGGCCAGCTTACTGGCTCTGAACAGCGTCCCCTTGCGCATGACCATGCGCACCAGCAGCGCGCGCGACGCCTGCGGCAGCGTAGGGAACGCGGTGATGAAATCGCGTTCCTCGGTGGTCAGCAAATCGTCGTAACGGTCGCCGATCCACGTCAGCACCTGATGGAAGTTATCCAGGTAATAAAACGCGTTGTCGAGAACTTTGATCATTGCAGGGGAAGCGGAAGCGAGGAGAGCGATAAACTGTATTTATATACAGTGTATCGCTTTCCGCACCGCTTGCCCAGCAAAATTAACTCCGGGGTCAGGTCCACCAATTCTACACAAGCTCATCACTGCAGGATGATACAGCTCAGTTCGTGTAGAAATGGTGGACCTGACCCCGGATTGGGGGTGTTGATTTGTCGAAGGATCAGGCTTGCTTGGAGGCGGGGGTGCCTTTTTCCACCATTTCGCTGGCTTTGGCGATCTGCGCTTCCACTGACTGTACCGCTTGCTTGGTGGCTTTGGTGACTTGCTCGTAGCCGCTGAAGGCGTTGTCGATGGCGGTTTTGACGATCTGTACGGCATTCTCCGAGCCGGGACGCACGTTTTTGGTGACGTCGTAGATCAGCGCGCTCAGATTGCTCTTGGCTTCGGCCACGTGGGCGTCCGCCGCGCGCGTGAACTCTTCGCGGATCTCGGCAATGATCACGCCCAGCTGCTGGTTGTAGGCGTTGGCGCCGGCAACGCCAGGTTGCAGTTTGGCGGCCGCCAGGGTCATCGCCGCTTTCGGGTCGGCCGCCTGGCTCATTTCCTTGCCGGTGGCCAGCCCATCCTCGATCTGCGACTTGGCGGTGGCCATGTTCAGCGCGACGACCTGCTCGACGCCTTGCACCGCCTTGCTGGTGAGTGCATTGAATGTTTCAAGTTGGAATTCAAACAGGGCTTTGGTGGCGTTGGCAAATTGCTCGGGATTGGTAAACATACAGTCTCCTCATTATGATGATGGTATGTAATGCCCCGGGGTTGTCCCGTGTTGTTGTGGGTCCATTATTTAGCAAGAACTAACTTTTCGCAACGGCTATCTTTGAACGGTCCCGCAGCCTTCTCCCAGCCGGCGCCCAGCGGGGTTTGCGAACACGCCAGCTTGCCGTCGATTTTGCTGCGGTACTGCCACCAGGGCGCCGGACCTGCGCTGAGCTGGGCACTGCACAGCAACAGTGTCAGCAGTGTGAGCACGGTGGCAACGCGCGTATTGATATTCGTCATACTTCGAGCGTACAGCAAATCGGCGCCGCAGGCGATGCGTGTCGCGATGACATCATTGCGTGCGGCTTCACAGCGGCGCCACCTTGGGCAGCCGCAGCGTGAAGTGCGCGCCTTGGCCGTCGGCGCTGCTGGCGTCGATGCGTCCGCCCAGCACGCCGGTGACGATGTTGTGCGTGATGTACAGGCCAAGCCCGGAGCCGCCGGCGCCGAGCCGGGTGGTGAAGAAGGGATCGTAGATGCGGGGCAGGTTGGCGGCGGGGATGCCGACGCCGGTGTCGCCGACCTCGATGACAAGCTCGCCGTTGCCGGTGTCGCGCGCCGACAGCGTGATTTTGCCGGAGCCGCGGCCTTCGAAGCCGTGCACGATGCTGTTCTCGATCAGATTGTGCAGCGCCTGGCTGAGCGGACCCGGATAGCTGTCCATTTCCAGCATGTGGTCGACGTCTTCCTCCAGCGTCAGCCCGTGTTGGCGCAGGCCCGCTTCGAGCGGTTGCAGCAGTTGCGCGATCGGATCGCCCAGCGCGAAGCGGGCGCGCTGCGAACTGGCGCTGTCGACGGCGATGTGCTTGAAGCTGGCCACCAGCGCCGCCGCGCGGCGCAGATTGCGCACCACCAACTCGTCCGCGCTGGCGGCCTCCTTCAGGTAGCTCTCCAGCACCGAGCGGCGCAAGCCGCTGTCGAGGTCGCGCCGCAACTCGGCGGTGCGCTCGGCCATGCTGCTGGCCATCACCAGGCTGTTGCCGATCGGCGTGTTCAGTTCGTGCGCGACGCCGGCCACCAGCGCGCCCAGCGCGGCCAGCTTGTCGCGCCGCACCAGCTCCTCCTGGGTCAGGCTGAGATTGTCGAGCGCGGTGCTCAGTTCTTCGTTGATGTGTTCGGCGTCTTCCTTGGCCTGCAGCAGCTCGGCCGTGCGCGCCGCCACCAGTTCCTCCAGGTGCTCGCGGTGGCGCCGCAGCTCTTCCTCGCGGCGCGTGCGCACGATGGCGATGCCGGCGATATAAGTGGCCGCGCTGATCAGGCTCAGGTCCTCCGCGCTGGGCGTACGCACCTCGCGGTAATACATCGCGAACGAGCCCAGCACGGTGTCCTTGTCGAGCATGATCGGCATCGACCAGCACGCCCGCAAGCCATATTGCGCGGCCATCGCCTTGTAATCGGCCCACAGCGGATCGTTCATGATGTCGGCTACCACCACCGTTTGCTTGCGGTGGATGGCGGTGCCGCAGGAGCCGGCCACCGGACCGGTCGCCAAGCCTTCAAGCGCGGCCAGATAGTCCGGCGGCATGCTCGGGCCGGCGCCGACCTGGACGGTAAGACCGTCCGGCGCCAGCAGCATCGCGGTGCACATCACATCCTCGGACTGCGATTCGATCACCAGCATCAGGCGGTTGAGAATATCGCGCAGCGGCGCCGCGCGGGCGATCATTTCCAGCAAGCGGTTCTTGCCGTCGCGCAGCGCATCGGCCAGCTTGCGCCGCGTGACATCGACCACCCGCACGTGCATTAGCCGGTGGTCTCCGGAGTTGAGCGGCACCATGCGCAGTTCGCAGCACACCGCGCGCCCCGAACTGTGCCGCATGGTCAGTTCGAACACTTGCACGCCGCCGGCCATGACATCCTCGACATGGTCGTTAAACGCCTGCGACGAGGCGCGACCGTCGGGCTGCGACGGCGGACACAACGACGGAAATCGGGTTTGCACCAGCTCCGTCTCGGTCAGTCCGAACAGCTCGCGGGTGCGCCGGTTGACGTCCAGGATGCGGTAAGTGCCGCGTTGCAGCAGCAGGATCGCGTCCGGGGAGCCGGACAGCATGGTGTGGTAGTTGACCTCCAGCGTCGACATGGCCGGCAGTTCCGCCGCGATCGGCGCCGGTGTGATAGCCCCCAGCCGCAGCAGGATTTTTTCGGCCAGATCGTCGGCGTTGAAGCTGAGCGGCAAATAGACCTCGGCGCCGGCCGCGCGGGCGCGCTCGCGTTCCTCCGCGCTTGGCAGACTGGACAACACGTAGATGGGCACATCCGGTCCGCATGTCTGGCGCAGCCGTTGGCACAACTCCAGGCCGGCGCTGCCGGCCAGCGCCGCGTCCAGCACGGCCACGGCAACGCCGCCGGCCGCCGCCAACCGCAAGGCGTCGTCGCCGCGTCCGACGGCGCGCACGTCATAGCCATACCGGCCGAGCGTCTTGCCCATCGTGACGTGATCGTACGCCGCGCTGGTGGCAATCAGTATCGTGTGCGGCTGATCGGGTGGGAGCGGCGGCATCATGGCTTGGGTCCGGGTCCGCTAAACGGCGGTGAAAACTAGTGTATTACAAGATGGGCACGGCCTGCCAGCGTTTATGCCGCCGCCGTTGTGGCCGCCTCCTGCGCCTGTCTAATTTGTGCAAAGTTATCCTCGATCCAGTCGACCAGCGCTTCCAGCCGCTCGGCCGCCTCGCGTCCCAGCGGGGTCAGGCTGTACTCCACGTGCGGCGGCATCACCTGTTGCGCCACGCGCAGCACCAGCCCGTCGTAGGCCAGGGCGTCCAGCGTCTGCGCCAGCATTTTCTCGCTGACGCCGCCGATCGCGCGCCGCAACTGGCTGAAACGCTGGGTGCCGTCGAGCAGCACGACCAGTACCAGCACGCCCCAGCGGCTGGAGATATGGGCAAGGACGGCGCGCGACGGGCAGTCGGCGGCAAGCACTTCGGCGCGCTGGCCATCGGCCATGGCGGCGAGACTGTTGCGCAGGGATTTGCTGCTTTTCGGCGGGATCATGGCGATTTCCAATCTGGATAAGGTGTACTTACTAAATTGTACGTACTTACAATTCGAAAGTATAGGCATTATGATGGCCCCGACCGCGCGGAATGTCCCTGCGGCGCTCACATTCAAAGGAAAAATAATGATCATTGTTACTGGTGCTACCGGCCAACTGGGCCGTCTGGTGATCGCCAGCCTGCTGAAGACCACGCCTGCCGCGCACATCGTTGCCGCCGTGCGCGACGTCGCCAGGGCCGCCGATCTGGCCGCGCAGGGCGTGCAGGTGCGTCGCGCCGATTACGACGACGCCGCTTCGCTCGACAGCGCCTTCGCCGGAGCGACCAAATTGCTGCTGATCTCGTCGAACGAGCTGGGGCGCCGCGTACCGCAGCACCGCGCCGTCATCGACGCCGCCGCGCGCGCCAGGGTCGGGCTGTTCGTCTACACCAGTGTCTTGCGCGCAGACAGCAGCCAGCTGTCGCTCGCCGGCGAGCACCGCGAAACGGAAGCGCTGATCCGCGCCTCCGGCCTGCGCTACAGCCTGCTGCGCAACGGATGGTATGTGGAAAACTATACCGCCGGACTTGGCGGCGCGCTGGCGCATGGCGCGTTGGCCGGTGGCGCGGGAGAAGGGCGCATCGCCGCCGCCGCCCGCGCGGAGTACGCGGAGGCGGCGGCAATCGTGCTCTCGGGCGCGCACCCGGTCCAGCAAGTGTATGAACTGGCGGGCGACACCCGGTTTACGTTGGCCGAACTGGCGGCGGAATTGTCGCGCCAGTCCGGCAAGCAGGTGCCGTTCCACAATTTGCCGCGGCAGGAGTACCGCGAGATGTTGCTTGGCGTGGGCCTGCCGGCGCCGCTGGCCGAGCTGATCTCCGATGCCGACGCCGCCGCCGCCAAAGGCGCGCTGGATGACGATGGCCATGCGCTGGGCAAGCTGCTCGGCCATCCGACGATCACGCTGGCCGACGCCGTCAGGGCGGCGTTGTAGTCCGGGAAATCGAACTGGTCGATGGTGATGCCATCGCTATTTTGTAACGCACAAATTGAACGGCCATGAAAAAAGCTCCATCGGACCTTTCGGCTGATGGAGCTTTTTTGCGTATCCGGTAGAGTGGTGCCCACGGAGGGACTCGAACCCCCACACCTTGCGGCACATGGACCTGAACCATGCGCGTCTACCAATTCCGCCACGTGGGCACTGAACTGCTTACTGCTTTCTGCTGCGTGTTCTGCAACAGAGGCCCGAATCTTAAAGGAGGGCCGTCACCCCGTCAATAGCAATTTGGTGCCTCTGCGAAATTATTTAAAGTTCAAAGTTGCGCGTGCGCCGTCTGCAGCGCCTGAGTGCGCGAAATTAAAAAAGCC
>Ga0308163_10000550_pt1 | contig 63268 bp, 54 predicted proteins | sample PhyTR1_FD_201037 | JGI IMG/M metagenome (GOLD analysis project Ga0308163, IMG submission 201037) | Phyllosphere microbial communities from UC Gill Tract Community Farm, Albany, California, United States - DLSLT.R1 | ecosystem: Host-associated > Plants > Phyllosphere > Unclassified | place: USA...
CAGCAAAGGTGATAGCCAAATATTTCCCGGAGGCACCAAATTTATATAAGCATAAGAATTGGCAGTTGCCTGCATGCATTGACAGGGTATACTGCTGCGATAAAGCCGTGGAGATATTGAATTACCAACCGAAGTATACCTTCAGGTTTCTGCTTGATCAGCAGCTGGGAAGCTCCACTGATTTTGATCAGAGGAGCTTTCTTTGTTTTCCGCGTTAGCGTTGTTACATCTGGCGGAAGGCATGACCGGGCATGATTTCTGAACTGAAATTATTTGTTGCTTCTTCCTTTTACATTAAGAGCTACGGCTTCTGTGTGTATGCTTACATTTTGAGTCTGTACTGCTGCAAACTTTGCGGTATTCATTTTCGCAACATCAGCTGTCTGATAAACATGTTTGCCTGTTGTGCCTATCAGCTGTAAGTTGGCTCTGTCATTAATGACGGTATAGATACTACCGGTGGTTGCTTTTACGCGTGCTGTGGCATCGTCTTTAAGTATTACCTGAAGGTTTACCAGGTTGAATTTGCCTTGTGTTTTAACATCTGATTTGCCCGATGCATCAATACGGTAAGGGTTTTTCACATAAACGGTTACGGTTACAGGATTGCTTTCGTTTGAATTGATGGTTAAAGCACTTCCAAGTTGCGTAACAGCTACATTTTTCATGTCAAGGGAATCCATCGTTACAAATTCTTTATCGCTTTGTACCAGGATGACTCTGGTGCTCCCTGTTACGATCACCTTTTTGATGTCTGGGGTACCGTGTCCCATATCTACTGTTACTGTGGCGGCCGAAGCATTAAGAGTAAATACGGAAGCCAGTAAGATAAGGGCTAACGATCCTGTTTTTAATAAGTTGTTGAATAGAGTTTTCATATCTTTTGAATTTTGAGGTTATAATAAATGACTATTTCTTAATTGTTTGTATATAAGACGTAGTCATTTCCCAAACGTTTCAGCGCAGTTGGGCCTTTTATACCACAGGCCTGTAATACCCGACAAACTCCTGAAATCATTCGACAAAAGCAGCTATGAAAAAACCCCGCCGGAAGGCAGGGTTGGGACAAATGTATTTGTAATCCTGGAATTTACTATTTTGCTTTATAAACCCGTACCAGTGTATAAGTTGTTCCATCGTTTGTGATGTAGCTTGTACTGCTTAATGTGTTGCCGGACTGGATGAATGAGAAATCCGGTGAGGAAGAAAGCACAATCCTGTCATTGTTTCTTGACCAGGTCACCGGTTTATTTTTAGGGTCATAATACAAATCACATAAAGCACCATTTGATGTTTGTGTAAAAGTTCCATCTGCAGCGAATGACAGCTCCATCGTCGCTTCGCAGCTTTGCGGCCCCATAAGCGCCAGATAATCGGTGCCGGTTTTGCTGCCAATGGTCATCGCCGGCGTAATAGTTGATGATGTAATGCGCCAGTTTTTGCTGCTGAGTTCATGGTTTGAGTTCTTCTTGCAGGAGAACAATATACAGATAGCGAGCATCAATAAAATGTTTTTCATGAGAGATTGTTTTACCTGTAACGTTTTCAGATTACGATATGCTACAGTCTTGATTTAAAAAATGTTACCTCCGGATATAAATGTTTTGTTTTACCTCGTACTCTCTACGGTATAGATGAAGCTGTCAGCCTTGTAGTACCCTACATTGTATTCTATGGGTTTTTCGGCCTGATCATAAACGAAACGCCTGCGCAGTAATATAGGGCTGCCCTCTGGTACTGAAAGTTTAGCTGCTATCAGTTCTGAGGCGCCGATGGCTGAAATCTCTTCTTTGGATAAAGCGGCTATGGTACCATGTTCCAGTTCTAAAAGTTCGTACAGGGGGCGTTTAAAATCATCATCAGGTGTTACCCCAACACGCGGATGGAAGTAAGAGACAAAAAGCACAAAAGGTTCTTCAGGCCGCCCTCTCAATCTTTGCATTTTTAATACAGGTGTGTCCGGGGAGATGTTGAAAAAGCTTGCAAGGTTTTTATCCGGCAGTTCCCAGGAAACATGCAATTCAAAATTGGTGATGGGGATGCCCCGTAATTTCATCTCCTGCGAAAAGCTCAGCCAATTGTTGGACTTGGAGCTTACGGCACCTGGCGCAACCTTGGTGCCTGCACGTTTTTTACGGATCAGTAAACCTTCAAATACCAGTTTATTGATGGCTATTCTCAGGGTTGTCCGCGATATGCCCAGCATCTCTGCCAGGTCAACTTCATTTGGAATGTTCTTTCCGTTTTGATATTGTTCTTCCGCAATCAGTTGCCTGAGCAGGTTCTCTGCCTGCATATGTAAAGGAACGGCACTTTTGTGGTCTATACTGTATCGCATGTTGAAGTTTATGTCACGAAAATAAGGAAATTTCCTGACGTGTATATGTGTATACATAAAAAGATCAGTAGATCGACTCCAAGCGAGTTGAATCACAGTATTTAGCCGTTAAATTTAATTATGTATTCTTTTTGTTTAGTAGAAATAATTATTATGTTTGTACATAATAAGTATCTCTGACCAAATATTTAAACAATGATCTGCCTTGCCAATCTGCATATGCTGCCGCTCATAACAAACAACCGTATTTAAACATCATGGAATCAAACCTAAAAGGAGAGTTGCCGGAAACTGGTAAAATGCTGCGCAAAACAGCACAATACCTTATGCCATCCCGCATCACGGAACAGGCAGATCTGAAAGAGGGGTATAATATTTACCCTTCATTCAGTTTGGGAATCAATAAAATCTTTACTGGCTATGGCAGCCTGACCGATTGGATCATTGAACAGAAAACTGTAGTGATTGAGGGTTATGCCGGAATATTTTGGGATCAGGTACAGGAAGAGATCAGTAATAGACTGGCAGGGAAAGGAATAACTGTCAGCTGGATCAAAACCAGCGACTATCTGAAGCCAGCCACGGTGATCGGCGAACTGGTAGCGCCCTTTCTGGGCACAGAAGAATCTGTATGGGGTACGAAATGTACGCTGACACTGGGAGATCTATATGAGACAGAAAAACTTTCTTCAGCAGTACCGGATCACAATACTGAACTGAATATCATCATCGGCCCGGCTGCTGCACTTGGCGGATGGAAAGCCCCATTGGTGTATATAGACCTCCCGAAAAATGAGCTGCAGTTCAGAATGAGGGCCGGATCAATCAATAATTTAGGTGCTGCGGTGCTGACGGATCATTTTAAAATGTACAAACGCTTTTATTTTGTGGATTGGGTACTGCTCAATAACCACAAAAAAGTCCTGTTAAATGATATAACAGTAATGGCCGACGGGCAATGGCCACAGCAAATCAACTGGATGTACCAGAAGGACCTGATGGAAGGCCTGGAAAAGATGAGCCATTCAGTGATCCGGGTGCGCCCATGGTTTGAACCCGGCGCATGGGGCGGACAGTGGATCAAAGAAAGGATCAGCAAATTGAATAAAGATGTGGTAAATTATGCATGGTCTTTTGAGCTGATCGTACCGGAGAACGGACTGGTGTTTGAAAGCAATGGCAACCTGCTGGAAGTATCTTTTGATACCCTCATGTTTGCCAATCAGCAGCAGGTACTGGGCAAACATGCCGCTGTTTATGGCGATGAGTTTCCTGTACGCTTCGATTTTCTGGATACTTTTGACGGCGGCAACCTTTCCATTCAATGCCACCCGCGCTTAAAGTATATCCAGGAAAACTTTGGGGAAAACATCACGCAGGATGAAACCTATTACATACTGGATTGCGAAAAGCAAGCCACTGTGTACCTCGGTTTCCAGGAAGATATTGATCCCACAGCATTTAAAACTGCACTGGAAAACAGTGAGGCCAAAGCTGAAGAGATTGATATCACTCAATATGTACAGGTTCATGAGGCTAAAAAACACGATTTGTTCCTGATCCCCAACGGTACTGTACATAGCGCAGGCAAAGGGAACCTGGTTCTGGAGATCAGTGCTACTCCTTATATCTTCACCTTCAAAATGTACGACTGGCTGCGGCTTGATCTGGACGGTAAACCACGTCCCATCAATATAGACCATGCTTTTAACAACCTCGATTTTAACCGCAAAGGGCCACAGGTGGAAAAGGAACTCATTTCACATCCTGCTGTAATTGAAGAAACAGAAAGCTGGCAGATTGTGCATCTGCCTACACATCAGGAGCATTTTTATGATGTGCACCGACTGGAATTTGACAAGGCGATCTCCAGAAATACAGAGAACGGCTGCCACATCATGATGCTGGTTGAAGGTGAATCCATCAGTATAGAAACAGAGGACGGAACGGTTCATAACTATGCCTATGCAGAAACATTTGTGGTGCCGGCAGCTGCGGGCTCCTATACATTGACTAACCAGGGGACAGGCCGGGCGAAGGTGATCCTTGCCTTCTTAAAATAAATATATGAACGCAACAATAAGATCTCAACGCAATATGTATCTCTATCTGGTGTGCCTGGTTGCTGCCCTGGGCGGGTTTTTATTTGGCTTTGATACCGCAGTCATCTCGGGCACAATCAGTTTGGTAAAAGGTGATTTTGGCCTCAGCCCGGTAAGTGAAGGCTGGTTTGTGAGCTGTGCCCTGCTGGGCTGCATCCTGGGGGTTAGTTTCTCCGGTAAGCTGAGTGACAAGTATGGCCGCAAGATCGTCCTGATAATTTCAGCAGTACTCTTTCTGGCTTCTGCCATAGGATGCATGCTTTCTGAATCTTTTACTTTTTTGATTGCATCAAGGCTGATCGGCGGGCTGGGCATAGGCGTAGCTTCTATGGTATCACCATTATATATTTCTGAGTTTGCCCCATCCCGCCTGCGGGGGATGATGGTATCGCTGTACCAGCTGGCACTGACTATCGGAATAGTTGTGGCCTATTTTTCAAATGCTTATCTCGCGGACCACACGTCAGCTGCTTATGCTACTGAAGGCATGACTAAGATCTTCTCCACAGAAGTGTGGCGTGCTATGCTTGGCCTGGGAGCACTGCCTGCAGGAGTATTTTTGCTTTCGCTTTTGCTGGTGCCGGAATCACCACGCTGGCTTCTGCTGAAGGGAAAAGAACAAAAAGCTGCTGACATATTAACGAAGATTGATGGACGGGAGGCTGCAGAACGTGAGATCCGGGCATTCAAAGCGCAGGGAGATGACAGTGATGGCTCTATCAGGGAGCTGTTCAGACCTGTGTACCGCAAAGCGCTGTGGATCGGTTTGTTGTTACCCTTCCTCTCGCAGGTTTGTGGTATCAATGCGGTAATCTATTATGGCCCGAGGATACTGGAACAGGCAGGTTTTACACTGAATAACGCATTGGGCGGGCAGGTGACAATCGGCCTGGTGAACGTTGTCTTTACATTTGTTGCCATTTTTACGGTAGACAAATGGGGTAGAAGACCATTGCTTTTTGCAGGAGTTGGCGGAGCGGTAGCGGCACTGTTGATTATCGGAGCACTGTTTGCTTTGGGTATAACCTCCGGCCCATGGATACTGATCTTTATCCTCGTTTTTATCTCATGCTTTGCTTTTTCTTTTGGTCCGGTTTGCTGGGTAGTCATTGGCGAGATCTTTCCCAATGCCATCCGCGGTAATGCAATGGCCCTGGCAACTTTATCCCTGTGGATAGGCAATTTTCTGGTTGGCCAGCTCACTCCGGTAATGCTCGAAGGGCTTGGTTCATCATGGACGTTCTGGATTTTTGCACTGTGCTGCTCGCCGGCAATCCTGCTGACCTGGAAACTGATCCCGGAAACCAAGGGGCGCAGCCTCGAAGATATTGAAAGCCACTGGAAAAATGAATACGAAAACACTCATTAAAACCCTATAATTAACCTACAACACTAACCAAAATTTACTGTATGAAAAATAAACTACTAAACGGGCTGCCGCAGCTGCGCTGGCCCTACAGAAAACCGCTTGCGGTGATCCTGGTTTGCGCCACAATGGGCAGCGGACCAGTTGCTCTGGCAGCCACAATGCCGCACAATGTGCTGGCACAACAGGCTGATATTGTGGTCTCAGGACGTGTGCTTGATGAAAATAAACAACCAGTACCAGGGGTAAGCGTAAGCATCACCGGTACAAAAATCGGTACTGTTACGGATAGCAATGGTAACTACAAACTGAGCGTACCCGATGGCTCAGCAGGGAAAAGCCTGACCTTTTCTTATATCGGATATACCCAGCAGGTAGTACCTATCGCGGGCAAAACAGAAATCAGCGTTAGCCTGGTTCCGGACAGCAAAGATCTTACCGAGGTAGTGGTGGTTGGTTATGGTACGCAGTCGCGCGTGAGCCTTACCGGAGCTGTAAGCCAGGTGAGTTCCAAAAACATAGAAAACAAGCCGGTGCTGAATACTTTACAGGCACTGCAGGGCGAAGCACCCAATCTGACTATCCAGCAAAGCAACCTCAATCCTGGAAGTGATGTAAGCATAAATATCCGTGGAGTGGGAACGCTGGGAAATAATGATCCCCTGGTAGTTATTGACGGGATCATCGGTGGTAATATCAATACGCTGAATCCGAATGATATTGCGAGTGTATCTGTATTGAAAGATGCCGGATCGGCAGCGATTTATGGTTCAAGGGCAGCGAATGGCGTATTATTGGTGACTACCAAAAGCGGTTCACTGAACCAGAAACCGTCCTTGACCTACAACACCAGTTTCGGTTTCCAGGACCCGCGCGTACTGGTGCACAAAGTGGATGCAGGAGAAAATGCAGAGTATAAAAATCAGTCGCTGGTGAATGCAGGATTACCTGTAGCCTATACGCAGGCGCAGATCCAGGAATTACAAAGCCAGGGCCGCGGTACCTGGGATATTGAGCACCTGCTGAAGAATGCACCGCAGCAGTCGCACAACATAAGTATCAATGGTGGTGGGCCAACAAGTTCCTATTACCTGTCGGCAGGGATGCAGGACCAGAAAAGTAACCTTATAGGAAACGGGGGTTCAGGAGCTGATTTCGGCTACACCAAATACAACCTGCGTTTAAACCAGACCTCACAGATTGGTATCCTTAAAGTGAACATGATCCTCAATTATACCAAATCACGCAGGAAAGCCAATAGCGTTGGGGATAACAATATTTTTGCTGATGCCAACCGTGTACCTATCAATTACAACTGGCAGGATGCCAACGGAAATTATCTTACCAACCCTGTAGCCTCGCAGTATAACGAATACGGTATCCTTGAAAAAGGAGGGTATGAGCAAACCGACAATGACGAGATCTTCGGTAACTTCAACGCACAGGTAAATATTACCAAGGACCTGAAACTTACAGGTATCTTTGGGGGAACAATTGCCAACAGGGGCTTGTTTTTCCAGCGCAGCAAGGTGAATTACCTGCCATCGGGTGTTTATGGCGATGACCTCACCGTGAACGACAGGAATAATAAATCGCTGCTGCTGAATACCCAGTTGCTGCTGGAATACGGTAAAACTATCCAGGACCATACCTACAAGATCCTCTTTGGTGCATCCAATGAAAATTTCAGTACCAGAGGCTTCCAGTTACAAAAAACGCTGACAGATCCTATACTGGGAACATCAACCACGGGAACTCTGATCGATGCGATCAATTCTACCAATAGTGTTGGTATCCAGCAAAGGAGCCTTAACTCGCTGTTCTCAAGAATAAACTACGCTTACAAAGGCCGCTATCTTTTCGAAGCTACAGTAAGAAATGATGTTTCCTCGAGATTTGCAAAAGGCAACAGGAGCAGTGTTTTCCCTTCAGTAAACCTGGGCTGGCTGATCTCTGATGAAGAGTTTATGAAGCCGCTTAAAAATAGTATCAGCAACCTGAAATTGCGTACCACATATGGGATCCTGGGGAACCAGAATGTAGGGGCTTCGTTAAATAATCCTGACCTGGGCAACTTCCAGTACCTGACCACCTATTTTAATTACCCGAGTGCTTACGGATTTAATAACCAGCCCGTTGGTGGGGCCGGTTTTACACTGGGCAATCCTGATCTGACCTGGGAGAAAGCAGCCACGCTCAACCTTGGTGTTGACCTGGGCTTTTTTAACAACAAGCTGACCGCCTCATTTGATTACTTCAATAAGGTGACCAGTGATATCCTGCAGCCAAGATATGATGTGCCTGCCTTATTTGGTGCAGGGCTGCCGGATTACAACGTGGCAAAAGTACGCAATCAGGGTTGGGAAGCAACTATCGCATACAGACTAACTACAGGAGCTGCCGAGCACAGTTTTAGCTTTAACATTGCCGACAGCAAAAATAAACTGATGAAACTGACAGGTGGAACCAATGAGCAGATCATCAATCAGGATGTGTTCCAGCTGATCAGAAGGGTAGGCGAGCCGATTACCCAATACTATGGATATCAGACCAATGGCTATTTCCAGAATGCTGCGGATGTGGCTTCCTCACCGAAACCCGCAGGTGCTGATGTTGGTCCCGGTGATATCAAGTTCAAGGACCGCAACAATGACGGCATCATCGATGATAAGGATAAAACGGTTTTAGGTAATCCTTTCCCACGGTACACTTTTGGTTTTACCTACAGGCTGAACTATAAAAACTTTGATTTCCAGGTGTTTATTCAGGGGGTAGGTAAAAGAGATGCATTCCTGCGCGGTGAGCTGGTAGAGCCTTTCCATTACAATTATGGGGCTACTGTATATGATCATATGACGGATTTCTGGACACCGGAAAATCCCGATGCACGCTATCCGCGTTTTGCAGCAGTGGGTTCTGGTTCCAATACCAATAACTGGCGCCAGGGATCTGATGTGTACAAATTTAACGCAGCATATGCGCGACTGAAAAACCTGAACATAGGGTATACTTTTCCGCAGAACATCAGCAGAAAAGCAGGAATGGAACGCCTGCGCATCTCTCTGATCGGACAAAACCTGTTCACTGTCAGCAAACTTAAATTCATTGATCCGGAAACGACGGAATTTGGTAACAACGTATCGGTAAGTACAGGCTCCAACAGTGCACGAAGTTACCCGCTTCCGGTATTTTACGGTGCTGGTTTAGACATCACTTTTTAAGGACATTTTTAAAAGATAAAACGATGAAATTTTTAAATTATATACTGCTAACCGGAATGATCGCGATTACGGCAACCGGATGCAAGAAGCTTGACCTGGAACCAACCGACCAGTTCTCTGAAAATAATTTCTGGACGGTAGACGGCAACGTGTACAGTGCCCTCAATAACAATTACAGCCTGATGTACACCAGCAGCATGTTCTTCTATAACGAAGCTACATCAGATAATGCTTACAGCACCAGTGGCGACTATGCGCTGATCGCCAGCGGAAACGCAAATGCTTCACAGGCACAGTTCCTGAACGATTGGAGATACTATTACAGCACGATCAAATCATGCAATGTTTTTCTGGCTAATATAGATCAGAATAAAACGCTGCCTGCTGCAACCATTAACCGCCTTAAAGCTGAGAACCGCTTTATCCGCGCCTTCGCACATTTTAATCTTACCAAATGGTACGGTGATGTGCCACTGATTGACAAGGATATCACTGCGGATGAAGCCAAGGTGATTGCCCGCAGCCCGAAAGCAACAGTAATCAAGTTTATTACTGATGAACTGGAAGCGGCTGCAGCAGCACTTCCGGCAAAAGAAGCAGTTCCTGCAGCTGAAAACGGCCGTATTACCAAAGGAGCCGCCCTGGCACTCGAAGCAAGGGTATTGCTTTATGAAGGGAACAGAATGGCTGATGTGGTAACAATTTGTGAGAAACTCATCAGGGATGGTGCTACCAACGGGCAGTACAGCCTGGTAAACAACTATTCGGATCTGTTTAGCAGTCCTACTGTAAACAAAACTAACAATGAGGTAATCCTTTCCCTGCAATATGTGCCTGCAGTGCGTACCTGGAGCGAGTTCTTTGACTTTGCACCGCGTTCGGTTGGCGGTCGTGTAAGCGGCATGGCACCTACACAGGAACTGGTGGATGACTATATTACAATAAACGGAAGGGGAATCCGCGAAACAGGCTCAGGATATGATGAAGCCAATCCTTATGTAAACCGCGATCCGCGTTTAACAGCAACGGTAGTATATGACAAGTTCAATTGGGTGAAGCCTGATGGCACCACGAAAGTAATCTATATCAAACCAGGTACTGATCCTGACGCATCCCGACTGGACGAGTACAGTCCTTCATCTCAAGCATCATCGCCTACAGGATATTACTGGCGTAAATATTTTGATCCAATTGCGCTCTCGTCATTCACTTCCGGATCGAACCTGCACCTGCTCAGATATGCCGAACTGCTGCTTACATATGCTGAAGCAAAACAGTCGCTCGGACAAATGGATGAAACAGTATGGAACAGCACCATCAGGTTGCTGCGCCAGCGCGCAGGATTTACTGATGCAGCAGCATTGAGCTTCCCCGGCGGAACAAACCTTACAAACGTGATCCGCCGCGAACGCCGGGCGGAACTGGCAATGGAAGGGCTGAGAACGGATGACATCCGCCGCTGGAAAATTGCTGAGACAACACTCAACGGTTATGCCCATGGGGCAAAGTTTGGTGATCCTGCGGTAGACAATGGATACATCAGGGCACAAAAAAGAACATTTACTGCCAAGGATTATCTTTGGCCTATACCATCCTCTGAAAGAGGCCTGAACAGTAACCTGACCCAGAATACGGGTTATTAATGACATTACCTTTTGAAAATATGAACGCAAAACTTGGATTGATACTATTGGCAGCAGCAGCCCTTTCTTCATGCAAGCTGAAGCAGGAAAGCGTATTGCATTACGTAGACCCGAATATCGGTACGGCGCACAGCAGGTGGTTTTTTTATACCCCTGCTGCCGTTCCGTACGGGATGGCAAAACTGGCGCCTTCTACCAACGGACATTATGGCAATGCCTCCGGCTGGGAAGCTGTGGGTTATGATACACGCCAGAACTCCATTGAGGGCTTTGTGCATTTCCACGAATGGCAGGTGGGTGGCCTGAGTTATATGCCCAGCACTGGTGAGCTGCGGGTAAAACCCGGTGACCTGGACGGGCCGGCAAAGGGCTACCGCTCAAAGTTTGACCGCAAGAATGAACAGGCCGAACCGGGTTATTATAAAGTACTGCTGTCTGATTACGGTATTATGGCAGAGCTTACGGCTACAAAAAGGGTAGGTTTTCAGCGTTACCGTTTCCCGGAGAATAAAGCTTCGCACATCATCCTGGATGTTGGTAACAAGCAGGGAGAAAGTGGCGAAGTGACGGATGCGGCAATTCATATGACTGATGATACGCATTTTGAAGGTTATATATTGACCTATCCCAAGTATGTGAAAATCTATGATCCTGAAGGAAAGGTGGCCATGTACTTTTATGGTGAGCTAAGTAAAAAACCTGCTGATGTGACGGCCTTTACAGCGAATACGCTGCAGCGCAATACAAGAAAGGCCAAAGGACCCGGCGCAGGCCTGGTGTTAAACTACCAGACTGCAGCCAATGAAGCTATTGAGGTGAAAACAGGGTTGTCCTATACTTCTGTAGCAAATGCGAAACTGAATTTTGATGCAGAGGCGAAAAGCCTGACTTTTGAAGATGCACGTAATAACGCGCAACAAACCTGGGAGCAGGAGCTGGGCAAGATCAGTGTGGAAGGCCGGAACGAAGAAGACAAAACCAAATTTTATACGGGACTTTTTCATGCGCTCCTGGGTCGGGGTATCGCCAGCGATGTGAACGGGGCTTACCCAAAACATGGCGGTAAGTCTGGTCAGCTCTCAGCGCAGAAAGAGAATGGGATGAAAGCTGAATTTATCAATACGGATGCGATCTGGGGCGGTTATTGGAATATCACCCAACTCTGGGCACTGAGTTATCCGGAGTGGTATGGAAGTTTTGTGAATACCCAGCTGCAGCTGTATAAGGACCGCGGCTGGTTTGGCGATGGTATTGCCAACAGCGAATATATATCCGGCGTAGGAACCAACTTTGTAGGGCTGGCTGTGGCAGCTGCCTATAATTCGGGCATCCGCAATTACGATACGGAACTGGCTTACAAAGCGGTTAAAGCGAACGACCTGGACTACAAGGGACGTATTTTAGGTGCGGGAAAACTGGATACCAAAGCTTTTCTAAAGTATGGCTATGTGCCACATCTGGAGCAGACAGGCCGTGATTTTGTAACAGACTCTACAGGTTCAAACTTTTCCGGATCGCATACGCTGGAATATAGTTTTAGCGCTTATGCTACCGCGCAGATGGCAAAAGCGATGGGCAAAACTGCCGATTACCAGCAAATGATGAAGTATTCAAACGGCTGGAGGGCGCTGCTGAACCCGGCGAACAAACTGATGCAGCCCAAACGTGCTGACGGAACATTTGTAGATAAGTTTGATCCTTATCAGCCATGGCGCGGATACCAGGAAGGTAATGCAGTGCAGTACACTTTCTACGTACCACAGAATCCGGCTGGTCTGGTACAGGCTATAGGCAGGGATAACTTTAATAAAAGGCTGGACAGTATCTTTAGTGTATCTGAAAAACTGGGTTTTGGTGGAGGTAAGTCTATTGATGCCTTTGCCGGGATCAATGCTATCTACAACCACGGCAACCAGCCCAATCTGCATATCAGCTGGCTGTTCAATTTCTCTGGCAAGCCCTGGCTGACACAGAAATGGACGCGACTGATAGGCCGTGATTTTTATGGCTCAGAACCCATACATGGTTATGGATACGGACAGGACGAAGACCAGGGTCAGTTGGGTTCATGGTATGTGATGAATGCACTGGGGCTGTTTGACGTGAAAGGCCTGACTGATGCGAGACCGGTGATCCAGCTGGGAAGTCCGCTGTTTGATAAAGCCAGCATCACTCTCGGTAACAAGAAAAAATTATCAATCCTGACGAAGAACAACTCAAAAGAGAATTTCTATGTGCAGTCGGCCCTCTTTAACGGCAAGCCTCTGGATAACTGCTGGCTTTACCGGGATGAGCTGATGCAGGGCGGGGAACTGGTCTTTACCATGGGCAGCAAACCAAATGAGAACTGGGGCACAAAAGTACCGCCGCCTTCTGCCCAATAATTTATATTTACCTGGCCAACTACAACATCAAACCTATGAAAAACATACTTAAAAGCACTTTACTGTCACTTTGTTTATGCTGCTCTTCCTCTGCTTTGCTTATGGCGCAACAGACAGTTGCGCCTGATCCGGAGCCGACCGCCGGGCTTGGCAAATACGTGAATACTTTTATAGGAAGTTACCCTTTAACAGACCCCAGGATTTTGGGTTACCAGTTGCCTAAAGATTGGCGATCATGGGCGGGACTCACCTTTCCGGGCAGTTCAATGCCCAATGCAATGGTACAGCTGAGCCCGATGACGGAGTACGGCTCTGGTGCCGGTTATGAGTATGAGGACAATATCATTTATGGTTTTACGCATACCAATAAGGGGCACTGGAACCTGTGCAATATTCCGCTGATGCCTGTATGGGAAGGGGGGATTGCCGGTGCAAAAGCGGCTATCGCTGCATCCGACAATACTATAGAAGGAAAAGGAAAGAATCCGGTAGATTTCGGATCATTGTTTTCGCATGGTAAGGAAAGTGCTGCACCTGGTTTCTACCAGGTCTATCTGGAAAATTATAAAGTAAAGGTAAGCCTGACTTCAACCCTGCGCTGCGGTTTCCATAAATATGAATTTGAAAATGCTGCAGGCAGGCAGATTATCTTTGACCTCGGCCGTGCCAACAACAATATCTCCGACTGGGAGATCAGCCAGGTTGGTAAAAACGTAGTACAGGGAAGCCAGAAGACAGGCGAGCGCATCTATTTTTATGCTGTGCTCAATACGGATATTACAGCGATTGAAAAAACAGATGATGGTAAAGCCAAAGGTTATGCCCGCATTAAACTGGCAAATGGTGGCAAGGGAGCTGTTGAAGTGAAAATAGGTTTGTCATTTGTGAGCACTGCGAATGCCAAAGAAAACCTGGAGCAGGAAATAGGGAGCAAAACATTTGAGGCTGTGCGCCGGGAAGCTGCACAGACATGGGAACAGGTGCTTTCCAAGATTCAGGTAAAGGGGGGCACTGAGAAGCAGAAACAAATGCTGTATTCATGCCTTTACCGTTCTTTATTATGGCCTGCCCTGCGCAGTGACGTGAATGGGGAGTACACAGATATAAAAATGAAAGCTGCAAAATCAACAGATTTCAACTATTATACAGAACCTTCACTTTGGGATACCTACCGAAATAAGGATGTACTTTTAGGATTGGTATCGCCTAAGGTGGCACTGGATGTAATCAAGTCGATGAAGGATGTGGGCGATAAAACAGGTTTCATCCCTACATTTTTTCATGGTGACCACGGTACTTCATCGATTGCAGGCGCTTACCTCCGCGGTATAGATAACTTTGATGTGAAGGGTACTTACGCGATCCTGCTCAGGAACGCCAATGTTTCTCCGGGAGCAAGGCCCCACCTGGAAGAGTATATCAAAAAAGGCTATATCTCTGATCCTGATATTGCCCATCCTGAGGTAGAAACGAAGGCCAGTGCCGGTGTTTCCAAAACGCTGGAGTATGCTTATGATGACTACTCACTGGCACAGATGGCCAAAAAACTGGGAGATACAGCCAATTACAGCATACTTATGGCCCGGTCTCAGAATTACAAAAACATGTTTGATCCCTCTACCAGGTTTATGCGCGGGCGATTGCCAAACGGAGAGTGGATCAAGCCTTTTGATCCGACCCAGCCCTATTACGAGTATATGTACAGGGAAGCAAATGCCTGGCAGGTTTCCTTTTTTGCCCCACATGACATGAAAGGCCTGATTGCGTTGTATGGGGGCCCTGCTGGTTTTGAATCCAAACTGGATTCGCTTTTTACGCTGCCCTGGAACCCGAAACATATCGCCAGAAATGTGGAGACCTTTATCGGCCAGTATTGCCACGGCAACCAGCCAGATCATGAGGCTCCCTTTGCTTATACTTTTATAGGCAAGCCGGAGAAAACACAGAAGGTGCTGGACAATATCCTGAACAATCTTTACGGAATAGGAGATAAGGGACTGGCACTTGCGGGGATGGATGATGCAGGAGAAATGTCTGCCTGGTATGTGCTAAGCTCAACTGGCTTGTATACTTTCTCTGCCACAGACCCTGAGTATCTGGTAACAGCGCCATTATTTGATGAAGTGAAATGGAAAACCAATACCGGCCGTACTTTGACGCTGAGCAAACCCGGAAAGGGCAGGGGGATTACAGCTATAAAAGTGAATGGTAAACTGAATAAGGGATACTTCGTATCGCATGATCTTTTTAAAGAAGGTGGCAGGGTAGAGGTTGTTACAAGATAAAGCAGGGTATTATTGCTTAAACTTTTGGCAGCAGCAGTTGTTGTTGCTCAATGGAGAAAGAGCAGCATGAAGACCGTTACCCTTTAATTTTAACACTACGCCTTGATCAGGATAGCCAGGCATTTTTTGATCAGCAGCGAAAACTTTATTTTCCGGCTGAACGTAATTACCTTGAAGCACATCTCACTTTGTTTCACCAATTAGCTGATGGGCATGAAACGGTCGACTTTATGAAAAACCTGGCTGTGCGGGAATTTGAGCTGAAGGTGACTGGCCTCAGAAACCTTGGTGCGGGTGTAGCCTACCGTATTGAAAGTCCGGAATTACTGGCCTTACGGAAGACCATTGCTGCTGAGTTTTCCGGGCAGCTGATACCGCAGGACCGGCAGGGATACCGCCCTCACATTACGATTATGAACAAAACTACTCCGCAGGAGGCCCTCGCGTTACTGGCTGATCTTGCTGCTGATTTCGGGGAGTTTACAATAAAGGCAACAGGTTTGGATTTGTGGTCGTACCTCGGCGGGCCATGGCGCCATGAAAATACATTCTATTTTAAAGCGGCTGAACAATAATGGTTGAAGGTCAATTCTATAACAATGAGCTGCTTGATCTCAAGAGGTTAAAAGGGGACAGGCAGGCGGATGATTTTATCAGCCATGTTTTTGCTGATGCAACTACAAAAAAGCAGCTGCAGCAGTGGATGGGCGGGAAGTGTGGTCCTGAACATTTGATGACTTTGAAAAGTTTATTTCCGGCTTTCGGGTTTATAGCTCAAGCTGATCAGTTACCTGAATGGGCAGACCGCCGCCTGATGAAATCAGGTACTGCATTTTTTGCCCGTCACTCGGAGATGATCATGAGTTTGCTCGGACTGTTATCATTGCCTTATTGCTACACTGCCGCTAATGGAGCGATGGTTTTATATTTGTCGGAACTGATCCGCAAGCAAACTTCAAAAAGACTTAATGACACCGCTTCCTTTGTCTGGGAAGTGATGAACCCCGACGGGTTTGGAGACAATGGTAATGCCTGTGATGAAATCTTGAAAGTACGGATTATGCATGCCGCCGTTCGGTATTATACGTATCAAACCGGCAAATGGAATGAACAATGGGGCATTCCGGTAAATCAGGAGGATATGGCGGGCACGAACCTTTCTTTTTCATTGATTGTGATACGCGGGCTGCGGATGCTGGGCTACAATGTGAGTCAGGCTGATCAGGCTGCTTATATGCATATCTGGGCTGTTGTTGGGTATTTAACAGGATTGGATCAGGAGCTGATTCCAGAAACTTCCAGGCAGGCAATGCAGCTGGATGCAGTCATCAAAGAACGTCAGTTTCAGCTCTCAGGTCATGGGCAGGAGCTGACCAGTTCTTTAACCAAGCACATATTGAAAATAAATAACAGCAAGGCATCGGCTGATGAGATATTGGGCTTAATGCGTTACCTTCTGGGCCGCGAAATAGCAGATATGCTGGCTATAAAAGCGCCGGACCTGCCTGCTTACAAACTGACCATCATAAAAACGATGAACCTTTTAAAGGGTTTTAAACCTGAGGGGGACAGCAGAGTGGTCTACAATCAGGCCTATGCCCGATTTAAATGGCAGAGTCTGCGCCATAAAGACGTTCAGGCCTGATAAAATTCTGTTTAATTTCCAAGGCCACCTATTGGATTTAGCTTAACCTGAAGTCTGGATAACAATCTGAGCAGCAATGGAGGTTGGACAGTGCTGACATGCTTCGGAATATAGTATTCGCTGCTGGATCGTTTGAAAATTTCAGTAGCCCCGTTTGTTGTTTTAATAGCAACTTCATTGTAAGGAATGCCATGTTCCCTGAGACGGGCTCGGAGTGGGGGAGAATCGTGAAAATCTATGAGTATGCGCTCTTTTGAAGCCTCTAACACAGCCAGCTGATATTTGATCTGCGTGCTGATTATCGCATTCTGAATGATGACTATAGAGGAAAAGCTTACATTAACAATTAGTGCGAAGTAAAGGGAATTTCTGAGCCATTTCCGTTGGGCAGGCAGGATCAGTTCAAATGCTAGCAGGAGGAATATCGGTATATACCATAACTGTGGAATGTACCTTGCCCACCAGGATTCGGGCATTATAGCAACCGTCAACAGCAAGGTCCCTAAGATAAATATAGCATCTTTAAATCTCCTGTCCCTGTAGCCGCGGGCAATGAATATAGCGAGCATTACCAGTGCAATGATGATAATCCCGCTAAACCAGGGACCAAAACCTGCTACCCGAACATCCGGCCTCCAGAAGGATTTTAGGTCGACCATCTTTAGTGTAAGGGGCAATTTAAGTTGAGGGTAGTCGGCCGGTGTTCCGCTAACCGAGATGTTATCAGTATGTGAAAACAGGGAAACAAATAATTTGCGGGGCATGGACTGCTGACTGAAACCAGGAGGGGAGTTCAGGGTCACTATATCCACCTTAGTCTTTCCCATCAGAGGATAAAATGGATGTCCGTGTTTCAAAGTATTGGTAATATAAGGATTGAAGCCTGCAAGTATTCCCAGTACGGATGCCAGGAGCATGGTGAAAATTAAGCTTTTATGCTTGAGCAGTTCGCCCTTTAGAAATAGCCAGCAAACAATCAAAATGATGGTTATCACTGCATAAACAACACCGCTAAACTTTACGCCAAAGATCAGGATAATTACCATTAAAACCAGAGCATAAGACAGCATGTGTTTCACTCTGAGTGCATTACGGATGGAGATTACAAGCAGAAGCAGCAATGACGCCAGTGCGCCATCTACACAAAAAGTGAGCATTTGCGAAATTGATATGGGGTTACACATCAGTAATAAACTGATAGTCCATGCTTTTACGGATGAAAGTAATGGCAGTAAAGCAGACAAACTGAGAAACAGGCCGCCGAGCATGAGCATAATGTTAAGGGCTTTCCCTGTTTCAATATGCCCGGTTGTGGCGTATATGGCTGCCTGGATTGATTCTGCACCTTTTGCATAGTGGTTGATCCATACAAAGTAGATGTCCCTGTAATTGATGCCCATTTTGTAAGGGTCCCAGCCATCCTTCACATCTTTGAGGAAAGTAATTTTGTTTTCTCCCAGTACTGTATGATAAGGGTTCCATCCCTGCGCCAGCTGTATGATAGTTTCCTGGTGATATTCCTGTCCGTCGTCTGATACATCAAAGAAAAACCCTGCAATCAAGAGAGAAATTCCGGTTAATACCAGTGGCAGTGCTATGGTGAAGGCTATTTTCCATGGCTTAGCCTGCAATTGCCATGGCGATTTAGACACGGCGAATACCTGCAGGGCCAGTGTAAAAAGGAGCGCAAGTGGGAATTGCCACCAGCCAGCCTTTGCGTTCAAATATAAAGTGAGGGACTGGATCACCAGGGTGATCCCCGCAACCATTACGAGAAAAAAACCAATAAGGAAATAACTTTTAGACCGTTCATTAACTTGAATGATGTTCATACTGGCATTAACAGAGGTGAGGCGTTAGCTACAACTCTAATGAAACAATGCCCTGGATGAACTAAAGATCTCCGGAACAGCGACTTTCGAGCTGTGATGTAATGTAGATAAAATAATCAATAATACATATATAGGTTTAGTTTTGTTTCCCGGGTCCTGAGTTTTATTTACAGCTAAAAAATAACCTATTGGTACATGCCAAATAACAAGGCCTGTACCCGGACTAAACCAGATACAGGCCATGTTATTCTTTATTATGGACAGGATTGTTTAAAAATGGTTTATTGCGAAAGCCTTAAGCTTTCTTAGCCTCATTTTTTTCTTCGTCATTCGCATCAAGACGATAAATTTCCATGATGTTTTCCAATACTTTGACAAAGTCAATATTGAGATCTATCAGCTTTCCGGTATGGATATCAAATACCCAGCCATGTACAGTCAGGTTACGTTCGCGCTGCGCTCTCTGTACTTCTGCGGTTTTTATAACATTGATGCACTGCTCCTCAACGTTTAACTCAACCAGTCTTTTATACCGCTGGTCTTCATCTTCGATGGCGCCGAGTTCATCTTTGTGAGTTCTGTATACATCGCGGATATTTCTCAGCCATGGATTTAAAATACCCAAATCTCCGGATTTCATGGCAGCCTGAACACCACCGCAGTAGTAGTGGCCACACACAACAATATGATTTACATTAAGGTGCATTACAGCGTAGTTGATTACTGACATCACACTTAAATCAGTGTTAGGAACCATATTGGCAATATTTCTGTGTATGAAAGCCTCACCAGGGGCAACGCCCATCAGCTCTTCTGCGGATACACGGCTATCGGAGCAACCGATATACAGGATGTCGGGTTTTTGTCCTTTAGACATGTTGCTAAAGTAATCAGACTGAACGCTCAACTTCTTTTGAACCCAACTTTCATTATTTTCAAATATCTTCTTAATATCCATGTTGTAGTGTAATGTTCGTAATTATAACAATTATTGTAAAACAGCTGTAAAAGTGAATTGTTTGTTTGGTAAAACCAAAAATTACGTATAAAATTTCTGGACAGGATTTTCAAACGTCCGGGAATCAATCTGTACACTGCAATGCAACGGTACTGTAGTGCCGGGGGCAAACTTATCTTTAAGTTATGTGTTAATGGCTTGTTTGTCTGCTTAAACGGCAAATATTAAATTTTGATTTATGGCCGAACTACCTGATCTGACCGTATATGCGGAAATACTATCCAGGCGTTTTAAAGGAAAAACTTTAAAAGACCTGGATGTTAAAGTGTCAAAGAAACTCAATGTTTCAGTTAAGGAACTGGAATCAGCACTGCTTGGGAAAAAGCTGACTGCTGTATCCAGATATGGGAAGAGCCTGCATTTTGAGTTTGCGGGTGATATTGTCCTGCAGATCCATCTGATGCTTCGCGGAGAGCTTGTGCTTTTGAATAAGGAAAATCCAGATCCCAAATATGAGATCCTGGGATTTATGTTTAGCGGGGGAGAAGGGTTTGCCGTGGTGGATTTGCTCAGACAAGCGACGCCCACATTAAATCCTGAAGAGGCAAAATCACCTGATGCCCTGGAAATTACGCTGGAAGATCTGACTGCAACCCTATCTAAATCCAGGAAAATGGTAAAGGAAGTGCTGATGGATCAGAAGAAAATGCGCGGAATAGGGAATTCGTATGCTGATGAAATTTTGTGGCATGCCCGGATTTCTCCTTTTTCGGCTGCCAATGCGATTCCGGAAAAGGCTGTGAAAAAGCTTTTCAGCTCGATGGATAAGGTCCTGAAAAAAGCGATTGAGGAAATCGCAAAGGAGAATGGGGATGAACTGCATGGAGAACTGCGCGATGTGATGAAGATCCATGGGTCCAGGATTGAAAAAAGCCCCGGAGGCGCTGCCGTCAAATCAGAAAAGATTGGTGGCAGAACCAGCTATTACACGGAAGAACAGGAGCTTTACAACTGATGCAATGTTCATCAGTGTTGTAAAGCCGCTATATCTGTGAAACCTTCGTAACTGGTTCCATAATAATCTGCCAGGGCAGGAGAGTACTTGCCTTCGTAGTCGTACAGGTAAGTTTCAATACCGAGCTCCCGGGCAAACAAAATTTCGGATTCTGGATTGTCTCCGATCACCAGAACATCTGAAGGAGCATACTCATATTTTAACATGATCTGCTTAAAAATGTCTCCTTTGGTGAGTACAGACCTGTATGGATCCGGGATAAAGATTTCCCTGAAATCGTCCTGGATCTGTAACTGCCTGATCTTACTTTGCTGAAGTTTAACATAACCTGCGGTAATCAAAAACTTGTCCATTTTTATACCACGTGTCAGCTCATAGTCGTTAAATGTTTCCATGGAACCGCCATAAGTCATGTCCAGTGAAATCCTCAAACCTTCTTCCTTTACATCCTTTTTCAGGGCATACCGGTCAGCCACTGTGTGAAAAGGCGTAGATAGAATATCCGTACGTATTGCCTGGAATACATCCTCACTTACACGCGGTTTTAGCAGGTGGAACAGCTCTTTGTACATATCATCAACAACAGACACGGTAGGGTAAATCGTATCATCCAGATCAAAAAATAATGCTTTCTTCATACTGATCAATGATTATCCTGCGCTGTTGTCATCCTGCAGATCCTCGGATCCAAACTTTTTCGTATCCCCGCTGTCCAGCTTTACACTGATGGAGTTTCCAATTGCATCTACTACTTCTCCTTTGCCATCCGGTGTGATCACGCGCTGGCCTTTTAAAAATAAATCTTCGTTCATGATAACTGAGTTAAATTACAGCCATGAGTGCATCGCCCATGGTTGGTGCTAGAACCTATAATAATCAGGATTGTTTAAATTATATTGTCAACTTTTATTATTGTTGGAATTTGACCTGCCTTATCTATTCTTAGCTTTCATCCTATTTATGTCTCTCAGTGATTAGGCTACTGGTCAGTGGATTATCTTTTGATTAAAATCGTTTACGCTTATAGGTGTTAAAGTCATTTCTGCGAGAACTTTAATTGATTTGTTTACGTAATTTTTCATAATGGTGTAAAATGTCTGTTCGCTATTAAAATTTACTGTATATGGAAAATCAAAATGATTTGGAATTTGAGCGACTGAAATGTCTTATGCTGAAAGCCGAAATTGTTTCAAATATGAGCGCAGAAGTAAAGTCTAAAATTATACAGCGGGGATATACACCTACCGAAATAGCTACTACTTACATTGCTCGAATGTATTGCTACATAGATAGTGACCCTGCAATTGCAGCTATAAATCTGGCTATGTTGACACTTCCGCCCTGCAGTCCTGTTTATGAACAGATTATTTTCAATGAATCAGGAGAGCAAATAGTTGATATTATTTTTTAGGGATTAAGGTGATTGAGATGACCAGACCAATCAGGTTGATCATAGTATATAACAGGGGCTGCCTGGAAAATCATTTAAATTTAAAACAATTGCGAGATATATTACCTTTTTGGACAGGCAATAGTCGCATTCTATTAATGTGGCTGGAACGCGAGAACAGCAAAAACACAGATAAATAATGAATAGTCTTTTTAAAAGGATAGTTGCCTCGAATAGCGGGCTGCTGGGCGATATGGTGCAGTTGAAATACCAGGCAATGTCTGAAAGCGCGTTCAGGTTTTTTCGGGGTACCTGTGAGTTGTTTTATGAAGACTTCCATACCTGGAAACAAATGCCCTCATCTCCATTATCCTGGATATGCGGGGATCTGCATGTAGAAAACTTTGGCAGTTACAAATCAGATGACGGACAGGTATACTTTGATCTCAATGATTTCGACGAAGCATTACTGGCGCCTGTGATTTGGGAGCTTACACGAATGCTGACAAGCATCTTTCTCTGTTTCGATTTTCTGGAGATTGAGGAGCTCAAAGCAATGAACATGGTACAGGTATTTCTAAAGAATTATGCAGGTGTACTTATCCGTGGGAAAGCCCTGGCGATAGAGCCCCGCGTAGCAAAAGGGATTATCTTATCATTTTTGAACAGCGTAACGCTGCGTAAGCAGTCGCGCCTGCTGGAAAAGAGGACAGAAGTTAAAAAGAGAAAACGGGTAATTTCCCTTGCTGATGAACGGCATTTTCCCGTTGAGGGCGAATTAAGGCAGGAGCTGTTTGAGCACCTGAACGACTGGATTAATTTCCATTCCAAAAGCCCCTACAATTATAAGGTGAAAGACGTGGTTTTCCGCCTTGCGGGAACAGGAAGCGTAGGCACAAAGCGCTATATGTTCTTACTTGAAAATACCAATAAAAAGGGGAAATACCTGATCATTGATATGAAGCAATCACAGCCTTCAGCGCTGGACGGATATCTTACTGTGAAGCAGAAAAACTGGGACAGCGAATCTGAACGTGTGGTTTTTGTGCAGGAACTTGCGCAGCATATGCCCTGCGCATTGTTGAGCAGTACAACATTTAAGGGAGAAGGATATGTGATGAAGGAGATGCAGCCTGCGGAAGATAAGGTCAAATTTAATCTGATACAAGACAACTACAGGGACATTTATCAGGTAATTGACGATATGGCCGCGCTTACAGCTGCCTCACATATCAGGTCGTCTGGCAGGTCGGGATCGGCTACAGCAGATGAACTGATTGCTTTTGGCAAGCGTAACGGCTGGCAGGAACAGGTGATCAGTTATGCCCACAACTATGCGCAGCAAGTGAAAAAGGATTACAGCTTGTTCAGATCCGGGTTTGAATCTGGTGCTTTTACCGGACCCGGGCAGTAACTAAAAAATAAATAGAAACAGATGTTTCGTTCTGAAAATTTAATAATTGAAAAGCCGGTCGTAATGAGCCGGATTTTTGCATTTTGTACTGGCGCATATATAGAATAGACATGATGGCTGATCCTTAAGCAGCTATTATGATAATATCATATAGTAAGCTGATAAAAACTATCATTAAAAAGTATATCTGATTGTACACTTTTGTGTAAGTCACACAGGCTTAACCAGATATAACCCGGCAAATTGTCTCCACATATAATTTGCTTAACATGAAGATGCATCCGTATACAAGAGGTAGCGTTATATAATCTCACCCGGAAATTTATGGCTTTCAGATAGGCATAAATTTAAGGACAGCTGAGGTTAACAGGCGTCTATATATTCCCCCCAGTAGCCTATACTTATTGCCAATAACAACCAAATATATAACTTATGAACTTAGAATTTTTACGCAAATTTTCCTGGGTTTTTTTACTCATGACAGTTACCGGTACGTCTTTGCTGGCCCAGCAGCGGCAAATTACCGGTAAGGTTGTTGATCAAAAAGACGGGCAGCCCATACCGGGAGTAACCGTTGGGATACGGGGTAAAAGCAATAACGTAACCACCAATGACAAAGGTGAATTTGGATTGGTTGCAGATCCTGCTACTGATGCCCTGGTGTTTTCGTACGTAGGCTATATCAGGCAGATCATCCCCCTGGCAGGCAAAAACAGGATAACAGTAAACTTTGCTGAAGACAGCCAGACGCTGGATGAGGATGCTGTTGTAGTTGTAGGCTATGGTACAAAAAAACGCAGTGAGGTGCTGGGATCAATTGCCACTATTACGGGTAGCGAAATACAGGATGTACCTGCCCCCAATTTAGCAGGCGCCCTGAGAAACCGGGTTGCTGGTGTAGGTGTAAGTCAGGTATCCGGTCGTCCGGGCGCGCCTATTACCCTAAACATCAGGAATTCCGTAGTCTCCGAAGCGGTGCCGGGTGGTACAGCAGAACCGCTGTATGTAGTGGATGGTATCACCGTTACCAGAGATGCGTTTGATAATATCGATGCCTCGATGGTAGAGAATTTAACCTTCTTAAAGGATGCATCGGCATCTATCTATGGGGCTTCGGGAGCGAAGGGCGTTGTTCTGGTAACCACAAAGAGAGGTAAGCTTGGCAAACCCAGTATTACCTATAATGGGTACCTGGGGATTTCTGATGCGGCAAAAACACCTGAGATGTTATCTGCGTATGACCATGCTTTACTTTTAAACGATACCTACCGTACACAAAGCGCCCCTTTGTCAGATATCTTCCTGCGTGAGGACCTGGACTACATCAAAACACTCAACTACAAAAGCTGGTATGACGAGGTATGGCAGCCGTCAACCATGCAGAGGCACAATGTGGGCATCTCCGGAGGAAGTGAAAGGATAACTTTCTTTACAGGAGGAAGTTATCAGAGCGAAAATGCCAACTATGCAGGAATGAAATTTGATAAATATGGCTTTAGAAGTGGGGTCACTGCTACATTATCAAACGGATTAAAGGCAGATATCAACTTCAATGTAGACTATAATACAAGAGAGCAGCACCACAATGCTCAGGAAAGTGATGCGAATTTCTTTGAGCGGATAGTGAGTATACCACGCTGGGTACCCATTAGTATCAATGGCAATTACGTTAACTATAACGGCCTGATCAACCCGAAGGCTGTTGCAGAATCGGGCTATTACAACAACAGCAGCACAAAGGGATATCGGATCAATGGAAGCTTAACTTATGAACCTACGTTCTTCAAGGGATTTACGGCCAAGTTACAGATCTCTCAGGCAAGCGGCTCTTCTAAGGCTACACAGTACATCCCGCCATATAAACTCTATAACTATGTGAGAAGGGGGAATAACCAGCAGCTGTTTACTGATCAGTTAGTAAATACCTCGGCCACCTCCTCGTACTTTGAACCAACCAGCTTAGCTACTGCAACTATCACTCCAGGGGTATCCGAAAACAATAGCTATCAGGGATTTATCACCTTACAGTACAGCAGAACTTTTGCCAAACATGCGCTGAATTTATTGGTGGGCGGGGAGCAGAGCGAGGGGAACTCTCAAAGTTCAACGGTGCGCTATAGCAATCAGCTGATCCCGGGTGTAGACCAGTACTGGGCTTTTGATGCAACTACTTTAACCCGTCAGAACTTCGCAAGGACGGCAGTATCAAAACGTTCGTTTTTCGGGCGCTTTGACTATGATTTCAATAAGAAATACCTGCTGGAGGTGATTACCCGACTGGATGCGTCATCCAACTTCGCTACAGGGAACCGCTGGGGAGTTTCGCCCAACGCTGGTATTGGCTGGGTAGTGAGTCAGGAAGACTTCTTTAAAAACTCAAAGTTAACCCGCTTTGTGAATTTTCTGAAACTGAAGCTGAATGTAGGGATTACTGGTGATGACAGGGTTGATCAGAGGCTGTGGCAGGACAGGTTCCTGATCGATGTAACCAACGGCTATCTCTACGGAAACTCGAATCAGAACAGCTTAAACCGTTCGCGGCTGGCCAATCCGGACATCACATGGGAAAAGAAAAGGACCATCAACCTGGGTTTGGAATCATCCATGTTTGATAACAAACTGGATATTGGGATCGAGGTGTTTAAAAACTATAATTACGACGCATTTGACCTGGGGGGAAATAACTTGTATCCACTGTATTTTGGTACTGCCGCGCCGATTGTCAATTACAGGGAAACCTACAACTGGGGATCTGAATTCACTATCGGATACAAGGCAAAGCTGGCTGCAAGCTGGAATCTAAGTGCCAGTATGAACTTCGGTTATGGTAACTCTGTAGTAGACAGAATCCTTTACGCACCGGGAAACCTGATCAACAACGTAGCGCCCGACTGGCAGGTACAGTTCGGAACAGATCCGAGGGTATATAATTCAAGTAACATAGGTTTAAAAACAATCGGCATGTTCAGGACGCAGGCAGAGGTAGATTCATGGATGGCAAAATATCCCAATTACAGATTGTACGACAGGGTGCCGCAACCGGGCTGGTTATATTTCGAGGATACCAATAAAGATGGGGTAATCAGTGACAGCGATATGGTGCCGCTGTTCAAAAATACAAATGCTTTCTTTACCTCCGGGATTTCCCTAAATCTCAGTTACAAAAACTTTGCTTTCAATACGAATATTAATGCACGGTTTGGTGGTAAAATATTCTACGACAGCAGGGCCAGGATCGCGCCCTCGGCCACCAGAAATGTGTTAACTATCTGGCAGGACCGATGGACAATAGATAACCCGATGCAGGGCAAATATCCAAGGTTTGATGATCCGGCATTGACAAGGAATTCTGACTTCTGGGCGGTGGACGGAACAATGATCCGCATCAATACAATGACCCTGAGTTACAAATTAGCACCGGTACTGGCAAGGAAACTGGGGCTGGAAGGCGGACGGCTTTTGCTGACGGGAAACAACCTGTGGACAATCATCAACCCACTGCCATACAAAGATCCGTACACCTCTAGTGCATACGACTATCCGATACTGAGAACGATTTCGCTGGGATTAAGTGTTAACCTCTAATTATTTGAGCAATGAGCAATAAACTGAAAAATAATATAAAGAAGTCCTTTCTGATGCTAATGCTGACGGTTGCTTTGGCAGCATGCGTAAACAAGGATGATTTTTTCCTTTTGCCTGACACGGAAGGAATAGATGCAGCAATCTGGGATAACGAAGGTTCCGTGCAGCTCCATTTAAACAGGGTATATGATGTGGTGATGGCAGCTTTCCCGCTGCAGGTTGCTCCAGACAGGTTTGGGGTACACTATGCGAGTGATGAGAATTACCTTCCCGATCTGGATGTGAATGCAAGAGCTGCATTGGGACTGCAGGGGGTTCTGGGTGATAATGATGTGAGGTTCGTGGGGAACCAATACCGTGGTAATCCAGGTGACAATAAATATTGGGATATCGCCAGATGTAATGATGCCATTGGAAATGTCCCTAAGGGATCATTGCCGCAGGACAGGCAAAAGGTGCTGCTTGGGCAGTATCACGCACTAAGGGCAATCACTTACTTTGAATTGGTTAAAGTTTACGGTGGTGTACCACTGATTTTAGAGCCGCAACTGGAGAATTCTGTATATATGGGCGGCAGGAAAAGTGCCCGGGAGTGTTTTCAGGCGATCTTAAATGATCTGAATACCTCTATAACGATGCTCGAAGGCTTTAATCCGGATGATGGAACCGGAAGAGGAAAGATTACCAAACTGATCGCTACGTGTATCAAAGCGAAGGTTTTGTTTTATATGGCTAGTCCGCAGTTTAATCCAAGAAACGATCCCAAACACCCTTTTGTACAGGAGAAATGGAGTACGGCCCTGCAGGCAAACAAAGAAGCGTATGATTTATGCCTTGCGGCCGGAAAAAGACTGATGCCCAACTACAACGATATTTTCCGTACAGAAGGAACTGCCAACACAGAAGCAATCATGGTTAGAACATATTCAAGTACCATTAACGCGAGAGGACACGATGGGGAGTACCGCAGCAGGCCAGGCTCTGAAGGAGGATCGTACCACCAGTTCTATGTGCCAACTACAAAAATGCTGGATGCCTATCCGATGAGGGATGGAAAACCAAGGGGCACATCAACAGCCTATCCCTATGATGATATCATGTTCTGGCAAAATAGAGACCCCAGGTTTGAAGCCACCTTTGCCTACAACGGAAGCCTGTATCCGCTGAGCGGAAATACGACAAGAAAACAATGGAACTACAATACAACAGTGAACGAATCAAATGGTAATGCCGTATATGTGCGCCGCTTTACCACGCCGGGATTAGGTTCTGGTGCCGTAAGGTATTCAAATGGATTGGGAGGAAGCGGGATGGACTGGATTGAAATGAGATTGGCCGAGGTGATGCTGAATTACGCGGATTGTATGAACGAAACAGGAAACATCTCTGGAGCAAAAGACATGGTGAGGCAGATCCGGGTGAGGGCAGGAATAGTGCAGGGGGATTCTGATTATGGATTAGGACTTGCTGGTGGTGGTGATGAACTGAGGACTTTGATCCTCAACGAGCGGCTTATTGAATTTGCTTTCGAGAATAAGCGCAATGCGGATCTGCGAAGGTCACGCACGATGCACCTGCTGACAGGAAGTATGTCCAAAAGGGAAATCCAGCTCGCCGCCACGAGTGATAAAAATGTTCTTGAAGCGGTGACTAATGGGGTGATGTTCAGGGAAACAATAAACGTTAATGATAAAACCGTTTATAACAGGTATTTCAGAAATGTGATCGTTACCAACGCTACTTATCTGCCTTATAACGTTCCTGAATTTCATTATTTCTATACTTTCCATGCCGACTTTGTGAATTTCGGGGCCAACATCGTTCCAACAATTGGCTGGCCCGGCGGCACGTTTGATCCGCTTGATTAAAAAATAATAGAGGTATCTGATTAAATAGCTAATAAAATGAAAACCAAGAATATTCAAAAGTTACTCCTTATTGTATTCACTGTACTGTGTTTTACGGGATGCAAAAAGGATTCTGAAAATATATTTACCATGTTTACGGAAGTGACTGTAACCTACAATAACAGTGATCCGCGCTGTGTTACAGACTATAAATCGGTAAACGAAAAGGAGGAAGTATGGATTGATTTTACAATTAATTCAGCCTCTGAAGATATGTATTCCTATACCGTGGAAAAATCAGCCAGCAACCAAACTCCCGAGCGTACGGTATTTACAATTACCAACCCTGCGCAACGGAGGAGTTTTTCAAATATCATCAAACTGGTGATGGACCGTGATGGCAAAACAAGCTACCGCATCTATGCCCTCAACCAAAAAGGAATATTTATTGGCGACGGCAAAAAAAGTGTAACGATTGACGTTAATCCTAGTTATATGATCTATGCCAACAGGAACATCTATCTGCCTGATACTGTCGCAAAATCATTGCCCAGCTTCTTTTCACTGAGTGATGCTTCTGGTTTTAATTATACTGAAGCTGGCTCAAATTCAGCAAAAATAGATTTTGGTATTTACAGGAGGCTCGCTTCCAATTCTACCCCCGCAGCGGTGTCATATGTGATTAATTTATATTCGCCAGGTGTACCTGTGAACCCGCTGGCCGTGTATGACATCAGTGCCTGGACACCTAAAAGAACAACACGTTTTAGTGCGCCGGTTACAGGACAGGCAACTGCATTTCTTACAGGAGCAATATCAGGATCAACAATTGAAACGCTGGCCAGGGCACGTACCATCAACCTCAGTGCAACGGTTGCAACTGTGGCAGCAAGTGGCCTGGCAGCAGGCAGTGCAGTATTCTTTCTTACTCCTGAGGGTAAATATGGAATGATGTACATCAATGCCGCAACTTCAGATTACCAGGGCAGGCCATACATCAATGTAAGTGTGAAAGTGCAGAGATAATTGGATTAGCGTTTTTTATCTTAACTTCATTCGATGATGAAGCTGGTGTCATTGAAAAAACATAGTGGCTCATCCCCAAATTATGTTTTTTAACTGTCTAACTGATATGAACGCTCATCCTCTAAGAAAAAAAACACTATGGTTATGTGCATGCATGATTGCCGCCGTAAATTCATTTGCGCAGAATTCTATAACTTTTGATACTGCCGAATCCAAAACAGTCATCAGCAAAAATATCTACGGACATTTTGCAGAACACCTTGGACGGTGCATTTATGATGGTTTTTATGTAGGTGAGGGGAATAAAACAATACCCAATACAAACGGAATAAGAAATGACATTGTTAAGGCATTGAAAAAACTAAAGATTCCTAACCTGCGCTGGCCCGGAGGATGTTTTGCTGACACCTATCACTGGAAAGATGGAATCGGGCCAAAAGATAAAAGGGCTTCAATTGTAAATACCAACTGGGGAGACGTCACTGAAGACAATAGTTTTGGAACGCATGATTTCCTGAACCTCTGCGAGCTGCTGGAAACTGAACCCTATATATCCGGCAATGTAGGCACTGGTACTGTACAGGAAATGGTGGATTGGATGCAGTACACAAATTTTGACACCAAAAGTCCGATGTCTGATCTGCGCAGGCAGAACGGACGCGACAAAGCCTGGAAGGTGAAGTATTGGGGGATTGGTAACGAAACTTATGGTTGTGGCGGCCATATGAGGGTTGAATATTATGCTGATCTCTACCGTCAGTATGCCTCGTTTATGAGCAATGATGGTAAAAACCATCTTTCATTTGTAGCTGCCGGTGCTAAAAACGATGATTACCACTGGACCGAAACGCTGATGAAAGATGTCCCGTTGTACCTGCTGGATGGGATTGCAATGCACCATTACTCTTATGTAGACTGGGAAGAAAAAGGGGCGGCAGCAAAATTCGATGAGGGCCAGTATTTTAAAACCATGAAACAGGCTGTTTGGATGGAAGAACTGGTAGCCAGACATTCCGCAATTATGGATAAATATGATCCGAAAAAGAAGGTGGCACTGGTAGTAGATGAATGGGGTGGCTGGTATGATGTAGAACCGAATACCAATCCCGGATTCCTGTTTCAGCAAAATACTATGCGCGATGCAATGATTGCCGGTGTTACCCTTAATGTGTTTAATAACCATGCCGACAGGGTACGGATGGCCAACCTCGCGCAATGTGTAAATGTTTTGCAGGCCGTGATTCTGACGGATAAGGAAAAGATGATTTTAACACCTACATACCATGTAATGGAAATGTTCGCAGTACACCAGAACGCCAGGTTATTACCTGTATCAGTTAAGACCAATAGCTATACCTTTGGGGCTGACAAATTACCTGCACTTTCTGCATCAGCTTCTATTGACAATAACCAGTTGACGCATATTAGCCTTGTGAATATTGATGCCCGGAAAACCCAGCAGGTGACGATAGAGTTAAAAGGTAAAAAGGGCAAAGCGATAACTGGCAGAATACTTACTTCAAAACAAATGCAGGACTGCAATACTTTTGAAACTCCTGAAGCTATAAAACCAGCGGTATTCAGGGAGTTCTCTGTGAAAGGAGAAACATTGCAGCTGAAAATACCAGCTTTTTCTGTGGTTGTGCTGGAGATGGTAAACTAGATCGGATTGTTTGTTGCTTATCCCGGGGAAATTTGTCTGCGGGTGTTATTTTTCCTGCAGCAAAATGTATGGTTGTGGGATTTGGCTGAGGTTTATGGCCCAAAACCTTTGATGGTGCATGAAAAAGTCGCAAATTGCGCCAAAGTTGGATCAAATGGCAAGGAAAGTTACAGATGGGCCCCTGCGAAATAAAGAACGTACCAAAACAAGTGTGATCACAGCTTTAGGAAATTTACTGAAGAAGGACGGATTTGCGGGATTAAGTATAAGCAGAGTGGCCGATGAGGCGAAAGTAGACCGGAGAATTATTTACGATTATTTTGGTGGCCTCGATGGCGTAGTAAAGGAGTACCTTAACAGGAACGACTATTGGAAGATAAGTGCAGAAGACATAGATGATATAGTTGATGCCAACAAGACTGACGCCGGTAGAACGCTTGCTTTTTCTGTGCTTGAAAACCAGTTTGACAGCCTGATCACAAATGAGGAAATGCGCAGGATCATTACCTGGGGTTTGAGCGAAAAACTGCCAATGCTGAAGGAACTGGATTTAAAGCGTGAAAACATAGGAGAACAGATCCTTAGCGGAGTGATCGAAAACCATTCTGAGCTGAGTGAGAAAAACCTCAGGGCCATGTATGCCGTGTTAATGGGTGGCGTTTATTACCTGACATTGCATGCAAAGATGCTGGAAAACCCTTTCTGTGGGATAGACCTGAATAAGAAATCGGGACAGAAGGAAATCAAAGAGGCACTGAAACAGATTATTGATATGGCTTATGACCGCACAACTACTTTGTAGGATTCTGATTAAAGATGCTGCTGAAACAAGGTTAAAATGGCCCCTGATTTTGTCGCGAACAACCCTCACTCTGCTATAAACAGTATATTACTTTTGAACTGTATCCTGAGCAACCGGTATGTATACTAATAACAGGAATAGGAAAGAACTAAAACTGATCAGATGAGAAAAATAAACTATGGTATCAATCTTTCGGCAGATGGCTGCTGCGATCACACCAAATTTGGTGGCAGCGAAGAGACACACGATTATTTCACTCATTTGATGAAGGATGTTGATCTGATCATCTATGGGCGTAAAACTTATGAACTGATGGTTCCTTACTGGCCAGACCTCGCCCGTGCAAAATCCGGGACTGCATCCATAAATAAGTTTGCGGAAACCTTTGATGCCATTGATAAAGTTGTTTTTTCGCGGTCGTTGACTAAGGTTGAAGGCAATACCAGGCTGGTTCGTTCAGATCTTGCTGATGAAGTAATGAAATTGAAACAAAAACCGGGAAGAAACATTTCAATTGGTGGAATAGACCTGCCTTCGCAATTAATGGCCATGGGTTTGATTGATGAATTTTATTTTTTTGTTCACCCTGTAATTGCAGGGCAGGGGAGAAGGTTGTTTGAAGATACACATCTTAAGGAAGTGCAGAATTTAAAACTGGTAAATACTGAAGTGTTTAAATCTGGTTGTACAGCGCTTCATTATCTGAAATAAATTCCGCTTGTTAAGATGAATTGAACATCCTTGAAAACGGGCAGGTCCTTTGTTATTTTCTCTTTAAATCCAGGTCCTGAAAATCAAAACTGAAATCCGTTAAGGGAGAGATCGCTTGCATTTTAAAGCCGTTTGGCACCCCGTTATTATCCAGAGAGAAGTTAACGAATGCATCCGCATCAAAGCTCCTGTCATACCATTTAATAATGAATGTATTCCCCTTATAGTAAACCATATCGCCTTTTAGCGCTGGTGAGTTCCGCGACTGAAAATGCAGCTTTCCATTCTGGTCACTGATAGTTACATCGCCAAACCAGACATCCGCATATGTTCCAAGATAATTTTTAATATCAGGTCTATTGGCAGTGTTCTTTAGTTCTGCCTCAATATCAGCCCAAACTTTGTCGGTTGCCTTTTTACCGTACTCTTTTCCGGCCTTCTCATCATCATCCTGTTCTTTTATCCGGTCTTTTCCTTTAATGCCAAAGTATCCGTCTTTTATGGAATTGGTAATGGAATGTAAGCGTTCGGTGAATTGCGCTGCCAGTTTAACGTTCTGTTTTTCGAGATTTGCTAGCGAAAATTATACGAACTATGAGCGCAAATCAATTAGTACAATCGGAAATGTTAGGTCATGTAAAAGAGTGGCAACATAGTGGGCTTAGTCAAATCGGCTATTGCCAGGAACAAGGAATCAGGTTCAGCAAATTCAATTATTGGGTACGTAAGTCACGTCCTGATTCCATAGATGCTGCAGGTTTTGTACCAATCAAGCTGGAAAGGAAGCCTGCTGGTGTGCCAGCAAGTCCATTAATGGAATTAGTAACTACCGGTGGTAACCGGCTAAAATTTTATAGCCCCATGGACCCAGAATTTATCAAAAGTATCTTGTTCTAGTTTTGCTGAGTTTAACCAATCTCCATCGTTATCTGCTGTACCGGGGCACAGCAGATATGAGAAAATCATTCGATTCCTTAGCCGGGATTGTTCGCCGTGAAATCGGAGTGGAACCGCTACAGTCTGGCGATGTATTTATTTTTCTGAACCGCAAACGTAACCAGGTAAAATTGCTGAATTGGGATGGAGATGGCTGGTGTATCTATTATAAAAGGCTGGAACGAGGTACTTATGAGCTTCCAATGGTTACTGCGGACAGTACTTCCTGTCAGATGCGCACCGATGAATTACAACTGATCCTTGGTGGTATTTCACTGCAGAGTATTCAGCGTAGAAAGCGGTATCAAAAGCCTGTTTAAAGTATTTTTAATCAGCTTTTTTGTCTAAAAATAGTTGCAGATCAACGTTTGATTTCTTATTTTTAAGCAATGAAAAAAGGGAATGGATCTACTGAAAATGAAGAATCTGAGTTGCAAAAAGAACTCCGGGTACTCCGTGAACAGGCAAAGAAATCTGCCCTTTTGGAACAGGAAAACGAGCAGTTGAAAAAGAAGCTGGAAAACAGCGAAAGGGAAATTGAAAAGCTCAAGTACATGCTTTTTGAAGCCAACTACCAGCTTGGACAATGGAAAAAACGTTTCTTTGGTTCCACCACTGAGCGTTTTGTTCCCTGTTATGCTGATCAGTTGGTTATGGATCTTGAACTGACACCACTTGTAGCTGCCGAAACTGAGCCTGTCAAAATAGAATACTTAAGAAAATTGCCTTCAACCGAAGACAAAAGCAAGCCGGTCCGCTTACATTTACCTGAACATCTTAAAAGGGAAGTCACCGAAATTTATCCTGAAGGAGATCTTTCCAGAATGGTGTATATGGGTAAACAGGTGACCGAACGGCTGGAGGTTACTCCGCAAAGCTTTAAAGTGATTCAGGAAATCCGCCATAAATACATGGATGTGGAAAATGGCCGTAAGATCATCACACCAGCTCTGCCTGAGCGTGCCCTTTTTAAAACCATAGCAGGCCCAGGGTTAATTGCCGATATGCTGGTAGCTAAATATGTAGACTCATTACCCATTACCCGACAACTGAGCCGGTTTGTACGTATGGGTATCACTATTGCCAAGTCTACGGTCAATGGATGGATCAAAAACACCTGTGAGTTCCTGGAACCTTTATACAACCTACATATTAAGGCCGTGCTGTCCAGCAACTATTTACAGGTAGATGAAACCCCGGTCAAAGTACTTGATCAGAGCAAAGATGCAGGAATTCGAAGGTCTTATCATTGGGTTTATTATTCTCCGCCAGACAAACTGGTCATGTTTGATTTCCAGCAGGGACGCGATAAAACCGCCCCACGAAAATATCTGAAAACCTTTAAGGGGACACTTCAGACAGATGCTTATGCCGCGTACAACCAGTTTGATACCCCGGGGGTAACAATGGCCGGATGTCTTGCCCATAGTCAAAGAAAATTTGCGGAAGCCCAGGACAATGATCCCATGGCCAGGATCGCCCTGTCTGAATTTCAGCAGATCTATGCCATTGAACACAATGCTAAAATAAAAGAACTCAGTCAGGACCAACTCAAAAAAGAACGGCAAAAAAATGCCATGCCCATTTTTACGCGCTTAAAATTATGGATGGAAGACTACAGATCAAAAACGACCCCTTCCAGCCCGATGGGGAAAGCGATTGGTTATTTCATGAACAACTGGAAAAGACTAACTGCTTACCTTGATAACGGACAAACTTTGGTTGATAATAATCCTGTAGAACGTGCGATCCGGGTATCGGCGATCGGAAAACGCAATTTCCTGTTTCATGGTGCCCATGAAGGTGGCCAATGGGCAGCTATGCTATACTCTTTTTTCGGAACTTGTAAACTTCATCAAATCAATCCCCTGGAATGGCTCACTGATGTACTGATCAGGATGCCGGAATATCAAAAAGATAAATTTACTGACCTGCTGCCTCAGAATTGGTCTCCCCTAATAACAACTTAATTACTTTCGCATTTCGCTTCTCTATCATACGCAGTGAGGAGAGCTCTCTGCGCGCTAACTCCCTGGGATCAATAATGTCGGCAAACTCCTGCAAACTGATCTCGTAGAAAACGCAGATTCTGAAGATCACGATAAAACTTGCCTCTTATGCCCACGTTCAATGTCAGAATAGGTGCTGCCAGATAATTCAGCCGCTTTAGCTATTGTGCTCCGGCTATGACCATGAGATTCCCGTAAATCCAACAGTGTTTGTCCAATTGTTCCCATATTACAAATATATACAGTCCAATTATGCATTAAAATAAATGGCAATATAATATTTGACCCTACTTTTCAAAGACGCTATTTACCGAACGCTTACAATGGAATAGTATGCACCGCCGGATTGCTGGTTGGTTAAAACGATGATGCCCAATTTCAATTCCGGTATTAAAGTAACTTCACTCACCATTCCAGCTAAACCACCTGTATGTTCTGCAACAAAATAGCCATTTTCATCACTCAAAAACCAGCCTAAACCGTACCCGAAAAAGTGCGTTTTATATAAGCCTGTTTGTGTTGGGATAATACTTTGCAAAGTCCACATCTTGTTTTGGGCGCTTTTACTGAATAAGGTCTTTTCTAGCTTCTCGCCATATTTGCGGCCATTCAATTGTGTAATCACCCATTTGCTCAGATCTTTGACACTCGTATTTATCCCTCCGGCTGCATTGCTGCTCTCACTAAAATTTCTTGGGATTGCTGTTATTACACCATTTACCGGTGCATGTGCATCTATAACATTGCTCTTATTTTTTAACCGGTTAAATGATAATGCACTATTTGTCATGCCCAAAGGCTGCATGATGCGAGTTTCGACGAAATCTTCATACTTCATTCCTGAAACCCTTTCGATGACCTCTCCGGCAACTATATAGAGTAAGTTATCGTAATCCCATTTGGTACGGAAGCCTGACACAGGTTTTAAGTATCTTAGATTATGGATAACCTGTTTTTTGGTGACTATGGACGAATCCGGCCAAAACATTAAATCTCCGGCACCTAATCCTAAGCCACTTCGGTGAGAAAGCAGATCAGTAATAGTGAACTCAGCTGTAACGTAGGAATCGAACATTTTAAACTCAGGGATTAAGTCAGTAACTTTAGTATCCCAGCTAAGTTTCTTCTCGTCAATCAAAATACCCAGGGCTGCTGCAGTAAAGGCTTTAGTGTTTGACGCAATTGCAAATACAGTGTTTTCATCGGTCTTTTTTCCGGATTTTAAGGACCGCAGGCCATAACCTTTTGAGTGTATAACCTGACCATCTTTAATCACGGCTACTGCTATGCCCGGTACCTTAAAGGTGCTCAATACCTTTTCAGAAATACTATCAATCTGTTTTGATGTTAATACCTGGGCATTTAATTGAGTTGTTGAGAATAGGACAAGAATAAAAAGCAACTTTTTGAGCGATAGAGTAGATTTCATCAGGGAAATTTAAATGGCTCTTAAATATAATAAAATATTAAACTACCGGTAAATAATATTTTAAAACTCAAACCATTCAGTTCCGGTTCTGTTTATCAAATAATTATTTAAAGATAATAAGATAAAAAGATGAAACATAGAAAATTAGGTAAAAATGGACCGGAGGTTTCGGCCATAGGACTTGGCTTGATGGGAATGAGTGCTTTTTATGGCTACCGGGATGACGAAGAATCTGTAGCTACAATCCATCGTGCATTGGATCTGGGTGTTAACTTCCTGGATACAGCAGAATTGTATGGGCCCTATACCAACGAAGAGTTGCTGGGCAAAACGATCAAAGGCATACGTAACGGGCTGGTCATCGCGACAAAGTTTGGTGTGCATAACAATGACGGGGTCACAAAACTGGATGGCAGCAGGGAAAACGTATATAAATCAGTTGAAGGCAGCTTAAAGCGCCTGGGCATAGAAACGATCGACTTGTATTACCAACACAGGATGGATCCGGATACTCCGATTGAAGATACTGTCGGCGCACTTGCCGATCTGATACAGGAAGGTAAAATCCGTTATATCGGTTTATCGGAAGCTGAACCTGCAATTATCAGACGTGCCCACGCAGTACACCCGATCACTGCCCTGCAGACCGAGCTGTCTCTCTGGACAAGGGAAGTGGAAAGCAATGGCGTGCTGGATACCGTACGTGACTTGGGGATAGGCTTTGTACCTTACAGCCCCCTGGGCCGTGGTTTCCTGACCGGTGCAATAAAAAGTCCGCAGGATTTTGAAGAGGGCGACTGGCGCAAAAATAACCCGAGATTTTCTGGTGAGAACTTCCAGAAAAACCTGCATATCGTAGAGAAACTCAATGAACTTGCCAGTCAGAAAGGCTACACGGCTTCGCAGCTGGCTTTAGCCTGGGTGTTGGCGAAAGGAGATGATATCGTGCCTATTCCGGGAACCAAACGCAGAAAATATCTGGAAGAAAATATCAAAGCTGCAGAGATTACGCTTAGCGCGGATGAAATGGCTGAAATAGATAGTATTTTCCCGCCTGACGGTACTGCTGGTAACCGTTATTAAAGCTTTTACGCTGACAACCAATAGCGGCTGTCAGCGTTTAAATCTTAATTTATTAGCTGAAAATGAACAGGCAAATAAATGATTTTCAGTTCTGTTTTCAGCTGATCTTCATATACTGCAGCAACATAATCGTTTTCGCATCTCTGATCTCACCAGTAGCGATCATACTGTATGCCTCATCCATATCCAGTTCTAATACTTCAATATTTTCCTGCTCATGCTCCACACCACCACCTGGCGCGACTTTCATATCCCTGGCATATTCAGCAACAAAGAAATGAACAAGCTCTGTTACTGAACCAGGAGACATATAAGCCTCAAATATCTTTTTTACACCTGTGACCTTGTAACCTGTTTCCTCCTCAGTTTCCCTTCTGATGCAGTCTTCGGGATTTTCATTGTCAAGTAAGCCTGCGCAGGTTTCTATAAGCATACCCGATTCATTACCATTGATAAAAGTAGGCAGGCGGAACTGCCTGGTCAGGATCACTGTTTTCAAATCATTGTTGTACAGCAAAATTGTGGCGCCGTTCCCCCGGTCGTAAGCCTCTCTGCTTACCTTTTGTATCGCCCCATCATTGTTATAATAGGCGTAGGTTATTTTCCTCAGGGTGTACCAATCATCTGACAGAATCTCAGTCTTCAGGATGTTTACCTTTTCACTCTGCATCAGGAACTTCGTCTATAGCATAATAGATTTTTAATCCCCTTTCGCTGCCAATCTTTACATCTTCATCAGCGCCTTTGGATGCGCCTTCGATTCGCAGTATCGCATCACATTTTTCAAGCAGACGGTGTGCACAGGGATACTGGATTTCGTTCCAGATCTCATCGCCGGTAGATTCTGAACCTGCGAGATGGATAATAGGTAAGGCTACCCATTCGCCTATTATCGGTACGTGGCCTTTTCTGAATAGTGGAACAGCCATCGCCTCGAGTTTAGTCAAATTTTGCTGCATTAAAACCGGGTCATCGTTAGTGCCGCTTCTGTAAGGGCCTGCAATTAATATCATCATAGCTTGTTTCTTTTTACAAATAGAGGTAAAGATTACAGGAAAACAATTAAGGTATCTTAAGACCTCATATTATATTTCAGGTTTTTTCAGTGTACTCAGAAATTCGGGAGTAATACCAAGATAAGAAGCAATTTGTTTTTTTGTGACCTGCCTGACGATCTGCGGATATTTCTGAACAAAGCTATGGTACCTTTCTTCTGCTGTTAAAGATAAGTTTTCCATCACCCTTAACTGTTCGCGTGTGTAGGCATTTTGCATCAGTATCCTGAAAAATCTTTCAAACTTTGGTATTGTTTCGAGCAGATGATCAAAGTTTGACCTGCTGATCTGGAAGATCATACTTTCCTCTATGGTTTCAATATGAGTCATGGCTGGTTTTCTGTTCAGATAGCAATACATATCAGTAATCCACCAATCAGCTACAGCAAACATGATCGTAGATTCTTTCCCGTCCTTATCAATATAGAAGGATCTCAGTGCCCCGGAATGTACATAGCTTAAATGCCGGCATTCCTGACCAGCCTGTAGCAGGAGCGTTTTTTTAGGCAAGGTTTTAACTGAAGCCAATGTGCTGAAGAGAGCAGCTTCCTCTTCGCTCAGGTGAATATGTTTTGCTATGTTCTTGAGAATACTATCTGGCATTTGATAAATGTAAAATTTATAATCAAAATTATTAAGCTATTCAATAACAAAAGAAATATGGGCCCTGCGGGCATGTTTCAAAGCTTCAATGGTTTGAAAATATACAATCAAACTATAAGTTCGTTTTGGATGTTACTGAACTGAACTTTGTGAATTATTGCTAAAGCCGGCACTGATTAGAACAGAGCCTATTTTTAAGAGAACAGATCAAATTATGAATTTTACAGGGAAAAATATTCTTGTTGTGGGTGCCAGTTCGGGCATTGGCTTATCACTGGTTAAACTACTTCATCAGCATGACGCTAAGATCTATGCCATCGCAAGATCGCCGTCCGAAGAGTGGCCGGAGGAGATTCAATTTCTTCAATGCGATGTAACAGGGAATATGGATGGCCTTGACGGATTTTTACCCGAGAAACTGGACGGACTGGTTTATTCAGTCGGAAGCATTAATCTTAAGCCGTTTGCCAGGCTAACTGAAGAAGATTTTTTACATGATTTCCAGCTGAATGTTACAGGTGCAGCACGAATTATCCAAAAAGCAATGAGACCGATCAAAAATGCAGCTGGTTCTTCAATAGTACTGATCAGTACCGTTGCTGCTAAAGTTGGAATGCCGTACCACGCCAGTGTTGCGGCGGCAAAAGGTGCTGTAGAAGGAATGGCACTATCCCTTGCGGCTGAGCTGGCTTATCAGCAAATCAGGGTAAATGTGGTGGCACCTTCATTAACAGATACGCCCTTGGCGCAAAACCTGCTCAGCACACCAGAGAAACGGGAAGCGTCCGCCAAAAGGCATCCATTGGGTAAAGTAGGACAGCCAGAAGATATCAGTAAACTGATTGCATTTCTGTTAGGCGACGAAAGCAGCTGGATGACCGGACAAATAATTGGTGTGGATGGGGGACTGGGCAATTTAAAAACGAGTTAATATGATAAATATCAGAAGCAGCGGGATCTCAGAACTGGACAAACAATACCGGATAAACCTGATCAATAGTTTGATAGGTTACCGTTCCCTGAATCTGCTGGGGACAGCAAACAGTGATGGTATCACCAACCTGTGTATAATCAGCTCTACTTTCCATCTGGGGGCAAATCCTCCGCTGATAGGCATGGTGATCAGACCGGAACGGGAGCACAATGACACATTACACAATATCAGGTCTACAGGACAATATACTTTGAACAATGTACTGCCAGACTGGTACATGAAGGCACACCAAACAAGTGCAAGTTATCCTTCAGGGGTATCTGAATTTGAAGTTTGCGGTTTTGATACGCAATATACTGAAGGCTTCAAGGCACCTTTTGTAGCGCAGTCAACCGTTCGTATAGGATTGGAGCTGCATGAGTTAATTGATATGAAAGTCAACGGGACAACCATCGTAGTGGGGGAGATCATGCATATATCTACTGAGGATTCATTGATCGGAGTGGATGGTGCAGTAGATCATGCTAAGGCAAAAACACTGACGGTAGCAGGGTTAGATACTTACTTTCAACCTGAGATATTAGGCCAGCTGGCTTATGCCAAACCAGGCACCGAACCACATGTGAAGTAAAGCCCTCAAAACTTAGGACAATATAAGGGCTGGATCATATCAATATGATCCAGCCCTTATATTGTCCAAGGGGTGCTTCCGCAGGTTATTGCCAACCCGGATTTTGTCCCAGGGCAGGGTTCTTCTGTAAATCGCGCTGCGGAATAGGATAGTAGTACATCTTATCGTCCCATTGTCTCGCAATCTCATTCATCCAGGTAAGTTCGCCAAAAGTGGTGTTCTTTAAACGCTGAGAATTCACTGCGCTTCCTATGGTAGGTGAAACGTTTACATATGTTACTCCAGCTACAGCTGCAGGTTGCGTACCCTGGTAGAATGCTACGTCAAGGATCCCATCCTCATTCAGGTCCATTGGCGTATTTAGTGCAGGGACGTAAAATCCATTCCATTCCTGATTCATCAGCGAACCTCTTTTCCATCTCAGGATATCGCTGAAGCGGAAACCTTCGAGGCTCAGCTCGATCCCTCTTTCCCTTCTGATTTCCAGGATGGTTGGATCAGAGATGCCCGGGAAATAATTTGTTACCAGGTAAGGATCGGCAACAGTAGGTTTAGTAGAAAGACCACCGGTGATGCCGGCTCTGGATCTCAGGGCTCCAACTGTGGTTGCCCAATCTCCGTTGGTCAGGGTACCCAGTTCGGCCTTTGCCTCTGCATAATTGAGCAGTACTTCAGCATATCTGAAAAGTGCAATAGCATTGATATTTAAGGCACCTGCATCGTAATACATGTCATCCAGCGTCCATTTAATTGGCTGATATCCTGTAAAGGTATATGAGAAAACCGGTGGGGCAGGTACCTGCACTCCGTTGCTGATCCGCTTGTAATCGCCCGAGCGGATAGTCTGCTTCAACCTCAGATCCCTGTTTTTAACTTCGTCTTTAAACAACATTGTTGGATAAGCCGGATTGTTGGTGTAAGGAGTTCCGTCAATGTTAAGATAGGTGTTGATGAAAGTTCTGGTAAAGCTGGCTTTCTCTCCGTAGGTGCCGCTTGTCCACCACCAGTTTGCTTCATTCAGCACGCCCAGATTTACGTCTGCTACTGCAGACTGTAATACTTCGGAAGCGACAGGCGCTGAGCTGGTAAATACCTGACGGTACGAAACACCTGCGCCACCTGTAGTATTCAGACTGTAGCCGCCTTTGTCCATAACTTCCTTCGCGGCACTTACAGCATTTTCAAGCCATGTATTTGCAGAAGAAGACAAGTTCAGTTCTGTATGGTACTTTCTATATGTACCTTCAAAAAGGCATATTCTTGATTTATAAGCGTATGCTACGTATTTAGTGACCGTGGTGCGGCTCGCATCGCTGGTAGCGGAAATGTTTGCACAGGCAAAATTAATATCTGCCAGCACAGAATCCATTACCAGCTCCCGTTTATCCCTGCCGGCAACCAGTTTTGGATCATTCACATCCAGCGGTTTACCGATCCAGGGTACATCACCAAAGCGTTTCACTTTCTCCATATAGAAATAAGCCCGGTAATACCTGGCAATCCCCAGATAGTTGTTTCTTATCGCTGCAGGCACACGTGGGTCATTGCAGTTTTCAATAAAATAATTGATGTTGCGGAGGTCCTTCCATTGCCAGCTTGTATCTGAGGTAGAAGAGAAACCTCCCGGCCTGATGAAATTGTTAACGCTCTTTACCGCCAGGTAATCAGACATAGCGTCCTTGCTGGTGGAGTTTTTAGGCAGGAAATCCATACCATAGAATGAATTGCTGTATAATCTTAAGCCGCTTTCAGTGCCAAAAACAGCTGATCTTGTAGCGGTAGACTCGGGTTCCTGATCCAGCTTTTTACAAGCGCAGAAGCTCAAAACGCTCAGCAGGATCCATATATATTGTTTTCTCATTTTCATTGATCTTTACTATTAAAATACCATGCTTAGTCCCAAAGAGTAACTTTTCATCAGGGGATAGTTGTACCCATCACCATTGGTTGAGTTTTCATTCAGGTCCTTATCCGAAGGAACAGCATTTTCCACATCTATATTTTTTACGACTTTGTATAAAGGCGACCAGGTGAACATGTTCTCTCCTGAGAAGAAAACCTTCGCCGTGCGGGCACCGATTTTAGAAACCAGTCTTGCCGGCAGGTTATAACCGACCTGCAGATTTTTCATCCTCAGGTAGGCCACATTCTGAAGATATTTGGTTTGTGCCACGCCTAGTTCCCTGTTGGTGTCACTTGATGCAGCGCGCGACATGGTCCTTGGGAAGTAAGCATCAGTATTGGTGGGTGTCCACATGTTACCCACCTGGAAATTAGGGATGTTGTTATATGGCCTGTTGTACTGGCCCCAAAACATCTCCGTTTCTGTACTCGGATACCACTGCTGTTTACCTACACCCTGCAGAAAAGTGCTGAAGAAGAAGTTGTTGTATTCTGCGCCAAAGTTAATGCTGTATAAGTAACGGGCAGATTTATTACCAATGATTTTTCTGTCACCGGGATTACTCACAGAGTTGTTGCCTACGTTGATCAGGCCATCACCATTCAGGTCTTTCAGTTTGATATCACCTGGTGCCCAGATATTGGTTGGAGAGGCCCTCATCTGCGGGCTTTGCTTGGCGTGTGAGTCTATATCAGCCTGGTCGATGAAGAAGCCTTCGGTCTCGTAACCCCAGATTTCGCCGATGTTCTGGCCTTCGTAGTAATCGCTCAGCAGTTTATCGGGGTTGTTGTATCTTGTGATTTTTGATTTGTTATCAGCAACAGTCAGCCGCACGTTGTAACGTACAGGTTTGCTTGAATTGCCGATCAGGTCGCTCCATGAAACCGAAGCCTCCCAACCTTTGGTGCGCAGATCCGCATAGTTGCCCTTTGGTACTGTTGCTCCGTAAGTTGCCGGCGCAGTTAAACCTACGGTAAACATATCTGTAGTGTTCCTTACATATACATCACCTGTAAAGTTTAAGCGGTTATTGAACATTCCAAGGTCTATACCAAGGTTGGTTGTTGTTGAAGTTTCCCAGGTAATTCCATCGGGCAATACCGCAGGTATTTTTGTAGTCTGTGGTTTGGTGCCGTTGAGGATATAGTTGGCCTGGGTGATGTTAAATAGTTCCTGGTAAGCATAGGAATCGATATTTCCGTTTCCTAATGAACCATAGGATGCACGCAGTTTCAGATCGGAAACTACCTTCGGCGATACCTTCCAGAACGACTCCTGGTTGATTCTCCATCCGGCAGAGACCGAAGGGAAGAAACCATAGCGCTGGTCTGAAGGGAATTTGGATGATCCGTCATAGCGTGCGTTTACTTCTACGAGGTATTTATTTTTGAAGGAATAGTTTAACCTTGAGAAGCCGCCCATGATGGCCCATTGCTCATAACCTCCGCCTGTATTAATAGAATTACCGAGTGCCAGGTTCAAATCATCAGCATCTTCGAAGATGAGGCCGTTGCGCTGTACCAATAGTTTATTGTAGGTAGACTGCTCATAGTTATAACCAGCCATGATTTTGAAATAATGGTCGGTTTTGAAGGTTTCTTCATATTCAGCGTACACATTTGTGGCAAGGTACTGTGTTTCTCTCTGATCGAACTTCAGGTCATTTGTGGTAGTACCTACATAGGCAAGCTGACCAACACCGGTGCTGTAAGGAACCTGTACACGCTTCTGTTCGGTATCCACGTTGGTATCCCTGAAAGTGAAATCGGCGTTAACGCGGAACTTGTTATTGAAGAAGCTGGATCTTAATCCGGTGATATTCCGAAACACCTGCTTTTTTGTGTCTATTCCATTTTTTCCCAGATAGAAGTCGCCCACCGTATAAGCACCAGTGAAAGTTAAAGATCCGTCAGGGTTGAGCATAGGCACAGTAGGGTGGCCCTCATCTGCGATGTTTCTCCAGATACCGCCCCCTTCACCCACGTTTATAGGGTTGTGGTAGTTCATTACAGAGTAATCCGCGTTATTTTCGATACGTAACCAGGGGAATACCTGTACACCGCCTTTTGCGCGCAGGTTTTTCATACTGTAATCATCGGAGTTGTACCTGAACAATCCATCCTGGCCAAGAGTGCGTCCCGACAAGTAAAAATCGGCCTTATCGCTGCTGCCGGTGATAGATATATTGTGCTCCTGAGCAAAAGCATTCTTTCTGTACAACTCTTTATACCAGTCGGTACTCCCGTAATAAGTGTATTCGCCGGTTGTAGGGTTAACTTCCACCTGATTGTAGGGCTGACCAGATTCTACACGTCTTTTAAACTCATCCAGGTAAGCCTGAGAAAATTTCTGTGTTTTGTTTGCATTCTGAGGGAAGGCACCGTCACCGTTAACAAAGGCTTCGGCAAACATTTTAGCCCAGGTATATCCGTCGGTAACAAAGTCAGGAGTCTGTAATGGGTTTTTGACCGCGAAGTTGGAAGAATAGGCGATGCTGGTCCTTCCTTTTTCTGCTTTTTTAGTGGTGATGAGCACAACGCCGAAAGCACCGCGGGCACCATAGATTGCAGCAGAAGCCGCATCTTTCAGGATGGATACCGACTCAACGTCATTGGGATTCAGTAAGCTGGCATCGCCTTCAAATCCATCCACCAGGATCAGCGCACTGCCTCCCTGACCGATAGAGGTCATACCGCGGATATTGTATTTGGGCGATTGCGTAGGTTTACCATCGGCCATTGTAATATTCAGGTTGGGCAATACCCCCTGCAAACCCTGGGTAAGGTTGGGAATAGGGCGGCCTTGTAAAGCGTCACTTCTTACCTGGTCTACGGCACCAGTAAGGTTTGCTTTTTTCTGGACACCATAACCCACTACTACAGTCTCGTTTAACGTTTTAGCATCCGATGCAAGGCGTATATTAAAAGTTGTTCTTGTCCCCGGGGCCAACTCCTGTGTGATGTATCCGATAGATGAAAATACTAGTGTTGCCTTATCATTTACATTCTGTAAAATATACTTTCCTGCAGCATCTGTTACTGCATGTGTTTTCTCTCCCTTGACTACGACGTTTACGCCGGGTATGGGTTGATTCTCATTGTCTGTAACTGTACCCTGTACTGACTGTGCCTGCGCAAAAACGCTGGTACAGAAAAACAGCAGGGTTACTGACAAGATCTTTCTGATTAATTTTGTTGTAATTTTTAAAATCATACGCTTTAAGTTTGGCGGCAAACTTATGGTGTGCGTATTAATGCTATATCAAACAAAAGATAAACCTGCGTGAATTTAACATTTGAAATTAGGAATGAGTTAATCCGCAGGTTACAATTTCATAATTAGATAATCATAACGGGGATCTTTGTGATTCACATTAAAATTGTATTAAAAAGCATCTTTGAATGTGAATTCTTAGATGTATGAGGATCACAATTTTCAGATCCCATATTAAAATTGAAGCAGAAAGAGATATTGACTTGTTGTCGAAAAGAAGCCTGAGGTGGGCGGGGGAAAAAGGTACTCCGGATATGAAGCTGAGCTGATATCCGGAGTACTTAGCTTATTTCAACAATCCGGCAGGGATTTTTCCATCAACCTGCGGAAAAGAAAGACCAAGAAGTTTTACGATAACCGGAGCCATATCGCGCAGGTTCATCTCATCAATTACAGCACCTTTGCGGATGCCGGGACCATGAGCCACCAGGCCTGTGCGGATATTTTTTGTATCCGGGAAATGCCCGTGTGTACCACCTTTGCCTGCTTTGACTGCATCGCCGGTAGTTGCATTGCTGAAAGCTGCGTCATGCTCGCCGGTAACTGCAAAAGCAACATTGGGGTTAAAACCACCTTTTGTAAGCTGCTCTTTACTGATTATACGGTAGTATTGTTTAATGCTGTCAGGTTGTGCAGTCAATAGTGCTTTTACTTTAGTGATCGTCGATTGATCAGAGGGGTCTTTGAGATAAAGGTAAGCAGAGCCCCCTGAGCTGTTAAACTGCGCTTTCCAGTCGCCGCTTTTCAGGTCGTTGAGCAGGCCGGCTTCTTTTAGCCAGACATTGGGAGAAACCGTCTTTTTTACATCGTAGAACCCATGGTCACCACCTATCATCAAAACTGTGTTTTCCCATGTCCCCGCTGCTTTCAGTGCGTCTATGATTATTCCAACAGCTTCATCCGCATCAGCTACTGCTTCATGGACTTCTTCACCCTGGCGGCCCTGCATGTGTTCAGCGTGATCAACAGAAAATAAATGTATGGTCATTAGCTGAGGCTGGCTTTTCCTGATTACGTATGCTGCAATTTTTGCCACGTTCTGATTTTTTCCTGCATCGATCTTGTCGACGCCACCGAACACTTCTTTTTTTACATCGGCATAAAATCCTTTTGGTAAGGAATACTGCTCGCGGACTTCATCGCCCAGGCTACCAATGTCAGGAATGTTGTAATCTACGGGAGCATTGGCTGATACCGGCCAGTACAGTGACGCAACGGTCATGCCTTTCTCTTTGGCTGCTTTCCAGATTGTTGTTACATGGATGGAACTGTCCTGCCAGTAAGGCTGTTGCTGTGCTCCGTCAGGCGTAAAGATGTTGTTGTAATATATGCCGTGTTTAGCCGGCTGCACACCTGTTACTATAGTAGTGTGTGAGGGGTAGGTCATAGAGGGGAATACGCTGTTCACTCCTTTGGCATAGGCGCCGTCCTTCATCAGTGCGCGCAGGGTTGGAGTTTTCCATTCGCTGTCAAGGTAGAAATCCGGCCTGAAGCCGTCAATAGTAAGAAAGATTACGTGTTTGGCAGTCTGCGCCATAAGCTGTCCCGTTGCCATAAAGATGCTGAGGAAGGCTATTGATAATTGTTTTTTCATAAATTGATGTCTCTGTTACTGAAATTATGTTGATCCTTTAAGCAGGATGGGTAAATGTCTCTGTAATATTGTTAACTTATTATTATGCTATCATTAATGTAAAACCTGCTATTTTACCTCGCGCGGGTTTCTCTACCATTACAACAATTAAGAGTAGCAAGTTTCGATCCGCTTTATGTATTTAAAAACTTAAGCCTGCCATGTGTGTTACAAAACCATTCTACGTAACTTATGAAAAACAAAAAATTATTTTATCTCTCTTCATTTGCGATGCTCCTTGGTGCTGGAGCGGCAAATGCACAGCGTGGCCTCCCTGTAAAGGACGTTACTACTTTCACTTCTGTAATTAAATATGCACAGGTGATGGACTATAAGCCTGAGATGGTTAAGCTGCTGCAAGTTCCAAAAGGTTTTGAAGTCTCGGTTGCGGCTTCGGGCCTGGGCAAGCCGAGGATGCTTTACACAAGCCCCGAAGGCAATGTATATGTTACCCGACGCGACGGGGGCGACGTATTGCTGCTGCAGGATAAAGATGGCGACAGCAAGTTTGAAAACCTGGTCACTGTTGTGGCTAACTTTAAGGGTGTCCATGGCATAACCATGAAAGACGGCTGGATGTACCTCTGCAACAGTAATGAAGTACGCAGATATCCTGTTAAACCTGACGGTACACTCAATACCAGTGCTTCAGAGTTACTGATTAAAGACCTTCCGGATGGTGGGCAGCATCCTAACCGTACAATGGATTTTGGACCGGATGGAATGTTATATATCAGTGTGGGTTCCCTTTGCAATGATTGCAAGGAAAGCGATAAAGAAACAGCGGTAATGCTGCAGGTAGATCCCAAAACATGGGGCAGGACAATTTATGCGAGTGGCCTGCGTAACACTATTGGTTTCGACTGGCAGCCACAAACAAAAGAAATGTGGGGAATTGACAATGGAGGAGATACCAAGGGGAGCGACTGGCCACCGGAGGAAGTAAACCGTATTATCAAAGGGGGTGATTATGGATTTCCTTATGCCTATGGCAAAAGGGAGGTCGACAAAAGTCGTGAAGATCCGGCAGGAAACAGCAAGGAAGAAGTAGTGAAAGGTACGCAGCCTTCCGTTTTGGAAATGACTGCCCACATGGCCCCAATTGCCTTTACCTTCTTCGATGGTGCCGCAAACATTCCTGAAGACTGGTCGGGAGACGGACTGGTAGCATGGCATGGATCATGGAATGCTGCGACTCCGGTAGGATACAAGGTTCAGCGTATCCATTTTGAAAAAGGAATGGCAGTAAAAGCCGAAGACTTTCTTACAGGTTTCCTTCAGGACGAATCGCGTTTTGGCAGGCCTGCTGGAATAACCATTACAAAAAACGGTACTGTATACATCTCAGATGATGCATCAGGAAATATTTACGCTGTTAAAAAAACGAAATAAGATGAAAGTATTCAGCTATATCGCGATCGCCGCAGTTGGCATTGCAACAATCGCCGCTACAAGTCCGGAGCCTTCTCCAAGACTGGAATTTGATGCACCGGGAAGTTATCCCGAAGGGCTTGTGTACAACAAAGCCGCCAATGTATATTACGTTTCATCTGCCAGGCTTGGTAGCATAGGTAAAGTTACACCCCGCGGGGCATATACTGTTTTGCATGCAGACAGTACGCTGAAATCTACTTACGGATTAAAAGTTCATCCAGATGGGAAAAGCCTGTTCGCATGTGTATCCGATGCCAACTATAGTAAGTATACAAATCCGGCTACACGTATGAAATTGGCCAGACTGATCAGTATTGACATTAATACGGGCAAAAAGCTTTCTGATGTTGATCTTTCCAGACTGGTACCTGGTAAACATTTTATCAATGACCTCGCTTTTGATAACATGAAAAATGCATACGTTACTGATAGCTATGCAGGCGCGGTCTATAAGGTTACGCCTGATGGTAAAGCTTCTCTATTTGCCAAAGATGAAATGTTCAAGACCGAAGGAGTAGGACTGAATGGTATAGTGTTCCATCCCGATGGATATCTGGTTGTTGATAACAGCGCCAAAGGCCAGCTTTTCAAAATAGAGCTGAAGAATCCTTCTCAGGTGAAAAAGATTGCGATAGACCAGTATTTTCTGGGAGCTGACGGTTTGCTGCTTGGTGACAGAAACACCCTTACAATGGTAGTCAATGGTGGGATTGATAAGATTTACAAACTTAGCAGTAACGACAATTGGACCAGCGCAAAAGTTATAGCTTCCACACAGACAGAAGACAGGTTTACCTATCCTTCTACTGCAACACAAAACGGTAACGACATTTGGGTGATGAATGCCCAGTTGAGCCAGCTGCTTGACAGCAATGCAGTGCCTGTGAAAACCTTTGCCATACAAAAGGTAATTTATAAGCCTTTATAGATTGATGACAATCGAAACATACAGTATTCAACAGACCTTAAGGGGTCTGTTGTCTTATCTATAACCAGGTATTTAACATATGAACGAGGAAGAGAATATTGATTTGCTAAGAACTCAGGTTACCAACGGCCTCAATCAAAAGTGTTGCACCCAAAGATTTTGAAACACTTTCCATGGCGATCCTCAACACTACGTGTCAAAGGGTAAGCTCTACAACTCTCAAGCGGCTTTACGGTTTCGCAACTGCACGTTTTTCAACTCCCGAACTACTAAAATAATCTACCGGTATAAGCAATGTACGATCAAAATTTTATAAGCTTGAAACAGATGTGTATTTTCGTGTCAACCAAATAAGATCTATCATGAAAACTACATTCAAAACCACACTCTTATTGCTATTATGCCTGTGTGTCAATGCTAAAATAAAGGCACAGGGAGTTAAAATGCCTCAGGCAAGTTCAGGACAAACTATCGTTCAGGATTTTGGCCTGGGCAAGATTACAATAACTTATTCACGTCCAAATACTAAGGGACGCGCTATTTTTGGTAAGATGGAACCCTATGGAACGGTATGGCGCACAGGTGCAAACAGTGCTACAGTGATTAGTTTTACCGATGATGTTACTTTTGCAGGAAAGCCCGTTCCTGCTGGAGAATATGCTTTGTTTACCGTTCCTGAAAAAGGGGAATGGACGGTGATCCTGAACAAAAACACCAAACAGTGGGGCGCATATGAGTACAAGGAAGCGGAGGATTTTTTAAGGGTTAAGGTAAAAGCGAATGACAGTAAAGATAAAGTGGAAACATTCACCATAGGTTTTGCCAGCGTTTTTCCAACAAAAGCTGAGTTGCTGCTGGCCTGGGAAACTACACTTGTAAAAATAGACTTGACTACTGAGATTGATACGAAAGTAATGGCAAGCATTGATGAAGCGATGAAAGGGGAGAAGAAACCTTACTTCCAGGCTGCACAGTATTATTATGAAAATGGAAAAGATTTGAGCAAAGCGCTGGAATGGATGAATCAGGCCGAAATCGCAGATCCCAAAGGGCCATGGACCAAACTGTGGAAAGGACGTATGCAACTGAAAAACGGTGATAAAAAAGGTGCGGCAGAGAGTGCAGCTGCAGGCATAAAATTAGCAACTGAAGCTAAAATTCCGGAGTATGTGCGACTGAATACCGAACTTCTGGTCCAGGCGAGAAAATAATACGTTAATTTTGCAGGATGAACATGTTGTTTTTTGATGCCATTGGAAAATTGACGGATATCACACAGGAGGAAGCTGCACCGTTATTCTCTTTATTTCAACCCCGTAAGTATAAAAGGAACAGCATTTTGTTACGGGAGGGAGAAATAGCTTATGAGCTTCATTTTATACTGAAGGGAGCTGTCAGACAATACTTTTCAAAGGAAGACGGTGTGGATAAAACATCTAGTTTTAGTTTTGAATCGGAATTTTTCACTGATATAGAAAGCTTTTCGCGCAAATCCCGGTCGGTCACAAATTTCATCACATTGGAGCCGACGGAATGCCTGGTCATCAAGTGTTCAGATTTAATGCAAGTGCTCAATCAATCCACTGCAATCGCCGGGCTTTGCAGGGCTATTATTGAAAAGGTAGCAACAGATAATATCAAACGAATACAATCGATGCTTTCGCTTTCTCCGGAAAACCTGTTTCGGGAACTGGTACAATTTAACCCCCATTTGCTGCAAAGGGTGCCGCAAAGGTACATTGCCCAATACCTGGGTTTAGCTCCTGAAAGCCTGAGCCGGATCCGCAAAAGAATTATAATTACTGAAAAAGCTTAACTTAAGTCATCGTTTTGAGCAGGGGGCTTCCGCTACTTTTGTTTTATCAAAATTTAGATTTATGCAAACGATATTAGGTTCCGGAGGCGATATTTCGCGCTACCTGGCAAAAGAATTAAAACAGTACACTGATCAAATCAGGTTAGTTTCTCGCCATCCTGAAATAGTAAATGCAGATGACGAGCTCATGGCGCTGGATTTATCAATAAGAGAAAATGTACTGAAGGCTATAGAAGGATCGGACGTAGTTTATCTTACTGTGGGCTTCAGATATGATTTAAAGGTGTGGCAATCGCAATGGAACACTCTGGTGACGCATGTGATTGAGGGCTGTCTTCAATACAATGCAAAACTGGTTTTTTTCGACAATGTATATATGTATGATAAGGATGCTATTCCTTACATGACCGAAGAAAGCCAGATCAATCCACCATCTGAAAAAGGGAAAGTAAGGGCGCAGAATGTAGCGCTGATCAATGACGCTATTCTGCATAAAAACCTGAAAGCAGTGATTGCAAGATGCGCAGATTTTTACGGTCCTGATGCAAAGAATGGAATACTCAACCTTTTAGTCCTGGATAATGTAGCTACTGGTAAAAAGGCTATGTGGCAGGGCAGTGCTGACAAAGTTCATTCATTTACCTATACCCCTGATGCTGCGAAAGCAACTGCTTTACTGGGAAACACTGATAGTGCATACGGTCAGGTTTGGCACTTGCCTACATCCGCAGAACGGCTTACGGGAAGGCAGTTTATAAAAATGGCCGCAGAAATGGCGCATGTGAAGAACTCCTATCTGCTGCTCAGTACATTTATATTGTCTTTGATCGGTATTTTTAACAAGACGATGAAAGAGTTGGTAGAGATGCAATATCAGAACAAACAGGATTACTTTTTTGACAGCACCAAATTCTGTGAAACATTTTCCTTTACACCAACAAGCTATGAAAAGGGCATGCGGGCAAGCCTGAACCTAAATGTAGAAAAATCATAATCTGCTGCTAATGCGAGACCGCTTTCAGTCCGATAATTGAGCCAATGAGCGTGAGGAGAAACAGAATTCTCAGGAAAGTGACAGGTTCTTTGAATACGAGGATACCAACCAATACTGTACCAACCGCACCAATTCCTGTCCAAACTGCATAAGCGGTACCGATAGGCAGTGTTTGCGTAGCTTTGATCAGCAGGCCCATACTTAAGAAAAGCATGACCAAAAATCCGGCATACCAGCCATACATTCCGGTGCCTGTTGTATCCTTCGCTTTGCCCAGACAAAAGGCAAAACCTACTTCGCACAAACCACCGATAATTAATAGTATCCAGTTCATATGTTGGTTAAATAAATTCAATAAGCCGTTGATGTTTAAAACCGCTTTTGATGCAAAGCTATTAAATTCTTTTTTCCTGAACGCTATAACTACCTCCTGCTGCACACATCTTGGCCCTTGTTGTTTTGGAGGACAGTGCTATATGTGCATTTTGGAAAATTGAAGAAAAACATGATCAAGTTGGAAAGTGTCAAAATTTCGCAACATATGACCAATAAGATACAAAAAACTCCGCAAATTCTTCCTCTGAAAGCTAACCGGTTCATTATTATTTATTTGTCCTGAATAATGAATGCAGATCATAAAAAATGTTTATTTCTTATTGGTTTTTCTATAAAAACTTGGTTATATTGGATGTGGATTTCTCACAGTCACTAAGTTTTTGTCCTTGCTGTCTGTTTTATTCCCTCAAAAAATTTTATGGAGCCAAAAATTTGCATCAAACACGTTGCGGAAGCAGCTAATCGTCGTTTTGAACGGGAAATCCAACGCTTTTTGCGGTCCTGGATTCAGTATAACGGGGATTTAACGCTCCTGCGGTTCGACCAGACACTTGAACAGTACCTTGAGAATGATGCTTTGCGGGACTTCTTCCTGCATACGGCACATCCTATCCAGGCAATCCTGGAAAACAAGTGTATTGCCAGGCATTTGGGCAGGCGCGTGGAAGTTGTGCATTTTGATCCCCTTAGCGGAGATCCATTACTTTCGCGTACTGAACAGCGGATATATAACCTGGCCCGCAGAATGGACAGTGAACAAATGCATATCCCCTTCCGTTCGGTGCAGCCAAACAAACAGACACCGGCTGGAGATACAGCGGATATCAATACCTATCCAGCTGGATCTGAAGAAATCCGTTACAACAGTGGCAACCACTTTACCAGCAGATCAGCTAATGGAAATGTAGTTGATCAGCACAGTAAGCGCTGTACCGCGAAATCTGAGGGGAACCTGCATGTGGTCTTTAAGCGCGGATTTCTGGAAGACCGCCTGAAAGAAGTAAGAGAGCTTACTGCAGTATTAGGCGAAGCCGGAGAAACGCAAGTTCAGATTTTTGTGATCTGCAGCAGGCATTCACCGCAGGAAGGCCACTTTGGAGTATCCCTTCTGGTGATGGATTCTTCCCGGCCCGACTTCCCCTGCAGGGTGATGGTATGCGATACTTTGCTGAAAGAACTACCCCAGCATCCCAGGTGGTGGAACCATTTTATTACAGAATACACGCAGGTATTTGGAGAGGCAATAATAGAAATTGTAGAAGATCTGTCACATCCGCTTCAGAAGGTAAATGTCAAAGGTGATGAGCCGTACAGGCACGACTGGAATTGTCCTTATTATGCAGCAGCAATGGCCGAAGCGCTGGCTGACCTGGTAAAAGTCAGTCCCGAGCTGATATTAAATGGAAATATAGCTGAGATTCATAATGCAATGAAGACTTTCATGCCAGACTATTACCTGCAGGACAATGAGCTGAAGGACAGGACGGGGATTCAGACAATCAACCGTTTAAAACGGTGGATGAGCGGCCGTAACCTGATTAAACAGCTGGTGGCCGAAGGCAGCCGTATGGAAGACTTCAATACCTTGTATTAGCCTTGCTGACCAAAGCGGCATGCTTTGCATTAAGACAGTTTCTTTAGTCTTTGAAGAGGCTTGGCGGGCGAGGTGCTTTTAAGCGCCCAGTAAACCAGTACGGGCTGAAAAAATAATCTCAAAAAACGTTTTTCATCGGTGTTCAAACCAAATGCATCTCTGTGATGGGTAAGCTGAGCTATGTTTCCCGGTAATACTGCGGTGAAAAAAGCGGCAGCAACCTGACCAACTTTTTGTGCATGTTTTTCAGGTGTGAATATAAGTGCAGCCCCCATGGCTATTTCTACGAAACCAGAATAAACTACTGTGTCATCTTTCTTAAGTGGAACGAAGTCGGGAACCTGCGCCCTGAAAGCTTTTCTGGCAAAAGTAAGATGGCTGATGCCGGCGAAAACAAGGTTTGCACCTAAAGCGATCCTGGCGGCTTTTTTTATATGCTGATTAGTCATTGTCTTGAATTAATGTTAAAACTGATAAGACAACCCTGTTCCTAAGGAAATGGTTTTTATTAATTTGCCGGAATAGTAACCGATAAGTTTTTTGAAATTGCATTGAGCCGGAAGAAGGTGTCCGAGGGGGATTACGACTCTTTTATTGAAGCTAAGTGATAATTTAAAGAAACACTTAATGGTCTTGTCTGACCTACGTAGGGCGGGGGTGTCTGAGCAAAAAGTTACAATTTTATCCCCATTGGTTTTTCCAGTCTGCTTTCATTTCTATATATAAAGGATCAGCTTCTGCATCCTTCCATCTTTTGTAAAAGATAGCAGCTGATGCTGCTTTCTGTTCTTCGCCGGTACCGCGTTCCAGTTCGGCATATCCATTAGTTTTATCATATTTCCTGCCACCTTTATAATTGGCATATCTTCTCGCGCGTGTATAACCCATCTGTAAAAACTTTCTTGCCATATCAGCCCCAACAAAGTCACTGTCTTTTATATACTGTTCAAAAAGTTTAAATATAAACTCACTGCTTTCGGTAGCAATATCCGGAGTTTTAAAGCGCCAGTGAATTCCAATTTCAGTTTTATAGGGCTCACATATTAATACGCCCTGCTCACCTTTTCCAACACGGTAGGCCTCAGGATTTTTCCTGTAATCAATTCCAGATTTCCATGGATATTTGTCTATATCAAAATTAAGATAGGATGGGGTTTGCTTTTTGGTCATACTTAATTAGTAACAAAATTTATTGGTTTAAGTTTGATATATTATTTGTAATATATGAATTATTTAACATAGTTATATATATGGAATGACAATAGTAGAACCGGTATTTCAGATCTTAATTATGAGGATTATGAATTTAAAAAAATCATGTAAAGTATTGTTTATGTTGTTTTCATTTCTGAGTTGATTGATCTTATTATATAAATGAAATGATTGATTATGCTGCAGCATATTTTCCTTTTTAAATCAGTGTATTGACGGGAAATATAGCTAGGATTGATAGGGTAGGGTAGTGCTAAAATAAGATTTTATGAATGTTATTGAGGTAATTATATTCAATTATATTGATATCAAAACTTCATTAAACATGTATTTATTGATATAAATATAAATCTTGTTTATAATTATAAGTAGTTGTTAATCAATGGAATTTATTTTGTTATGTTATTTTGTAATTTAGTTTATGATAAATCACTGTAAAACTCATATAAATGAGTAAGTAGAAATCATATGAACATATTATATAATATGATATAAAAGATGTATTTAGTTTATTATTTTTTATAAAAACATACTACTGCTGGCATGTTATAATCTAATATGTGGAGTTGACTAACCTTATTCTGCGTTTTATATTTTATAATAAGTTGTTGTATTAAGTTTTATCTGGAAGGTGATATTGAAATTCACCTGATCTTCGTTGTGGTTCTATAGATATCTAAACTTTGGATTTATACTTTTAAAAAGTAATATGATCAATGTGGAATTAACATATAAAACAAAATCATTGTATTTCTTTTTTATTGTCATTTATATTCCTTATACTTGAACCATAAATCAAAGTTATGGAATCAACAAATAAAGTTGCAGAACTCATAAAGAGCGAAATACTTACATTACAAAGTGCTGCTGCTGTTAAACAAAGTGAATTGGAAACTGCATATAAAGAAGCAGTACAACATGCCAATAAAATAAAGAAGGAATCTCAGAAAGATGTTGACAGCGATTTAAAAACAATTGAAAATTTAACCGCTGCCCTGGCAGCATTGGGTGTGAAATTAGAAAAAACCAAAGCTGTTTTGAAAGAACATCCGTTACTGGTTGTACCGGAGGAATATCATTCAAATCTAACTCTGAATGAAAAGATAGCATTTATATTAGATGAAGCCGGTAAGGAATTATCTAAAGATGAGATTGCAGAAGTCCTGGCCGTATATGATGATAACGATGTTACAAAAGTTGTCAAACAAATAGGTGCAGTACTCTCTTCATTAAAAAGTAAAGGATTGCTCACTGCCAATAAAGATGGCAGGAAAGATTTGTTTACCCTGGTAAAATAGTGTTGTAATCCGGTATTAATTTATAAAATTATCAAATGTTAAATATTGATTGGAATAACGTTTTTTTGAAGGACTTTGATTTTTCCCTTCTGATAGAAATCATTACAAGAACATTTGTGATGTTTTTATTTGTGCTGATCTTTCTCCGTTCTACGGGGAAGAAAGGTGTGAGGCAGCTCAGCATTTTTGAGGTTGCTATCATTATCGCACTTGGCTCTGCAGCCGGTGATCCTATGCTGAATAGTGAGTCGGCGATTTTGCCATCCTTACTTGTTTTTGTGGTGATCCTTTTAATGTATCGTGCTATCACTTACCTGGCAGCTAAAAATGAGAAGATAGAAAATTTGCTGGAAGGAGAACCTGTATACATCGTTGAAGATGGTAAATTTAGTCTTGAAGAAGGAGGCGATTCAAATTTTGCGAAGGATGAGTTCTTTGCTGAGATGCGGGCGCAAAGCATCGAACACTTGGGCCAGGTAAAGACTGCTTTGCTTGAATCTAACGGGCAGGTAAGTTTTCTCTTTTTCGATCAGGAGGAGGTGAAAATGGGACTGCCTATATTTCCAAAGGTTTACAGTGAAAAATCAAAAGACATCAGCCTTGCAGGAAACTATGCCTGTACATATTGTGGCAATGTGCTTACTATTGCCAGCGCTCAGCCTTGTCCAAATTGTGGTAAAGACGAGTGGGTGATGGCCATCAATTCACTGCGGATAGTTTAAACCAAAGTTCCTGTTCTTTCATTATCTCATCTTCTGTCGCGGCAGATTGATGTCCTGAGCCTGAGGATAAGGTGCCCTGTTGGTCATGCTCACATCCTCCTTAATATTTTGATGTGTCTTATACTGCCGTTCGTCAGAATTAGAAAATCTCGGGTCTGGAATAAAAGGCATCTTGGCCATTTTCACAATGGTCACCGTGGGGAAATGGTAATCAACCTCTACATTTCCCAGCAGCAGGTAACACCCGCCTCCCTGGAAAGGATATTTTGCCAGGCTGTCTGTAAAATGGGCAGTATCAAATAATTCGCCCTCTACATCTATCCATGTCCCAAAATACATTGCGCCAATTTTGGTAGGGACATGTTTCCTGGAAATCAGGTAAGCCATCATCTTCACTTGTTTCTTCTTGTGGTTCACAAGGTCTTTCGCCATTACATCGCCCCTGAACTTCGTTTGCAGCAGGTCAAAGGGGCTGCAGGACACTGGGAAACTCAGCAGTTCAATCTCATCGAAGGCGTCTTCAAATATAGAACGCTCCAGTACGGGCAACTTGTAGTCCTTCAGTGGTTCCTGGATCAGCATCAGTCCCCGGTTTTCTGGTTTAAAGTTCACAAGGATCAACCTTGCGATTACCAGCAGCTGGTTCTTTGTTTTGCCGGTAAAGCGGAAGGCGCCGATAAAAATCAGGATCTGGATCCCCTCAATTCCAATAGGCACGCGGTTAATGAAGTCTTCCAGGGAGAGGTAGAAGCCATTGCGCTCACGGACTTCGATAATTAGCTTTGCGAGTTTCGACTGTAAACCCTCCAGGTGCATAAACCCGAGGTAAACATCCACTCCGTATAAAGTGGTTTCGTATTCACTTTTATTAACGCATGGGTTAAGGACCACCGCTCCACACATCCTTGCCTCGTGTATATAAACTTCTGTCCGGTAAAAACCTCCCTGGTTATTGATCACCGCCACCATAAACTCGATCGGGTAATGTACTTTGAGGTACAAACTCTGGTAACTTTCCACTGCGTAGGATGCGGAATGCGCTTTGCAAAAGGAATATCCTGCGAAAGACTCAATCTGGCGGTAGATTTCCTGGCTCAGTAGCAAGGGATGACTCTGTGCTTTACAGGAATCAAAAAAGTTGTCTTTCACCTTTTGCAGTGCAGCTTTAGACCTTCCCTTGCCGCTCATCGCCCTGCGCAGGATATCGCCATCTTCGGCTGGCAGGCCTCCATAGTGCAGGGCTATCTTGATTACATCCTCCTGGTAAACCATGATCCCATAGGTTTCGCCAAGTTGTTCTTTAAACACAGGGTGGAAGTAATCAAACTTATCCGGATAGTTATGCCTGAAAATATACTCCTTCATCATCCCGCTTTGGGCAACTCCTGGGCGGATGATAGAAGAGGCAGCTACCAGGATTTTGTAGTCGTTACACTTCAACCGGCGGAGCAGCCCGCGCATGGCTGGACTTTCGATATAGAAACAGCCAATAGTTTTGCCGCTTTCAAGATAGGTGTTGCATCTGGCATTGTTCAGGGAGATGGCGTTGTTTCTAATGTTTATCCTTACTCCCTGGTTTTTTTCGATTAGCTTCACACTGTCGTCAATGTGGCCTATACCACGCTGACTCAGGATATCGAATTTCTCAAAGCCGATTTCTTCTGCCACATGCATGTCGAACTGTACAATGGGGAAGCCCTTCGGCGGCATTTCCAGTGCGGTGTAGTTGGTGATCGGTTCATCAGAAATAAGGATCCCGCAGGAGTGCATGCTCCGCTGGTTGGGGTATTTCTCCATCATTTCACCACATTTATGTACCTGGGCCACTATAGAGTTTTTGTCGTGCAGGTGCATAGGGTTTATCGCCAGCGCATCCAGTTCTTCTTTAGGAAGGCCGAAAACCTTGCCTACTTCTCTTAAGATCGACCGGTATTTGAATTCTACATTTGTACCGCAGAAAGCCACGTGATCGCGCCCATAGCGGGTGAAGATATATTCCAGGATCGAGTCCCTTTCTTTCCAGCTCCAGTCTATATCAAAGTCGGGCGGACTTTTACGGTTCAGGTTAAGGAAACGCTCAAAGTATAAATCCAGCTCGAGAGGGCAGATTTCAGTGATCCCCAGGCAATAACTCACGATACTGTTGGCGCCGCTGCCCCTGCCGATATGCATGAAACCCATGCTGTTGCTATACCTGATAATATCCCAGTTAATGAGGAAGTAACCGCTGAATTCCAGTTCGTCTATTACCTTTAGTTCCTTTTCTACCCTTTCCCTGGCTCTTAGTTTTTCTTCGGGGAGTTTGTTATCATATCTTTTTTCTAATCCGTGATAGGCAAGGTTGCGCAGTAAGTCAATATCACTTTGTTTGTCCTGGGTGTAGAATCTCTTGTTTTTTGGTGTTTTGAAATCAAATTCAAAGTTGCAGTCTTCAACTACCTTTTGAGTATTGGCGATAATCTGTGGGTAATCTGTGTACTGCGCAATCAGAATCTCCGGAGGCTGCATAAACTCGCTTGTTTTACAGTAATCCTCCTCGGTCAACCGCGAAAGTATTACGTTTGTATCTATTGCGCGGAGTATTCTGTGCAGGTTAAATTCCTTTTTGTTGCGAAAAGTAACGGGCTGGAGTATCACCATTTTATCAAGCAGTGCAGACCATTTTGTATGATACAATAACAAGAGCTGCTCTGGCCTGATACCCACGTATTCATGTGATTTTAATTCTTCAGGCAGGTTTTCCACCGGATAAATGATAATTACATTTTCAAAATCAGGGGCAGCAGCGGGCAGGGGAGTGCCTTCGAAATTATGCTGAGTGAGAAAACGGTTCATTTCGCCAAGTCCTGCCTGATTTTTTGCAAGTCCGATATAGCGGAGCTGATTTTTATACCTGAATTCTATGCCGGCCAGGGGTTTTGTCTGAATTGCAGCCTCCATGTACAAAAGTTCTGCCTTTTGTTCTTCGCTCAGCGACTTGTCATAGTCGGCTCCAATTCTTGCCCGTTTTTTGGCTATGTCATCAAGCTTGTTCCTGATATCTGTGAAGAATTTAATGAGTTCGTAGATCCCGGTAACAGTATTTATATCCGTTAAAGCCAGTGCAGTAACCTTATTGGCGAGCGCCTGTGCTATTAACTCGTTCAGGGGGATTGTGCCGTAGCGCAGGCTATGGAAAGAGTGACAGTTCAGATACATGCTATTTCGTTTTAGTGTTTAAGCCTGCACAGCGCATCACTGCTTTCTCGCCAAACCTTTTTTTCATTTTGTCCATAGCCTGGTACAGGGCCATCATCTCTACTGTATCTTCAAAGATGTTGATCTGGTAGGTTCCCCTCACTAATCCGCTGAGTTTAATACCGACTAACCTGATGCGCATGCGCCGTTTGTACAGGTTTTCAAACAATTCCTTCACCACCCTTGTCAGGGTGTGATCTGCAGAAGTGTAAGCCACTTTGCATTGCCTGGTCTCTGTATCAAAGTTCGCATACCTGATTTTTACCGTTACCGTTGAAGTGAGCCATTGCTCTGAGCGCAGCTGGAAAGCAAGTTTTTCTACCATGCCCACCATCAGCGATCTGATTTTGTGGATATCTATGGTATCCTGCTCAAAGGTTTGGTCAGTGGAAATGGATTTTCGTTCCGTGTAGGGCTCTACAGGGTTGTGGTCTATACCGTTAGCTTTCTTCCATAATTCCAGTCCGTTTTTTCCGATCATCTGCTGCAGCACTTCTGGTGGCATTTCAGACAAGGTCTGAATGTTCCTTATTCCAATCCTGGAGAGGAGATTAAACGTGACCTCTCCGAGCATGGGGATCTTGCGGATGGAAAGGGGGTTCAGGAAAGACCGCACTTTCCGTTCCGGGATTTCCAGGTTGCCCAGTGGCTTCCCTTCGCCGGTAGCGATTTTTGATACTGTTTTATTGACAGACAGGGCAAAGCTGATAGGCAGTCCTGTTTCTTTAGTGACGGATTTCGATAGCTCATCCGTCCAGGCATAGGCTCCGTAAAACTTATCCATTCCCGTGATGTCCAGGTAAAACTCGTCAATACTTGCTTTTTCCATTATAGGAGCCTTCTCTTCGATGACCTTGGATACATCGTGGGACAATTTTGAATATTCTCCCATATCTCCTTTGATAACTTTAGCCTGGGGGCAAAGCATCATGGCCATTTTTATCGGCATGGCCGACCTTACGCCAAAAAAGCGTGCTTCAT
>Ga0308163_10000551_pt1 | contig 63126 bp, 73 predicted proteins | sample PhyTR1_FD_201037 | JGI IMG/M metagenome (GOLD analysis project Ga0308163, IMG submission 201037) | Phyllosphere microbial communities from UC Gill Tract Community Farm, Albany, California, United States - DLSLT.R1 | ecosystem: Host-associated > Plants > Phyllosphere > Unclassified | place: USA...
AATAGTCCAGTATCCTCTAAAATCGTTGTTACGACTCACAAAGCTCTCATTAAGAGCATTAGCTATGCCCCGCAGTTCAATTCGGCGTGCCATTTTTTCCCCAATTGCTTGATAAAAATTATGACAGCAACTTTAAGCGCTACTGATACCCCCTGCCAATCTTTAATGTGTTTTTCGTGATTCTGAGTCGCTTCTAAGTAATCAATATGCTTGGCTTTTTACGATTTGAGCTCCTAGCCCGAAGCGGAACGGGCTGAAGGAAAAGTCCCCCCTAGTCCTCTATGAGCGAGGAGCAGACAAATTCATTTGCTCAATGGTATAAGGCCTGTTGAAGAACATTCGTCTCCAAATACATATCCTGGAATTTTCAGACCTCCAGATAAATCCCATATTGTCTTAACCCAATCAATACTAACTTCAACAATCAAGTCATTGATCGAAAATGAAACTTCGTCAGGATCCAATAGCGGGACATTTGGTTGTAATTTGCCCCCGATAAATTTCACATCAAATAGCAATCGATAATCCGCTATATCTTTGTTGAGAACATACAGGTCTGGGCCACAAAGATGGATCATGACAGAAAACATTCCATCCTCATCTTGATTAGGATGGATACCGACGTCAACTGACTTAGCTTTTTCTGGAAGGTTAGTCTTGATCTTAAAGATCATATCGACTGCATTTTGTGTGTAGCCTTTTAACGTGTCTTGCAACACTTCTCTGTATTCAGTCTCCGTCAAAGCTTATGTCTCCTTAATTTGTTCTCATCACGCTGATACATAAATGGCTAAGGTTGTTAAGTTTTCTTTAATCGTAATCAGCCCTACAAAATTTATCATATTTCGTCGCAGCAACTTCCGCTTCTGGCACTGAGCTGCTGTCTATAAGGTCTAAAGGGCAGCGTTGAGCTGTGAATTCAACGTCACCAGATTCAGCCACTCACATTCAGATCTTCGCGCGTTGGGCCTTGAAAGTAGATGCTACTTATATGGCAACTACGAGGTTGAACCAGCACAAAACGAATCGTTTCCCAGATCGATCGGCCATTCATCAGACGTTCCCCCATTCTGGAGTGATTATCGACAAATGTATCTAACCCAGTGAGTTCGAAATCGGGTGGGTACAGCCCGGTAACACGTATGTTTTCTTCGGACAACTGCTGGGAAAGTTTAGATGTAAATCCGCTAAGCCCATGTTTACTGGCGAAAAAGGCGGGGTGCGCGATTGAATCGGTAAAATTCGGGATTCCACATGAGGAAATAATTGAGACGACATCAGCGCTGTCTGAACGTCTTAACCCAGGCAGCAATGCCTGAGTCAGTAGAATCGAGCCTGTCAGGCCAGAACTGATGGTATTGATAATCTCTGTATCTGGTTGATCATCTAGCGTACCTGATAACCACTGAGCCGCATTGAGGATTAAAATGTCTATGGGTTTGTCTGAGGTTAACAGCTGTGAAGAAAACTGAGAAAGTGAGTCAGGCTGGGTTAAATCACAGATATACCCTTTAGCAATGCCGCCTTCCGCAGTGATGATGCTGCAAGTTTTTTGAATATCATCCGCCCGCCGCGCGCAAAACTCCACCTCCACGCCTTCTCGCGCCAACCACACGCACAGCGCCTGACCAAATCCTCCGCCTCCACCTGTAATAACCGCTCTTTTACCTCTCAGCATCTTCTTGCCTCCTTTTCTTGATGAGTATGTGTTGATGGAGATATAGCATGGGAGAGAGAGTGACATCTTTCAGTGAGTGCCATTCTTAGATGAGGGATATGAATAATTTGCAAAACAAACTGTTCAATAGCGTGTACGTAACTGCCGCCCTGAGGTGCTGTCGCTACGAATCCTGACAGGTTGCCCGAAACGGATGACTTATGCATCATGGCAGGCACAGGTTTCTCTTCCAGGGGACGCTCACAATGAGCAGTATCAAAAGAAGGATCGTTGTCGTGGGGGCAGGGATTACGGGCGCATCAATCGCATGGCATCTTGCTCACCTTGAATTTGACGTCACGGTTATTGAACAAAATGTACCTGCATCAGGCGCAACGGGTAGCGCGTTTGGCTGGCTAACAGGCTCGGTGAATAACGATGCGCCTGATGTGTTTCTCCGGCGAGCAGCACTGGCGGACTGGCACAGGCTGGAAGAACAAATACCGGAACTTCAGATTAACTGGAATGGTTCGTTGAAATACGGCGCAACATCCGAGTTCTCCATGGAGGATGAAAACCTTCTTGATCAGGCTGGAATAGCCAGTCTTGAACCTGCATTGGTCAATCCCCCCGAACAAGCCCGCTATGCGATAAAAGACGGCGCTGTCGATGCCCTTGAGGCGACACGTATCTTAGTGGAAAAAGCCTGTGAGAAGGGGGCTGTGCTGCAGACCCAAACAACCGTTACGGGTCTGTGCATGACTGAGGGTAAGGTAACAGGGGTCATGACCTCTCGGGGGAAACGGGATGCAGATTGTGTTGTGTTGGCCTGTGGAACAGGCATTCCAATGCTGACTGAGCGGACTGGCACTTCTATTCCGATTTTGTCTTCACCGGCCATATTACTGCGTTTTGCGGTGCCCCAGTGTGTCGTCAAGACGCTCATCTCAGGTGATGATATTGAGGTTCGACATGCCCGCAACGGGGATTTATTAGCCGCCGAAGATTACCCTGCAAGCGGCAGCGTAAAAGAAACTGCCCTTGCGGCACAGTTCTCTGTAAGAAACAGGCTCAGAGGAGCTGAGTCATCTTCTCTTATTCAATACTCAGTAGGAGAACGCCCTGTCCCGCAGGATGGGTATCCCGTTCTTGGTTTTACGGATGAGAGCAAGCGCGTTTATGTCGCGTCTATGCATCCTGCGGTGACGTGCGCAGCGACGATTGGCAGGTTGGTCTCTGAAGAATTACGCGACGGGCAGAGCGATGAAATCCCACCGCATTATCGCCCATCTCGCTTCACACCAATACGCTGATAGTTTACTCGATGAATGAGCGATCGCTGATTCATACCCCGTTAGTTAACATCTGGAATGTTAATCATGGATCCTCCTTCCCAGCATTTTCCAGACAATGAGCGCGCAAACAAGCGTGACTGCCGCCAGGACTCGAAACAGCAACGTATACGCATTGTCATAACTCTCCTGGATTAACGCTCGGGAAACGGCGGGTAACATCGCTCTTGCCTGCTCAATATTGCCGCCTCCCAGCCAGGCGGCAGCCCGGTGGATCACCTCTGGCACATTCCCGTGCACGGTTTTATTCAGGTACACATCATTCATTCCAGTGAGAAAAGCTAAAACCGCTGCCAGAGCGATCCCTTCCCCTGCAACACGGACGGTATTGAACAGGCCAGCAGCCATCCCCGCCTTTTCAACTGCCACGGCGGAAATGGCCAGCCCATCCATCAGACCCCAGGGGAGTGCGGCTCCCACACCGATAATGATCAGCGCGAGCACGGTAAGAATACTGCTGTTGCTCTGTAACGCGTGGCCCAGAAAAAGTAATCCCACTGACGAAATCAGCAGCCCTGAAGCTGAAACACTTCCCGGTGAAAACCATCGTGTCAGCAGGGCGGCAAATGATGGGAAAACCAGCATCGGCGAGGTGAGGGCAATAAGATAAAGAGCACTCTGAGATTCGTTAAGCCCTTCTCCACCCATTAAATGCAGTGGAACGATGATCAACAAAACAACGTAGCAATAACAGGTTGCTATCGGAAGCAGCAGAACGCCGCTAAAGCGTTGATTGCGCAGCAGAGACATATCCAGAACAGGAGTATTCACACGCAGGCATCGGGCGATAAACCCGCTGAAAAGCAGGACTGCGCCAGTGAACAAGGAGAGTGTGATGAATGATAAAAAACCGTATGTGGGTAATAGCATCACCGCAGAGGTGAACATCACCAGGGCTGCCGTAAACAACGTTAAGCCTGTTTTGTCTACTGAGTGAGGGGCTTTTTGCTCTGAGTGAGGCAGAAACATCATCCCTGCGAGTAGCATACACCCCGAAAGCACAGCAAACAGAGCGTAAATCCAGCGCCAGCCCAGCGTATCCGTGATGAACCCCATCACCAGCGGACCGAACGCTAAGCCAGCACCAAATACGGTACCCAGTATGCTGAACATCCGGGTCCGGTCACCACCCGTATAGAGCCGGGCCAGCAGAGCGCTACCGCTGGCTAATAGCATGGCCGCTGCCAACCCCTGCAGCGACCTGAGCACGCCTGACATCACCAGGTTGTTCGTGAAGCACGTTATGGCACTGCTAAGACAAAATAGCGCTGCGCCGGTGATAAAAATACGCTTTCTACCGGTGGCATCTGCCGCAATGCCTGCTGCCAGCAGAAAACTTCCAAACGTCAGCATAAACCCATTCGTGAGCCACGCCAGCTCTGCGGGAGAACCACCCAGCATACGTTGTATTGCGGGGGTGGTGACGACGCCTCCGGTAAAACTTAACGGCAGCAGCATGGCGGCCAAAAAAATGGTAAGGGTCGCTGCGGTTCTGGGCTCGCGGTAGAGCGTGCTGGCTGCAAATGACATGGTGTGGCCTTCTTTATCCAAACAGCTGTTGAGTGAAATACTGCAGCGATGTTATTGCGGACAAATGAAGAAATAAATAGACTGAAAATACCTTCTTAATAGACATAAAGTTCACAATCTATGGACAGCCTGACTTCTCTAACTTCTTTTGTGCGGACAGCCGAGACGCTGAGCTTTGTGCAGGCTGCAAGATTGCTGGGCGTTTCAGCCTCAGCGGTGGGTAAGAACGTGGCCAGACTTGAGCATAAGCTGGGCGTAAGGCTTTTTAACCGCAGCACAAGAAGTGTGAGTCTGACAGCTGAGGGCGCGGCATTACTGATCCGCTGCAAACATATCCTTGAGCAGATACAGGAAGCCGAGTCAGAGTTGACGAGCAGTGCCGCACAACCCGCCGGGAAGCTCCGCGTTTCCCTGCCTGTCATTGGCTACCGATTACTGCTTCCCGCGCTTCCCGCTTTTACCCGCCGTTATCCCGAGGTCGAACTGGACCTGGATTTCAGCGACCGCCTGGTGAATATCATTGATGAAGGGTTTGATGTCGCCATACGAAGCGGTGAATTAGCGGACTCCAGGCTGACGTCAAAAAAGCTTGGTGGCTTCCATTTTATTCTCTGTGCCAGTCCTGCCTATCTCAACGATTACGGTGTGCCCGCGTCACCAGAAGACCTGGCAGGGCACAAATGCATATTTTTTCGTTTCCCCGCGACAGGCCTGCTCCAGCCCTGGGAACTGCGCGGTATGCGACAAGGGTTCGAACCCGGAGCCGCTTCTGTTCTGACAGTGAATAATATTGAAGCGTCTATTCGCTTAAGCTTATCGGGAATGGGCATCAGCTATTTACCCGATTTTGTCGTGCGCGAAGCGGTTGAGGGGGGCCAATTGAAAGAAGTTTTGCGCGGTTCATGCGAAAAGCAGGGGCATTTCTCAGCCGTGTGGCCCGCAAGCCGTTACCTCTCACCGAGAGTGCGCTGCTTTATCGATTTTATTACTGAGTCTGGATTGTCTCTATAGTTCGCGCCGGTAGTACAAGCCATCTCATTCTTGTCCGCTTTAGATGCCCAGAAGGAAGTTACAGGATTTAAGCACTGCGAGGTCTGCTATAAAGCAAAGTGCGGACTTTAATCCCCCGACCAAGCAGCGCTATTTTTTAAACTGCCCGGTGCAGAATTTCGCCGGGCAGACCATCAAAATCCCTGAACTCACGCGTGATAAAACTATTATTCGTCAGGATCTTTTTTGATGGCAGATTTGCAGGATCAATGATCGCCGTGAGTGAAGATATTTCAGGACTTCTTCGGGCCTGCTCAATCAGTATTGTGGTTACCTGGCTTGCAATACCTAGCCCCCAATATTCCGGCAGGAGCATATAACCAAGTTCGGCGGTCTTAGGTTCATCAGCCACAGATGCTAGCTTGGCGAGGCCGATAAAATTTCCCTGCTTATTATCCGTGATTCTGTAATAGCCCAAATCGGAATAGCGGGCATTGTCGTCGAGTATGAGTTTGAAATCACGAGAAGCCTCATCGCAAGGAATGGCGCGCTCTGTGATCATCGCCATCACATCTATATTACTGACGAGTTTTAAATAATCGGCAAAATGTACTTCAGAAAATTTTTCCAATAATAAATCCATTTATCACCTCACAAAACTATTAGCGACCCAATCAATGGGGGTTATTTATCTACATGAATAACATGTATTGTCATTGTATCAATATGAATGCAATTTTTATATTTATGTACCAGAACAAACATTTTTCACATATGTCCACTCCTGGCACGAAGTTTCCCCACAGTGATGACCATGAGCGACTTTGAGCGAGGAGCGGACATCGCATTCTCAGAATAGCCAGGAATTTTCGGCTTTCGATCACCTGACTAAGAAAGGCCCCGGTCAAAACAGATGCCGTGGGCATATCGGGAGACCGCTGACTGAATTACAGACCCAGGTCTGACAGGCCTGGATGATCATCCGGACGTCGTCCGAGAGGCCAGTGGAACTTACGTTCGCTTTCCTTAATAGGCATGTCATTGATACACGCGAAACGATGCTGCATCAGGCCATCTTCTCCAAATTCCCAGTTTTCGTTTCCATAAGAGCGGAACCAGTTACCCGAATCATCGCGCCATTCATAAGCGTATCGGACAGCGATGCGATTACCGCCAAAAGCCCACAATTCTTTGATGAGACGATACTCAAGTTCTTTTTTCCACTTACGTTCAAGAAACCCTTTGGCTTCTTCACGATTATTTGCAAACTCTGCGCGGTTACGCCATTTAGTGTCCAGCGAGTAGGCCAGCGACACTTTTTCAGCATCGCGACTATTCCAGCCATCTTCAGCCAGTCTTACCTTTTCAATCGCTGATTCGTGAGTGAACGGGGGAAGTGGCGGGCGAATATGTGATTCAGACATGAGGGTGCCTCCAGTAAAATTGGATAGTTCAGTGAGTATTTCGTCTGTGGAACTTAGGTCTCTATTGCGAGACCTGTTTTAGTAAGAGCTGAGCGATGTCTCGTGCATCATCGGCGGCACTGTAATCGCCCATGACTCGTGACAGGGTGATGGCACCTTCAATCAGTATCAGCAATTGCCTTGCCAGCGATGAAGACTGCTCAATATTCAGTTGCCCGGTAAGTTCAAGCGTGTAATCCAGTAATTTTTGTTTATGCAGTTTGGCGATCTGGCGAACAGGATCGGCACTGTCACCGACTTCACCAGCAGTATTGATGAATGCGCATCCGCGATAACCCTCTGATTCAAACCAGCTCTTCAGCACGGTGAAGATATTCAGGATACGGCCTTGCGGTGTATCCGCTTTGTCGCATTCAGCCCTGAACCACGCCATCCAGCGTACATCACGCGCATTCAGCGCCGCCGCTGCCACTTCGTCTTTGTTGGCGAAATAGCGATAAATACTTTTCCGGGCGACACCTGAAGTCTTCACCAGAAGATCCATGCCGGTGGCATGAATACCGTTCTGATAGATAAGTTCTTCAGCAGTCGCGAGGATTTTTTCTCGGGTGTGAGTTGTGTTTTTGTTCATAGAATAAGGGTAGAACGATCGTTCTCCTTGGTCAAGTGCTAATCAGTCGTTATTGTGATTCACCGGTGTAATCGCCCAAAAGTCATTTTAAATCCAAGGAGGTATAGCTGACGGACAGGCTTCGTATGACGATGTCGCATTGAGGTGCAGCAGGGTGCGAAATAGAGTGAAAATAAGAAGAAATGTATTTATGAAAACAATCGCTTAGCTTTTAAACGTACCCGTAACAGAAGGGCAGTCCGATAACGCCAGACTCTCTCTCACCGCCCGTTCCATCTGCGGTCTGTTGAGAATGATACAGGCACGTTCACCGGGTACAGTTAATTTGAACTCGTCATGCAGCGGCAATAGAGAAACCAAATACCATCGCCCGTTGAAGAAAAGCCAGTTCACTTTAATCCTCGATTAATACGCGGTGAGCATAACCCTGCCCACAGCGTTAAGACGCTTTATGCTGTGTCCTGGTTGGGAGCAGGCGAGACCCACTTTTTAAACCCGCTCCTTTCAGGCGTGGTCATTATCGCTATGCATTCTTCCTGTTTCTGAAGGCCGCCACTTTCATGCGATTGCCACATGTCGCCATACTGCACCAGCGGCGGCGATGCGATTTACTCAAATCGTGGAAAAGTAAAATACAGTTATGAGCTTCACACTGGCGCACGAATTCAAATTTATCGCCTGTGACCAGTTTTACCAGTGCATCAGCCACGGGCCAGAGAAGGCTTTCGGCGCTATGGCTGTCAGCATGAAAATCGACGCGATAGCGCTGAGCATCCTCATCCCATTGCAGTCTCGTCAGAGGATGCCCTTTCTCAAGAATCCGGTTAACGGCATCCAAATTAACTGCAACAGAGTGCATTGCTGCGTGCACAACAGCCCTTAAGGCGTCACGCAGCTGCCGAGCTTCTGTTAATAATCCAGCGGGTGCCTCAGTGCCCTTTGATACCAGACCAGCCGTTATAAGCCAGTCAATGACGCTGAGATCGTCTTCAAAGCAATCATGTCGTTCGTCACCTGTCCCATATTCGCTGTTGATGAAATCGAGCGCGAGGTTATCGGCAAGAAAGAGAGGCAGGGAAGAGAGTTGTTTGAAATCCATATTAATCCGTAACTCATAAAATCATTTTGACAGGTTACCAAATTTACCTGTAACCTTCAATCTCACACTTTAAGGGTTACAGGGGGTTTGTCATGGCATCTTCCACAATCGGGTTTCCTGCTACCGATAACGCATTAGCCTTACACGCGATAAAGATTCATTACCGATACAAACAGGCAGGCGATGTTAAGGTTTTCTACCGTGAGGCAGGTGATCCTAAATCCCCAACGCTTCTGATGCTTCATGGCTTTGCGGGTTCGTCATTTATGTTTCGCGACCTGATTGCCCAACTGGCCGATCGTTATCATCTGATTGCGCCAGATTTGCCGGCTTTTGGCTATACCGAAGCTCCAGAGAGAGGCGAATATGCTTATACTTTTGACCAGCTTGCCGAGACAATTGACCAGTTCACTGAAGAACTTAATCTCGATACCTATGCGCTGATGGTTCATGACTACGGCGCGCCTGTCGGGTGGCGACTGGCATTAGCACATCCGCAGCGTGTGACCGCCATCATTTCCCAGAATGGCAACGCATATGAAGAGGGACTGGGAGAAGCCTGGGCGCCTATTCAGACGTACTGGCGCGATCCCACGCCAGAGAACCGGAGTGCCTTGAGTGAATTTCCAACGCCGGCTTCCATAAAATGGCAGTATCTGGAAGGGGTTACCGATCAAAGCCTTGTTTCACCTGATGGCTATTCGCTAGAAGGGATGCAGGTTTTACGCCCTGGCAATGCAGAAATTCAACTCGACCTGTTACTGGATTACGCCTCAAATGTCATGATGTACCCCCAATTCCAGCACTATTTTCGTGAGAATCAGCCCCCGTTGTTAGCCGTCTGGGGTAAACACGATCCTTTTTTCATGGCAGCGGGTGCTGAAGCCTGGAAACGCGATATTCCTGATGCCGTCATTAACTTCTACGATACAGGCCACTTCGCGCTCGAAACGCATGCAAAAGAAATTGGTCTTGACGTTCGCGACTTTCTGGATCGGCATATCAAGCCGTCAGATTAATTCCCTGGCGGACACTGTGGCTTTCTGCGCGGAATATAAAAAATGAAATCTCGCCAGCGCGTATATCGATAACGATTGAAACGTTGGCTAAAGCACTTCCCTAACCAAATGGTGGTGTATTTCTTCACTGACATCAAAAATGCAGTCTAAGTGATGAGTGCCCTCAATAATCAGACTACGTAAATTCGGGTTGCTACACTCTTCAATAAATTCTGCCATGAGTCTGGCATCGAATAATTCATCGTTTTCTGCAAGAAGAACTGTAACCGGGAGGGGCAATGCAGCAACTTGTCTTGCAGGTTGACGCGGCGTCAGCGCATTCGCCATATTCACGCTGTATCGCTTAACAAATTCAGGTTTTATTAATAGTACCTCATCAGGGAAATGAAGCGTAACGGCAAGGCGATGACCACACAGCCATCCCGCACTGAGCGCATTCAATATAAATGGCCACTGTTTCACCGACGCAAACGGAACGGATACACTTCTGCGAATTTCTGTCGGTGAAAAAGGGCCAAACTCAGGCGCAAGTAAAATCAAACTGTCGCTTTTTTGCGTGGGAGTGTAACGCGTGAAATAATTAATCAGCATTCCCCCGCCGCTTGAATGACCCAGCAGATGAATTCTTGCCCCGGGGAATTTTGCCTGCACATGTTTAATAACAGTGTCGACATCCAGCCAGATCTGCTGCGGATGAGAAACGCATCCCTTATCACCCGATGAGCGCCCGTGCCCACGGATATCAATAAGGCAGGTACAAACCGATCCACGATGACCCATTTGACGGGCAAGAATATCGTAACCCGCATCAGAGTTGACTCCACCGCCGTGATAAACGAGAAGAACCTCTTCAACTAAGTCTGCCGGTTCGTAGAAGCGAATGTTTAAACCGGCTATCTGATATTCAGCGACATCTTTAGCGTGTGGTAATAAAGCACTGAGCTGTTTATGGCGACCGTTAAACCTGATGAAGTCAATCACGTAAAAATTCCATGTGGATGAGGGTTCCTGTCTTTGAAGCGTATCGCGCAAAGCATGCACTATTTCTCTTTCCAGGACTCACTCAAAACGGTTTTTTCATAAAATTTGTCGCTTATCTTACAAAAGCATGTCTCTCAAAACGGCGTCGATTCATTATTAAGCAACAGAGATACGGCGGGTTTGCGCTCACCTGGCAAACTAAATTCCCACAAACTTCAACGCGTTTGGGTTATCGGCCCAAAAGTGCCTTGATCCCTACCTAAAACTCATAATACTGTATTTATATACAGTCATTTGCAGGTAAGCAATTATGAGTCATCTTTTTTCATGCGACCTCGACACCCTCATTGAATTACCTCTCTTCCTGGAACGCGCGTCGTGTGGCTTTCCCAGTCCGGCGCAGGACTACGTAGAAGATCGTATCGATCTTAATAAACTGGTGATTAAGCACCCCAGTGCCACGTATTTTATCCGGGTCAGCGGGGAGTCCATGATTGGGGCAGGGATTACTGACGGTGATTTGCTGGTGGTGGATCGCGCTTTAACGCCTGAACATGGCGACATCGTTGTGGCTGCCGTCGCAGGTGAGTTTACGGTGAAAGAGTTGCGCGTTCGCCCGATTTTGCAGCTTGTGCCGCGTAATCCGCGCTTTTCTCCCATCATTTTTGACGCCGAAGAAGAGCTGCAAATCTTCGGCGTAGTGACTCACACGCTAAAATCGCACAAATATGTTCGCGCTAGTTGATGTCAACAGCTTCTACACCAGCTGCGAAACGGTATTCCGCCCGGATCTTCTTGGCAAGCCGGTGGTCGTGGTCTCGAACAACGATGGCTGCATTATCTCTCGGTCAGAAGAGGCCAAAAGGTTGGGCATCAAAATGGGTGCGCCTTACTTTAAGATCAAAGATGATCTTCACCGTCAGCAAGTGGCTGTTTTTAGTTCTAATTACGCGCTTTATGCCGATCTGAGTGAGCGCGTGATGACGACGCTGGAAGAGATGGCCCCCGCGATTGATATTTATTCTATCGATGAGGCGTTTGTTAATCTGACGGGTATTGCTGGCTGTATGCCGCTTGAGGCGTTTGGGCATCAGATGCGGGATAGGGTGTATAAAGTTACCGGGCTGAGGGTCGGAGTCGGTATTGCGCCAACAAAGACGCTGGCAAAAGCCGCTAATTTTGCCGCGAAAAAATGGCCCCAGCTCGGAGGCGTGGTTGACTTGTCTGACAGCGAACGGCAGCGAAAACTGCTGACCCGGATGCCTGTCGGAGAAGTGTGGGGCGTAGGGCGGCGGATCGCTAAAACGCTCACTATGATGGGCATTGATACGGCGCTGCAACTGGCCGACAGCTCAACCTGGGTTATCCGCAAACACTTCAACGTTGTGCTGGAGCGTACCGTGCGTGAACTCCGGGGTGAGCCGTGCCTCGAAATGGATGAGTGCGTGCCGACGAAGCAGCAGATTATTTGCAGCCGCTCGTTTGGCCATCGCATTACGGAATATCAGGAGATGCAGCAGGCCATTTGTGCTTATGCCGAACGGGCCGCCGAGAAACTTAGAGCGGAACGACAGTACTGCTGCGTCATTAGCGTGTTTATGCGCACCAGCCCGCACGCTGAAAACGATGTGTTTTATGGCCCGCAGGCCAGCGGTCGTCTGGCGATCCCGTCAAACGATACCCGCGATATCATTCGCGTCGCCAGCCAGGCGCTGGACAGGATCTGGAAAGACGGTTTCCGCTACATGAAAGCGGGCATCATGTTGAGTGATTTTTTCAGCCAGGGCGTCGCGCAGCTCAATTTGTTTGATGAATATCCGCCGCGACCCGACAGCCAGACGTTGATGCAGACCATTGACAAGCTGAATGTCTCCGGACGAGGGACGATATGGTTTGCCGGGCAGGGGATTCAAAAAAGCTGGGCGATGAAACGGGAAATGCTCTCTCCGGCCTATACGACGCGCTACGCGGATTTACCTGTGGCGAAATAATCATTTCCGCTCAGGGAGCAAGACAGTAAGCTTTGCTGATGAAACCTATTCAGGCATCCGATAATGAGTCATTCTGCTTTAGGGTATCGCGCCTTTGGCGAGCCTGAATCCGTTCTGCAAGTCGAACTGAGATCGCCGGAACCGCTGCCTGCCGGGCAGATCCGCGTGCACATGCTTTTTTCCCCGGTGAATGCGTCGGATCTGATTCCCATGACGGGGGCCTATCGTCATCGGACGCCGTTGCCTGCGGTGGCCGGTTACGAAGGGGTCGGCGTGGTAACGGAAGGGCCGGAACATTTGCTCGGAAAGCGCGTGCTGCCGTTACGCGGGCAGGGTACCTGGCAAAACAGTGTGGATTGCCCCACGGCACTGGCGATCCCCGTACCGGATGAAATCGACTCAACGCTGGCGGCTCGCGCGTACATCAACCCGCTGGCTGCCCAAATGATGCTCAATCTTTACTCCCCCCAGGGAAAGCGAATCGTGCTGACGGCGGCCGGATCCGACTGCGCCGCGCTGCTCGGGCAATGGGCGCTCAAGTCGGGGGCTGAGGCGGTGTATGGGATTCACCGTTCTCCTGTGCATGCCGAACGATTGCGGGCGATGGGTATCATCCCGGTTTCGCAGCAGGATACAGCGGCCATGAGCGCCATTGCCGCGCAGGCAGAAATTGTGTACGACGCCACGGGTGGCGGGTTAGCGGACAGGATTCTGGACGCGATGCCTGAGACAGGGCTTTTTGTCTGCTACGGTTTGCTTTCGGGTCAACCGTTCAGGCAGCAGCCGCAGGTGCGGTGGTTCCATATTCGAAACTATCTGGATGCATTAAGCGTTGATCGCTGGCAGGCGGAATTTTGCGAAATCTGGCCGAAACTGCTGGCGAGTCACTATGGCGACGTGACGCTGTTTCCGCTGGCAGAGTGGCGATCGGCGCTGGCGTATTATCGCCAGGCTGGGCGGCTCGCGAAGCCCATGTTCGCGATGCACGACTGACGTGCGTCAGCCCTCTCGTCAAAGAGAGGACTGACGCGAAAACTTATCGGTGGCTCATATCGCTCAGCAACACGGCGATAGTTTGTCCTCCGGCGGTCTGTTCCAGACCAATTTTGACAATAATCGTCAGCGGAACGGAGAGCAGCATGCCCACCGGGCCGAGCAACCATCCCCAGAAAATCAGTGATAAAAAGACCACCAGCGTCGAAAGCCCAAGCCCGCGTCCCATCATTCTTGGCTCCAGAATGTTACCGAAGACCAGATTAATAATCAGATAGCCCGCCAGGACGATCAACGCATCGTAAAAACCGCTAAAGACCAGCACCTGAGCAATCGGCGGGATCGCGGCCAGCACTGAGCCGATATTGGGAATATAGTTGAGTGCGAAGGCCAGCAAGCCCCACACAAACGCAAAGCGCACATCCAGCGCAGCAAGCATGGCCCACGCCACCAGCCCTGTCACAATACTGATCGCGGTTTTGAGTACCAGATAGCGCGACACGCTGTCCAGCGCGCGTTGGATCGCGCCCATACCCTCAACCGGTCGCACCATCATCTGCTGCAGTTTGACGGGCAGTTGCGGTACCTCGACCAGCATAAATACAACGGTCAGCAGCAGCAGGAAAATGGAGGTCATGGCGCTGGAAAGCTGCGCCAGAAGACCCGTCACCAGCGTCATCGCCGCATTCGGGTCGATATATTTCAGCAGCTCCTCAACGGACACCTCAATACCCGCGCGCTGCAGCCAGGGTTCCAGCTGCTGCAACGGAATCACCAGTTTTGAACGGTACTGCGGCAGCGTTCGTGCCAGCTCGTTCAGCGATGTTCCGAGATAGGTCACCAGCAGCGCCATCGCCAGGATGATAATGGTGATGAGCAGCGAGATCGCCAGCACCCGCGGTATGCGCCAGCGGACCATTCGCTGCACTAAAGGGTTAAGGATCACCGCGATAAACAGCGCCAAAATGAAAGGCACAATGATATCGGCAGCAAAGCGGATACCGGTGAGAATGATCACCAGCATTCCAAGCATAATGACGATTTTTAATCCGTTCAGGGTAATGATGGGCTTAGCCATGTGAGTTCCTGCTCTAATCCTTTTTTTTATAATAATAGCGATGCGCCCTTAATATGCGAATGTAAGTTAAACAAGCAGGGTAAAGAATTGAAAAATTTTTGAGTTAATTCTTAGCTTATGGTACAAATCAGGCGTGTTTAACTACCGAGGACAATTTTCATCCGCAATGACGAGAAGCAATACCGCGGATAATTGTAATATTATGGACAATCTGTTCAGGACGTACTTTTCAAATAACACCGCTATTTTCTCAACCTCTCTCTGCCTGCTGTCCGGTGAGCAACACTGGCGCAACGCGCTATAGTCCTGCCTTCTGCCTGAGCTAACGCCACGCGTTTAGCTATCTGACGTATTTCATTTTTTTGGGTTTGTCGTTTTCGGCAAGCTGCAATGGATTATATTCTCAAGCAGGAGAAGACCATGTTTTACTGGATACTATTAGCCCTGGCCATCGTGGCTGAAATTACGGGTACTTTGTCGATGAAGTGGGCAAGTATTAGTGATGACAATACTGGGTTTATTTTAATGCTGGTGATGATTTGCCTTTCGTATATTTTCCTGTCGTTTGCGGTAAAAAAAATCGCGCTCGGCGTGGCGTATGCGTTGTGGGAGGGGATCGGTATTCTGTTGATTACGCTGTTTAGCGTAATGTTATTTGATGAAGCCCTGTCAACAATGAAAATTGCCGGTCTGGCAACGCTTGTGGTCGGCATTGTGCTGATTAAATCAGGCACGCGCAAACCGACAAAACAGCCGAAGGAGCAGGCCCATGCAACAGTTTGAATGGATTCATGCGGCCTGGCTGGCATTCGCCATCGTGCTGGAAATTATCGCCAACGTGTTCCTGAAATTTTCTGATGGTTTTCGCCGAAAGTGGTTCGGTTTGCTGTCCATCGCGGCGGTATTAGGCGCATTTAGCGCACTTTCTCAGGCAGTAAAAGGGATCGATTTATCGGTCGCCTACGCGCTGTGGGGCGGTTTCGGTATCGCCGCCACGTTGGCCGCGGGTTGGGTCCTGTTCGGCCAGCGGCTCAATCGTAAAGGCTGGATTGGCCTGGTTCTGCTGCTGGCTGGTATGGTGATGATAAAACTGGCCTGATGTGATCGCTGCCTGCATTTACGGGCAGCGAAATTCGCGCGCTGTATTACGCTTAGAAATAAGCCCTTTCAAGAGAGCCGCGAATGTATAACCCCCTAAGCTGGCGCAATATTCCTTCTGCAAAAACCCTGTTTGTCATGATTTTTATGGCAGGGATCGGTTTGGTTGTCTCCGTTGTCGCGCTGCTTTACCTTTCGCTGCACCTGATCAGCACTAAAACCAATGAGATAGATGAACATCGCTCTGCGCTGTCCGTTCAGGGGGCGATCCAGACGTCGACCAATCGCGTCTGGTCGCTGGTGATTGATAATGCCGTCTGGGATGATGCGGTGCGGGAAGTTTATCCGCCGGTGTTAAATACCGACTGGCTGTATAACGCCTGGGGCGCAGGCTTTAAAATCAATAATCTGTACGACGGTACCTTCGTGCTTGACGAGCATTTTCATGTCCTGTGGGGCTCATTTAAGAGTCAGCCGTTTAAAGAAACCAACCTCGATTTTTTTGGGTACGGCCTGAAAGCGTTGATCCGTGAAAACGCAAAGGCATTGCAGGCAGAAACGACGATTTATGCCGGAATTACCCGCACGCGTCAGGGTGTCGCCTTTGTCGGGATTGGGCTGATTCGTCCCATGGTGGGGCGTTTGCAGGTGACTAATGACGTCCGCCGCTATCTGGTCATTACGCGGCATATCAACCCGCAGATCCTGAGCGATCTGGGCAATACCTTCCAGATTGAAAACCTGCATTTCACCCGGGATCACACCAGTGCATCCAGCATTCCGCTAAAAAGTTCGGCGGGCGAAATCCTGGGTTACCTCAACTGGCAGCCACAACGGCCCGGTGCGCAGGCGGCAAATGCGGCATCAAACCAAATCACCCAAATTGTTGTTCTGGCCTCGGCGCTGATTTTGCTGTTTATTCTGGTGAGCAGCGTGGGGCTGTACAAACTCGCCCGAGGCGAAAATCAGGCCAGACGCGTGGCGCGTACCGACTGGCTGAGTCATCTGCCGAATCGACGTGCGTTGATCGAAGAGCTGGAACGGGTGAGTTTGCGCGGCGATATCGACGTGAAAACCGTGGTCTTCATCGATCTGGACGGCTTTAAGGATGTGAATGATATTTACGGACATGACGTGGGCGATGAGCTCATTATTCTGCTGGCAAGGGCGCTGCGCGAGAGGGTGCCGCAGGGCGGAATGCTGGCCCGAATGGGCGGCGACGAATTCGCGATGACCATTGGTGGCGATCGCTCCCAGGCGCAGGCCTTGACCTTTGCAAAGGATGTTCTGGCTTTCCTGGAGGCACCGGTACGCATTGGTGAACGCACCATCCACATTAGCGCTAGCATTGGACTCGCCAGCGGTACGCTGATCGACTGTACCAGTTCGGAATTATTCCGTCGGGCTGACATTGCGATGTACCACTCCAAAATCACCGGAAAAGGGCGTGTCACGCAGTATGATGCCGAGCTGAATAGCGCCCGCGAGCGGCAACTGGCGATAGAAAACGAAATTCGCGACGGCATGGAACGTGATGAATTCGATGTCTGGTATCAGCCGATTATTGACGCGCGCAGCCAGAAAATGACCAGCGTTGAAGCGCTGGTGCGTTGGCCACGTCGTCCGGCGGGCGAGCTGAAGCCGGATGAATTTATCAGCATTGCTGAAACCAGCGGGCTGATTTATAGCCTGGGTCAGTTTGTGCTGCGCCGCGCCTGTCACGATCTGGAGCCGTTCAGCGATCTGAAACTGTCAGTCAATATTTCTCCCGCTCAATTTCGCGATCCCGAGTTTGAAGAAAAGGTGGCTAAAGCCATTGAGATGACCCGTTTTCCGGCAAATCGGCTACAGCTTGAGGTCACCGAAACCTACGTTCTGGAAAATCCTGAACGCGCACGCGCCGCCATCGCCAATTTGAAAGCGTTGGGAACCGCCGTGGCGCTGGATGATTTTGGAACGGGCTATTCCAGCATTGGATATTTGCGCCGCTTTAATTTCGATACCATCAAAATCGATAAATCCCTGGCCGGGCTGGTGGATAACGACGAGCAGGCGATCGCCCTGGTCAGCGGAACAGTGCGCATAGCGAGCGCGTTGGGCATGGCGGTGGTTGCCGAAGGGGTGGAAAACGAAAAGCAGATGAAACTGCTGCGCCTCGCGGGCTGTGACCAACTGCAGGGTTTCTGGTTCAGTCGGCCGATGCCCATCGAGGCGATTATTGAATTACGTAAAGTCAGATACTGCTGAGTTATTCCTGCGATAAGGTTTCGAGTTTGTCGCGAAAACCGGTCACCGATAACGCACGGTTATCCGCGCGCCAGCGATCTTTGGCCGCCGGAGCAGAACTCTGCACGCCAATTAGTTGCCAGCCTTTATCCGTTTTCAACATCAACGGTGACCCGCTATCACCCGGTAGTGTGTCGCATTGATGCGATAACACGCTGGTTTGCGCCCAACCGGTGACGATGCAATCGGTATGCGTATACAGGGAATCCAGATGATCAACCGGATAACCGGACTGGGTGACTTTGCGTTCGGCGGCTTTTAGCGCCTCGGTCAACGCAGCTTTATCTCCGTCAAATAACGGCAATGGCGTGATACCTGATGGTGGATAGCGCAAAATGACTAATCCAAAATCCCACTCCGCCGCTGATGGGGGAACAATCCAGCCATCGCCGTCCGGCTTTAAGCGTTTACCCAGCGACGGTTCGACGCGGCCTTCCACGCCATGAATATCATAACGCCAGACGCCTTTTTTGGAGACAAAACGCAGCGCAACGACTTTATCCGGTTTGCCTTTCGGCGGAATAAGCAGACAGTGTCCGGCGGTCAGCGCCAGATGAGGGGAGATTAAGGTCGCGGTGCATAGGTTACCGCTCGCGGTTTCCAGTTGCCCAATGGCATCCCAGGGTGATTCAGTCGGATCGGCGACACGCGTACGGTCATCATGACCAAAAAAAAGCGTTTTGATCTCTTTCGCATTCACCGCGTCGCCGTCGCCGTCATCCGCATGGCTAAAACCAGAAAAGAGGCAGAACGTTCCCAGTAAGCACACAACTATTTTCCGCATATCACACTCTGGTGGGGTAATTATGATTATTAAAAGTGAACCCTATTAAAATACTATAGACGGGACGGCGAGAAAGTGGGAGTAAAATCAGCGTGCTACATTCAGGAAAGATAAAACCGACAGGCGATGAGCGCGCATAAAATAAGCGTGATAAGAATGAACTCAAACCGATAGCGTCGCAGCATACGGCCTCCGGAAATAAAAACGGCGCTGATCCGACTCCGGTTCAGCGCCGGTCTGCAACGCGCCCCGAGGGGCGCGATTAAGCTCGAACGCTTACGCAGCTGGCTGAGCAGCAGGTTTAGCCGCTTCGTGTTTCACTGCTTTTTTGTGATGCTTTTTAGCGGCTTGCGCTTTCTGCGCTACGGCAGGTTTAGCAGCGGCTTTGTGGTGTTTTTTCGCAGCCTGGGCTTTCTGCTCAACTGGAGCAGTGGTCGTTGCCGGAGCGGCTTCTTGTTTTTTCACTGCTTTTTTGTGGTGTTTTTTCGCAGCCTGAGCTTTCTGCTCAACCGCTTTTTTGTGTTTTTTGTGGTGCACAGTTTTCGCTGGTGCGGCTTTAGTGGTGGTCGCCGTTGCGGTAGCAGGTGCAGCGGAAGACGTTGTGGTTTCAGCAGCAAACGCAGCAGAAGACAGACCCATAGCAGCGGCAACAACCAGAGCTAATACTTTTTTCATTCTCATACCCTCGAATTTGGTTTTTCATTTAACCCCACTGCGGGGCCGTTGAAATAACTATATCCATTTGGTATCGAGGCTTCCGTGAGTCATTGGTTTCGGCGTGTAACGGAATGTACGACGCCGGGGACTGGCCCCGGCACGGGGTATTACAGATAGCGGGAGGTGAGATGTTCACGGAAATAACGGCTATTCAGATCTTCACCGGTTGCCTGCTCAATGAGCTGCGAGGTGGTAAAGCGGCTGCCGTGCTGCCAGATATTCTGGCGCAGCCAGTCAAACAGCGCAGAGAAATCACCGCCCGCAATCGATGATTCCAGCCCCGGTAACGCGTTTTTAGCGGCGCTGAACAGCTGTGCGGCATACATCGCGCCCAGCGTGTACGATGGGAAGTAGCCAAAGCCGCCGTCGGTCCAGTGGATGTCCTGCATACAGCCGTTACGGTAGTTGTCTTTGGTCGACAGACCGAGCCATGACTGCATTTTTTCATCCCACAGCGCCGGGATGTCTTCCACTTCGATTTCGCCGTTAATCAGCGAGCGTTCGATTTCGTAGCGCAGCACGACGTGCGCCGGATAGCTCACTTCGTCCGCATCAACGCGGATGTAGCCCGGCTTCACGCGCTGGTTCCAGGCGATAAAGTTCTCTTCGCTGAAGGCGGCCTGGCTGCCAAAACGTGCGTGAACAGCCGGGAGCAGGTGTTTCAGGAAAGCGTTGCTGCGTCCAAGCTGCATCTCAAAGAACAGACTTTGTGATTCGTGAATGGCCGTCGAACGCGCCAGAGCGACGGGCTGTCCGAGCCAGTTGCGCGGCAAATTTTGCTCATAACGCGCATGACCGGTTTCGTGCACCACGCCAAACAGCGCGCTCAGGAGTTCGTTTTCGTCGTAACGCGTCGTAATGCGGACATCTTCAGGGACGCCGCCGCAGAACGGATGCGCACTCACATCCAGACGACCTGCATTGAAATCGAAGCCCAGCATTTGCATGGCTTCCAGACCGAGTTCACGCTGAACGGCGGTCGGGAAAGGCCCTTGCGGCGGAACAAACGATTGCTGCGCCTGCTTTTCCACCACGCGGGCGAGCAAATCCGGGAGCCAGCTTTTCATATCGCCAAAAATAGCGTCCAGACGCGCGCTGGTCATATCCGGCTCAAAGATATCGAGCAGGGCATCATAAGGCGTGCAGCCTTTCGCTTCGGCACGCAGACGCGCCTCTTCACGGCTGAGTTTGACGACCTCTTTGAGATTGGCGGAAAACCCCTGCCAGTCATTGGCCGGACGCTGCGTACGCCAGGCGTGTTCACATTTGCTCCCCGCCAGCGATTTTGCTTCGACCAGCGCTTCCGGCAGCAACGAGGCCTGCTGATAATGGCGTTTCATCTCACGCAGGTTTGCCTGCTCAACGTCGTTAAGATCTTCGCTTTCGGCCGACGCCAGCCATTCACCGACCTTCTTATCGGTGAGGATCTGATGCTGCAATACGCTCATTTCGGCCAGCGCTTCACCGCGTGCCTGGCTGCCGCCCGGCGGCATCATGGCGAACATGTCCCAGCTGGCGATGGAGGAAAGGTGCGAGAAGCGGGAGAGACGCTGGAACGTACGGGTGAGTTGTTGATAGTTATTGTTGTTCATGAAGTCCTCGTGTCTGAATCGGGCAATCACAAAAAGTAGCATCCGACCGACTGAAACACGAGGTTATTCAACGTTAATGCAGACGTTTATGCAGACTCATCCCCACCAACAGCGCGGCGGACAGCATTAATGCGATAAACGCACCGACGCCATTCCAGCCGTAGCGGTGCCAGAAGACGCCGCCGAGGGTTCCGGCGATGCTTGACCCCAGATAATAGCTGAAGAGATACAGCGAGGAAGCCTGGCCTTTCGCGCGACGGGCGCGCGGCCCAATCCAGCTGCTGGCGACCGAATGCGCGGCAAAAAAACCTGCGGAGAACAACAGCATTCCGGCGAAAATCAGCCATAAAGATGAGAGCAACGTCATCAGCAATCCCACCAGCATCACGCCGATGGACGTCAGCATGACCGGGCCGCGCCCGAAACGCGCGGTCATTGCGCCCGCTTTGGGTGAACTCCAGGTGCCGGTGAGATATGCCACGGACAGCAAACCAACAAACGCCTGGCTCAAATGCCACGGCGAGAGCATCAGACGATAGCCAATATAGTTGAATAGCGTGACGAACGAACCCATTAACAGGAAGCCGGTCAGAAACAGACGCGGCAAACCTTTATCGCGCCAGTGCAGACGGAAATTGATCAGCAGCGTTTTGGGTCGCAGCGACGTGGGGCGAAAATGACGGGATTCCGGCAGAATTCGCCAGAACATAAGTGCGGCGGCGAGGGCAAAGCAGCCGATCACCGCCAGCGCGATGCGCCAGTTAAAGAGATCGGTGAAAACACCGCTGAGCAGGCGGCCGCTCATGCCACCGATCGAATTCCCGCTAATGTACAAGCCCATCGAAAAGGCGACAAAACTGGGATGAATTTCCTCACTCAAATAGGTCATGCCAACTGCCGCGACGCCGCTTAACGACAGCCCAATCAGCGCGCGCATGACCAGAATCCCGTGCCAGCTGGTCATCATTGTCGACAGCAAGGTGCACACGGAGGCCAGCAGCAACGCAGTCACCATCACCGGTTTGCGTCCGATAGCATCCGAAAGCGGGCCGGTAAACAGCAAACCGACCGCCAGCATGCCGGTTGAAATCGACAGCGAAATACTGCTGCTGGCAGGCGACACGCCAAATTCATGAGACAGCACGGGAAGAATAGGCTGAACGCAATACAACAGGGCAAAGGTCGCCAGTCCTGCCGAGAAGAGCGCCAGCGTGACGCGCATGAAAGGGGTTGTACCACGTTTGATAAATTGGGCTGGCTGAGGTGTTGCGGGTAAATCATCAATATCGTTCGCCGGGGCGATATCAACGGTTGTTGTACGACTCACGTAAAATCCTTGCGAAAACGTCCCACGATGACGGGGATGGGAATGACCACAGGATCAGGGTAGGAAATTGGCAATATTCTGTCTAATATATTAATAATCTCAAATGATACGTTAAAAATATGAATATTGAGTTGCGCCATTTACGCTATTTTATTGCCGTGGCCGAGGAGCTGCATTTTGGCCGTGCGGCGGCGCGGCTAAATATCTCCCAGCCACCGCTGAGTCAGCAGATTCAGATCCTTGAGCAGCAGGTGGGGGCGCGATTACTGGCCCGCACTAACCGCAGCGTCAGCCTGACGGCTGCGGGCAAACAGTTTCTTGCAGATAGCCGGCAGGTCTTGAGTCTGGTGAATGACGCGGCCGCCCGCGCGGAGCGTTTACATCTGGGCGAGACGGGTGAACTGCGTCTCGGATTTACCTCGTCAGCCCCGTTTATTAGCGCGGTTTCGCAGACGCTTTCCACCTTTCGTCGCCATTATCCGGATGTGCATATTCAGACCCGCGAGATTAACACCCGTGAACAGATTGTTCCGCTGAATGAGGGATCGCTGGATTTGGGGCTGATGCGCAACACGCAGCTGCCCGACACGCTGGCGTGGGAGGTGATATTACGGGAACCGTTAATGGCGATGATCCCGCAAGATCATCCGCTGGCAGCGAAGCCGTCGGTGACGCTGGCCGAGCTGGCGCAGGAGCCGTTTGTCTTTTTCGATCCCCATGTCGGGACCGGTTTGTACGATGATATTTTAGGATTGATGCGTCGTTACGGCCTGTCGCCAGTGATTACGCAAGAAGTCGGTGAGGCGATGACGATTATCGGTTTGGTCGCCGCCGGGTTAGGGGTGTCGATTTTGCCCGCCTCGTTTAAACGCGTTCAGCTAAGTGAAATGCGCTGGGTGGCGATAGCAGAAGAGGATGCCGTATCGGAAATGTGGCTGGTTTGGCCAAAACATCATGAGCTCAGCAATGCGGCACAGCGTTTCAAAAAACAGCTGATTGAGGGGGCCCGGTAAGCAATTTTTGCTATAATGTCCGCGAAAAATGTGCGGCAAATCACATGGCTAAGTAAATATTTGACGACTACGTGTCAAGTGCTTCACCATAGCCCAAAGTTTATTTCGAAGCGCGAAAATAAGGATGTAAGAGGTGGTTGCTGCTGATAGTCAGCCAGGACATATTGATCAGATTAAGCAGACCAATGCGGGCGCAGTATACCGTCTGATTGATCAGCTTGGTCCGGTTTCGCGTATCGATCTTTCTCGTCTGGCTCAACTGGCGCCTGCCAGTATTACCAAAATTGTACGAGAAATGCTGGAAGCCCACCTGGTGCAGGAAACCGAAATTCAGGAGCCCGGCAGCCGTGGCCGTCCGGCGGTAGGCCTGGTGGTGGAGACCGAAGCCTGGCATTACTTGTCGATCAGAATCAGTCGTGGCGAAGTGTTTCTCGCGCTGCGCGATTTGAGCAGCAAAATGGTGGTGGAAGACCGCCTTGAGCTGCCACTCCAGTCTGAGCAAACGCTGCTCGAGCGGATTGTTATTCATATCGATCAATTCTTTATCCGTCATCAGCAAAGGCTGGAGCGCTTAACGGCGATTGCGATCACCATGCCCGGAATCATTGATACGGAAAATGGGATTGTCCATCGGATGCCGTTCTATGACGATGTAAAAGACATGCCGCTGGGCGAAGTGCTCAAAGCGCATACGGGCGTGCCGGTCTATATTCAACACGATATCAGCGCCTGGACGATGGCGGAGGCGCTGTTTGGCGCGTCCCGCGGTGCACGTGATGTGATTCAGGTGGTTATCGATCACAACGTGGGCGCGGGGGTCATTACCGACGGACGTTTACTGCATGCGGGCAGCAGCAGCCTGGTAGAGATTGGCCATACGCAGGTCGATCCCTACGGCAAGCGCTGCTATTGCGGTAATCATGGCTGTCTGGAAACTATCGCCAGCGTCGAAAGCGTGATGGAGCTGGCGCAGTTGCGCCTGAGCCAATCCATGAGCTCGTCTTTGCATGGTCAACCCTTAACCATGGATTCATTGTGCGGCGCGGCGCGGCAGGGCGATCTGCTGGCAAAAGATATTATCACCGGCGTGGGGAACAACGTCGGGCGCATTTTGGCCATTATGGTGAACCTCTTTAATCCGCAAAAAATCCTGATTGGCTCGCCCTTGAGTCAGGCTGCCGATATTCTCTTCCCGGCGATTTCCGACTGTATTCGTCAGCAATCCCTTCCGGCATACAGCAAAAATATTGTGGTAGAAAGTACCCAGTTTTCTAATCAAGGCACCATGGCAGGCGCGGCGCTGGTGAAAGACGCAATGTATAACGGCTCGTTATTAATCCGTTTGTTACAGGGTTAACTGTTTTTCCACTGATGCCATAAAATTTGCGCTAACTCAATCTGGCCTCTGCACGCATACCTTAGACTCACTCCACTGAATTATTTACCTGGTTTATATTTTCAAAGCATAACGGTGGAGTAAGTCATGCTTAAGCGTTTCTTTGTAACGGGTACCGATACCTCTGTTGGCAAAACAGTGGTCTCCCGCGCGTTGCTGCAAGCCCTGGCGGCGGGTGGTAAGAGTGTGGCGGGGTACAAACCGGTCGCGAAAGGCAGTAAAGAGACGCCAGAAGGCCTACGCAATAAAGATGCGCTGGTGCTGCAAAGCGTCTCAAGTTTTGAACTGCCTTATCATGCGATCAATCCCATTGCGCTGAGTGAAAACGAAAGTAGCGTCGCGCACAGTGGCCTTATTAATTATTCCTTACTGTCTAACGGTCTGGCTGAGCTCAGTGCGATGGCCGATCATGTGGTGGTGGAAGGCACGGGCGGCTGGCGTAGCCTGATGAACGATCTGCGTCCCTTATCCGAATGGGTTGTGCAGGAACAACTGCCGGTGCTGATGGTGGTGGGGATTCAGGAAGGGTGCATTAACCACGCGTTGTTGACGGCTCAGGCCATTGCGAACGACGGCCTGCAGATGGTCGGCTGGGTGGCTAACCGTATCAATCCAGGCCTTGCGCATTATGCAGAAATCATCGAGGTGCTCAGCAAGAAACTGCCGGGACCGCTGGTGGGTGAGCTGCCTTATCTGCCTCGCGCCGAACAGCGCGATCTGGCCCATTACATCGATCTCACGATGTTTGATGATGCGCTAGCAGTAGACCGTGTCGTAGCATAGCGCGTCCTCAGAAATCAAAAAACCGGGCAGTTAAGCGCCCGGTTTTTTATTGCCCATAGAACGTGGGATTTAACTGTCGCTATGAATATTCAGCGCCCGACGCGTACGACCAGAACTTAAATACTCCGCAATATAATCCTGTGAAATTTCACCGTTGTAGCGGCCGTCTTCATCAACGATAGGCATCCAGCTGGTGTTGCTCTCGTACAGACGCGACAGTACCACGCGCAGGTTGTCTTCCGCTTTACCCGTCATCCGGAACGGATGCAGCACATCGGCACAAAAACCGGTGGCCTGACGCGCCTCGCGGCGTTTCACAAAGCCCAGCGGTTTGCCCTGGCCATCCACAACGGTAATCGCGCGGATATCATTGTCGTCCATGGTCGCAAAGGCCTCGGGCAACGAGGTCGATTCGCGCACCGTAAGGGTCGGCTGCTGATCAGTGACGTCACCCGCCGATACCAGAAGCAGGCGCTTCAGCGTACGGTCCTGACCCACAAACGAGCCGACAAATTCATTGGCGGGTTTCGCCAGCAGTTCGTCCGGGCTGGCGCACTGCACTATCCGCCCCTGACGGAACACGGCGATACGGTCCCCCAGCTTGAGCGCTTCGTCAATGTCGTGGCTGACGAGCATGACTGTCTTTTTCAGCTTGCGCTGCATCTCCAGGAACTGGTTCTGGATCACTTCGCGGTTGATCGGGTCCACCGCGCCGAACGGTTCATCCATCAGCAGCACCGGTGGATCCGCCGCCAGGGCGCGGATCACCCCGATACGCTGCTGCTGACCGCCGGACATTTCGCGTGGATAGCGGTTAAGGAATTTATGCGGGTCCATCGCCACCATATCCATCAGCTCCTCGGCACGCGCTTTACTGCGCGCTTTATCCCAGCCGAGCATGCGCGGGACGACGGTAATGTTCTCTTCGATGGTCATGTTAGGGAACAAGCCAATCTGCTGGATCACGTAGCCGATGTTACGGCGCAACGTCACCGTGTCCATTTCGTTGGTATTTTCACCATTAATCAGGATATTGCCGCTGCTCGGCGCAATCAGGCGATTAATCATCTTCAGCGTGGTGGTTTTCCCGCAGCCGGACGGGCCAAGCAGAACGCACATTTCGCCTTCAGGTACGTTGAGATTCACGTTGTCGACGGCCTTAAATGTCTGGCCATTTTTCTGCGAAAATTGTTTAGTGAGATTTTCCAGTTTTATCATTATCGAATCCCCTTCGGAGTCAGCACGACCTGCAGGCGATGAAGCAGCCAGTCGAGCACAATAGCTAAAAGACAAATCATCAGTGCACCGGCGATCAACATGCGTATGTCACTGCCGCCAATGCCGTTGAGTAACAGCAGACCCAGACCCCCTGCGCCGATCACGGCAGCAATGGCCATCACGCCAATATTCATCACCACGGCGGTACGGATCCCGCCAAAAATCACCGGTAAGGCCATCGGGATTTCTACCCAACGCAGACGCTGCCAGAACGTCATGCCAATCCCACGCCCCGCTTCACGCAGGCCCGGAGGCAGGCTATCCAGCGCGGTGTGGGTGTTACGCACAATCGGCAACAGTGAATAGAGGAACACGGCGGTGATGGCGGGCAGGGCACCAATCCCCTGACCGATCAGCGAAAAGAGTGGAATCATCAAACCAAACAGCGCAATCGACGGGATGGTGAGCACGATCGTGGCAATCCCCAGGACGGGCGTCGCCAGCCATTTGTGGCGCACAATCAGGATCCCCAGCGGCACGCCGATGATAATCGCCAGGCCTACCGCTAATCCCACCAGCCACAGATGCTGAAAGGTCAGCGTGAGCAGAAAACCCCAGTTATCAAGCATGTAGTGAATCGTATCCATAGCGCCTCCTATAGCCCTTTGCTACGCAGGAAATCACGAGAGACCTGCTGCGGTGACTGATGGTCGATATCTACCTTCTTATTCAGCTCGGTGATAACGTCGTTGTTTAGCTGGCTGGATAGGGTGTTCAACGCCTCTTCCAGACCCGGGTTCGCATCCAGCGTGTCTTTACGCACGACTGGCGTCACGGCGTAGCTCGGGAAAAAGCCTTTGTCGTCTTCCAGCACTTTGAGGTCGAATCCTTTAACGCGTCCGTCGGTGGCGTAAACCAGCCCGGCATCCACAAAGCCATCGCGCACGGCGTTATAGACTAACCCGGGGTCCATCTGGCGGATTTGTGGGCGATCCAGTTCCATCTGATACGCTTCCTGCAACGGTTTCATGCCGTCGCTACGCCCGGCGAATTCAAGGTCCAGACCCAGCATCCAGTTGTTATCCGGATCGGTTTTACGCACCTGTTCGATTTTCGCCACCATATCCGACATCGTATTGATGTGTTCTGCTTCGGCGCGTTTACGCTGCATCGCAAACGCATAGGTGTTGTTCATATTGGCGGGTTTCAGCCAGACCAGACCCAGCTTGCCATCCAGGCGTTTAACGGTGTCGTAAGACTCCTGCGGCGACATGCGCTTGTTGATGTGGTTAAAGATAATCAGCGAGGTCCCGGTGTATTCCCACGTCATATCGACCTGTTTGTTGATCATGGCGTTACGCGAAATCACCGTCGCGATATTGGTTTTAGGCTGCACCTCAAAACCTTTTTTTTGCAGATACTGCACGGTCATGGCCGAAAGAATATGTTGTTCGGTAAAGCTTTTAGTGGCCAAAACTAGCGGTGCGGCCTGCGCCTGTGTCGCGAAGAATGCGGCTGCAGCCAGCGCGGCGAGGCTTGAAGACAGTCTCATAAAGGCTCCTTGTTATTGTTATCGCGCGGCGTGCGGGCTCATGACTCGACCCAGCGCAGCGAGCAACGTATCCAGAATCAAAGCGAAAAGTGCTGTCGCTGCGGCACCTAAAATCAGCGTCGGGAAGTCGTTCAGATAGATGCCCGGGAAAATCAGTTCGCCGTAACTGCTGGCGCCAATCAGGAAGGCCAGCGGCGCGGTACCCACGTTAATCGCGGTTGCGATACGGATACCGGACAGCATCACAGGTAAAGCGTTTGGGATTTCCACCTGGTATAAACGCTGCCATTTCGTCATCCCGATGCCGTTCGCGGCTTCGAGCAAAGAAGGGGGCACCGAGCACAGACCGGCATAGGTGTTACGCACAATCGGCAGCAGTGAGGCGAGGAATAGCGCGACGATCGCGGGCTTATCGCCAATGCCCAGCACCACCATCGCCAGCGCCAGAACGGCCAGCGGCGGAAGCGTGTTACCGACGTTAAAGATTTGCATCACGTATTCGGCAACACCGCGCGCCGCTGGGCGGCTAAGTAGTATTCCGCTCGGGATCCCGACCAGGAGGGCGAAAAACATCGAAGAGAAGACCAAAATCATGTGTTGCTGACCTAAATAAAGCAGGTCCACCTGACGCGCTTTTATCGTATCCAGCCCAATTCCCCACGTCAGCAGCGCGAGGACCACAACTATCGCGCCGACGAAAAGCAGCGTACGTTTCAGTAAAAATGAGTGCATTGCGATGTGTCTCCCTGTGCGCATGCGTTATAGCAACCCATTGATTGCCTGTTGTTATGCCATGTATCGGCAGGGGTACATGACCTATAGCAAGCGAATGGGAATGGTTCCAGCGAAGCGGCAAAATCAGTAAAGCAGCGTGAGTAACATCAACAGGGGGTTATGCCTTACGGGATAAGGGCTGAAGGCGTCTCGCCAGAATTCTCCTAAACGTAACAGGCGATAAGTGACACCGTAACAAATAAGAATGCGCACGGCAGTGCATTCAGCCGTGCAGACGGAGAAAGGGTTAACGATAAAGCGTTTTTTCGACGACCGGAATCGGCAGGTGGGATTGCCAGTCAGCCAGCGTCATCTGAGCGAGTTCAGCGATACCGACATAAAAAGGATGGTGTGCATTTTCCGCAAATACCGCCAGAAAACGCTGGCTCCATGGCAGCAGGTGCCATGCCAGCAGCTGATCGCATTCGTCATCGCGACCATTTTCACGCAGCCACGCGGCGAGCATCAATAATGTTCCGAAATGGTCTTCCGGCTCGTTTTGCGGCACGTCGAAGGTAATGCCGTTGTCGCGCATCCACTGACGCAGCGCGAGAGTGGACTCTCCAAACAGCACGGACTCACGATCCAGCCAGACGGAACTCCACGGCGGCGCAGGCAACGCCCAGGGGCCAATGAACAGACGTTGCCAGGCCTCGGGCAAGGTTTCATCCGTGGTTGCACGCAGTCTATCCGCGATGGACAGTAACGACTTATCCGCCAGCGACCAGTCGCGGCACCAGTCGGTCGTCGTTAACGCATTGACCAGCGGCGCTGCTTGCTCGCTGTCAGGAGAAAAGTAAAATAATGCGCCGAGGACTCGGGCGCTCACGGCGAATGACTCGCGAGTGGAAACCTCTTTCATCACAACATTCCTTGCTTGCGTCAATGCTTTCACGCTTCAAAATTAGGGAGGGAGAATGATGAAAGAGTGTGGCTTAATCAGGGGGATTAAACATTAATCCCCATCAAGGGTGGGCGCATTTTGCAGATAATTATTGCGGCTCGGTTGGGGCATTTTCTTGGGCGCCTGCGCTACTGGCGTGGGAATTACCGCTGCTGGTGCGCGTGTAGAGAATCTTGAACGTATCGTTGGCGCAATGGCCCACAACTTGCGCATCCGGCTGATCGGCTTGATCGTTAGGGACAATATTCAGCGTGAAACCCGACTCAGGTACACCGTTATTGATAATGCGCTGTTGAATATCGCTTTTAACGCGTTCGCAAGAATCCGGGGCGGCCAGTGCCGCAGGTGAAGCACCAATCAACAACAGGGTGGTAATCCAGGTTAACCGTTTCATTGAAAACTCCTTTTGTCTGTGTGTATCTTTCATTCTAGCAGGCTTGGTTTCACTCTCTGACCTGTAAGGCAACTTTCTGAAAAATCTTAGAAAATATCATTAATGCTATTTTTTAAAATTAAAATGGGAAATATAAGCCAGAGAATGACCATTATTTTTTACATTCTAGAAAAAACGTAGAGACTTCTTTCCATGGGCTCATTTAATAATGCTCGTGAAGATTGGCGCGTTTAATATTTGATGCTTAGGCTTGCAAGCGGATGTTTCGTTTTGGTTATTTTATCAACATATCAAATAAGGAAATGAAATGTTAACGCAAACAAATTTATCTGAAGTAGAGCGTAAAGATGCCGTTTATTTGTTAGAGCAAAGTATGGGATATGTCTGGCAGGCCTCATTACGGGCAGCGGCTGAGCTAGGTGTTGCTGACCGACTCCTTGACGGTGATAAAACAGCCGGACAACTTGGGGATGAGCTGAATGTCGATGGGGCATTTTTGCAGCGGGTGATGAGAATACTGTCTTCCCGTAAGGTATTCCATGAAACACCGGAAGGCTTGTTCTCACTCACTCCGGCAGCACAATTTTTATGCACCAATCATAATCACTCTTTGCGTGCTGCGGTGCTGATGCTGACGGATAAAACCTTTTGGCAACCGGCGGCGGAAATAAGCGATATTGTTGCAGGAAAACAAGTGTTTAAGGATTTGTTCGGAATGTCTTTCTATGACTATTGGGGGCAAGATAGCTCGACAACCAAGGAAAATGTTTTTCATGCGGGAATGTCTTCGATGTCGAGTGTCGAAAATGACGTGCTTGTCGAGTGCTATGATTTTCCAGAAGGGGCCACGGTTGTCGATGTCGCCGGTGGATTTGGTAATTTGCTGTTAAACGTGTTGCGCAGGAATCCCTCTCTAAACGGCATCTTATTCGATCAGGAAAACGTGCTTGCTGGAAATCGTCTGCATTTATTGGGCGACGATACGCGGTGGACAACCGTCGCAGGCAGTTTTTTTGAAGCCTGCCCGCAAGCCGATATCTATTTATTGAAATATATTTTAATGGACTGGCCAGATGCTCAAGCCAGTAAAATATTACAGACATGTCGGAAATCGATGAAACCAAACTCCCGATTATTAATTCTGGAGCCTGTTATTAAAGACAATAATAACGAACCGGGGAGATATGAAATCGACTTATTATTATTGACCAGCTTTGACGGAGGGCGAGCGCGCACAGAGCAAGAATATGCCGATATGCTGGCAGGTGCCGGGTTAAAACTCAACCGGGTGATACATACGCCGTCCTATTTATCGATTATAGAAGCTGTTTTAGCCTAAATTTTAACAAGAGTTCACGCTTTACGGGCTCAACAGGGGATAAATAGTCTTAATTGTGGTTTTCCCCGAAAGTAAACATCTGTATATTGCTAATATTATTGGAGTTAATGTCCACGTATTGGTGAAAATGTGAAGAAATTAGCAGTGATGATTGCGCTGGCAAGCGTACTGGCAGGATGTGATAACACCTCCGCGCCGCTGTCGTTTACGCCAGAAATGGCCAGTTATTCGAATGAATTTGATTTTGACCCACTACGTGGACCGGTTAAAGATTTCACCCAGACGCTGTTTAACGAAAAGGGTGAAGTGAGCAAACGTGTTACCGGCACCCTGTCTGCTGAAGGGTGTTTCGATAAACTCGAGCTGCACGATCTCGACGCGAATACGGGCGTTGCGCTGGTGCTTGACGCCAATTTTTACCTCGATGCCGAAACGCAGCAGCAAAAGATCAAGCTGCAGGGCAAATGCCAGCTGGCTGAATTACCCTCTGCGGGCGTGACCTGGGATACCGACGATAAAGGTTTCATCATTAGCGCGCACGGCAAAGAGATGGAAGTGAACTATCGCTACGATGCTGATGGTTATCCGCTGGGTAAAACCACAAAATCTGGCGGGCAGCAGCTTTCCGTCGCTGCAACGCCATCAAAAGATAAGCGCAAAAAACTGGATTATTCCGCGGTGAGTTTGCTCAACGATAAGCAGCTTGGCTCGGTGCAACAACGCTGTGAATACGATCGCCATGACAACCCGGTGAGCTGCGATTTGAGTATCAAAGATGAGAGTGTTAAGCCTGCGGTTGAGCGCAAGTTTACGATTAAAAACAACATTGATTATTATTGATTGGGCATGAAAAACCGCGCATTTACTGCGCGGTCGGTTTCAAAATCGTGGAGCCGTGTGCTTTGTGTTCCACTAAATATTGATGCTGGAAAATGCACATTCGGATGGTATTGCGGTACTCACCGTTAATAAAGAACTCGTGTATTAGCTCGCCTTCCACCATAAAACCAAGCTTGCGATAGATGTGTATCGCCTTTTCATTTTCTTTATCAACAATCAGATAGAGCTTATACAGGTTTAAAACCGTAAACCCATAATCCATCGCCAGTTTTGCCGCGCGGGTGGCGAGGCCTTTCCCCTGGAAGTCCGGCGAAATGATGATTTGAAACTCTGCCCGGCGGTGAATGTGGTTGATCTCAACCAGCTCAACCAAACCGGCTTTATCGCCATTACACTCCACCACGAAACGGCGTTCGCTCTGGTCGTGAATGTGTTTGTCGTACAGGTCAGACAGCTCGACAAACGCCTCGTAAGGCTCTTCGAACCAGTAACGCATGACGCTGGCGTTATTGTCGAGTTGATGCACGAAGCGTAAATCCTCACGCTCGAGCGGTCTGAGTTTTACAGTTAACGTGCTGGCCATGATTATCCTTTCTGGCAGTCGTTTTTATGGCGCAACGGTACGACCGGTACGGCGATCCAGGCAGCGCAGGGTATTCGGTTCCCAATAGGCATTCACGTTCGCGCTTTGCTGGCATTTATCGCGTGAATCAAACGCGACATCTTCTTTATCCCACTCTTTTTCAGCGCGTTTGTTCACCTTTTGGCGAAGATTACGCGTGTCATTCCATTGTTCTTTGTCCATGGCTGCATTCTGGCGGCTTTGGGCACTATCACCTGATTCAATAATCAGTTTGCTGGTTTGTGCAGAAACCGGCGCGGTGAAGGCGAGTGCTGTCAGAGATAGCATGGCCGCCAGACTGAGGCGTTTGCTTAAAGTCGTCATTACGTGTTCCTTTTGTTGGGCGCGGAGAAGTGGTTTACCCGACGTCAATTCTACACCAAACCAAAATGGCGGCATACCCGCGCATCAGGTATGGAAAAGTAAATCTTATTATCGCGTATCATGTTTAAACCCTGACTCACTCGACAGTAAATATGATCAAAACGACGCTGCTTTTCTTTGCGACCGCACTGTGCGAAATCATCGGCTGCTTCTTGCCGTGGCTCTGGCTAAAACGCGGCGCGTCTCTACTGCTGTTACTGCCAGCAGGCATCGCGCTGGCTTTATTCGTTTGGTTGTTAACGCTGCATCCGGCGGCGAGTGGGCGCGTTTACGCGGCATACGGCGGGGTCTATGTCTGCACGGCGCTTCTTTGGTTGCGCGTCGTTGATGGCGTGAAATTAAGCGCCTACGACTGGGCGGGGGCGTTGATTGCCCTGTGCGGCATGTTGATTATCGTTGCCGGATGGGGCCGCACATAAGCCCCCATATTTTGTGATCAAACGATGATTTTTTGATCTTAATACTTGTATGGTAGTAGCTCAGTTGAGTAAATTTCCTTCATCACAACGAACGATGCAAGGAAACGGATTATGAAGATTGTCAGGGCTGAAGTTTTTGTCACTTGCCCAGGGCGCAATTTTGTCACCCTCAAAATCACCACTGATGACGGTCTCGTGGGGTTGGGTGATGCCACCTTAAATGGACGCGAACTTTCTGTGGCGTCTTACCTGAAAGATCACCTTTGCCCGCAGTTGATTGGGCGCGATGCGCACCGCATTGAAGATATCTGGCAGTTCTTCTACAAAGGCGCGTACTGGCGTCGTGGGCCGGTTACGATGTCTGCGATCTCGGCGGTGGATATGGCGCTGTGGGATATCAAAGCCAAAGCCGCCGGGATGCCGCTTTATCAATTGCTGGGTGGTGCGTCACGCGAAGGGGTGATGGTGTATTGCCATACCACTGGGCACACCATTGATGATGTGCTGGAAGATTATGCGCGTCACAAAGAGATGGGCTTCAAGGCGATCCGCGTCCAGTGCGGCGTGCCGGGAATGAAAACCACCTACGGAATGTCAAAAGGAAAAGGTCTGGCATACGAGCCTGCGACCAAAGGCGACTGGCCGGAAGAGCAGCTCTGGTCCACCGAAAAATACCTCGATTTCACGCCAAAACTGTTTGACGCCGTGCGCAGCAAGTTTGGTTACGACGAACATCTTTTACATGACATGCATCATCGCCTGACGCCTATCGAAGCCGCGCGTTTTGGTAAGAGCATCGAAGAATACCGCCTGTTCTGGATGGAAGACCCAACGCCTGCCGAAAATCAGGCGTGCTTCCGTTTAATTCGTCAGCACACGGTCACGCCCATTGCCGTGGGTGAGGTATTCAACAGTATCTGGGATTGCAAACAGCTGATCGAAGAACAGCTCATCGACTATATCCGCACCACAATGACCCACGCGGGGGGAATCACCGGGATGCGCCGCATTGCCGATTTCGCCTCGTTGTATCAGGTTCGTACTGGCTCACATGGCCCGTCAGATCTGTCGCCAATTTGCCACGCCGCCGCGCTGCATTTCGACCTGTGGGTGCCAAACTTTGGTGTGCAGGAATACATGGGGTATTCCGAGCAAATGCTGGAAGTTTTCCCGCACAGCTGGACCTACGATAACGGCTATATGCACCCGGGTGAAAAGCCGGGCTTGGGCATTGAGTTCGACGAAAAACTGGCCGCCAAATATCCGTACGATCCCGCGTATTTGCCGGTCGCACGTCTCGAAGATGGCACCTTGTGGAACTGGTAAGACAGGAGCAAAAAATGAAAAGCGTAGTGATTCAAAAACCGAATGAACTGGTGATTGAAGAACGTCCGTTACCTGCTCCTGCGGCAGGCGACGTACGCGTCAAAATCAAACTCGCCGGTATCTGCGGCTCCGATAGCCATATTTATCGTGGACATAATCCCTTTGCAAAATATCCACGCATAATCGGCCATGAATTTTTCGGCGTGATTGATGCGGTGGGCGAGGGTGTTGATGAGGCGCGCCTCGGTCAGCGTGTATCCGTTGATCCGGTCATTAGCTGCGGCCAATGCTATCCGTGTTCGGTCGGCAAGCCAAACGTGTGCACTTCGCTGGTGGTATTGGGTGTGCATCGCGATGGGGGATTCAGTGAATACGCCGTCGTACCGTCGAAAAATGCGTGGCACATTCCCGATGCGATTGGAGATAAACATGCGGTGATGGTGGAGCCTTTCACTATCGCGGCCAATGTCACCGGGCATGCACAGCCCACAGAGCATGATGTGGCGTTGATTTACGGCGCAGGCCCGATGGGGCTGGTCACCGTACAGGCGCTGAAAGGCGTTTATCACGTGAAGCAGGTAATCGTCGTGGATCGTATTGAAGAACGTCTGGCGATGGCGCAGCGCAGCGGGGCTGACTGGGTCATCAATAATGCTGAACAATCGCTTCAGGCGGTGCTGGACGAGAAGGGCGTTAAACCGACCTTAATCATTGATGCTGCGTGTCATCCGTCGATTCTGCAGGAGGCGATTACCCTTGCCTCTCCGGCCGCGCGGATCGTGCTGATGGGCTTCTCCAGCGACCCCAGCCAAATCGTGCAGCAGAGCATCACCGGCAAAGAGCTGTCGATATTTTCTACACGCCTCAACGCCAATAAATTCCCGGTCGTTATCGACTGGCTGGAAAAAGGACTGATCAATCCAGAAAAACTGGTTACCCATACCTTTGACTATCACCACGTAACAGACGCAATCGAACTGTTTGAGAAAGACCAGCGGCAGTGCTGCAAGGTCTTGCTCACGTTCGGTCAATAACAACAAACGCGGATAAGTGGTACGCATCTTACCTTTTAGAGATAGCCATTATGACTCAAGCACAACCTCAAAGAACGACATCCGATCTGGTTAAAGCAGCCGTTTCCGGCTGGCTTGGTACAGCACTGGAGTTTATGGATTTCCAGCTCTATTCACTGGGAGCCGCACTGGTCTTCCACGAGATATTTTTCCCCGAACAATCCGCCGCCATGGCGTTAATTCTGGCGATGGGGACTTACGGTGCGGGCTATATTGCGCGTATTGTTGGCGCGTTTATTTTCGGCAAAATGGGCGACAGTATTGGCCGTAAGAGGGTGCTGTTTATCACGATCACGATGATGGGGATCTGCACCACGCTTATCGGCGTGTTACCGACCTACGCGCAAATTGGCATCTTTGCACCAATCTTGCTGGTGACGTTACGCATCATTCAGGGGCTTGGCGCAGGGGCCGAAATCTCTGGTGCAGGCACCATGCTGGCGGAATATGCCCCGAAAGGAAAACGCGGCATTATCTCGTCGTTGGTCGCGATGGGGACCAACTGCGGTACGTTGAGCGCGACGGCTATCTGGGCAGTGATGTTCTTCGCGTTAGACCGTGAAGAGCTGATCGCCTGGGGATGGCGTATTCCGTTCCTCGCAAGCGTAGTGGTGATGATCTTTGCTATCTGGCTGCGAATGAATCTGAAAGAAAGTCCTGTGTTTGAGAAAGTGAACGACGCGCAAACAGGGCCAGTCGTCACGGCAGAAGATATCTCCCTTAGGGCGATGTTCAAAAGCAAATCATTCTGGCTTGCCACCGGCTTGCGTTTCGGTCAGGCGGGCAACTCCGGATTGATTCAGACCTTCCTGGCGGGCTATCTGGTGCAGACGCAACTGTTTAATAAAAGCATCCCAACCGATGCATTAATGATTAGTTCGATTCTTGGGTTTATCTCCATCCCGCTCTTGGGCTGGCTGTCAGATAAGGTCGGCCGCCGGTTGCCATATATTATCCTCAACATTTCAGCCATTATTCTGGCATACCCGATGTTGTCGATTATTGTGGATAAGAGTTACAGCCCGAGCGTGATTATGATGTCTATTATCGTGATTCATAACTTCGCGGTGCTGGGGTTGTTCGCCCTCGAAAATATCACCATGGCCGAGATGTTTGGCTCACGTAACCGCTTCACGCGGATGGCGATTTCAAAGGAGGCAGGCGGACTGGTTGCCGTTGGTTTCGGTCCGGTACTGGCGGGGATTTTCTGTAACATGACGGGGTCGTGGTGGCCTATCGTAGTGATGATGATTGCCTATTCAATCGTGGGTCTGATTTCCGCGATTCTAATGCCAGAAGTGCGTGACCGTGATTTGAGTCTGGCCGAGGATGCAGCTGAATTATCCCGCAAAGAGTCGGTGGGGTACGGTGCGCTGTCATCTCGTCGCTAGCCATGCTTGGTTTATAGCTTTGCGATCATTAAGAGCTACTTGTCACACAACCTGGCCTTCATGTCACACCACATGACTAAAAGTTAATATAAATCAATAACTGAATTAGAAGTATCAGTATGGTTAATGGCAGTTATTTTTTACCTCAACTGCCATTCTAGTTGGTGTAGTCAGCATGCGCTGTCGCTCCTAAGGAGCGACAGCGAACTCAGCTTCATTTATTAAACGAGTCACAATCATGGAAAACCCGTTATTAAAGGCCAACGCCACGCTCCCACAGTACAATCGCGACAGTCTGAAGGTACGGATTGTTCATCTCGGTTTTGGGGCATTTCATCGTGCACACCAGGCGGTTTATACCGATATTTTGGCTGCTGAGCATGGCAGCGACTGGGGTTACTGCGAAGTTAACCTGATTGGTGGCGAGCAGCAGATTGCCGATCTCACTGCCCAGGATAATCTTTACACCGTGGCGGAAATGTCGGCTGATGCCTGGACTGCACGCGTGGTGGGTGTCGTGAAAAAGGCGCTTCACGCTCAGGTTGACGGTCTTGAAACCGTGTTAAATGCGATGTGTGAGCCGCAGGTGGCCATTGTTTCACTCACTATCACTGAAAAAGGCTACTGCCATGCGCCCGCAACCGGGCAATTGATGCTCGATCACCCGTTTATCGCCGCCGACCTGCAAAACCCGCATCAGCCAAAATCAGCGCCGGGTGTGGTGGTAGAGGCGCTGGCGCGTCGTAAAGCGCTGGGGTTACCGGCTTTCAGCGTGATGTCCTGCGATAACATGCCGGAAAACGGCCATGTGATGCGCAATGTCACCTGCGCGTATGCACGCGCGGTGGACGCCGAGCTGGCGGACTGGATCGAAGTCAACGTGACGTTCCCCTCCACGATGGTCGACCGCATCGTTCCCGCAGTTACGGCCGAAACGCTCGATAAAATAGAGCACCTCACGGGCGTGCGTGATCCTGCCGGTGTGGCGTGCGAGCCGTTCCGCCAGTGGGTTGTTGAAGACAATTTCGTTGCCGGCCGTCCGCAGTGGGAAAAAGCGGGTGCTGAACTGGTATCCGACGTGGTGCCGTTCGAAGAGATGAAATTGCGCATGTTGAATGGCAGCCACTCTTTCCTCGCGTATCTCGGTTATCTGGCGGGATATCAGCACATTAATGACTGCATGGAAGACGAAAATTATCGTCACGCCGCGCACGCGTTGATGGTAAAAGAGCAAGCCCCAACACTGAAAGTGAAAGGTGTCGATTTAGGGCGTTATGCCGATCTGCTGATTGCGCGCTACAGCAACCCGGCGCTGCGCCACCGCACCTGGCAAATCGCGATGGATGGCAGTCAAAAACTCCCACAACGTATGCTGGATTCTGTACGCTGGCATCTTGTGAATCAGCGTAGCTTCCCACTATTGGCGTTGGGAATTGCGGGCTGGATGCGTTATGTCGGCGGTACTGATGAGCGCGGGAATGCAATTGAAGTCTGCGATCCTTTGCTGACCGTGATTCAGGCTGCGGTTAACGGAAGTGCCGAAGGGGAGAGCCGCGTCCAGGCTTTGCTCGGCATTGAGGCGATTTTTGGTAAAGAGTTACCGCTGGAAAAAACGTTTGTGGGCGCGGTGATGAAAGCGTATCTGACGTTAGTGGAGAAGGGCGCTCAAGCGACTGTCGCACAGTACGCTGCGGCAATGTAAGGCTTTATTATGCCGCCGTTCGCGGCGGCATATCCTTGCAAAGATTAGTGCATCCCCAGGCGAATCAATTCGACCGGTTCAAATTTACCTTCACATCCTTCTACTTCCACCGTTTTGCCGCGGCGTACTTGCGCTGGGGTAAGTCCATCCGTGTGGATCGCGGTAATTATCCCCGTGCGGCCCGTGCCATTAATCATCACGCGACTGCCAGTCGTAATAGCATTACGGTTACGGTCATAGGTCATCATAATTATCATTCCTCAAATTCAACACATCGCGACGCTGTCATTTCTGCACCGCTGACGGCGAATATAAATACGCCTGTTCAGATCTTATTTTTTTGTTTTTGATCAAAATCACATTTATTTTCGTTAATTTTTATCTTACATCCCTCTGACGAATAACAACGTGAACTGACAAACCCGACATTTGTTTTCTTTTACCGATAGTTTCAGGGACGGACTGTTTAACCTTTGTTTGGCTTCTACATGGCACTCTATTTTCAAGCGAACAGAATCTATTTATATGTGAAGGAGAAGGCTTATGTACAAGAAAATACTGATGCCTGTTGATGTATTTGAAATGGACTTAAGTGATAAGGCGGTGCGCCACGCCGAGTTCCTGGCAAGAACCGATAATGCAAGCATCACGCTGCTGAACATCCTGCCCAACAGTAGCCGTTCTTTACTGCGAGGGTTCAACTCTGACATCAAAAAATTCGAGACCTTTATGGTGTCTGAATCAGAGAAAAAGATGAACGCATTAAAACGTTTATTTGCTATCGCGCCTGAAAATATTCATACCGAAGTGCGGTTTGGCAACGTGCGCGATGAAATTATCGCAATGAGTACAAAAGAGGATTACGACGTTATAGTGATTGGGTCAAAAACGCCGGGAATGTCGTCACATCTGCTGGGCTCAAATGCGGAATCCGTGATCCGTTATGCCAAAATTCCAGTATTAGTCGTGCGTTAAATATTATGCCGCATCCGCCACTCTCCGGCGAATGCGGCATAAATTAATCTTCGGTAAACCAGTCGCTATTTTCCATGCGAATTAACTGCACGGATTCTCCAATTTCCTGCAAATGCAGAGTCATGGCTTTCTCAACGCTATCGCCATCGCGCTTTTCCAGTGCGGTGAAAATATCGTGATGCTGACGTAACAGCATTTCAGGCGGTGAGACGTGATCCAGACTCATGTAACGCACGCGGTCAATGGTCGCTTTGATATTTTCGATGGTGTCCCATGCCAGTTGGCAATCGGCGATCTGCGCTAACTTCTGATGGAATTCATCGTCTAGCTGGAAGAAATCGTTGAGCTGTTTACGCTCAATGGCAATGCGCTGCTGATGGAGATTTTGTTCCAGCAAATAGCACTGATGATCGTCCACCAGCGAGGCCGCACGACGCACCACCGCGCACTCAATCGCCTGTCGAACGAAACAACCGTTACGCACCTGTGAGAGCGAAATCTTATTCACATAGCTGCCACGCTGCGGGCGGATTTGAATCAGACCGTTTTCCGCCAGTTTAATAAACGCTTCACGCACCGGTTGGCGAGACACGTCAAAACGCACCGACACCTCTTTTTCAGAAAGGGGCGTTCCTGGTGGGATCAGACACTGCACGATATCGCGACGTAAAATGCGATAAATTTGCTGATTAACAGGTTGGGTGGGATTGAGTTGCGATTCAACGGCCATAGCGTGTGATTTCTCAGAGAGTTAAGCCGTGAATACTACCATTCTTTTGACGGGCATCCCATACCCGACCCGAAGGTCGGGCAGGAATTGATCATCCGCGGTGCACGTTCAAACCGGCAAAGCTCTGACTGACCGGCATCATTTCGACAGTATTGATATTGACGTGTTTTGGCAGCGTCGCCACCCACCAGACCGTTTCGGTGACGTCTTCAGCGCTCAGCGCTTCGGTGTTCTCATAGGTTTTGCCTGCTTTCGCATCATCACCTTTGAAACGCACGTTAGAGAACTCGGTGCCGCCGACCAGGCCTGGCTCAATGTCCGTGACGCGGATTGCGGTGCCGTGCAAATCGGTACGTAGATTCAGGCTGAACTGGCGAACGAATGCTTTTGTCGCGCCATAGACATTACCGCCCGCATAAGGCCAGCTACCCGCGGTGGAACCGATATTGATGATGTGACCACGGTTGCGCTCGACCATGCCAGGCAGAACGGCACGAGTCATATACACCAGCCCTTTATTGTTGGTATCGATCATGTTTTCCCAGTCCTCAACGCTGGCTTTGTGCGCGGGCTCCATGCCGAGCGCCAGACCGGCGTTGTTGACCAGCACGTCAATAGCACGCCAGTCCGCAGGCAGATTCGCCATCATCTCTTCGATTGCGGCACGATTACGCACGTCGAGCTGTGCCGTCAAAATACTATCGCCCAACTCGTCTTTCAGCTCCTGTAAACGCTCCTGACGACGGCCGGTTGCAATCACTTTGTGTCCATTGGCGACGAAGCGACGCGTGATGCTTTCACCAAAACCCGCCGTTGCCCCGGTAACTAAAATAATCATCTCACTGTTCCTCAACGCTTTTTGTGTTGTATTACCATAGCACGCCCGTTGGCACGGCGTTAAGGCAACTTTTGTTACCCGTCGTGTGCCAGGGATTGCAGCCCGCAGCGGCCTGTCTTACTCTGGGAAAATGATACTGCGCAGGAGTTAAACATGTCCGTTGCCAATCCGTTTTTTGAAGTCAGCTTGTTACCGTACCAGGCGCCTCGCTTTGATATTATTGAGGACAGCCATTATCGCCCGGCGTTTGATGAGGCGACGAGCCAGAAGCGGGCGGAAATCGCCGCCATTATTGCAGACACGGCAGCCCCCGATTTCGCCAATACCGTACTGGCTCTGGAGAAAAGTGGCGTCATGCTTTCGCGCGTCAGCAGCGTATTTTTCGCCATGACGTCAGCCCATACCAACGATTATCTTCAGGAACTCGACGAGGCGTTCTCGACTGAACTGGCGGGGTTATCCAACGATATTTGGCTGAATGACACGCTGTTTTCTCGCGTCGAAGCCGTCTGGCAAGCGCGGGAGTCGCTGGATGGCGAATCGCGTCGCCTGGTCGAACAGACGTATCAGCATTTTGTCCTGGCGGGCGCAAAGCTTAGCGATGCGCAAAAATCGGAGCTAAAAGCGCTCAATACCGAGTCAGCGTCGTTGACCAGCCAGTTTAATCAACGGCTTTTGGCGGCTGATAAAGCCGGTGGTCTGGTGGTGGATGATGTTCATCAGCTCGATGGATTATCGCCCGATGAAATCGCCTCTGCTGCGCAGGCCGCAGCCGAAAAAGGGCTGGACGATCGCTGGCTGATTCCTTTGCTGAACACCACTCAACAGCCCGCGCTGTCCGCGCTGCGCGATCGACAAACGCGCGAAAATCTGTTTATGGCCGGTTGGTTGCGCACTCAAAAAGGTGATGAAAACGATACGCAGCACATCGTTCGTCGGCTGGTGGCGTTACGCGCGCGGCAGGCGCAACTGCTGGGCTTTGACAATTACGCCAGCTGGAGCACCGCCGATCAGATGGCGAAAAACCCGGAGGCGGCACTGGCATTTATGCGCGGTATCGTTCCGGCAGCACGCGCTCGCGCCGAGCGGGAGCAGGCGGATATCCAGAAGGTGATTGACGACGAGCAGGGCGGATTTAGCGTGCAGGCCTGGGACTGGGCCTTTTACGCCGAGCGCGTGCGTCTGGGGAAATACGCGCTGGATGAATCGCAAATCAAACCGTACTTAGCGCTTAACCGAGCGCTGGAAGATGGTGTGTTCTGGGCGGCCAGCCAGCTTTTTGGCATCCGTTTTGTTGAGCGTTTTGATATTCCCGTTTACCACCCGGATGTCCGCGTGTGGGAAATATTCGATCATAACGGCGAAGGCATGGCGCTGTTTTACGGCGATTTCTTTGCGCGGGACTCCAAAGGTGGCGGGGCGTGGATGGGCAATTTCGTTGAGCAATCGCACGAGTTTGCCGCACGTCCGGTGATTTACAACGTCTGTAATTATCAAAAACCGGCCAACGGTCAGGCGGCGCTGCTCTCCTGGGACGACGTCATCACGCTGTTCCATGAATTTGGTCATACCCTGCACGGCCTGTTTGCCAATCAGCGTTTTGCTACGTTATCGGGGACCAATACGCCGCGCGATTTTGTCGAATTCCCGTCGCAAATCAATGAGCATTGGGCCAGCCATCCACAGGTGTTCGCCCGATTTGCCCGGCACTATCAGACGGGGGAACCGATGCCGGATGCTCTGCGCGAGAAAATGCTCAATGCCACGCAGTTCAACAAAGGTTACGACATGACCGAACTGCTCAGCGCGGCGCTGCTGGATATGAACTGGCACGCGATTGATGCGCAGGAAAAAGTGGAAGATCTCGACACCTTCGAATCTGCCGCGCTAAAAAAAGAGGGGCTGGATCTGCCTGCCGTACCACCGCGTTATCGCAGCAGTTATTTTGCCCATATCTTTGGCGGCGGATACGCGGCGGGATATTACGCTTATTTATGGACACAAATGCTGGCCGATGACGGCTATCAGTGGTTTGAAGAGCACGGTGGATTGAACCGTGAAAACGGACAGAAATTCCGCGAGGCGATTTTGTCCCGTGGGAATAGCACTGATTTAGCTGAACTTTATCGCGCGTGGCGCGGGCACGATCCGCAGATTGAGCCGATGCTGGTGAATCGCGGGTTGAGCGCGTAAGGGATTTTTCAGGCTGGGAACAGAACCGGGCGCGATGCCCGGTTTTTTATGAGAATTTTTCTTCCCCAAAACTCCTCCAAAATTCCTCCCCAAAATGAATCCTTAAATTCTGCGAAATTTGCAGGGGGATACGGCTCAATTATTCACGTAGCTACAACTTCACTTTCATCCAGTCGAGACCGCGATCGTTATGATACTGCGCTGTCATCCTGTCTGATGAATGACCCAGTAGCTGCTGGGTGTTGATGCCTTGCTCCTCATACAGACGCTCCGAAAGAGAACGCTGCTCGTGAAAGGTCGGCATTGTTTTTCCGTCCTTCACGGAAATGCCCGTGCTATCGATCGCGAGCTTGAAGGAGACGCTAAGGCTGTTCTGGCCAACCTGGTCGCTTGCCTTCACATTACCGCTTGATGTCACGTGATGAAGAAGCCAGGGGCTAACTACCCGATCCCTACATCGCTTGATCACCTGCGCCAGGGTGATATCCAACATCTCGCAGCGTAGCGAGAGCGGTATAGCCAGTTTCGCCCCTGTCTTTTGCTGCTCAACGTGGAGATGGCCGTCCCAGACATCAGAGAACTTCATTTTGGCGATATCACCGCGGCGCTGCCCGGTTACCACTGCCAGAAGCATGGAGTTTTGGACGTAGGGTGCCATATTACCGGCCGCTTCGAATATCGCCTTCCACATCTCAAGGTTCAGTCGCGAACGGGTCACCCGGACAGTGACTTTTCTTGTGGCCAGCGCCGGGTTATACCCAGGCTCAACTTCACCTGCGTGCTGCGCCTCTCTGAACAGATCAACCCAGACGCTACGGAGTGTTTGCGCCATTCGTGCTTTGCCCCTGGCTTTATATTCATCGGTGATGGCCGCCAGCATTTTGGTGGTGACTTCCTGAATGGCAATGTCTGGCATCCTTTCAGCCAGCACGTTGGTGCAGGTTCTTCTGGATTTAAGCGTATTGATTTTTATCTCCTTATTGCTGAGTCGCTCCTCCTGAATTTTCAAATACCGTTCGATCCATACGCGCATCCGCATCGATTTCTTTGCGTTAACCTTCTTATGGCTGACCATATCGATCAGGGCAAACGACTGAGCAGCTTCCTGCTGCGCCAGCAGTCGATTCAGTTCAGTGGCGGCCAGTCTGGCCGCCTCCTGATCGGTACCAAAACCGATAAATTGACCGGTTAAAGGGTGCCGGTATTGCCAGTAGATTTTGCTGTTGCGCTTATCCAGCTTGCAATAGAGATTTGGGATATCAACCCTGTGATTACGTGGTCTGGCTGCCATTAATTACTCGCTCCATAAGCGTCTTCACCGCTTTCGGCATGCGTGGTGGTAGAACCGGCGATGCGAGCAAGCCAATGAATTTGGCCTCTTCATCGATAACCCATCGCCGGCCTTGTTTCAGCGCCCTTGGGATTGTTTGTCCTGTTTTTGCAATCCTGTGCAGCGACGCTCGGGATGGTGGTTGCTTAAAGCCGTTAGGACCGGAAGCCCAATCTTCTAAGCTGACGAGCTGCCCCATGAAAACCTCCAGTTTGATTAATATGAGCCATCAAAGCCCGGTATGGTGATATTTCAATATCAGGCTGCCTGCCCGGGTAAGGATCGTAGGCGGCGCATGCCGGTCATCGCTGTGGCCACGTAGCTCGCCTTACGATTCACCACTTCAACCCAAACTTTCACACCTTCAACTCTCACGGTGTAGGTCTCTTTCATCTTGCTTCGCCCGTAATTGCCGTAACGCCCCTGATGAGCGGCGAGTGCTATGTCGCATGCCTGACGAGCCAAAGGGGATTGCCTACTACCTCGATTGATCAGTCGCATATTGTCTCCTTAAGGGAGGGTTTCCCCTCCCGATCTCCCTAAGCCACGTATTCTGGTTTCATATCCGCCAGGGTGATGCTGAACTGCTCATGCAGTTCTTCGCCCAGATGACGTTTTGCTGATGCCAGTACGCGCTCAACCTCCAGGAATCGTTCTGCTGCATCGGGTTCATCCGTGGACGGCAGGGAATTGATTGCTGCTTCTACTTTGTTACATGCGTCTACCAGGTAGTAGCGCTTCACGGCTTTGTTTTTAAGTTCGGTGAAAAGAGCCGAACCTAGCGTGACTTTGATGCTTTCGATGTCTGCGCGAAGTGCCTTTGCGCAGTCCACATCCTGAGCCGTCTCGATTCGGTCGCGGAAGTCATCGGCCAGGGCGTCAACATTGACGGCTGATTCTTTCGCAGTTTGTGTAGTTGTTACGGTGTCACCAGATATTTCCGTGAGGCTGACACGCTGCGGCGCCGGGTTAATTTCCTTCTCTGCAGGTTGATCAACCTCATCCTGGCTGTAGACGCCGAGAATGACTTCAGGGCAGTAAAGGCGAGCCCAGTACTTCACTGCAAGGTATGCGATCTGTTGCTTGGGCGCCGTTTTCCACAGCGGAGAATTTCGGGTCGAAACATCAGCCAGATAAATTGGTTCGCTCCAAGTGATATCCTTTTCACCGCGCAGGACTGCACCGACCTCAATGTACAGACCCAACTCATCGCGGTTTTCTTTCTTACCGGCGATCTTTTCCCAGTCGCCGCCATATTCATAATGAAAGCGACCCACAATGGCGTTGGAGCTGGATATAACCGCATTAACCAACTGCGCTTCGTAGCCCAGCACGCCGTTTACAAGGTGTGTTTTCTGTGCAACTGCGTACGGATTCATGCCCCATTGCATAGCCTGCATAACGATTGCCATACAGTCGGCAGGTTTACCGACCAGGTGTTTTGGAACGGTAACGGCGGACTGCGCCATCAGCTCAGCAAATGAGGTCAGTTGACCCAAAGCCTGTACGTTAAACACAGCATTGCTGGCAGAAATGGTGTTGGGTGCCTGCTCAGTCGTAATGATGTTGGTGTTTTGCATAGTCAGTTCCTCCATTAAGCCAGACGCAGCGCTTCAAGGCGGCGCAGGTCGAATTCGTTCAGTTCATCGGTGTAATCGTCGGTGATTGGCGCTGGCCATTCGCCAGTGTCGAATCCGGTAGCGATAGCGCGCATCGATTTGCGATATTCGAGCATGCCCAGTTCGAGCAGTTCTGCGGATGCTTCGATGATGGCTATCCAGTGGTAGTTCTCGTCTTTGTTGACGAAGATCCAGAAGAACTGATCCAATGCTGCGGTTTCGCAGTACATTGCCGCGCTCAGGTGGTAATCACGGTCGATGATTTCGCGGTGAAGTTTGGCGCGAAGTCCTTCCTGCTTAATGTTCCACATGCTGATGGTTTTCAGATCAGCGCCAATACGCACGCCGTCTATGTCGATCTCGAGATCAGGGCGGACACGCACTTCCAGGCCGGTTTCATCGTCAAAGCCAAAGTAGCTGACCTCCACTGCACGGCTCGGGTGCTGGAGTAGCATCCCGGCGGTTGGGTGCGCCAGAAGGGCTGACTGAATAGCCAGCGCGGTCGCCAGCTGCTGGCGCGTCACCAGAATCTTGTCGCCCGGGTTGTCGCGCCATGCGTCCAGCAGTTCGTCGGCAAACACGGCATCCGGTTTCACAGATTGCACGGACTGCATCAGGTCTGCTTTGGTTCCAGACACTTTCAGTGGCGCAGGCTTCTGTGTTTCATGTGCGACCATGTCAGGATTGACGATCGCCAACTGCTCGAGCAAGGCCTCGCGGCTGCCGCTGGTTTTCACCTGCGATGGAAGGGTGGAGTTATATTCTTTGATGCAGGCTTTCATCGCCGTGGCGGTTTGTTTCTGTTCTGTTTCGATACGCTGAAATTCAGCTGGCAGCGCCATGTAACTTTGAGCCGTTTCTTCAAGCGAACCGCCAAGCGACACCTGCGGTGGCAGGGTACTGTTGTGCGCTTCCAGCAGGGCTTTAATTTCGTCAGCGCTCAGCAGTGCCGGCAGACTGGCGTTATACGTGTCGATGAACTCGCGAAGTGTGGCGGTCGTGGTAAAGGCACTCTCCGGAATCAACGGTTCAACACTAAATTCTTCATCCAAATTTTCAGGCTGAAGAGCCAGTGCATGCACAAGGTTGCCCATATCCAATACTTTGGAAGGTGCGCGAGGGATAGTTTTGGCTACGTGACGCGCGTTGAAATACATCAGACTCACTCGCGCATCTTTAACCTGCGTCGAGCTGATGCCATTCGCCGCGTGATAGACGTCATTTGGCAGCCCTTCATAGCGGCCTGGTTCGAAGTAAGCCGGATATTCTGGTTCGGCCTGTTTCGCTTCTGGCTCGTTTTGTACCGGTTCTGGCGCGTTCTGGTTTACAAAATCGCTGTTTTGGCTGACTGAATCATCTTTTTGGTTAACATCCGCCATATTAAGGTTTGCGAGGCTTGGCGCCGCGGCGGCAAGTACATCAGCCGGCGCTAAGATATTTGCTTGCGAATCAGCTGTAACAGCGCCCTCGACTGGTGGTATCGCATCATTAATTTCGACTTTCTCTGGCTGAGCCTTTTCCATCTGCTCATTGCTGAAGTTCTCCTCTTTAACAGATGACCGGTCATCTTTTACTGTTGGTTTTTCATTCATCAGACCATCGATGGAGAACACGCCGCTGCCGAGATTTTCAACTTGCGGTTGCTCTAACGTAACTTCAGTTTCGGCAATTGGAGCAGGCAACGGCAGCAATTCCACAGCAACGTTAAATTCAGCCGTCATAGTCTGGTTAACGAACTCAAGATGAGCTGCTGGCGTTCGATGGATGTTCTCGGGTGCGATGCGAATCAGGTTAAAAATTGCCGCGCGGTTTACCGCCAGAACGCCCGGTTGATTGCGCAAAATGGCGCTCCATGACTTCCACGGTTCTTCTTTTTTAGCCACGACTTCTTTGGCTCGACGATGGATGCTGCCTGGTATCTCAAGATGGTTGAAGTCCATCGGTAGCAGGGCGCAGGCAATTTCCAAATCCAGAGTGTCCAGTGTATGGTGCGCACCTTCGCCGCGATCGGTGACATAATCGCTATCGGCATTCGTACCGGAATCGGTGCGCTGAACATTGCTAATGCGATTGCCAGCGGCCCATTCGCGTACAAGAATGCCGCGGTCAATGTGGTCGGTTGCAAACCAGATGGTGAGGAAATGGATCAATGTTGCTAGTTCGGAACGCTTTTCCTGTGGAAATATGCTTTTAACGGCGTTAACCGCTTTCCATACGGTGCATTCGTTCGCAGTTTTGAACCCGTCTACGTTTTCAGCGGCAAGAAGCAAGTTCTGGACATAGCTGTTATCCACATCCATGGCCAGTCGTTGAACTTCATTTTTCAGTTCTGCATCGATGTGATAGGCGTATTCTTCTTCAGCCAGAAATTCTGCCAGTATCCGATGGCGCAACGGCAGTGTCGCGACAGTGAACAGCGTAGGAGTTTCTTGCTCACGGAATTTTTCGACTAAAGCAGTTGATGAGCCAGATTCTAATTCGCTGGTGGTATGGCTTTTTTCTTCAACCTTTACTTTTTTCTGCCACGTGCGCTGGTCTTCATCCAGTTCGTAGCGCTTGCACCAGGCGTAATCCACTGTGCTTTCTTCCGGCAGGTCGTCACAGACCGGAAAATCAGTGCGGATTGGCTTCTGAAAGTCCTTACCCCGTCCAGTTTCAATACCAGCATCTTCGAGCTCAACATCGAGCTGCAGATTGGCGCGAGCTTCGGATTTCGCAGTGAACCATATCACTGCGTCGTCTTTGCCGGATTTCTGCGTAGCTTTAACTACATAGAAAAATTCCATGTGAGATCCTCTTTTTTGGATGTAAGATCCCCGGGCCAGATTAAGCGCCCATTGGGTGAACTTTGGTTTTGTTTAGTTTTCCGGTGTAACTTTGGTCGGTGTCACCGGACGTACAGGCCGCCTTGCGCGGCTTTTACGTTAGCTTTCGTGGGCCATCTGGTCGTACGAAGCACAACGTTCAGAGCAGTACTGTTTTTCTTTGCGCGCCAGCTGCGAGCCGTTGCGATAGAGAAGGGTACTTTTAACTACTTCCTCCGGTTCAACCGGCTTGCCGCAGTACCCGCATTTCGTTGAGTTACACATCTGGATTTCCCTTTTGCGCCAGCAGATAGCAAATGCGGCGGATAGTGGCTTCAAACCAGTTCAGGCGTACTGCCTGCTGCTGTACCGGTTGGCGTGCGTAATCAATCATATTGATCTCCTGTTAATGCCTGTCTTTTCACCACTTCAGGCTCGGTGGTATGCTGTCAGCTCTCACACAGCCAGCAAGGACTTAACAATGAATGGAAAAGTAGTTCCGTGCCCGATTTGTCAAAATGAAGCTATTGTTTCGAAGCATCAGACCCTTTCCCCAACTCTCAAGACCTCAGTACCCTGTTATATCTACACGTGTGAAAAAGACGGATGGTTCAAGCTTTCAGAGTCTGTACACTCGCTTTTAATTGATAATCCAGCACCAACGGTCATTAACCGTTTAACCAAAATCGTTACTGATAATTACTTCCCGGCAAGTTTGATCCCTGCGGAAGCAGTGACTCCACTGAGACTTATCGAAACTCTCGAATAAAGTCTTTGAGACTTTCACTTCGATATCCCAGGCGGCTCATTTTTGCAGCGACTTTGCCGCGAGGAATTCCGCCTGCCTTGTTAAATCTTTGCATAGCTAGACGTGAGTGCTTGTATTCAGGGCTCTTCAAACCCTTGCCTCCGTCCTGACGCGAGCTTGGAAGCTCCAGGGGTTTTTGTGATGTGATGTCGTTGCGTGCCCAGCATGCAGCAAATCCGTACATGCCTGTTTTCTTCGTATTTCCTTTCATTTCACCCTCATTTGCCTTATCGCCGGCCAGCGGAACGTTAAAACCTGATGCGCGATAGTTCTCACCACTTTCGGCAACTTTTGCCTGAGCGGTTCGTAGTGCGTCTTGGTGATACTAGTAAATCACCACTTTACTAAATGGTCAAGTATTGAAGTGGTAAAAAGTACAGCATTGCTTTACTGGTGGGATTTGAAGTGTGAAATTGCGTGATTAGAGGCAAAAAAATCCCGACGATAAGGTCGGGATCGGTGAGTTTGGGGTAGGGTGTTGGCTGCGGAACTGTGGGGGAAGGTCTACAAAACCGACTCGTTGGCTGAGTTAAAAATGATTATAGGCCTAAAAAGGGAAATCAATTTGTCTTTGAGGATTGATTATTTTTTTTACATTCACAACTTCATATGACGTCTTAATACCTTTATCAGCAAGATATTGAGTAATCTTTAAATCAACCAATAAAAGGTCTCCTTTTGCAAAAGCTACTGACTGTTCATCAATCGCTTTGAGGAATTTTTCGTCGCTAACCTCTGCTTGAAATGGACTTGCACCATCTGAAAAATTCCATTTATGTCCATTACGAAAAGAAATATCAAGTGGATGAAGGGCTCTTTCCGTAATAGATTCAGAGATTATAGTTTCTTCAGCGCTGTCAACTTTGAAAAATAATGCTTCGTCTTTAGTTACTTCAACAAAAGTATGACCATTGTCGATTGTGACAGCAAAGCTATCAATTCCATCTTTTTCCAATGGTTTTGAAATGACATTTTCAAGGGATCTTCTAATCTTTTTATTTTTATAAAGTTCCAAAACTTGATTGTCAAAAACCTCACTTTCATCATCGATGAAAATTTCGGCGTTGCCATCAAATGTTGGCTCAATGCGCTTAATCTTTTTTGGACCTAACCATTTTATAAGTTGAATAAGACCTTTGTAGGACTGCTTGCTGGCTAAATAACCGAAACCTACCAAACTTATAATGTTGCAGGCTGCTGATGCATTAGTACCGGAAAAAGCACCAATTATTTGGCTAGAGATGGAGGTTGATTGAGCAATAAGGTCAACGCCAAAAGAACCCGCCTTGAAAGAAGCATTAACTTTTACAGATATGCGTTTATCTTTTCCATAGATTGTCTTACCTGCTTCTTCCAGGGCATCGGATAGCGACAAAAGCGCTGGCGCAAGGTCTCGCACATCCATCTCATGCGTGTCTAATGCCGGGCCATCGTAAACTATTCTGAACTTCATATCGTCATTTTCCATCAACGCCTATCCTGTGCATTACTATAAACCTGATCGCATATACAGTACATTTTATTAAGCCTTCGTTCAGATGCTTTTAATGCCTATTGCGACCAACGATATGCTGTTCAGAATGAATCATTCCCCTTGTGACCTGATCCGGCCCTTCATGTACTTCTCATACAGCTCGTCCAGCTCCTTCAGCCGAAGCGCGAAGATGCGGAGCATGTTCTGTTGCTCTTCCTCCGGCAACTGGCGGTAGAGCTCCAGCAGGCGCTGTTCGTCCGGCTTGAGCCCGTCTTTCTCGCCAACGTCCTCTCCAAGTAACCATGGCACCGATACGCCAGCTGCATCTGCAACAGCCAGGGCTGATTCTTTGCTTATCTTACCGGTTCGAAACCATCCGGTTACCGCTTGCTTACTGACGTTGGCAACCTTGGCCATCTCGGTTTTTGAGAAGCCTTTGCCATTCAATTCAGTCAGCCTGGAAATAAGGCTCTGGTTAGGATCTTTTTTATTCATGTATGGATTGTAAACAATAGCTTTACCAGTTGGTAGGCAGGCGTGTATTGACTCAATGGTAAATTGGTGCTTTACTTTGCTCACTTAAGGAGGTCCTATGACTGGTATTGAAAATGCAATTCTCCGATCTGGCTCGGCCAGTGCGCTTGGCGCTTTGATCGGCGTTTCAAAAATGGCCGTTTCTCTGTGGCGACGCAATGGCATTCCTGCGGAGAGAGTACTGCCCATTTTTACGGCTACTGGCGTAACTCCGCACGAGCTGCGCCCTGATCTCTACCCGAACCCCACTGATGGTTTACCAAAGTAGGAGCACTAACAATGCAAACACTTTCTTTTCAACAGAATAACAGGGCTCTGACAGAGCGCCTGACATTCCAGTGTCACCAGCCAGAAGCCACAACTGACCAAGTCGATCACCGTGCTATCTGCTCTGCAGTACGCGCCTGGTCGGCGACAGAGGGGCGGATGGTTGTTGCCTTGGTAATCAAGGAAGCTGCTGAGCAGATGGACTTATCCGACATCGACATGTCCGGTAACGCGGACGTGTGGAACGTGAAGCTGTTTCGCTGGCTAGACAATAAGGAGATGTCACCAGTTTACCAGGCGAACGTCGAGCAGCTTGCGCCAGCGATCATCTCCGTCCTGCCACTTGCGTATCGAGACCGCGTAATTAAGCACGATCACGTCGCGCTGCGAGTAGCTCGTTCGGTGAAAGAGGATGCCGATGCCATTCAGGCCGTCGTGATGAAAGCGCCCAAGCACGAACGGCTTAGGGAGATTAGCGAAAGCATTGTGGCGAAGCTTCATCTGGACGGGCCGGACTCAGTGGCACCACTGATGGCGATGGTTACAACAATGTTGGGGGGTATATGACAGGTTTAAAAATGGGGAAAGCCGCGGTGCCAGAACACCAACGGCTTTCAAGTGCAAAAACTGTGCGTCATTGCGGAAAACACTATGCCAAATACCGCTGAAATATACAAGTTCCCCACGCAACAGGGGAAACAGGAGAGCCGCATGGCTGAGCTGGAGAATGGCTATTTGCGTTTAGCCAACCAGATTCAGGATGCCCTGTGTATCGTCGAGCTATCAGGCCGTGAATTCCGGGTGCTGAACGCTATCGTTCGTCTGACCTATGGCTGGTCTAAAAAATCAGATCGCATTGCCAACAGTCTCATTGCAGACAAAACGACGTTGAAGGTTAAGCACGTATCCGAAGCGGTGCTGAGCCTCGCCTATCGGAATATCATCATTCTGCGCCGAATTGGGCAAACCAGATACATTGGGATTAATACCAGCCTGGATAAGTGGGCTTATACGAAGCCAAATTGTATGAAGTGTCCAGCGGCGTATCCGGCTGCTGAAGCTGCTACATGGGTTATCACAATCCCTGAAGTCAGTCTTTGCAATCCCCAGAAACAGGGATGGTTATCCCCGAAAACAGGGACAGCTATCCCTGAAAACGGGGATGATGAAAATACCCCTCAAACCATCCCTGAAAATGGGGATAGTTATCCCCGAAAACAGGGAAAGGTATCCCCGAAAACAGGGAACACCAAAGACATTCTTTCAAAGACAAATATAAAAGATCTAACCCCCTATAGTCCCCCAGGGGGGAAAGTGAAGTTTGACCCGCTTAGCATGCCAATTCCTGAATGGCTGAATGCTGAATCCTGGAATGAGTGGGTCGCTTATCGCCGCCAGGCTGGTAAGCCCATCAAAACCGAAATGACCGTGACCAAGGCATTCAACCTGCTGAAAGAGTGTCTGGACGAAGGGCATGATCCGGTATCCGTTATCAACGCGAGCATTGCCAATGGTTACCAGGGGCTGTTCAAGCCGAAATTTGGACTCAGCAGCCGCCAGGCAGTCCGGGATGTAAATCAGATATCCCGTCCTGACACCAAAATCCCGACAGGCTTCAGGGGGGCAGAATGAAAAACGTCATCGGCACAGGCAGCGCGCTTGAGCGCCTGAAGAGAATTATCCCGTCCAGTGTGCAGCCAAAGTTTACCAGCGTTGAAGAGTGGCAGGCATGGCAGGAAACCGAAGGGCGCAAGCGCTCCGGGGAAATCGACAAACTGAACCAGCGTGCCCGGTCAGAAAAGATTTTTGGCCGCGCCGGGATTCAAGCACTGCACCGCAGCTGCTCCTTCGCAAACTACCAGGTGTCGAGCCCGGAGCAGCGCCAGGCGTACAGCATGGCGAAGAGCTACGCGCAGAACTTTGGCGGCGGCGGATTCGCAAGCTTCGTCTTCAGCGGCGCGCCGGGGACCGGAAAGAACCATCTTGCTGCGGCGATCGGTAACTACCTGCTGGCCGCTGGCCACTCCGTTCTGGTGGTGACCATCCCTGACCTGATGCTCCGTGTGCGCGAATGCTACGACGACGGCCAGTCCGAATCCTCCCTGCTGAATGACCTGTGCAACGTCGATCTGCTGGTGCTGGACGAAGTCGGGATCCAGCGTGGTTCCAGCGCTGAGAAGGTGATCATCAACCAGGTAATCGACCGCCGGCTTTCCGCCATGAAGCCAGTAGGCATCCTGAGCAACCTGAATTACGAAGAGTTGGTTGCCACACTCGGCGCGCGGGTCGTGGACCGTCTCCGGATGGACAGCGGCATTTGGGTCAATTTCGACTGGGCCAGCTACCGCGGGAAAGTGTCACACCTGTGTGCCGTGGGTAGCAAGGGGGTTGCAGATGGCCAGTAGCAACCTCTGGACAATCATCCGCGCCATCCAGCGCAGCGGGGAGATCACCCCGCGCCAGGTTCGCCAGCTGCTGGGCTGCGACAGCAAAAAGGCTTGTCGCCTGCTGGAGCACCTCGTTTCTGCTGGTGCTGTGAAGAACATTGGCCAGCGCCGCCACCCGGTCTACGTCATGGAGCCGGGCGGGGAGACTCGCATTAAGCCAATGCCGGTGGCGCGCCAGAAACCCAGCATTGCAGACGTTTGCCGCCAGAACTGGCAGGGCTATCAGATCCACAAAATTATCGGGAGTGCACGGGCATGAGTGATTCACTGAACAACAAAGAGCTGGTGGCCGTGGGCCATCAATTTGCTAAGGCGATGAGCAGCGACACGCCGATCATGGACATTGCGAAGATTGTTTCTCGCCTGGCCGAACGGCTGGACTGCACCACCGCGGCGCTGCGTGAGATGACAAAGCAGCGGGATGCGCTGGCGGCCATGCTTCAGTCTGAGCCGGTGAATGAGGCCGCCAAACATAGGTGATTTGTAACACATCGATCGAATGCTGATTATAGGGAATCAGATTATTTTTTTGATTCCCTTTTTGGGAAAGGAAACTCCAAATAATCCATGTCGTAGTTAATTTCTACCTCATTGACCCATTTCCACCACTTGTCTCTATACTCAACAGCGTAACAGTGCTCTTTTGCTTCCTGAAGGTTGTCTAATAACTCTTCACTCAATTCAGGATGCTTTTCGATGAAATCGTTAAGGTTTTTTTCAAAAACACAAGAACGAAGCGCCATGCAATAGAAAGCCTTGCGCATTTCTACTATTTGCGCCTCATATGCCTTAATCTTCCCTTTATACTGAGCTTCCATTGCATTTTTTTGAATCCTCAGTTTCGAAAGAGCGGCATCCGCATCCAAACGCTGAGTCTGTAAATCAAGCTCATGAGCTAGTTTTTCTTTATGAGCAGTCTCGCTTACCCTGTGAGCTTCTCTATCCCTTTGCGCGGCATCGAAGTCGTGGTTAAAAAATGGATTATTACCTTTTCCCCAGAAACCCATAACCATATCCTCAAGTTAATGTAAGTAAACCCACCGAGACTCTCAGGCTTATCCTCCCAAAATCAGAAGGATATAGCAATGCATGCTGTCGCCGTTCACTAAGGTGTTGGCGCAGGCAACCCTGCTGAAGGTCTATGCCGGGAGGCAACAGACCGCCTGATTCATCCCATGAATGCAGCTTATCCTCGGCATTTTCCCCTGATCGATAATACCGATCGATATCAAGATATTGATCTATGAAATTGATCAGATATTAACCGCGGTGCGGCAACAAATTATCAACCTGACATGAAGTGTCAGCCCTGCAATATACCCTCAGGCGCAGGCCTGTTCCTGGTTCGGCAGTATTGAGGGGTGTCTAATCAGATATTTACCCCAGTACTTTCAGCCCAGACTAAGTGTTAAAAATAACGGTCAGTTTTTACATGGAATTAGCGTAAAAATTTATTCAAATCAATCAGATGAGTGGGCTTGCGCAGACATGCCTTTCATGTGCATACTTAAGCCAAACGGATAATTACTGTTTATATATACAGTATTTTGTTGTATGGTTTAAGTGCTACAGAAAAAAATGAATTTTTCTTCCGGCGAACCTATTAGGAAATTTGCGCCATTTGTTATTTTGGCTCTGTGGAGTGGAGTTCTCCCCGCCGGGAGAGGGTATTTGGTGATAGCAAAGTGAGGAGGTCGATGTGAAAGAAAAGCAGGAGCAGGGTGACTGGTACGACATTATCAGGCGTTCAGACGGCAAGCTTATTGGTTCAATGCCGTTTGAAAGCCGATGTCTCGTTTACACCAGGAATGGCATGGTGTCGTGCCGCCCGCTGCTGGAGGATGAAGGGATTTTTAATCTTTCTTCCGGAACCCGTTTTCTTCGCCGCCTCGGCTACCACGTCAATCAACCCTCTGATATTATGATATCAACGGACTGAACACCCGTTGACCTGATGCGCCACGGAGAACACCATGGCGCAGTTACAACTCATCAAGCAGTCCTCAGGAATCCTGATCCCCGCCACGCCGGAGACCAGTGAATTGCTGCAATCAAAAATCAAGCTCGGCGCCCTGCTGGTGGCCGACTTCAAACAGGTCCGTAATCCGGCCTTTCACCGTCGCTTCTTCGCTCTGCTGAATCTCGGCTTCGAATACTGGGAGCCAACCGGCGGCGCTATCTCATCCAACGAACGCAAGCTGGTGACCGGCTATGCGAAGTTTCTGGCCTCATTTGGCGGGAGCGAAACCGCGCTGTTGGATGCTGCTGAGCAGTATCTCGAACAGGTGGGCAGCCGCCGCATCACCAATGGCATCAGCCTGTGCAAATCCTTCGATGCGTATCGCGCCTGGGTAACCATCGAGTCCGGGCATTACGACGCCATCCAGCTGCCTGACGGCACCCTCCGGAAACATCCCCGCAGTATCGCCTTCGCCAATATGGACGAGACCGAGTTTCAGCAGCTCTACAAAGCCGTGCTCGATGTTCTGTGGCGTTGGATATTGTCGCGCGCATTCAGGGACCAGCGCGAGGCTCAGAATGCCGCCGCGCAGTTGCTGAGCTTCGGGGGCTGACCAGATGGCAAAATCATGGTTCCACTACACCGAATGCACAACCGAGCAGGCCGATGAACTTCAGCGGCAGTACCAGCGCCGCGGCGTAGCCGTAACGCGCAGCCTTAATCGTGATTACCTCACCTGGACCGTCAGCGTTGAGCGGCAGGAGGTGAAGTACCTCGAGCCCACGCCGCGTACGTTCCGCCAAAAGGTCTGGGGGTGAGCATGGCTGATTTACGCAAAGCAGCACGCGGTCGCGAATGCCAGGTGAGGATCCCCGGCGTATGCAATGGCAATCCTGAAACGTCCGTTCTGGCGCACATCCGCCTGGCTGGTTTGTGCGGTACCGGCATTAAGCCGCCTGATCTGATCGCCACCATCGCATGCAGCTGTTGCCACGACGAAATAGACCGCCGAACCCACCTGGTGGATGCGGAGTATGCAAAGGAGTGCGCGCTGGAAGGTATGGCCCGCACGCAGGTTATCTGGTTGAAAGAGGGACTGGTGAAGGCATGAATACCTACAACATCACGCTGCCGTGGCCGCCGAGCAATAACCGCTACTACCGCCACAATCGCGGGCGCACCCACATAAGCACAGAAGGGCAGGCCTACCGCGACCGCGTAGCCCAAATCATCAAAGACGAGATGCTGGATATCGGCATCACCGCGCCGGTAAAGATCCGCATTGAATGCCACATGCCTGACCGCCGCCGCCGGGACCTGGACAACCTGCAGAAGGCTGCATTCGACGCATTGACCAAAGCTGGGTTCTGGCAGGACGACCAGCAGGTTGACGATTACCGCGTAAAACGGATGCCGATCATCAAGGGCGGCAAACTGGAATTGACCATCACCGAGCTGGTGCCAGCATGAAACCAGAACTGATCGAATCGCTTCGCATGCGCTGGCTGCGCCTCCGCATTTATCGCCACCCGGGAAGTGTGCTGGTGGACTACCGCATTCTTCGAAACTTTATTCGCATTTACCTGATGGCAGGAGCCGCAGCATGAACCTCGAAAACACAGTGAAATACCACTTTGCAAAGTCCACGATGATCAGCGACTCCCCGCGCGCCACAGCATCAGATTCACTGAACGGCACGGATATCATGGCTGCCATGGGCATGACTCAGGAACGCGCTGCCATGGGCTACAGTGCCTTCCTCGGCAAAATGGGGATCAGCAACAATGACCGGGAGAGGGCGATCGCGCTGCTGGCCGAGTACGCGCTGACCAAATGCGATAAGGTCGCCGCACTGCGCAAGCTGGAAGCCAGAGTTAAGCCACTGGTGATGCGCCAGCTGGCCTCATTCGCATTTGAGGACTATTCGCGCAGCGCAGCCAGCGTGAAGCAATGCGATTGCTGCTCAGGGAGTGGCTTTATTGAGGCCGATGTTTTCACTATGAAATCGCACTACACCATGAAACTCCCACAGTTCGCAAAAGACCTAAAGCAATCTCCGAGTGATTTCGAGGTAAAACGCCAGATTCGCGAGACAGTCAAAGTGCTTTGCACAAGTTGTAAGGGGAAGCGGGTCGTGAGTTGCGCATGTAATGACTGCCTGGGGCGCGGCAAAGCAGTTAACAAAAAGCTCACCGAACAACAGGGTTTACCGGTCCTGACTGATTGCAAGCGTTGTAGTGGAAGAGGGTACGAGCGTATTCCTTCAACTGAGGCGCATACGGCTGTTTGCCAGATTACTGATGCTATCACGCTTGATACCTGGAAAAAGTCAGTGAAGCCATTCTACGACCAGTTGATTACGAAATTCGATATCGAAGAGGCATGGGCAGAGGCACAGCTAAAACAGATAACAAAGTAGGGTATAAATAAATAGTTCTCAATTTTATCCTGAGCTATTTACTTTTCCCGAAACTGTGATAATTTTGCTCTAACGATGGATAAGTGCATTCGTTATAAGCCCTGCGGTTAACACCGTGGGGTTTTTTTATGTCTTCGTAAAGAGTTCTTACTGGCTCTGGCAACCAGAGTTATTTGTATGTCACGTTACTGACTAAGGTGAAAAGACATGCAAAATCAGAAGGATATGACCGAAGAAGCAAAGGCAGTTTATAACGAGTTAAGCACCACACCAGCGACCGCTGGTGAGATTGCGGACAAAATACATCTGAGCCCAGCACGCTGCCAGTTCATACTGACGCAAATGGTGTTGGCAGGGTTATCCCACTACCAGTTCGGATGTTACAAGCGCCTCCAGTGATGGGGGCTTTTTTTGTGGGAATGGGCGGCTGGCGGGTGTTGTAGCACCCAGCCAGCCATTTGCTCATGTAGAAGGTCACAAGCGAACCAAGGCCCACCGCTTTAGCGCTAAAGCAGAGTGAGCCTACCAGAGACCCGCTTACTGATCTATGAAAAATACTGTAAAAATAAACAGTGTTGAGTTAGTCAACGCTGACAGCCTCCAGTACATCGCTTCCCTCCCTGATGATTGCATCGACTTGATTGTTACCGATCCGCCTTACTTTAAAGTTAAACCGAACGGTTGGGACAATCAGTGGAATGGTGATGCTGATTACCTGCGCTGGCTGGATATGTGCCTGGCGCAGTTCTGGCGAGTACTCAAGCCTGCTGGAAGCATTTATCTGTTTTCTGGCCATAGGCTCGCAGCCGATATCGAAATTATGATGCGCGAGCGGTTCAAAGTGCTTAACCACATCATCTGGGCGAAACCTTCAGGTAGGTGGAATGGGTGCAACAAAGAAAGTTTGCGCTCCTATTTTCCGGCTACTGAGAGAATCCTTTTTGCGGAACACTATCAGGGGCCTTACAAGCCGAAAGACAGTGGCTATGAGGCAAAATCACGAGAACTTAAACAGCATGTTCTTAGTCCGCTGATTTCGTACTTCCGCGAGGCTCGCGAAGCGCTGGGTGTTACGTCGAAACAGATCGCCGATGTCACTGGCAAGAGGAATATGGCGTCTCACTGGTTCGGCGCTAGCCAGTGGCAGTTGCCGAACGAAGTGGACTACCACAAGTTACAGATGCTGTTTGAGCGAATCGCAAAAGAGAAGTTTCAGCGTAACGAACTCGATACGACCCATCACCAACTGGTGGAAGAATGGCAGTGTCTGAATCGACAATATTCAGATTTGCTGGGTGAGTACAAATCCCTTCGCCGGTACTTCTCCGTTTCTGTTTCCGTACCTTATACCGATGTCTGGACACATAAACCTGTTCAGTTCTACCCCGGAAAACACCCCTGCGAAAAACCAGCGGACATGCTGCAGCAAATTATCAATGCCAGTAGCCAGCCGGGCGATATGGTGGCCGATTTCTTTATGGGGTCGGGTTCGACCATAAAAGAAGCGACGGATTTAGGGCGCTGTGCCATAGGTGTGGAATTGGACGAAGATAGGTTTAATGAAACAGTGAGTGAAGTAAGAAATATCCTAAAGGAATAGGAGGGTAGTTACACTGGTTGGTATAAGTTTCATTTTACGTGCTACCTTTTTGAAGGCATTTTATAATGCTCTCGATATAATAATTACATCGCGCGGACTCTGGTTCGCAACGCCGAGACAACTGCAATGACCCATTGACCAGTGATGTTTACTGGTCATTTTTTCCGCCATTAGCTCAATTGGAGAGAGCACGGAGCTTCTACCTCTGTGGTTCGGGGTTCGAATCCTCGATGGCGGACCATCTGATCACACCATAATTAATCTTCAAAATGCTGCCATCCGGCGGCCTTTTAACTTCCTCAATTACGCACCCGCTATTTAGTGAGGTGAGAGTATGTATCGCATGGATAAACTAACGACTGGTATTGCTTACGGGGCATCAGCCGGGAACGCTGGGTTTTGGATGTTTCAGATACTCGATAAAGTCAGTCCATCGCAATGGGCTGCAATCGGCGTGCTTGGCAGCCTTCTTTTCGGTTTCCTGACATACCTGACAAACCTGTATTTTAAAATTAAAGATGATCGGCGTAAGGCCGCGCGAGGTTAATGATGGGAAACAAAGCGAAGCTTAGCGCTGCAATGATATCCCTGATTGCTGCTGGCGCATCAGCACCGGTTTTGTTTGATCAGTTCATTAGTGAGAAAGAAGGTAATGTATTTGTGGCCATCATAGACCCTGGCGGAGTGTGGTCACTGTGCCACGGTGTAACGGTCATTGATGGCAAGCCAGTCATTAAAGGGATGAAAGCAACAGAATCCCAGTGCAAGAAAGTGAACGCCGTCGAGCGTGACAAAGCGTTGGCATGGGTGGATCGAAATATCAAAGTGCCGCTCACTGAACCACAGAAAGTTGGTATTGCTTCATTCTGCCCATACAATATCGGTCCCGGTAAATGCTTTCCGTCCACGTTCTATCAGCGGATTAATGCTGGCGACCGTAAAGGCGCATGCGAAGCGATTCGTTGGTGGATTAAAGATGGTGGTCGAGACTGCCGAATAACCAAAGGCCAGAAGAACGGCTGTTATGGTCAGGTAGAACGTCGTGATCAGGAAAGCGCGCTAACTTGCTGGGGAGTGGATATATGAGCCGTCTCACTACAATCATCTGCACGGTAGCCATTCTCCTGCTGGTATCAATGGCATGGGCGGTTAGCCATTATCGCGGCAATGCCATCACCTACAAAAGCCAGCGTGATAAAGCCACTGAAAATCTAAACCTGGTGAACGCTACCATCAAAGACATGCAGACACGTCAGCGAGATCTTGCTGTACTGGATGCCAAATACACAGGAGAACTCGCTGATGCGAAAGCCAAGCTCAATGATCTGCAGCGCTGCGTTAGCTCTGGCGAGTGTGGGTTGCGCATCAACGCAAAATGTCCCACGAACGGAACGGCCAGCCCCACCAGCATGGATGATGCAGCCAGCCCCCGACCTACTGACGCCGCTG